>Ga0209816_1001311_pt1 | contig 18713 bp, 28 predicted proteins | sample CoawatmetaG01DNA_FD_187509 | JGI IMG/M metagenome (GOLD analysis project Ga0209816, IMG submission 187509) | Marine microbial communities from the West Antarctic Peninsula - Coastal water metaG017-DNA (SPAdes) (version 2) | ecosystem: Environmental > Aquatic > Marine > Coastal ... | reverse complement strand
GATGGATAGGGCTAGACTCAGAGATGCCCGCAAAAAAAACAGTGAAGAATGATGAATAACTTTCGAAATTTTATAAATAATGATATAGATGAGTCGGTTGCATTACCGCCTAAACTTCATAGGCTACTACGTATGGGGTTATCTAATAAAGAGGATCTTGAGACTATGAGAAGAGCCTTGAGATCCGGCCACGATAAAGCAATGCTTAGTCCAAGACTAAGAAAGCAATTAAGTGGATTGCTTAGTAAATTTATTGACGCTGTAGAAGATGATAACGAAATTTTTAGAAGAATGAGAAATAGAATTCAAAAGGGGAAAACACAATGAATAAGTTTGGTATACCAGACAGCGTCATCAATTCAGTCCGCGCTGTAATTGAAGCGGGCACCAAGATGCCACGACAATTAAAAGATCCTAAAAAAGAAACAATGATGGGCTTTCAATACAAGCCTGGTAAGGTTCGTAACCAAGTTGTTGATAAAAAGGATGTCAAGGATAAGGAAAAGAAAGGCTATATTCATACTGAAGAAGCTGAAGAAGATGACATTGCAGAAGGAGAGACGCCGGATCAACGTGTTGATCGCGATGTGCGGGCTTCAAAACGGAGGAAAATACAAACAGACGCAGTTCGTGGTAAGTTTCCCAAAAAACCTTTGACTAAGGGAGGCACGGCCGACACCTACAAAGCTGAGCAGGTTGAAGAAAATGACATTGCAGAAGCAATGGAAATGCATCTCAAGCCTCATGGTACTGAAGGTACTCACTATACTGTCCATAAGGTTGGCAAGAAGCTAGCTGCTCATGGTGGTGTTAAGGTTGGTGAGAAACTTTCTGATACTCAAGTTGATGATGCTAGAGATTCTGGTGTTAAAGTTAAGCATGTCAAAGAAGATACTGAAAAGGTTGAAGAGGGTGCAATGAAAAGAGGCACAGCCCTCAAGACATTCAGAAAGAAACCACTTGATCCTGTAGACCATAAAGATCTAAAAGGATCTCATGCTGATCGTAAAGACAAAGATATTGATAATGATGGTGAAGTAGATGATTCTGATGAGTATCTACACCACCGTCGTAAGACAGTAAAGAAGGCTATGAAAGAAGGTGTGGGTGATGAGAAAGTAAGAAGCTCTGCACAAGCTGCTCAATTAGCAAAACATTATTATGCTAAGGCTAAACAAGCTCAATCAAGTGGCAGCGCTGAAGAAGCTGCTAAGATGATGTCTGCTGCTAAGACATTCTATCGAAAGAGTGAAGCTGATCAAGCACAGGAAAAGGGCGGCAAGCAAGTAGCTAAAGCTGAAAGCACTGAGAATATCGGCATAGGTGAATACTATTTCAATGAGCTAGAGATCGAAGAGATCGAGGCTGCTGAAGATATTGTAACTGAAGTAGTTAAGAGTGGCAAGTATGCTGGAAACCGTAAGAGCGATGGTTCTATGCCGGGTGAGTCCGCAAGATCTGGCCAAAGAGTAACGAAGACCGAAAAAGAAGGTCCAGAGCATATTGTTATGCAAGCACGTAAAGTGGTATCTTTAGGACAAAATCATAGTGGTGTAGAGTTTAAAGATGGATCTAAAGCTAAAGTAAATCCAAAGCACGCACAATCTGCTTTGAATAGATATAACTCTGCTAAGCCAACTGAAAAAGAACATATGCAGAATACAATGGATCATTCTCATGCTGGGTTCAAGCATGTAGCTTCAGGGAAGCCAATGGATCATCCAGACAATCCGCATAAGCCGAAAACTAATAAACTAGGTGGTGCGGATCGTAGAACGGATCGTGCAGTAGGTTTAATGAAACATCCGGATGATGAAGACTAATGGCCGACCTAAATAAACAAGGAACTAAAAGAACGTATCGACGTAAGATTAAGTCAACATCTATTGATATCGCTGATAAAGATAGTGAAAGACTTACTGATGACAACGGAAGATTAAAATTTATTAAACAGTCTAAATACTTAGAGACTCTAACACAAGGAGAAGATTAAAATGGCTTTATGGGGAAAATCAACCTCTGCTGCTAGTAGGCCAAAGTACGTAGTAGACGATTCGAATGCTGCAGACGGGCCTGGAGCCAGAGAACACGTTCATGCCACAACACGTGGTTGGGAAATGGCTGCTGGCACAGGTGCTAGTGGTAACGATAATGCAAGTGCACAACCAGAAATCTTGGTTGCATTAGGTGGCTTGTCTGCTACATTGGGTGCTGCTAACCTTCTATCTGTTGATTGGGATGCCACAACTACATTGGCACACGATGGATCGGGTAGATTCGATATGGTATACACATTTGATGAGGCAGTTACAGTTACATCTGCTTCTTGGTCCGCTGACCAAGTTATTTCAAATAAAGTGCACGTTGCCTTGCAGGTGTTAGGCCCAACGGACATGGCGAACGATGGCGCAATGCAAATGCAATACTATTCAGGATCTGGTACTAACACTCTAACATTTAGAGGCGTTGTTCCTGCTGCTGGTGTAACCGATGGATACATTGCAGACCTTAATGGTACATACGCTATGGCGACAAACGGTAGCTCTGCTGTTGTAGATGGAAACGGAACTACAGTTGCAGTTGCTGATGCAGACCATGACGGCGGATCAGCTGCTGCTGGTGTAGATGGTTCCAGTGCAATCTTTGGTACTGGTGTAACTAAAACTGGTTCGACAGTCAATACGTTGACAACACAAGCAGGATCTGGTTCTGGTAGCGTTGCTATTTTAACTGGCGTGCAGCTTGCTTAGTAAGGATATATAATTTATGCCTAAAATCACCGGTCTGGGTGCTGGCGCAGCCCCTGCAAATACAGACGTCCTTGTGTTAGTATCTAATACTGCAGGGACAGCCAACACCCAGAAGGTGACGGTGAATACATTCTTTAGTGATGTGACTGCTAATGCTAAGTTTGCAAACGCAGAGATTTCTGTTGCTAATGTTGTTAATGGAGTTGTAAACGCTTCTGCTGTTACTGCTACAACTGGTACATTTACTACAGGTGTAGTTACAAATTTAACAGCTACTAACATAACAATTAGTACGGTAAATTCGGTAGCAAATGTACAATCAATAGCACTAGGGCATGAATATATATTTTCTAATGGCGCGTTGAGTACAAGTATTCCATTATCGATATTACAAGGCGGAACAGCGAATGCTGTTGTGACTACATTAGCAAACTCGGCTATTATGGGTCAAATTAAAGTAATTGTAGCTTATCATGTCAATCAAACAACAAGTGTTACAATGGATCAAACATTAGGCTCTGGTGTAACATATACTTTCCAGACAGAAGGCGAGAGCTTATCTTTAATGTGGACAGGAGATCATTGGGCAATTACAAGTAGAGGCTCAAATGAGACTGGAAGTAACGTACAAGGCACAATGGATGTAACTTAAAAATATGGATAAATTGACTGAGGAGACCTTTCTTCTTTATGCAGCTAAGCATTATGATAACCCTCAATTGTACAATGAAGAAGAATTTTATGATGACCTGAAAAAATTTAAATACATTAAGCGGTTATTTAATAAGTATTCAGAAACTGGTGAGTTAAAGGAACGGCTTATATTAAACCACATAGTGGTGTTGACTAATGTATTTGGGCCTGATGCAGCAGTAAAACTATTATTTCTTAGATTACCAGAATACTTACATTATCTTAAACCTTTTTTACTGCTGTTATCGATATTAAACGACAAAGTAGAAGTTAATAATATTGTATATATTACGACCAATATAAATATGGACAATGTAATAGTAGAAAGATTAAGAGATATAAGAAATGGCTAGTACTGGTGTTGTAGATATATTTTTAGTCTATCAGTTTCTTCGGAGGCTGGCTACTCCCTTTGAGAGATGGGAAGCGTTCAAGACTGGTGTAATCGATAAAGAAGGTAAGATACTTGTTGGGAAAAGAGAAAGAGATTTCCGACAAAAGCAATCGTTTAAAGTTTTCGATGTTATGATACTGAAGTTGAAAAGACTTCTAGGTAAAGTACCAATGGGTAAGAGTCGTATTGCAAGTTATGCGGCGGCTCTTTGGCTAATCCGAGAATACGATGAAAGTAAGTCTGAAGAACAAATTCTAACAGAAGATGTTGATTATTTAGCATATGTTAATGATATTAGAAATGAACGCTTTGTAAAGTTCAGACAATTCATTGAGGATGCTCCGACTAATGCTACAGGAGCAGCCGTGGTAGGAACAGGAGACACTGGAGTAAGTTGGATGACTAAAAAGAAACAAAAAAAGTTAGTCAGAAGACATGGTTAAATGTATAAAGAGTACTTCGACTGTTTCCTAAGTAAACAAGAATATTCAAAGGAGAATTCTATGGATTGGATAAAATCTAGACTCGTAGAGCGTACATCTTGGGATGGCGCCGCTCTAATTGCAGTTGGGCTTGTCGTTTTGTTTCTAGGGCCTTGGGCAACATATGCCGCATATGCTGCTGTTGTATGGGGTGCATGGACGATGTGGACAAAAGATAACTAAACCCCAATAAAATCGAGTTGTTAAAGGGGGGCTTCGAGCCCCCCTTTTTCATATAAATACATACAAAGGAGGAGGTTTCAATCGAAATCTTTGGAATAATAAGTGAATTAGGTTTTACTGTTACAGCAGTTCTTGCTGGCGGTGTGTTTATTGTAATACTCTTAAAATATATCTTGGCTTCTGTTGTGGATACAACCACAACATTGAATATAATGATAACTGGTTTAGACAACCGTGTTAAAACAATTAATAATGAAATTGTGCAACTTGATGCGTTGGTTTGTCATGTCTTGGGTGTAAAACCCGATGTTAAAAGAATGTCCGCCGCCGATGGTAAGGAGGACGCCAGAAAGGATTAGAACTTGATGGATGACCCGGTAAGTGTCATTGTACAAGCAGTTCAAGATTATGGTATTACTACAATTATGGCTGTGGGCATGGGTTATTTTATATATTTTATTTGGAAATACGTTACTGAAGAAATACTGCCTGCATTAGAGAAAGCAAATATGACAGTGATTAAACTGATTGATAGAGTACGTATGTTGGATAACGACATGATACGTATGGATCAAAAGATAAATACGATACTTGAATTGCGAGACGTAGCACAAGAGAAGACAAATGGTCGGAAAAAATAAAAGGGTATTGTTACTACTAACTCTTTATGTGCTCGTTGTTGTCTTTCTGCTTTACCCTGCAGCTGCTGGTGAGTTAACTCATAAATGGAAATCACCTTCTTTTAGTGGAATAGGAGCAAGTGCTCATTTCTTGACTATTGAGAACCAAGAGTTTACTCGTAAGGCTGAAATTAGAGGAAAAAAAGATTCCGCAGCAGCTAAAATAATATCAGCAGCAAAAAATACGAATTACGCAAAATTTATAGATAACTTGGAGTCAAGAATATTTGCAGAGTTTTCAAAACAGTTGACAGATAATTTGTTTGGTGAATCGTGTGGAACAACTTATGCAACAACAGTAGTTGAAGGAGTATCAGTAACAACACAAACTACATTGAATCCAGAAGTAGGAAACACAGATGGTGTTGGTAGTAGCTGTACCGGAACATATACGTTTAATGATACAACAGTTACATACACAAAGGACGTTACTAATGATGTAGTTATATTAGATATAGCGGGGCCAAATGGTAGTCAAGTTATTACATTGCCTCTTAACGATTTTCAGTTTTAGTATACTGGTTGGATGTCAAACGGTTCCAGCTGATCCGCCTACATCAACAACCAAACTATTATATGAGAAACTAGAAGAGATTACATCTCCTGTACAGAGGGTTCCGATAGCAGTCTATTCATTTACAGACATGACGGGACAAAGAAAACCAGGTGATGGTGTGGCATTAATAAGTATGGCGGTTACTCAAGGTGCTCATGTATGGCTTTTACATTCATTGAAACGTGCTGGTGGTGGTGAGTGGTTCATGGTTATAGAGCGTATTGGGTTAGATAATCTGTTGAAAGAAAGGCAGATTATACGTCAAACGAGAGAAACACATGGCGATAAAGACAAATTAAAACCTTTACTATTCGCTGGAGTGTTGATCGAAGGTGGTATTGTAGGATATGATACTAATACAACGACAGGAGGAATAGGAGCTCGACTACTAGGAATCGGACCATCAATTGAATACAGAGAAGATAGTGTATCTGTTGGTATAAGATTAGTATCAGTTAGTAGTGGTGAAATTTTATTAGCAGTTAGTAGTGAGAAGACCATATTAAGTACGAGACTATCTGCCACAGTGTTTAGATTCTTAGACATGGGAACTAAACTATTAGAAGTAGAGGCTGGATATACAGAGAATGAATCTGTAACATATGCAGTAAGAAAAGCTATTGATAAAGTTATTGTTAATATGATCAATGAAGGAACCAAAAAAGGATTGTGGGAATTTAAGAAAGTAGAAAATGTCGATCAAAATAAGGAGGTAATAGAATGAAGAAAGTAATACTTGCATTTATAATGTTTTTTGCTATGACAAGTGCAGGTTTTGCAGACAGTAAGGTTTATATTACTCAATCTGGTGCTAACTTAGACCTAGACATAACTATGGATGGAAACGGAAATCTTATTGGTGCAACAGGTGATAGAACATTACTTACTGGTGCTAACTTAGATGTTGACATTGATTTAATTGGTGCTAGTAATGTGATAACTGGTGATTTTATTGGCGCTGGTGAAGCAGGCGCAGACGATCTAAAAATAAGTCAAACAGGTAGTACTAATACTACTGCATTAACTGTTGGAGCATCGGCAGCAACGGATGATGTAAGAATCATAGAAACTAGAGTGGGAAGTAGTGGTGAAACCACATACACAATTGGTAATGCAGCTACAGTTCAAGATGTAAGTGTTACTGTGGATGTTATCGGCGATGATATTGATATAGCAATTACTGAAAACTCATCCAGTACTGGATCAGATAAAACAACCGACATTGATATTGGAACGGACAGTGATGACGTTGATATAATTATCACTCACACTGGTGCAGGCGCACACAAAACAAAACTGTTGTGTACAGGTTCTTGTGCTGGTAGTGATTTTACAATGTCACAAACTGGAGCAAATAGTACAGATGTTGATTTAACAGTAACTAATGCGACTAGCTCAGATGTTGATATCATTATTACGGACTAACATGAGATGGACACTAATAGCAATTTTGTTAGTGCTATTGCCTCAGCTATCATATGCTGCAGCAATTGGTAATGTAGTACTTCAAGAAGGTGTTGCGTCTGTTGAGAGAAAAGGAACGGAATCTAACCTTAACCTAGATTCTGACATTATGTTTATGGATAATGTCAAAACTGGTAAAGGGGAAATTGGTATCACATTTATAGATGATACCAATGTGGCAGTGAGTTCTCAAAGCTCTCTCATCATAGATGATTTTGTTTATGACCCTAATAGTGCTGAAGGTTCTAAGTTAGTACTTAGAATAGCTCTCGGTACAGTACGGTATGCTAGTGGTAATATAGCAAAGCTAAACAAACAAAATGTTGACATACGTACCCCGACCGCCAGAATAGGTGTGCGGGGTACTGCTTTTAGTATGACGGTCGATGAGATCGGCCAATCACTTATTATACTATTACCTAATGCTGATGGGAGTGTGGGAGAAATATCAGTAGAGTCTGATATAGGTCAGGTGATATTAACTAGAGCGTTTCAAGCAACGTCGGTTAGATCAAGGGAGGCTTCTCCCACAAAACCCAAAATACTTGATCTAACAGAAAGTATGATTAATAATATGTTAATCATCAAACCACCTAAAGAGAAAGTAGATTTAGCATCTGCCGCGATTGAAGAGAAAAAGAAAAAGAATCTAGGAAATTTCTTAGATGAAGAGAAGGAGATTGACAAAAACTGTTTAGAGGAAGAATGTGAAGGTCAAGAAGAAGAGGGTGGGTTTACTAGTTTAGATATTAATCCTCTGGATGTTAGCTTGTTATTAAATATACTAACGGAATTAAACAAAAAATACAAAAGACCAAGTACAATATTAGTAAGAACGATATCTAATACAGATGGTAGAGTTGCTGGATTTAATCCAGAGAGTCTAGTTACAACTCTTATAGAAGGTGACATAGTTCAATTGATTCGAGAATATGAGAGCAGTACAATAGACATTACTTTAGATAGAGTAGATGGTCATAAAATTAACATAAATCAAAAAGGTAGTATTGCACCGGAGATAAGAACAGATGAAGCGGGTTACACTTCTACTATTGATATTAATATTCAGTAGTATTACTACTGTTGCATATGCAGAAGATGTTTTTATTCTTCATCAGAGTTATGGCAACACTCATCAAAAATGGAAGAACAGATTAGAAGATGCTGGTCATACAGTTACTATGGGAAGTTCTCTTCCTAGTGTTACGACTAGTTATGAGCAAATATTTGATATAAGATATTCGTATAACTTATCCTCAGCAGAAGAAACAGCGTATAAAGCTCTACTGGCAAGAGGAGGAACCTTGTATCTTCAAGGTGAAAATCCTCACGCCACTCTTAATCCTCGTAACCAAAATATAACAGAATTTATTAAAGATGAATTGGGTGGAGGAAATGTAGTTTATAATAACTCTACATATTCTGGTAATTCGATTACAACATTCAATACATCTCAATCTTATATTGCTAATCATAGCGGTAGTCTTACTTGGTCTGCAGGAGGAATTTTAACTTCGGTTGGTGATGGTACATGGTTGGCTAAAGATAGCAGTGGTAATATTGTTGTAGCAGTATGGTATGGTGAGAGTTTAAACAATGCGTATAGTGATGGTATAGTTTTTGTATTTACAGATATTAATTATGCATCTCATAGTAATTACTATACAAATAACAACAAAGCATTTATGAATGCATTGCGTACTGCTATAGCAAGTACATTCAACCAACCAACTAGCGCTGTAACCATATCAGCAGGACAAACTACAAAAAGAACTGCTGCAATAAATGCTAGTATAGAAAGTGGTTGTAATGTTTGTATAGTACAATCAGGTGCCAACCCCACAATTAACATACGACAAGACGGTGAAGATAATTTTATTGTGGATAAAGATTGGTCTGGGCCTGCTACTTTAACAGGAGACAATCTCGTATTAACTATAAAACAAGGCAATGTAACTACAACTGGTAGTAGTGATGAGAATGGAATAGGATTATATATAAATGGTAATAACACAAATTTAACAATAAGTCAAGGGGATCATGCAAATGACCAAGGGGAGCATAAAGCAGTATTAGATATTAATGGAGCTTCTAATGTTATGAACCTTACTCAATATGATGGTGGAACATTATCAAAACACTTTTTTGAGGCAGACGTAGATGGTGGTAGTAATAATTTCACTATAACACAAAAAGACAATGGCCAGAAAACAATGTTCTTAGATGTGAACGGAAATAGTAATGAAGGAACTTTTATTCAAGAAGATACTGGAACTCACTATCTTGACGTTACATTAGATGCAGACCATGAGGTAAATATTACACAAAGAGGAAGCGGTAATCATGGAGCAAGAGTTAACTTAGATGGCCACAGTACTGATTTTGATTTAATTCAACAAGGTAGTAGTGCTCAATATTATGATTTAGACAACACTTGTAGTAATGCTTTAGGTTGTACAATATCAACAACGCAAGGAAACTAATATGCCAAATGATAATATAGAAAATTTTAATGAGCATAGGCTACGCAAGGTAGTCGATGAACTAGAAACGGATAAAGATATAATAAAATTTGCACGCTGGATAAATGACTATGTTACGGATGAATTTTCGTTAACTAGTGACTATGGTATGAACTACGACAATACACAATCTTATGAATATCCAAGGAAGAAGAAAGACCTTATAAGAGAGATACTAATGACTGTACCGGACAAGAATGGTTATTATTCTCCACCCTATAAATAAATCCCTAGAAAGGAAATGATATCATGACCCTAAATGAGATAAAAACAGAGATAATCAATAACGAAATAGTCCTGTTTATGAAAGGAACGCCGACCTTTCCACAATGCGGCTTCTCTGCACATCTCACATCAATTCTCGGTGCTGAGGGAGTATCCTATACCAGCCATGATGTATTGCAGAATGATGCACTGAGAAGCAACATTAAAGAATACTCTAACTGGCCCACAATACCACAATTGTATGTAAGAGGAGAGTTTATCGGAGGTGCTGATATCGTGCATGAGATGTATGATAGCGGTGAATTGAGTCGAGTATTACAACCACTATGAAAAAGTGGATCATATCATTATCGGTTATTGTAGTATTGTGTGGAATACGTTTTACTGATCCTTGGTTTCTAGATATGGTAAGACTAAAGGCGATGGATCAACATCAACGCAATCAAACTCAAGAAAGCCTGTCCAACCTAGTTACAGTAGAGATCAACAATGAAACTCTCAAGAAGAAAGGTCAATGGCCCTGGGATAGAAACACATTATCAAATGAAATTATAAAACTATATCAAGCAGGAGCTGCGTTAGTCGTACTTCCTATTCTATTTGCAGATGATGATCGGTTTGGTAAGGACAGAGCATTAGCAAGAGTTCTAAAGAAGACTCCCACTATTATAGGACAAATACCTACCAATGAGAAAGATGATAGCGGTGTTGTAAGAGGTGTTGCAACAATAGGCAAACCGTGGAAAGGCTGGATATATCAATATCCTGGCGCCATTGGTCCAATACCTTTACTTGCAAAAAATGCTCATGCTGTAGGTATGATGATAATTGCGCCAGAGAAAGATGGTGTGGTTAGACGTATGCCTTTAGTGATTGCGGTTGGTGATAAACTATATCCATCGATGAGTATGGAAATACTACGAATGGCTGCAGGAGATATATCATATCAAATGAAGATTGGTATCGCTGGTGTTGAGAAGCTACGGATACCAAAGTACAGGATGATTGAAACAGATGCTAATGGTAATATATGGTTGGATTTCAAATGGAAAACTCCAGTGTATGCGCTACATGAAAAACTTCCAGACCTTAAAGACAAGATCGTAATACTAAGCATGACAGCATCTGGCTTGGATAACCCTGTTCCAACTCCTGTGGGAGTTATACAATCTCATGATCTTATAGGTGCTTCACTTGCTACTATGATGACAGGACGAAACATAACGCGTCCATTTTGGACTGATCTTGCTGAATTAGCAGTCAGTGGTGTAGGAGCATTAATACTTACTATAGCTGTACTCTCGCTAGCGTGGTATTTTGGAGCTGTGTTGTTACCTGTGTTCCTTGCTGGGTCATTCTATGGTTCATCTTATCTATTCACTGAATATAGTTATCTGGTAGATTGGTCCTATCCTGTTCTTACTATGTTTGTAGTTTGGGCATTAGCAGCTTTTATGCGGTTCATGGAAGAGTATAAACAGAAGATGGAAATCAAAAAACAGTTTGCTGGTTATGCGAGCCCAACTGTTGTTAGGTTACTACAAGAAAATCCTTCACTAATCAAAGATGGTATGAAAAAAGAAATCAGTATTTGCTTTTCTGATCTCCGAGGGTTTACACCATTGGGTGAGAGTTTTGGTGATGATGTAAAAGGACTAACAAATATCATGAATGGATATATGGATGCAATAACGCAACCGATCCTAGATTCCAATGGTATGGTGATTAAATACATTGGTGATGCAAGCATGCATATCCACAATGCACCTATAGATGATCCAGACCATCCTAACAGTGCAGTTAAGACTGGGTTACAAATGTTGGAGGCAGTAGAAAAGTTTAATGATAAAATTGTATCAGAGGGCAAACCACCTATAGGCATGGGAGCTGGTATAAATACTGGCCTAGGATATCTTGGAGAGATGGGCAGTACCAAACGACATAGCTATGACGTATTAGGAGATTCTGTTTCAACTGCAGCTAGAATTGAAAGTAAGTGTAAGGAATATGGTTGTCTGTTGTTGGTAGGTGAAGCCACATATGATAGAACCAAAAATGATTTCTTTTATTTAAAGGTTGATGAACTAGCAGTAAAAGGTAAGACTGTTGGTATTCGTATATATACAGTCCTAAGTGAAATGGATTGGATGATGAAAAATACTGGTTGGGGTATGCCAGAGAACCAACACGAAAAGATGCACGAGTATTATCGTGCCCAACACTTTGATAATGCTATTCGACTATGTAATGAATTAATGAATGAATTTGATGGGAGAATGAAGAACTACTATACTATGTGGATTGAGCGTTGTGAATTTATGAAGACACAACCACTTGAGAAAGATTGGAATGGCGTGTTCATTGCAACGACCAAATAATAGGAATCACAGTTATGTGTTGGACTAAAGAACTACAGAAGAGCTACAAGATGCAAAGGGACATAAAAGGTGATCGAAAAGATTGCCCTATTTGTGAATCCCCTGTATCACAAAAGGATTTAAACAATTATAAAATGTGCCATTGGTGTTATTCACAACAAAACTTCGAAAATGAAGGAGGTGCAATAAAATGAAATGAGTAGGAACTTTTTTTCACTAAAAACAAACCATCCAGCTTCTGATGAGTATTTTAAAAATATGGCCGTATGGCATGATAGTGATATGTTAACTGCATGGGTACTAGGATTTTTAACAGGAAGTATAGTGATGCCTCTTGTGCTCATGTTATTATAAATTATAAATAATACAGATAGAATTAACAAAGAGGAAGATAACGATGACGTGTACAAATGTAGAATGCCTGAATTCAGAATGCGATTGTGATCCATGTATATGCACTGAGAATGACCCTTGTCATCATTGTGTATCCCCACCTGAGTAAGTAATATGGGTTTGAATGTTGTCTTGATAATGGGTGTGTTGTTGGCTGCCATGGCTGGATTGGGCTATTGGTACTATCAAGACACTCAGAGTAAACTAGCTATATTGCATGAGAATAATGCAAAGCTAGAAACAGCCACAAAGATCCAAAAAGAGACTATCGAACAGATAGAACATGATTTGGAAATGGTTAATTCTATTGCTGCTGAAACATCTAAGCAGTTAGTAGAGGCACGTGAGCAAATTGAAACTGTTCGTAGTAAATTCAACAAAACAAGTAAGCTCTTAGGTTCCCGAGATCTAGGTAAATTAGCTATATCCAAAGCTAAGCCTATCAAAAGGATTATTAATTCTGGATCAGCGAAAATGATGCGCTGCTTCGAAATTATGAGTGGACAACCTTTGACGGAGAAGGAAAAGAATGCAAAGAAGCCAAGCCAGCTTAACAGTATGTGCCCTGGCGTTGCTAACCCTAATCGTCTTACCGGGGTGCAGTAGTGTCAAGACACTAGAGGTAAAGATATCTCCTGTTAAGCAGGTTCCTTTAACTTTACCTGATGTAGATCCATTAAAATTAGATAAAATTGAATGGTATGTAGTTAATGAATCTAATGCTGAAGCAGTGTTCGCAGAATTAGAAAAGAAGAATTATGATCAAGTTATATTTGGATTGACCGATAAGGGATATGAGAATATGTCAGTGAACATGGCTAAGATTTTATCCTTGGTCAGACAACAAGAAGCTATTATAGGTGCGTATAAATCATATCATGAAAAACAAGCTGACACCATTGACTCACATAATACCAAACAAGAAGAAAAACAAAAGAAAGCTAAAAATGAGCCAGACAAAAGTTTTATTCGATCACTTAAATTCTGGTAATTTAAAGGATGATGAGAAGTACAGAAGGTATTTCTTTGCTGTTATTAGTATGCTGGCTTATAGAGAACCTAGTAAGACTAAGGAGCGATGGGTTAACCTGGGGTACAAATCAGTCTATTATGATGTAGAAGGTGCTCAGTGTTATGTACTAGAGCATAAGGATCACATCATTGTAGCCTTTAGAGGTACTGAACCTAAGCAATTCAGTGACATTAAAGCTGATCTTTCAATTATGAAGACGTGGCACAAAGGTGAAGGCAAGGTTCACAGAGGGTTCATGATCGAAGTGTGGAAGTTAGCTGACCTTATATCTCCTCGCGTATTTGGTACTAAGAAACAAGTGTACATTACTGGACACTCACTGGGTGGCGGGATGGCTACATTGTTTTCTACATTATGCAGACCTCTGAATCCTCCTATGGTGTACACATATGGTTCACCTAGAGCTGGTAATAGAAAATATTCGTTGGCCTATCCTCACCTTCATACTAGAATACAGAATAACAACGACATGGTCACCACTGTACCTCCGTTGTTGTTTATGTTTAAACACTGTGGAGAACATGTATACATCAATCACTATGGTTATGTAAGAAAGCTCACTGTATGGCAGCAGATTAAAGATCGGTGGAGAGGTCGTATGGCTTCATTGAAGAAGAGAGAGTTCTTTGACGGCCTTCGGGATCATTCAATTGATAAATATTGTATAAACCTACTGAAGGATTGGGAAGAGAGAAAGTAAATGCCCGCAATTCATAGACACGGAGATACTAGAGCATGTGGAGCTACAACAGTAGTATCTGGTCAAGGTGATGTTTATTCGAATGGTGTCTTAGTGTCTGTAAATGCTGATCCTAATAGTCATGGCGCCGGCCTTTTATCGGCTGCTTGTGATGCTGTTTATATAAATTCAAAGTTAGTTGTTAATCATTCACCTGATAGTGCAGCTGCTGATTCTTTATGTATTCCAGTAGGTGGTGCTCATTGTGGTCCGAGTACAGCATCCGGATCACCTGATGTATTTGTTGGAGATTAAGTAGATGTGGTCGTGGTTAGCATTATCAATTGCAGGTAGTATCATTGGGTCAGCTTCTGATAGCTGGTTCAGAGATACTAAAATGGGAATATGGTTTTATGCTAAAGTTGATAGCATATACACGTGGGCTAATAATAGATATGGTCTAAAGATATTAACAGACGAAAAGAAAAGAATGGAAAAATTTCCCGGGCTTGAGAAACGTCTAGTTGCATTAGAAACTCGAGCAAAGGAGATGCGAGATGGAAGACAATAAGCTCTATGATAGATTAGACATTGCAATTGAGCGGCTCACCAGTGTGAGTCACGAGATTAAACAAATATTAGTTGTCCACGAGACAAAACTAGATAATCAAGAAGAGTTGAATAGACAATATTATGAACAAATAGACAAATTACATATAAGAGTTGGTCAATTGCGCGATGAATTGATGAAGAAGATGGAATCTATTGAGAAGTGGCGTTGGGTTCTATTAGGTGGAGCGATGGCCTTAGGTTTAGTAGTAGGTAACTCAGAGGTAGCAAAGTTGTTTGCTGGATAGCTATTATGATGAAGTTTGCAGCTAAGTGGATGTTTAAAGCATACATAATATGGAGCATCTGTGCAGACCTTTTCCTAATTGCTGGTATAGTGTGGTTAATATTTTTTTGAGGATATGATGGATAGAAAAGATTATGGAACTATCAATGGTGCAAAGCCTGGATGGTTGTTTGAAGAGTTTTGTGATATAGATGTAGAGAGACTCCAAAAAGATTTAGAAACAATGTATGAACGTCTACCTTGGTTTGATTTCCAAGATGCAGATGATTCTGATAGTGAGGTAGCATTAGCATGGAAAGAATCTAGTGACACACGTGTAGATGAACGCTATAAAGGCGCTACACGTGGTAAGAGAGCTAGAATAAGAGACACTCCTTGGCATCATAGAGTAGACTCTTACTACCAAGAAATTAAAGAACAATACAAACTGATAGGTGGAACATATGCTCGTATGGAGGCTCGTAGCTCATACAACTGGCATACTGATAAGGCTATAGGTTTTCAAATACCTGTCATCTCTAATGATGACTGTTCATTCATATTCAAACTAGATGACAATGTGGCGCATGCATTCACACCAGAACCTGGTAAAGGATATCTGGTTAACAATCTTGTTCGTCATACGTTTATCAATGGTGGAGATGTTCCAAGGTACTACCTATTACAGATACTCAACCCTAAGGCATTGACAGACCCAGAGTACAAACCATTCCTAAGGTCGTCTGGCTTTCCATACAGAGATTATATTCTTTCAAAAGACTTTGTTTAATCGTTGACTTCATAGCTATAAGTCACTATACTTAGCATTGTGTGATGGAAAGGTATAGGCATAGCTTACGTTGGAATATATTGATAGAAAATATGTGATGCTGTTGTCAAACAGATTTCGCAACTTTAAACAGAGAAATAATCAATTCAATCTCTCCTGTCCTTATTGTGGTGATAGCACCAAGAATAAGTTTAAGGCTAGAGGGTATCTGCTTGTCAAGAAAGCAGAGTACTATTACTATTGTCATAATTGTGGCATAAGTAAAAACTTTGATAAATTTCTTTTTGAGCATGATGGCATGTTACATAAGGAATATAGACTCGAGAAATTGAAAGATTCTTCCGTCCTCGCGAAGCCTGATAATCTAAATAATCCTAATGTAAAGACGTCGTCATTTCCAGGATATCGCAGAGCAGATAGCCCACTACGGAAATTGAAGAAAGTCTCTCAACTAGACTGGGATCATCCAGTCAAAAAATATATACAGAAGCGCATGATACCTAATAGATTTCATGCTAAACTATTTTACTGTCCGAAGTTTTACCAGTGGACAAATAGTATTTTGCCTGGTAAATTTAAAGAGGAGTTAAAAGATGAGGCTAGACTTATTATTCCACTCCTTGATGAGAAGAGTAATATGTTTGGTTTCCAGGGAAGAAGTCTCTCCTCAAAGAATACCCTTAGATACATCACAATATTAATAGACGATTCTCACTCTAAGTTATATGGCTTAGATGATGTGAAACCGTCCAAAGTTGTATATGTTGTTGAAGGACCGTTTGATAGTATGTTTGTGAGTAATGCGATTGCAATGACTGGATCAGATGCAACAATACCATTTAACAAGTATGTAATGGTATATGATAATGAGCCCAGGAATGAAGCCATCGTCAATAAGATGGAGAAGTCAATTAACATGGGTCGTAAGATTGTTGTGTGGCCTGGTAAATTGGAACATAAAGATATTAATGATATGGCGATGGCTGGTATGAGAACAGCTGACATTAGACTTATGATTGATGAAAATACTTTTGATGGTTTAAGTGCTAAGATGGCACTCAACGTATGGAAAAGAATATGAATAATGTTAAGTTAATCAGTTACACCAAGAGTGTTAATGTAGATGACACATTAGAAGATCTGATTGCTTATTGTGCTAGAGTCTCTAATCCAGGGAACCAGAACAACAAGGCAACATCCTCGAAGTTGATTAAGTATTTGATCAAACATAAACATTGGTCACCACTTGAAATGGTCAATGTATGCTTAGAGATAGAAACCACTAGAGATATAGGGAGACAGATTCTACGACATAGGTCATTTAGCTTTCAAGAGTTCAGTCAACGATATGCTGACCCTACTAAAGACCTAGAGTTTGTTATGAGAGAATGTCGACTACAAGATGATAAGAATAGACAGAATAGTATTGAATTAGATGCTAATGATAAGACCTACAATCAGCTTATTAGTGATTGGGAACGTCATCAGACAGTGATCATTAATTATACTAATGCTGCTTATACATGGGCAGTCAAGCATGGTATTGCTAAAGAACAAGCTAGAGCAGTGCTACCTGAAGGTTTGACAATGAGTAGAATGTATATGAATGGAACGCTACGGTCATGGGTACATTATCTAGAACTAAGATTAGATAAGAGTACCCAAAAAGAACATCGCGAGGTAGCACAGATGTGTGCATATGAAATAGCTAAAGTAATACCTCTATTAAAAGAAATGTTGTAAAGAACAGGAGAAGAATAATGAATAACTATCTACCAACGCAGTACCAAGAGTACATTCATTTGAGTCGTTACTCTAGGTGGCTGGAAGATGAAGGGAGAAGAGAGACTTGGCCAGAAACTGTTGGTAGATACTATGATTTCTTTGAAGAGCATTTGTACGAGACATGTAACTATAAGATCAATGGAGAGAGATCAGAACTTGAAGATGCTACACTGAACCTAGAAGTAATGCCTTCTATGCGTTCTCTTATGACAGCTGGACCAGCATTGAAGAGAGACAATATTGCTGGTTACAACTGTTCGTATGTAGCAGTAGATCGTCTGACCGCATTTGATGAGATATTATATATTCTTATGAATGGAACTGGTGTAGGATTTAGTGTAGAGAGACAGCATGTTCAGAATTTACCTGTTGTAGCTGATGAGTTCCATCTTTCTGATACTGTTATTAATGTCTCTGATTCTAGGACCGGTTGGGCTAAGTCTTTAAAAGAGTTAATTGCTAATTTGTATGCTGGTATGGTTCCTAGCTGGGATGTGTCTAAAGTCCGTCCAGCTGGTGCTGTACTGAAGACGTTTGGTGGTCGTAGTTCAGGACCAGATCCGTTGGTTGATCTATTTAATTTCACAGTTGCTAAATTTAAACATGCTGCTGGTCGTAAGCTGTCTTCTATTGAGTGTCATGATTTAGTATGTAAGATAGCTGAGATAGTAGTTGTAGGAGGAGTAAGACGAAGTGCACTCATATCATTATCAAATCTCTCGGATGACCGTATGCGGGCAGCTAAAGCAGGAAGTTGGTGGGAAAATGAAGGTCAGCGAGCTCTATCGAACAACTCTGCCTGTTACACAGAGAAGCCAGACATCGGAGTCTTCATGGATGAATGGAAAAGCCTTTATGACAGCAAAAGTGG
>Ga0209816_1001310_pt1 | contig 18714 bp, 23 predicted proteins | sample CoawatmetaG01DNA_FD_187509 | JGI IMG/M metagenome (GOLD analysis project Ga0209816, IMG submission 187509) | Marine microbial communities from the West Antarctic Peninsula - Coastal water metaG017-DNA (SPAdes) (version 2) | ecosystem: Environmental > Aquatic > Marine > Coastal ... | reverse complement strand
ATTCTGGTTTGTTTGGAGGCTCACCTATGGGCTCAGTACCGGGGTTACAACTACCAGCTTTTAGGCCCGTAATGCCCCCACAAAAAGATTACACAATAGCACTAAACAACATTATAAAAGAAAGTTTGTTTGAAGGGATGGTCTAATGACTTACATAAATTTAGTTAACGGTGTTCTTAGAAGACTAAGGGAAACTACAGTTAGCTCTGTAAGTTCTAATACCTACAGTGCGCTTATAGGAGACTTAGTTAACGACGCTAAGGACTTAGTTGAAGGCGCTTGGGATTGGTCTTCACTTAGAACTACTTTGGCAATAAACACGTCTAACGGTGTGTACAACTACGCCCTAACAGGCAGTCAAAACAAAGTTAAAGAACTAAGCGTCTTAAATGACACGTCTAACATCGTAATGGAGTACAGACCTAGTACATGGATAGACGAGCAGTATTTCTTACAGTCTCCTCTTTCTGGCGCACCTAAGTACTACACCTACAACGGAGTTAACTCTAGTGGTGACAACTTAATTGATGTGTACCCTAAACCAGACGGCGTGTACGCTATTAAGTTTAAGTGTGTGTTGCCCAATGACGCTTTAAGTGCCGACACAGACAAGCTAGTTATTCCTAGTTCACCTGTGTTACACCTTGCGGTAGCGTTTGCTTCCAGAGAGCGTGGTGAAACAGGAGGTACGTCTACGGCTGAGTACTTCCAAATGGCTAACAAATATCTGTCAGATGCAATAGCTGTAGATGCTGCTAGACACCCAGAAGAAACAATCTTCTACACGCCCTGAGGTACTTATGGCAAAAGAACTCCAAAGCATTAACCTTGTAGCTCCTGCGTTTAAAGGTATTAATACCGAAGACTCGCCTTTGGCTCAAGACCCATCTTTTGCTGAAGTAGCAGACAACGCTGTGATTGACCAGCGTGGACGAATTGCTGCTCGTAAAGGACTCAGTGTTATAACTACAAACAAGACTGTGTTAGGCTCCGGTAAGATACGAGCAATCAAAGAATTTAAGAACAACGCTGGTACAACCAAGGTCTTCTCTGTTGGTAACAACAAGATCATCAGCGGTACAACTACTTTGGTAGACGAGACTCCCGGCAGCTATACGATTAACGCTGATAACTGGAAGATGGTTAACTTTAACGACAACATCTACTTCTTTCAACGTGGCTTTGCTCCTTTAATTTATAACACTGTTGCAACAGGAAGCTCAGGAGGTACTGGCAGTACTGTAAAAGTTCTTAGTACGGTCAACAGTGCATCTGGGTTAGACGATTCTACTAAGTTTGGTAATGAAATTTTAGCTGCTTACGGTAGACTTTGGACAGCAGATTTTACTGATGATAAGTCTACTATCTACTGGACTACCTTACTATCTGGACACAGGTGGACAGGAGGTACTTCTGGCTCTATAGACATTTCTCAGGTATGGCCTGACGGTTATGATGAGATTGTGGCTTTAGCTGCTCACAACAACCACTTAATTATTTTTGGTAGGCATAGTATTGTTGTTTACTCAGGCGCTGACAATCCAGCAGCAATGACTCTTTCTGATACTATTGCTGGCGTAGGTTGTGTAGATAGGGACACAGTACAAGCTACAGGAGCAGATGTTTTATTCTTGTCGCAGACAGGTCTAAAGAGCTTTGGCAGGACAATCCAAGAGAAGTCTATGCCTATCAGCAGCCTATCAGGGACAATCTCTAAAGACATTATTGCTACGTTGACATCTGAAACAGAGTCATTTAGATCAGTGTACCACCCAGAGGAAAACTTTTACTTGTTAACCTTTGTAGGACGTGCCTTGACGTTCTGTTTCGACGTTAGAGTCAAGTTAGAAAACGGTTCTTACAGAGCAACACGGTGGCCCGGAACAGGGTTTACCTCTTACGTTAGGCAGGATAACGGAACACTTCTAATCGGTAGCTCACACGGCATAGGGAAATATTCTGGCTTCCAAGACAACAGTGGATCGTACCGTTTTCAATACACAAGTCCTGAGTTGTCATTTGGCGATCCAGCAAAGCTTAAGTTTCTTAAGAAGATAAGACCGACTATCTTTGGAGGAGAAGACTCCGATATATTTTTTAGGTGGGCATACGATTTTAACTCTTCGTCTGCTTCAGCTATCATAACACTAACTAGCAACGCTACGTCTGAATACAACGTAGCTGAGTTTAACGTGGGTCAGTTTAGTTCTGGACAGTTCCTTTCTCGTAACAACGTCAACACGTCGGGCAGTGGAGGAACACTAGCTATTAACATGGAATCGGACATTAACGGTAAAGAGATGTCTCTACAGGAAATTAACGTGCTTGCACTAATGGGTAAAACAGTATGAATAATTATAAAACAGTTGGCGGAGGAACTTACTAATGGCTCACAATTGGTATCATGGGATACTCGACAGCTTAGGTAACGCAGGAAGCGCTATAGTAGATAACGCTGGTCCTTTAGCCTTAGGCGCTGCTGGTTTAGGGTTAGCTAAAGAAGGTTACGAGAGACTAGGCAGGACCGGAGAACGTGCTTATGAAAGCTACGCTGCTCCCGGTGGTTTAGCCGACAGACTCTCAGGTATGATGGAGTTTCAGCCGTATACTGTAACGTCAGCTACTGGCAGTAACTTTGGAATGACACAGGGAGCCGGAACAGGTGGTGCAGGAAGTGTTAACCCTCAACAAGCTATAGATAACCGCTATAGACAAGCCGGTGGTCAACTATTCTCTGATGATCCAGAGCTGCAAGCAGCGTACCAAGCAGGGGCTAACAGTCAAGCATCAGCTAATGAGCTTGCTGCTTTTAATCTTGGTGTCCCTGACTTAAACAATGACGGCAGATTGTCCAATGAAGAGTTTACGTCTTGGGACGGTTACGCTGCTTATTCAGCACAAAACGGAGAAGGCATCTTATTAAACGACGGAACTAATCCGGGTGGTTTTTCTGGTAGCCGCTTTACAGGCCAGTACAACTCAGACGGTACGCCTATTTACACTCAAACTGGCGCAGGAGTTCCACAAGGACAAGAAAACGCAGGTGGTGTAGGTGGAGCAGGGGGTTACCCGTCCTTTGTTCCCGCTGGTCAACAAGGAGCAATGGACTATAAGTTAACGCTTTCTCCTAAAGAACAACTTATGCAGGACGCTAACCTCCAACGGTCTGAATCTATGTTTGCTTTGTCAGCGGTAGACCCCGCTACTCGTGAACAAGATGTGTTTAATCGTATGATGGCGGCTATACGTCCAGAACAAGTACGTGAAAGCAACAGGCTACAAGGGCAGCTACAGGCACAAGGGCGCTTAGGTGTGCGTACAGAAGCGTATGGAGGTACTTCTGAACAACTATCAATGGCTAAAGCACAAGAAGAAGCTAGGAATTCAGCTATGTTGAACGCTATGACCTTTGCGGGTCAAGAGCAGTCTCGTCAAGCTAACTTAGGTTCAGGTCTGATGGCTGCTGGTTATGTACCACAGGCACAGTTGCTTAACGCTGCGACACTTGGTATGACAGGTGCTGAACAACGTAGGTCGCAGTTGGCACAGCAAGGAAGTGCTTACGGAGAAACATATTCTACAGGTCTTGAGGCTTTACTAGCGTCTGCTCAGGGACAAGCTGGGATGTATAGAGACGTTGGGGCTGGATTAACACAAGCAGCGTTAGGCGGCTTATTTAAATAGGAGAAAACAATGGCACAACTTAGTCCACAATTTATGAGTAACTTGATGAACATGCCTACTAACCAAAGCATGTTTAACTTAGGTGCTGCTGTCGGTGGTGTACCGGGGCAGTACCAAGCTAAGAAGAAAGAAGAAACTGCTCAAGCAAACAACTTAAACTTAATGCAAGGCATTCAAAACCAAGACCCCGCAGTGCTTTTTGAGGCCGCAAAAGCAAGGAACGCAAACGGAGATACAGCGGGTGCGGTACAGTTAGTAAAGTACGCCCAAGAGCTTCAAGCAAAACAAAAAAACAAAGTAGACCAACAAAAGTTGGCTACCTTTGCAACTAAAGCAGGTACAAAACTTAGGGACCCTCAAGTAAGACAAGATTTCTTTTTACTAGGGAAACAAGCTAATCTTTCTGTGGAAGAAACTGATAGGCTTTATCGTATGTTCTTAGATCAGTACGCTCCTAAAAGAGAACTGCAAGCGAGCGGAAACACTACTACTGTTGTAGACACCGAAGGAAACTACTTTAACAAAAAAATTCTAACTTATAAAAATGGCACTTCAGCAGAACAGTTTTTCCCCTTTCAAGGTTCTCCCGAAAACCCTGTAGGACGAACAAGCCCTGCTTCTAGTAGCTCAGGAGGAAACGTCCAACAAGAACGAAGAGATAAAATAGCTGAAGAAGGACGAGCAGCGGAAAGGTTAGAATTAGCAGATAACTTACGTCCCGGTAATACATTGGCTGAACAGTCTGCTAAAGATTTTGGAACTCTTAGAGTAGAAGCCGCTGCAAACATTCCGGGATTAAGAGATTCTACTAAAAACATAGGCAAAATAATAACTCTTCTTCGTTCCCCTGACTTTGCAACAGGTGGTTTTACTCGACAAGTTGCTAGAGGTTTTACAAAGTTTTTAGGAACAGAGCCAGCTAATGTAGGTGAGTTTGAAACACGCGCTGGTGAAGTTGTGTTAGCTAAACTTCAGTCTTTTGTGGGCGCAATTTCAGAAGGAGAAAGAAATTTCTTAATTGAGCAAGTTGGAAGTTACTTAAGTAGCGGAGAAAGCAACATAGGCCGCCTTCTTCCTCTTTTAGAAAGAGCAGAAGAACTCTTAAACAATTCTATTCTTATAGCAAGTTCTGGAAGTTTTGAGTCCTATTTGGATAAAGTTTTACCGGCTGAAGAAGAAACAACTTCTGATCTTAATTATAGCGTTTTTCCTGCTGCTAAACAACAAGAGATACAACAAGCCGTTGAAAACGGAGACATAACTTACAAAACAGCATTGGAGTTTTATAAATAATGAGTACTTTTGCTGAAGATTTAACTGCTATGCAACAGACACAAACAAGTGCCTTTCCAAACAGGAAATCTCGTTCAACTTTTGCTGAAGATTTAGCCGCTATGCAAGAACAAAAAAACGCACCTCCTGCTGAAGAAGTAGACGAAGGACCTAACTGGCTACAGGAAAACTTAGGTGTTGCCGGTGGTCTTGGTCTTGGTACAGCGGGTACTATACTTGGTGGCATGGCTTTTGGTCCTCCCGGTGCTGTTGCTGGCGGGGTAATAGGAGGAGCTATAGGTGACTTTACCGGGACCGCTTACTCTGAACTTGTGTACAAAGAAACAGACGAGATAGACGCTTACTCAAAAGCAGTTGAGAACGCTATGTGGTCTGCTGGTATTGACATGTTAACTTTAGGTGTTTTATCTAAAGTTAAACCTGCTTACTACGCAGCTAAGCACAAGCTAGGACTAACGGCTGAACAAACAGCCATAGAAATTATAGAAGGTGCTTATACAGCAGGAAGTAGAGAGTCTTTAAAAGCTACACAAAAGATTTTAGAATCAGGAGGAGCAACACTACTACCTTCTCAAATACGAACTTCAGGGCTAGATAACTTTAGAGAAAGCGTTGCGGATGTTGGTTTAATTTCTAGGTCAACTATGAATGAAAACCTACAAGCAGTTAACACCGTTATTAAAGACGAGGTGGGTGCTGTAGTTAATAGGAACGCAGCGGGTGTAGGAGCAAGTCCTTCTGAAATGGGAGACGCTTTTTTTACTATTATCAGCGAAGGACAAACTGCTTTACAAGCTACTTATCTTAAAAGTTTAGATGAGGTTCAAACAGTTTTAAACACAAGCAGCACTGGTTTGTATAATGCTCTTGGTCCTCGTGTAAACGCTTCTGCTTTTTTAAGACCTTTAGACAAATACATAACAACTAAAAAAGGAGTAGCGGTAGATGAGTTAAGCCCTGAGTCTCTTGCTTTTTTAGAAACTCAATTAGGAAGGCTTCGTGATTTACCTAACAACAGTTTCCCTATTTCTGAGTTAATAACTCTTGACAGGTCTTTTACTCAACGTGTGACAGCTAAGTTTGGTTCTAACGGAGCAGAGAAAAACTCTGTTGTTGAAGCAGAGTTAGCTGGGGTTGCGTCAGAACTGCGTGAATCTATTTACAACACCATGCTTAAAGTAAACCCAGAAGCGGCTGAAAGCTACAAGACTCTTAAAGCAACCTACGGCGAAGGTGTAACCGCCTTGTTTCCTAAGATAAACAAAAACTACATAAAAGCCGCCAGCAACGGTAGTTTTATAGGTTTAGGAAACTTAGCTGCAAACGCTACTAACGTCAATCAAATAAAAGCTTTAAGAACAAGTTTGCACACTGCTTTTAAAGAAGCGTCTAAAGATGCTAATGCTGATCTTGCTTTTGGAAGTGTAAAAGAAATAGATGAACTCTTTAAAAGAGGTTTTTTGTCAGCGCGGGTATCTTCAGTTTTTAACAATACATCTTTAGCTTCTGATTTAAAAACAGTAGCTAAAAGTTTAGACAGACCCGCTGAAGTAGTTAAGTATAAATACATGTTAGGCCCAGACTACCCTCGTTTTAAACAACTAATGAACGCTGTTTTAGAGACTTCTAAATCATCCTCAGGAGACTTTGGACAGTTAATGCTAAGAAGCGCAGAGTCAGGTGGTATACGAAGCATAGCTGGACACTTAACAACTGTAGTTGCTGGTGGAGGAGCAGCGGCGGCTGGTGTTGTTTCCACTGGTCCGATAGTTACAGCAGGAGTAGCAGCCTTATTTGTTCCACAGATTTTTGCTAGTATTATTACTAACCCTAAGTATGCAAACCGTTTGCTTATGTTAACTAAACAAAACTCTGGTGCTGTAGAATCAGTTAATGTTGCTGTGCAACTGTTGGTATCAGATGTCGTTAACAACTTAATAGACTCAGAAAAAGACGAGATGATAAGGTACTTATCCGTCGTTGCTAGAGAACAAATGCAAGAGGAAAGTTCAGATGAGTAACAACGGGTTGTTTGCAGACATAAAAAGAAACTTCTACACTGCTGTTAAGGAACAAGACAAAGATGACGAAATGTTTAGCTCAGGCGAGATCAATCGTGGTCAATACAGTTTAAGAACAACGGCTAACGTCTTAGACGGTACATTAGGTAACGTAGTAGGAGAAGCTACGTCAGCCTTGATTCATGACGATATTGAGAAAGGTATCGGGAAAGGCGTAAACTACTTGATGAACACTACAGGGGGCAAGTACGCTCAGGATTTAGCAAAGCGTTACCCTGAACAAGCTAGGGACTTAGGGGCTGCTTTTTCTGTAGCTGAGACTCTTCCGGCTGTCCGGGGCGTTAGTAAAATATTAGGAGCAGGTAGAACAGTAAACAACTTAACGGGAGCAGACTCAGGGAGAGGTATGTTAACTGCTTCGGCAAACAACGTGATTCCCGGTTTCTATGATCCTTTAATGGCAAATGCGGCTGTAGGTGCGTGGGCTCCTAAACAAGTTATGAACACCATGCGAGACATGGCTGACCCAAGATCAAGAGCAATGTACAGAGAACAAGGGTTTACAAGAGCAACACAAGAAATAATAGATCAAGCAATAAATCCTAAGAAACCTAAAGCTCCTTCTTGGACTCCTCGTAAAATAAACAACGCTAAAATAGCAGCTAAAACCAAATTGAAAGAAAGTTTATCTGAGATTCCTTCTATAAACAAGCTTATGGAAAAATTTGACAAGATAGGTAAAATACCAGAAATAGGTGGAGAGCGCAGAGGAATAGCTCAAGCTCAATTCTCGTCAAGAATACACAGTCAGTCTGGTAGGAAAGGAGGTACTGATTTTTTAGACGAGCTTATGCGTAGGTCTGATCTTGTAGAAGCTGCTGATTATTATCCCGGTGCTTACTCTGACATAATAAAAGCAAACAAACTGAAACCCTATGCGCTAGACGCAACAGGGAATAAACAAAAGATGCCTTTAAAAATGCCTGATAGCGATTTAGATTTTATTGAAGATCACTTCAGCACAGTGTGGAAAGAATCTTCGGCTATACCGTTTAGAGGAGACATTCCTTTCTCCGGTGCAGACAACCCTATTCTTGTTATTAAACGCCCCAGCGCAGGAGACGCTACATTTGGTGGTCACTACCACGATGTTTTAATAAGGGCTAGTTATAACACAACAGTAAAAAACATATTTGAAAACACTAACAAAGTGACTCCTGAACAGCTTTTAGCTAAACTAGAAGTTGATGCTAAAGCAAGCAAAGGAACAGACCGTGAGTTTACAGTCAAAGGTACAGCAGAAGACGGTGGAGTTTGGGTTACAGGTGCTATGGCAGGACAGGCTCTTACAGAAGGAGGAATTAACTACATAAGCAAAGTAACACCTAACGGTAAAATAATAGGTGTTATGTCAGATGAGCATAATCTATTTGAAGGCATAGCGGGAAAAATCCAGAAAGCACTTCCGGTTTTACCTACTTTAAGCGCAATGCGTCACTTATTACCTAATCGTTTAGTTGCTGTTACTCCACCTATGGTCTATGACGTAGTAGGAAAAAGACAAGGAATAACATACAGTCATCCTAAAGGAGAACGAGTAGACACACGAAAACCAAAAGAACTCCTGCAAGACATTGTAGATTACAAACCTAGTGCCGCAGTGTTGAAAGCAGAAAACCAACGAAACAAAGGCATGTTGTTAACATCTGCCGGTGCGTTTGGTATGACTAATAAACAGGAAGAAGAAGGGGTCCGTTAAGACCCCTAAGTTAACTCCTAAATCTCACAACTGTTGCCAGTACAAGCCAACTGCTGTGAACCCTCTGTCATGTCCGAAGCTTCTGACACGTTCCACTCAATAGACTTAGGAAAGTTTGCTACTAGATTGCTGTAAGTCGCCTTGTCCACAGGTTCGTAAGGAGCTTGTTGGTAGGAGTGTTCAGCGTAAGGCAAGAAGCTAATGCCGCTAACCTTGTCGAACTTGTTGTACAACCACTGTCCTACCTCTAGGAACTCGTCGTCTCTGTAGTAGCAAGTCATAGACGGCTTGTGTTCACACCAGTAGTCCTGATATATCTCCCACAGATTCAACTGCTCCATAGCACCCATGTCAGTAGCCACTATAGCGTCCTTAGGTGACTTCACCGGGAAGGAGAAGACCTTAGTAGTGGCAGACATCACGTCGTCCTCTACAGGGACTCCAGCAGCTTCTAAGACACCACACAGCGGGTCCCTAGCGTCTGCCCTGACTCTTCTAACGTACTGCTCAGAGTAACGTGGGTGGATGCCTGACGCACTGTCCACAAGCTGACTGACTGTACCGGAAGGCTTAACAGCGGTAATGGCAGTACTGACGTTTATCCCCAGACGCTTTGCCCACTTCTTGTTAGTCTCTATGGCTTCTTCTTTTAACTCCGTAAGCCACTGCTTTAGTTCTGCTTGCTTCTTCCTACCGGACATAACAGGGTGGTCCATGATACCCGTCAGTGACACACCAAGGAGTGCTTCTTCTTCTGTGTTGTCTTGCCATATCTTACGCAAGTACCTGAAGTTGGTCAGTGTAGCCTGTAACGTCCCTAAGATAGCAGCGGTCTTGACTTTCTCCTTAAGCGTCTTGAGTGTGTCCTCAGGTCTTACCACTACCTCTGACAAGTTACAGAACTGGTACGGTCTAAGGATGATCTCTGAGCAAGGGTTAGTCCCAAAGTCAACTGTAGCGTCTCTACGTCCGTTCTTAGCCGCCTGTCGTTGACTAGCAACACGACTAAAGACACCACGTTCACCTGAGCGTGACTCGTACAGACTCTGCCACTCATTCAGGAAAGCCTCAAAGTCAGGCTTCTCTGTGTAACAAGCGGAGTTGTTTGACAAGCCTCGTTGTGGATTGTCTACCCACCACTGCCCTGACTTGCACCGTCTGATTCTGTCGTCAGTGAGGTTACTGAGACTGATAAGAGCGGATCGTCTAACCCCTCCGACGACGACGACTTGTGCAATCTTACAGCAGATATCGTGACACTCGATGGAACTAAGTTTTCTGCCAATAGACCCTCGAAAGATTTCGACTGTAAACTGAAATAAGTCGATAAGAGGTTCTGGACCTGACGCTCTACCGCCGAAGGTTTTAAGGGGTTCCCCTGAAGCTCTAACTCCAGATACGTCCCACTTCGCCACTTGACCAGCAAAGAGCATTGAGATAAGTTCTCTGTAAGCTTTTGCCCAGCCAATTTTGCTGTCAGCGACGTGTATAACTGTATCGGTTGCATGTAACTCCTCTGCTACTTCTGGTAACTTTTGTATGTACTGTCGTTCTACACTGAAGCCTACGCCTGTGCCACACATGAGGACGTACATCATCTCGTCAAAGGCTTTAGGGTGGTCAATGGGTAAGTAGGCACAGTTAAAACCGGCTACATTGTCTCTGTCTAAAGCTTCTCCTGCTGTCATCAAGGCTCTCATGCTGGGCATTACTCCCATCCCATGTATCTGCCTGAAAATGTCTTCAGCTTCTTTGGCTGTGAGCTTATCTTTTTCTACCCAGAAGTCTAAGTATCTATTGACAGTTTCTCCCCACGACTCTCTGCGTTGCTCCTCAGGTAAGTACCGGGCGTATCTTGATTTGTGTATGTATTGTTGGTAGGCATCCATTAGACTTCGTATTCTCCGTTAGTTAGTATTGTCATTTTTAGTTGGTCAAATAAGAAGTACAACTCGTGCGCTTCCATGTTAGAAGATATAACCACATAGTCGTCTGACTTAGCGAAACAGAAAGCGTCTGTGTAATCCTCTAAGTTCTCTGTTTTACAAATAGAAGCAAACACCTGAGGAACCGTGACTACTTCTTTCTTATTAAACTTCCCTTCAATTACTTTCATTTGTAATTTCCTTTATTAACCTTGTCAAGTACCAGTTGCATTTGCTCAGGTCTTGCAAAGGTTTCCCTTTTTGTTCGTATCTCCACAGGTACTTCTCTATGTTTCCTTTTAAGTATCCTTTGAACCCTTCTGAGGACATACTGGCTTTAATAGCTTCGATGCACTCAACAGAACCTGTGTTGTAGTGTTCCGGTCTGGACACTGAGTCCCACTGTTCCGGTGTTACCTCATTCAGTCTCATCTTTGTCCTCCTCTTCAACTTCTAATTCCTCTTCAAAATCATCTAGCCTATTGATTAACTTGTCTTCAAACCTGTCTAAAAGCTCTTCTGACGTTATGTTTAACGCTTCAAGAAAGTCTTCAGGATCGTAGGTCTTCAACAGTCGTTCTTTAATTTCCTCCAGTGTTAGTGACATCCCTAATCAACTCCTTTAATGTGTCTCTGCTGTACCACGCTATGTTTTCTTTTTCGCACCACTGGGCCATTGTCATCTTTGCTCCTTTCCTGATCTTCTTCTCAGGCTTCATAAGAACAAAGACAAGACGCTGGTGGTCCGGTAGGCAGTCTCTGACACTCTTGTACTTCTTAGTGTCTCCTTCTCTGAAGAATCCTTTGCACTCCACTAGAGTACCTGTGGCTTCGTGTACGAAGTCCGGGCAGTACTCTCTCTTTATTATGTAAGGAACTCTAAAGGGTTCATATTCAAAACCCTTCGTAAGAACCTTAGCAACATCTTCTTCAAACTTACTACGAAACGGTGATTTCAAGTGGCTTCGGCTCATTTTTTACCTCTACTAAATAACGTGGACCAGTGGAGTACAGGAATCCTCTTACGGAGGGCCAGCACTGCTTTTTGTAAACACAATATGAGCAACCTACGGCTAACTTCCGATTTCCACTTTTGCCGTCCGGTAAGGACTCGTAGCAAACTTCGGGTGGCGTTGGCTGCTCTACCATCTTTTTTATTTCGTTGATCCTTTCGCCTATGTCGTAAGAGATCAAGTCGTAAATAGGAGCCTGTGTGTCCTCTGTATCGTACAGTAGGTAAGTCAGGTGTCCATGTTGTTTGTCCATAGCTAACCAGCCGAACTTAGTAGCGCCTTCAGAGTGGGCATAGCCTTTGATCTGAGCGACGTAACCAAAAGGATCGTCATAGGCTAATGATCCGTCTTTGAACTTCTTAAAACCGAAGGTGGACGCAGACTTCACGTCTGTCACAATTCCGTCGATCTTGCAGTCCATAGAACCTTTGATGCCGTTGACTTCACACTTCTTCTGCTCGTCAGTGACCGTGTGTCCTGCTGCTCTAGTGAGAAACAGAAGTAGTTCTTCTATGATGTGTCCGTAGAGGAACTTAACGTAGGTAGGTGGAGTGATGTCTTCACCTTTGTCTACGTCGTTGTAGACGCTCCAGAGGAACTTATCCTTACGTCCTATGTTGGACATACGAAGCTTGCGGCTGTCGTCACGTACTTCTTTGAACTCCTTTCGCATAAGGTCCTTGACATTCTCACCGAACTTCTCAATGCAAGCGTCAATGTCTACACCTTCTGCTACTTCTTTTGACTCTACAAGTTTGTAGATGTCGCTGACTAAGTTATACGTGTTTTTCATGGTGGTTTATCCATCTGAGTTTACGTGTTTCAGGCGCAAAACCTAAGAGAACAACTCCTAGATTTTTCTGTTCTTGGGATCTAGTAGCTGATACCGACATGGGAGGTTTGTCAGGGTTGTCTGCATAGAGTGTTTTAACGTCTATTAAAGTTATTCCCCCGTCTTTAAAAGCAACCATGTCTATCGGACCGTTGCTACCAGCGTTGGGAAAAACTTCGTAACCGTTGTCCCACAACCACGTTACTGCGTAGTACTCAGCAAAGTCTCCCTTTCGTTGTGCGCTTTCAGAAATAGGTCTTCTCCTAGTTCCATCGTTGTTTAAAGCCACTTGTCTACTTCCCATTAGTGTGTCTCCGCCCATGTGTTTCCAACTTTGTATTCCCCGTCGAGGGGACATCTGAGGTCGAACGCGAGTCCTGCTGCCTTGAGGCACTCAACCGCAAGGTAGCCGAACTTCTCCGCATGTTTCTCTGACACTTCCGTTTGGACTTCATCATGTATGTTCCCTATAAATTTATAGTTAAGGTTCCACTGCTGTGCATAGTCATCTAAAAGCACCAGAGCTTTCTTCATTACGATAGCTCCTGCTGCTTGTAGTAACGTATTCAGTGCAGCGTGTTCTGATCTAACGTGAAGTCTCCTTCCGTCAAGTCCTCTAAGATATCCTCTACCACTTGCTCTACCAACTCGCTCTCGCAAATTTTCAAGAGCAGGTGTATTTCTGAGAAATCTTTGTTTAAGGCGTGAACCATCTTTTGCGCTTCCTCCAACGATAGTTCCGATCTTTGCATCTCCGGCTCCGTATAGGAAAGCATAGATGAAAGTTTTAGCTTGAGGTCGCGTTTCAAGACCCGCAGCCATTTGGTTTCTTGTGTGTATGTCTTCTGTAAGCAGGACATCTGTGAACTCCTTGTCGTCCATATAATGAGCTAACATCCGCAACTCCAGACCACTAGCGTCAAACCCGACTAACTTAGTACTACTAGGAACAGTCCAACATGAACGACATTCATGTCCATAAGGGCTGTGACTAGAAGGAACCTGAGCCATGTTAGGTGACTGATGTGTCATACGCCCTGTGATAGCGCCGTTGCTAATGACCCTACCGTGAACCCTACCGTCTTCCTTGACATGCTCTAGCCATGAGTACACCTGTGCGTATCTTTTTTGTAGCATCAGGTACTCACTAACGGCTCTAGCCTCAGGGAGATCAACAGTGTTTAGGGCTGCTTCGTCCACAATCGGATTACCTTTCTCCGTAACTTTCCCGAAAACCGCACCAAGGCTCGATAAGCGTTTCGCAATTTGCTGCCTAGATCCCACATTAAACACTTCAACCTTATCTTTAAGCCGTTTGCCTGTCTTATCAGAGTATCTCTCATGGATAATGGGCCTGAACTGTCGTTGTAAAGTTTCTTCAATTTCATTCATCCTCTCCTTAAATGTTGCACATAGTTCACGGGACAACGTCTGGTCCAAAGTCCATCCGTTGCGTTGCTGCTGTTGTACTGAATACTGCACCTGATGTTCCAACTCAATGGACTCAGGTGAGAAGCAGTCGGACATCTCTTGTAACAACCTCTTGTGTACTGCTTCTGTTACTTCTACGTCTCTCTCGCAGTACTTAATCATCTCAGGACTAAGACAGGACCAATCGGTGTGGTCACCTTTTGGAAAGCCTAAATTGTTGCCCCAGTTGCGTAACGAGTGACCACCGGACTTGCTAGGGTCACACAGACGCGAAAGTACCAGAGTATCAATAATCCTCTTAGGCTCAATATGAAGCCCCCACAGACGTTCCAGCACAGGGAGGTCATATCCTATTAGGTTGTGACCAACGACGCTTACAGAGCCTCTGAGAGCCTCTAAGAGCGTTTCCGGGGTAGTGTGTACCAAATTAGCACCGTTTTCACGGGTAACGACACACCAGACCTGTGTAGGCTCAAATCCGTCTGCTTCTAAGTCAAGGTAGATCAAAAGTCATCACCTATGTGTGGGTTAGCTACTTCAGTCAACCTACCTGTACCACGGTCGTAAGCTAAGTAACACGCAGGTCCGGTTTCACCAGTGTAACGGTTCTTCAGGACACGAACAGTTGTTGTGTTCCTGATGTCTTCATTAGCATTCTGCTGATCCCGCTCCATGCCTATAACTATGTCTGACAGTTGTGCGATAGACTGAGAACCCCGGAGTTCACCTAAGCTAATCTGCGCCCCGTCTTCGTGTGCTTTACCTTGTGACCTACGAAGGTGCGACACGAGAAACAGACAGATGCCTGTCTCAGCCACGAGCGTCCTGAGCTTCGTCATTATCTCGTCGATAGCTTTACGCTCGTCACCAGACTCCTGAGAGGACACAACAATCGACAGGTGATCTAGGATTACAAAACGACAATCCAGAGCCTTAGCCATGTATCGCACACGCGCTAGGAGGTTGTCAGTCGAAGTGGAACCCCAGTGGTCAAACAAATAGTACCTACCTGTGCCTAGTGTGTCCTCCCAGAACGGCCTTAACTCGTCTACTGGGGTGTCTTCCTCTAAGTGCAAAGGACGGTTAGCGGCTACTGACATAATGCCTAGTGCTGTACGAGACACATCTTCTTCAAGTGCAAGGACTCCTATATTGCCTTCGCAGCGTTTGAGAAGATCGAACTCTATTTCACGTATGAATTGGGACTTACCCATGCCAGAGCCGCTAGTGATTGTCACGAGTTCATAAGGTCTATGTCCCCGTGTTAAATGGTTCAGACCTTCCCACGGGTAGTCGATAGACTTAACCTTACGCTTCTCGACTAAGTTGTCCCATGTGTCTGTACCTGCCACAATGCCGTCAGGTCTGTAAACCTTAGCGTTCCACCAGCACTGCGTAAACTCCTTGACTTTGTTAGCTACAAGCATGTCAGAAGCGTCCTTCATAGGAAGTCGGCATATCTTTAGCTTGTCTGGACTAAACAAGTCCTTAACTTGGTCAATGGCCTCTTGTCCTGCCTTGTCGTTGTCGAAGCAGACTACTACTGTCTCGTAGGACTCCAGCCACTCTAGCTGCTCTTTCATTTCTTTAGCAGCGCCAGAAGAGCCGGTCCTGAGACTAACCACGTCCCACTTCCTACCTGTCATCTCAAAGACTGACATAGCGTCCAGTTCACCTTCTGTGACAGTGATGTAGCGGTTAGTGGTGCATTTGGTCTGTCCGAAGAAACCTACGCCACTGGTGTCACCACTCGTGAAGAAGTTCTTCGTGTTTACGTCGCGCACCTTAGCTGAACAAACTTCGTTCGTATTTAACTTGTAGTAGGGGTAGTAGTGTTTTGCCACGTCACCAGTAGCTGAGTACTCTACTGTCACCCCGAAGTGTCTGCACGTCTCCTGTGAGAGCCTACGGTCTGTTATTGCTGCCACTCTGCCGCCCATGTTCAGGGGTTTGGCTGTGGCCACTGTTGTTGTTTCCATGTTGTCACCGAATGTGTGGTACGAACAACCAGAGGCGAAACAATGTTCGCCTCCGTCGTCGTAGATGGCCAGAGCGTCCGAAGATTCACACTTCGGACACCCCTCATGCCTTAAAAAATTAGCCATCGTAGACTACCCCCTAAAAATCAGGGGAGTCGTTTTCAGCCATCTCAGCCTCCTCCAGCACCTTGACCTTCTCAAGGTACGCAGGGACACCGTGTACAGGATGGGCAGGACCCAGTTTGTACTGAAGGCGTACCTTAGAGTTGAACGGAATCTCACCTATGTACGCATTACCATCTGCGTCAAAGCGTTTGATCTCGTACTTAGACTTAAACTTGCGCTGCTTGTTGCCTTGGTAGTCCTTGATCTTAACACCTTGATCCGCTAACACGTCAGCGTCATCCTCTGACATCGTGATGGTTAAAGTGTAAGCCCCTGTGGACTGTCCGTTGTAAACGTCATGCTCTGTTACGTTGCTGAAGTTTACTACGCCTTCTACTACTGCTGCTGCTGCATTACTCATATGGAATAATCTCCGGTTGCTTGTTTTTGTAAGTGTACAAAAGGGTTTCCTCCTGTACATACCATTATTTTACACCTAATGTCCGGGCTTGTCTACCTCCTTCTCAATTAATTTGAGTTCTGTGGGGTTGTTGTAGTCTAACACTGTTATACCATGCTGCTCTAAGTGAGCCAGTTGTTCGACAATCAGGTCCAGTGCGGAACCGACGTAACTTGCCGAACAAGTGTAGATCACAATACGTTCTAGCTTTTTGTCTAACATACGTTCACCACTATTATTGTGGAAGAGAAGCCCACTATACCTAAGAAAATGATCCATGACAACAGACGGTCCTCCTTCTGTCGCTGCTTGCCTTCTAGGTAGTACCTAGCTTCTGCCTGTGCTTTCACTGATACTGCGTCGTTTATCATGTGTATCTCCTGTAGTTTTGTAGTGCTTCGTTTTCTGCCCGGTTCTCGTGACACTCAAAGCAGATGTCCTCGTCGTCGTTAATGTCAATCTCCCTGTATAGGATTAACTCGTCGCAATTGTCGCAGATAAAACCTCTCATGTCTTCCATACGTGTCTCCTGTAGGTGTGATACCCATATACCTAAGTAGTTCTTAAGAGTAACTAAAGTAGTACTACTACGTTTACTCTTTAGTTTACTCCTAAGTATATACTTATGTTTTAGGGTAGCAGATCATCCAGTAAAAGTCTAGTATCATTCATAGAATAATCATCGTCACATAACTCAGCCTTATATATACTCCTGAGGCAGTCGTTACAGGTGTCTAAAAACTCGCCGTGGTGGTCCTTCTTCGTTAACTCAAAGTCTTCTAGTATATCGTTACATGCTTTACATCTCATCTTCGTAATCTCCTTCGTCGTCGTAATATTCCATATTTGAGGGATCAAGTTCCCAGTTTATCATAGTAAAGATTAGCATTAAACCCAGCATAATGGGCAACCATAGTGGTAGCGTAAGTATAATGGTGGTGTAGTAGATAACCGCTCTTATCAGTTTAGACATTTTTAGTTCCTCTCAGTGCTTCCCATGATGCAGACAAGTCTACCACTTCGGATACACATCTGTCTATCTCTTTCGCAAACAACTGGCACTCTAATTGTGCGTCTTTAGCTACCCTGAGTTCATGTATACGGGCAAAGGCATACAAAGAGCCTGTCCAGTACCACTCTGTCATTAGAGACTGTGGTAGGACCATACGGGCTTGTTCTGGGGCTACCCCTTCTACTTCTATAAGGTGTGTATAAAACGCCTCTGATTGCTTCATAAGGGCGTTATAAGACACGTTTAGTTCTTTGTTGTCCTTATGTATGATGTCTGTTGACCCTTGCTTTTTGTCTTCGGCTCTCAAACGCCAGCCAGTAGGAGCGTAGAACTCCGGTGGTGTGTCTACATAACGCCTAGAAACCTCGTTCCAGCATAGGCCCACAGTGTGTTTCTGTAGTTGTCTAGCGATGAACATAGGGGCCTTGCACCAGAACTGTAACTGACAGTGCCCAAATGGGGACCAGTGGCCCTCTCGTGCTAAGAACGCTATTAGCTTCCTGTCTCCTGCCATCAGTGTCTTGTGCGACTTAGCAAAGGAAACGCGAGCAGCGTTAGCTACAGTTAAGTCTGACCCTAGTCTGTCTATTAGTTTAGTTTCTATTATGCTCATGTTTCTATTTCCTCTGTTGTTGTTAGACACTGGGACTCTGTTAGCACACAACAGAACCCTTCTGTGATGTCGGGTTCACTTGTGATGAACCTGTGTTGTACCATTGTACACTCGTTGAAATTGTCAAAGTTAACCCCCACTCTTATCCACCCGTGATCCTGTAAGAATAGGAACAGCAATACTTTCAACATTAGACACCTCGCACGTCATTGATTAGACCTCTGAGCCATCGTGTGTCTATACCGCTCTCAGGATCATGTTCGTCAGCGTAGTAGTCTAGGTCTTCCAAGGCTCTTTCTAAATATGTATTGAGGGGCTCCAAGGCTCGCTCTAAGCCATTTAAGTCTTCTAAGGTATATTCCTTATGGATTAACTCTAGACCTCCTGAGATCGACTCCAGTTTGCTTAGGATGTCTTTTGCTTTTTTATCCTTTAGGTCTGAAACATACATGCCTAATGTCAAGCGTCCTTGTGAAGTATCTTTTTCTGTTGTCATGTGCTACTGCTCCTCTTCTGGGTTTGCGTAAGGGTCCTGTGGGTAGTATGGACCACTAATCCTATACTGTACAGCATAACCTTTGTCGAAC
>Ga0209816_1001309_pt1 | contig 18724 bp, 28 predicted proteins | sample CoawatmetaG01DNA_FD_187509 | JGI IMG/M metagenome (GOLD analysis project Ga0209816, IMG submission 187509) | Marine microbial communities from the West Antarctic Peninsula - Coastal water metaG017-DNA (SPAdes) (version 2) | ecosystem: Environmental > Aquatic > Marine > Coastal ... | reverse complement strand
GCCCAGCGACCGCCCTCCCCCCTTTTTGGATTCCTATATTCGCATAACCCTTTTCGACCTTTGGAACCTTGTTTTGGATTTTATCTCCGCATCTAGCATAGCGAAGACAACGCTCGAAGCCATCGCTCGCTTCGCTTCCGTATAGGTTAGTAGATAGGGTAACAATCTCGTTGCTCTTACTACATACCTAGGAGGTATATCATGGCTAATAATAAATCTAAACCTAAAGCAAGACCTTATGACGTTTGTGTAGCTACGGCTGGTTTCCCCGGCACAGATGGTTTCGTTCAACAATCAACGCGTGTTGGTAAAATGTGGATCAAAGAATCTGGTGCGTTGTTCTCAACCATCGACTTCGATATCGCTATCCCTACTGAAGTAATAGAAGCTATTATTGCTCAAACTAAAGAAGGCGTACCTATAACTAAAAGTCGTTTTGTTTCAGCTTCACTCGCTGTCTTTAATCCTAAGTCTGCTGAGTAACTTAGTAAGGCATCACCTTCGGGTGGTGTCTTTTTTTTATTTCACCGGTGGTCGGGCACATGCCTGCCTACTATCATTAATGCATTATATAAAGGAGAATCTTATGAGTATTGCATACAAAACTGGTCTAGGCGTTTCGGCCTGCGTTAGACTTTTTACTAAAGCTACAACTAGAGTCGTTACTGACTTTGGTCGTGGTATGGCCCAAGGGACTATGAAGTCTATGCCTCTGCCTGTCGATGTCGACGAGCAAATCATGCAGGAACTATCATCAGAACCTGTACAACAAGAACTGCCCGGCACCACTGTCGAGCAACCTAAAGGAGCATTATAATGGATTTAGTATCTATTGCTTCTATTATGGTAATTGTTTACATAACACTATCGTTGTTGTTAAAGACTACGCTAGTAATTGTTTACAGCTACTTCATGTACAGAATGTTCGATGGAGAGTCTAAGTATAAAGAACCAAAATGGATGTCGGATGAGGATTCGGCATTTCCATTTGGTAATGAATAATGGCTCGATGTAATTGTGGAGCATACATACCGTATCACCCACTCTATGAACATGCGAACATAGAACCTGTAAGTAACGCTTATGAGCTAGCCGAGAAATATCTTGAGTTAGCTTATAAACAAGACGACACATCGGATGTCGAACAGTTACTTAAACTATCTAGTAAATACCATTCGGTCTTTACTTCACTACTATCAGACTATATCAAGTCTAAACCATCACTCGACATTTAATCATATCTGGGGGCTTCGGCCCCTTGTCTACTAGCAAGGAACTACTATCATGCATACTACTATCATCAACGAGCGAAGCGAGTTGTGCTTGCTTGCATGCTGCATGCATGTTCCATCGGTTCCACGACTTTTCCTAATGTGGAACCACCCGGCGGAACCATGCCATCGACAATGCCAGCAAGGATCAGAGGCCTGCGACCATGCCTCCGGTTCCAGTGTTCCATTACGAACCGCGCGAGCGTTAGCTCAGTCGACCGGGAATCTTTATTCTTTATTATTAGAACTTATATTAAATAAACCAGGAACCATGGAACCAGCACCTAAGACTCGCGTCAGTACAGCATCTAGCGCGTTCCACTACTACTGGAACCAAGCGGAACCACTGGAACCAACTGACAGCGTATGTCGCCCAAGTATCAGTGCGCGCAGACAAGCTGCGCTTCCGCGGAGATTTGTACTCGGTAAATATACATACCGAATTGAATGTGTATATCGGTTGTTACGGAAACCACACACAGGGATGAAAAGCCCTGTATTACTATTAACTACAAACTACCCTATGGAGGTACATATGTATAAACGAAATAAGACTTACGACGGAACTATACTGCAAGGTCTCATACCTGAGCTAGCTAACAAAAGCTCGGTTGGAAATACTAAAGCAGTGCACAAACGTGAACAAGATTCTGATGCTGAAGGTTCAGCAACAATCAGACATAAAGTAGAACCAGTCATTCTTGCAATGGCTCTGTTACAAGGAGGTAACTAAAATGGGAATGGATGTATATGGGCTCAACCCCACAATAAAGAATGGATCAGTAAAACCAAGCATGTCGAACTTCAAGGATCTTACCGATGAAGAGAGACAACATTACTTTGATGAAACAGAAAAGTATGAATCAGATAACCCCGGAGTTTACTTCAGGGCAAACGTCTGGCGATGGCGTCCGCTGTGGCAGTACGCATGTGACTTAATGCATGATGCATTTACTCAGGAAGATATTGCCGGTGGCAGTGTCAACTCTGGTTATGCAATAACTAGTGACAAAGCATCTGTGTTATCAGAAAGAATGGAAATGGCTATCGAAGCTAATGCCCATCATATGTATGAGCGTGACTACAAAGCCATGCAAGATAACTTACCGCAAGTTGAATGCGAAATATGCGATGGCGTAGGCATGCGTCAATATGAACGTGAAGAAAACATAACAGAATTAGCACCCTGTAACTCATGTGATGGCAGTAAGCTAAGAGACGACTGGCGTAAAAGCTATCCTTTCTATGCTGAAACTGTCGAAGAGTTTGCGTTGTTCGTTAAGAACAGTGGCGGATTTGAAATACGTTAACGGCAGAAGGAACGTAAAGTTTCTTTTCATAGCATCTTTGGAATGCAGGTGTTGTCAAAAGCATTCCACTCAATTAACTAATAAACACTTTATGGAGGTGTAATTATGCATACGATAAATCCTTTAGCTCTTATGGACGAGCTCAAAGACTGTATAAAAGCTGGATATCCAGCAATGATCTGGGGTGGTCCCGGTATTGGTAAGTCAGAGATACCACAACAGTTGGCGAAAGAATTGAATATAAAACTTCTAGACTTTCGTGCTAACTTATTCGACCCTGTCGATGTCCGTGGTATTCCTTACATTAAAAAAGTAACGGAAACACAAAAGCGTTATACGTCTTGGGCTGTCCCAGATGTATTCCCTATTGTAGAGCGTGACGGTGACCGTGGTATTTTGTTTATTGACGAATTACCTACTGCACCACCTGCAACCCAAAATGCCTTCTTGCAATTATTGCTTGACGGACGTATTGGTGACTATGAACTACCGAAAGGTTGGTCATTGTTATGTGCAGGTAATAGACTGACAGACTCGGCCGCTGTATATCAGATGCCTAGTCCAGTTAGAAACAGAATGGCGCATTACGAACTTGAACCAATCTTACAAGACTGGGTCGAGTGGGCTTACAAACATGACATACATGAGGATGTCATTGGCTTTATAAATTTCAGACCTAACTTATTATCTAAGTTTAATGCTGATGAATATGCTTTCCCTACACCACGAGCGTGGTCCATGGTTAGTAAAAAGCTATACAAGTCCAACACTAACGAAGAAAGATTATTTTATGGTGTTTCTTCTTTAGTTGGCGATGGTGCGGCAGGCGAGTTTGTTGCTTTCAAACAAATAGCTAACAAGTTACCTGATATAGATAAGCTTGTAGCTGACCCTAAACTGTATAAGAAAGACGAAGACCCTGCGTTACTTTACGCATTGACTACGGCTATCGCGACTAGGGCTTCAGATACTACGATAACTAACATAATGAAACTGTGTAATAAAATACCTACCGAGTTTCAAGTTGTTCTTATCAGAGGTTGTTTTGCAAAAAACAGAGAACTTAAATCACATAACGATGTACGTAAGTGGATTACAGACAACGCTAATGTCATATTATAGGAGAAAATATGAAAACAGTTAGATTATCACAAGACCTTAAGTGGACTATAAGTTCCAATGCAAGGCAAAAGTATATAACTGCTAACCCTCAAAAGCCATACCCAGATCATGGGTATGCGCTACTAAAGGAACGCGAGCTAACAACTAAAACTGACCGAACAGCTACCATGTTCAAGGAGATATGGGGCACTAATATGCCTACTACTACTGCTAGGTCTATTGTTATTACTAGTTTGTTTAGCAAAGAACCAGACGAAGATGGCTATGTAGAAACCTACAATAGAAATTACTCGTTTGCGATACCAGAGACTGAGGTTCCTGATTTTGTATGTCGTTACGACATTATAAATCTAGAAGTAGAACCTGATCATCCAACGTTCGTTGAGTGTATAGGTGTACAAAACTATAACGAATCGTTAGACGGTAAACAAAGTGAACAACGTAGATCACTTGACAGTGTTATGGAACGTTTTTCTACCTTAAACCAGCTACTTAAGGCTGCGCCTTACTTAAAAGATCTTGTCCCTGCAGATAAGATAACTAAGATGCACGAAGTAGACGATCGTTCGGGTAGACGTATAGAACTTGCAGAACTTGCAGACGGCGAGCTACAAGGCATGCGCGAAACGTTACTCGAAAGCTCATTACTAGGAGATGATTAATGAACCCACAGTTTGTAAAAGCTAGGGCTAGGTTAATTTTAGATCAGCCATTCTTTGGCACTTTGTGTTTGCGTCTTAAAGCAGTAGAAACTGAAGAGATGCCAACCGGTGCTGTAGATGGCGTGCATTTATTTTACAATCCTAAATGGTTTAGTAAGCTGTCAGAACTAGAACGCGTTGGCTTTCTAGCTCACGAAGTTATGCATATGGTGCTAATGCATCATGTGCGTAGACAAGAACGTTTGCCTCAAAAATGGAACGTCGCAGCTGACTATGCAATTAACAACCATCTTTTAGCAGAAGGTTTTATTCTGCCTAAAGGTGGTCTAGTGGATGATGCTTACCTTGATATGATGTCAGAAGTTATCTATAACTTGTTGCCCGACCCACCAAAAGGTTGGGAAGACATGAAGTTAGATTCTGGTAATTGCGGTGGTGTTTTAGATCACCCTCAATCAGACGGAACTTCTGGTACTCAGAGTGCTATAGAAGCCAAGCTTACTGTTGCTATTAATCAGTCGGCTGAAGCAGCTAAAGCCCAAGGTAAATTGTCTAGTAATATGCAAGGACTTGTATCAGATGTAGCTACACCTAAAATAGATTGGAAGATGGTGTTAGCAAGGTTCTTACGTGCTAATAACAAATCTGACTTCTCTTGGCTTAGGCCTAACAGACGATTTATCGGTCGTGGCTTGTACTTACCTTCTTTGCATACACCATGCTTAGAAGAAGTAGCAGTTGTGTGCGATACATCAGGTTCTAGAACTGACGAAGAACTTAGTCAAGATCTAGCAGAGATATCATCTATATTACGTGACTTAAGTCCGCAAGCTATTCATCTTATACAGTGTGACACTGAAGTTAATAGCGACGTCGAATACACCAGAGAATCTTTACCTTTAAAAACAGTAGAGTTCAATGGCCGTGGCGGTACTAGATTTGCTCCTGCAATAGAACACGTAAACGAAAATCATCCTAACGTTACTGCACTTATATATCTTACAGATTTAGAATGCGACGACTTTGGCGATGCACCTCATTATCCGGTGCTATGGATAACAACTGAACCCGGGGAGGCCCCATATGGCGAAATCATCGAAATGTAAAACAACGGCAGAAGAATATGCGACATCAGTATTGGTAGGTACTGGAGTTCTTTTTCTGCTTTTTGGTATTGCGACTAGCATCCAATACTCACTAATCCTACTGGGCACAGGCATCGGCCTTGGCTCAATCTTATATTTATTATGGAGAATTATATGAATGCATCTACAGTTAGTGCTTTAACTACAGCACTTTGGATTTTAATCGAGGCTATACAGTTTGGCTATATGGCTTATTTAATGTGGAGGAATAAACATGATATTAGTAGGCATCCTATCAGCTCTAGGTTTACTGCTACTAGCTCTTAAAGCTGGCGGTAAAAAAACTATTGGTCACGATGTATTTGTTGACGTCTTAATTACAGTCACTCTAATGGTGTGCTTTTACGGCACATTCAGCGGTATGACTGCAGCTATGGTCGGCGGTTTATCTGCTTCTATAGTCTTATTCGTTCTGAAAAAGACTATGGTTCACGAGAAACTGACGCTTGAAAAAGACAACAAAATAATTATGTCAAAACCAATTAACATATCAATCCCAACAGTCAAACCTAAATGGAAGACTGTTCAACCCGACTGGAGGTCATAATGAAATATAAACTTGAAACATATTCCTTAAATCATATTTGGTATAAGGAATATTACGAAGTAGAAGCTAATTCAAAAGAAGAAGCAACGCAAAAGGTGAAAGATTACAGCGAAGAAGCAGAACTTGTTTACTCTAAACAAGTAGAAGTAGAAAACACCAGAGCTGAATTTAATGTTGAATCAATACAGGAGGAAGACTAATGAAACAGACGTTAGACGAAGCAATAACTTTAGTATCAGAACTTAGTGATTACGAAAACTTACAGGTAGCATATGCTTGCTTACTTTATATTAACAGGTCAAACCCAAATTTTATAGTGTATCCCAACACTGAAAAAGATGGGCACGGCTTAATTATGGCAGAGGTGCAAAAAGAATTCATTACGTTAACTACTGATTATCTTTCCGACAAAGATAACGCAGAGAGAATAACGTACTACAACATAAAACAAATAACTATGAACGACAGAGGAGAAACATAATGGCTAAGAAAAGCTTAGACACTTTTAACAAAGATCTTAAAACTAAATTAGAAGATGTATTTGGTAAAGAATTTATTAACAATAAAGTAATTATTATGGGTTTAGATGACGAAGAACCAGCTGATAAGTATCAGGCAGTAAACAACAATAATAAGGATTTATTCAACCAGGGAGAAACATAATGGCTACAGTATCAATGTCGCAAACGTTGCGTGACCAAATAGCAGAGAACTTTAAACAACAATTGTTTAAAGCTTACAGAGTGCATTCAGATATAGAACCGCACATACAAAAAATAGTTAACCATATTAGATATCAGGATGACGATTTTAGATCTGCAGTAGATCTGCAGGACGAATGGAGCAGTATTTATAAAACTTTAGCTATAAAGTTTCCGAATGCTGCAAGCGGTAGTAGTTACAGCGACATTCTGACAGAGAATTTTATTAAGCCCCAAAGAACACTAGGTTTAATAATAAATCCGTCTTTGCCTAAAGAATCTAATTTTACTTTCTATTCAGAATATTCTCAATATGATAAAGAAATGGAAGACGGCGGTTATGGCATAAGAGACTATAAACAGGGTTTATTAAATTACAACAACGGTGACGTACCTGTTGTTATTAAAGATTTAGAACCTTTTTATGCCCCTTTTGATTTTGATTTACGATATCACAGGGGTTGGGGAGAAACTCAATATTCTCCTAATGGCGCATCTATGCTTATTACAGACCCTGATATGTGCAATGCATTATCAAAAATAGGCGAAGTTGAGAAAAAAGTAAGTGATAAATTAGTAGAATTTATGGATTACCTATTAAAAATAACCACACTTAAAAAGTTTGTAGACGAATGGCCAGGGGCTATGAGTCTTGTTCCAGAAGAATACAAGCAACGTATGGTTAAGAAAACAATTAAGTCTACAGTTCAAAGATTAACTCCAGAACAAATAATTCCGGATGAATTGAAACAGGAGATGAATGAGGTTATATTAACTAACAAGCTAACGGGGGAAGATTAATGTCAAAAGCAGAACAAAAGTCTTGGGAGTATGATTCATCATACTCTTACGAGGCTAATCAAAGCAGTTGGATTGACGCAGTCAATTTTGAACGTAAACAACATAATGAAAACACACTTACTCAAGAACAAGCAGAAATGAAGTTCCAAGAGTATTATTTAAAAGGAGATTACAATGGGCAAACTTAAATCAGCAATGATGGACATAGGCCATAGAGCTATGGACATAGGCATTGACGATGCAGTATCAGAATTTACTATGTCAGAAGAGGACATAAAAGCCTGCGTACTGTTCGCAAACAGTTACTCAGGTAGATGGGAACAATTTGTAGCAGAAGGGCTTTGGAACGAAATGGGCCCCACTATTCACTAACATGCCAAGGAGTGGCACTAGTATAGCCCAAAGAAATCCTCTCGACTTCTTTGGGCCATGCGCCTTTATCCAGATTCAGTCTTCTTAAAATCTAACTAAGTTATATTTTCTGAATCTATCTAAACAATCAACCTACGATACGTATACCCACATTTCAAGTGTACCAACGGCTACATCTGTAGCTGGATCTACTTGAACAAGAATATCAATAGTGTTATCAGCAGTGTATAACTGAGGTACTAAATCAGCAGCTTCGTGGTCTACACCACCAGCTTGTCCGATTGTTGAACCGTCAATATATCTGTCAACATCACCATCGTCACCGACGTCAAACACTAGTTCAGTACCAGCATCTAAATCAGATGATTTTATTTTAACGTCATGAACAGTTTCACCAGCGAAAACTTGTACCAATTGGTACACATCGTTAGTGTTACATGCTGTAGTAACGTTTAATTTAGCATATCTAACTGCCATGTTTCCACTTGGAAACGGCTTAAAAGATTGATTGCTATCTACTTGGCCACTTTTAAAAATTGCCATAATATTATCCTCTCTTGTCATATTACACAAAAGTATGTAATACTTAATGTTTTAAAGACACTTATCTGTCTTGTCAAGTTTAATTAAGGAGTAATTAGCTTAGTGATCTACGTAAAACGTAACCCTTTGAATTATTATAGACGATATAATGATCCAGAATATTTACCATTTATACAATGGAAACGCGTAAGCCGTTCAACTGCTTACAATATGACTGTATCCAAACAACAAGGTTGGGAACAATCATCAACAAAACAATATAAACAATGGTTAGCTGCCATGAAGGAAGCAGGCCATAAAGTACTATAATTCAAGGAGGAATTATGACAAAGCTAAGAAAAGCATTTTCAGAATTAGACAACGCATTACCAGACTCGGTGTTTGACTCTGCCCTGTGTCAAGAGACCGTGGACGCAGTGTGGGAAGAAATAGATAAAGCAGAACAACTAATAGCTAAAGGCAAGATTGCCGAAAAATATGTAAAACAATGGAGTAAAAGCTAATGCAAAAATTATATTTAGATTTCGAAACTTATTTCGACATACAGACAAGTTTGACAAAGATGTCTACAGTACAGTATGTCAACGATGACCAGTTTAAGGTTTGGGGCGTGGGAATAAAAGTAGAAAACGGAGAGACAGAATGGTACAACGAGTGTGACACCCCGGCCATTTTGGAACAAATCAAGTGGGACGAAGTCGCCCTGGTTTGCCACAATACTCTGTTCGATGCTTATATTCTTACTCAGCATTTTGGGTATAAACCGTCGTACTATTACGACACAGCGGCAATGAGCCGTGGTTTGTATCCAAACATGTCTGCACGATTAAAAGATTGTGCAAAGCGTGAGTTCCCTAACGATGAGACACTAAGAAAAGGCGAAGAACTAGTTAACGCAAAAGGCGTACGCGATTTAGATCCAGAGCTTGATGCACAAATAGGTGCGTACTGTATTCAGGATGTAGATCTAACGTACGAATTGTTTCAGAGTTATGCTCGTGGCTATCCAGACTCAGAGTTAGATCTAATAGATTTAACTGTACGTATGTTTGTAGAGCCCAAGTTAATATTAGACCGTGGACTTTTAACAACTTACAAAGAAGAAATTGTAATTAAAACAGCAAAAGGGATAGAGGACAGCGGAACAACAAGAGAGGTTTTAGCCAGCCAACAAAAGTTTGCGACATTTGTAGAAGGACTAGGTATTAATGTACCCACTAAAAAAAGCCCCACTACAGGTAAACAAATACCTGCATTTGGTAAAGCTGATCTTGCGTACATGCAAATGCAGCGCATGTATCCAGAACACGCAAAAGTATGGGAAGCAAGAGAACTAGTAAAATCTCGTATAGAAGAAACTCGTGCGCAAAGGTTTATAGATTCTACTAATCCTGACGGTACGTTCAGCATACCGCTGCGTTACTATGCCGCACACACGGGCAGATTTGGTGGCTCAGATAAAATTAACTTACAAAACTTGCCCCGGGGCAGTAAGTTACGTACGGCGTTAATGGCTCCTGAAGGTCAAAAGTTGTTTATTGCTGACTCGTCTAACATAGAAGCAAGGATGTTGGCGTGGCTTGCAAAAGAAGAAGATTTGTTAAATGCTTTTGCTACAGGTAGAGATGTATATTGCGAATTCGCATCTGAAATATATGGTCGTACAATAACTAAGCAAGACAAATTAGAAAGGTATGTAGGTAAAACTGCAATCTTAGGGTTAGGTTATGGTATGGGTCATGTTAGATTTCAAGACACGCTTAAAGCTGGATCTCCATCTGTGGACATGTCCGAATCAGCTGCACAAACTATTGTTCAGCAATACCGTGGCATGTATCCTAATGTTCCGCAACTTTGGTCCGGAATGAAAGACATGTTGTTTGAGATGATATCTCCATACGCAGACGGTACAAAGTATGGGCCGCTAATCATTCGTCCGCGTAAGCTAGAGTTACCAAACGGAATGAATTTATCTTACCCACACTTAAACTACACTCAAGGAGAATTTGTGTATCAAACAGAAAGAGATTACATACGTACACATGGGCCAAGGGTTACAGAAAATGTTGTACAAGCTTTAGCAAGGTTAGTTATTACTGACCAAATGCTAGACGTACAAAGCATGCCCCAGGTAGACATTGTAATGCAGGTACATGACGAAATTATTGCCATTGGCTCTGAAGTAGATTCAGATGCTACAATGAATCAAATAATAGAAATCATGCGCACACCACCTGAGTGGTGCAAGGATCTACCTCTTGACGCAGAAGGCGGAGTGAGCCAGGTATATGACAAATAAGAACTTAATTCTTACAAGAAAAAAAGGAGACAAGGTCATCGTACATACCGATGGCCAAGTTCTCTGCATTATAACAATAACAGATATAGCTACTAAGCAATGCAAAATAGCATTTGAGGCAGACTCAAGTGTACGCATTGATAGAGAAGAGGTGTATCTAACAAAGGAGATTTAATATGGAAGTTGTTTTCCTAAAAGCTAAAAAAGCATTATCAAAAGAAATATCAAAAGATGGGTCCAAACCTTACCCATTAGTAAAGAACTTTAGTTCTTACTCAGAAGAAATATCAACAGACAAAAAAGGACTAACCAAGTTATACAAACTACTTACAACTGCCGCTGACTCAGGGCACTGTTTGCACAAAGGAACATTAAAACGTGAACTAACGGACGAACCCCGAGCATTCATGGCTGACCGTGCCGCAACGACTGAACTTCTAGTTCTAGACGTAGACGGTTTACGTACAAGTAATCCAGGGGACCTTCAGGCATTAGCCGACAAAATAGTTATGCAACTACCTGAGATATTCCATACTGTTTCGTACATCGCACAGGCCAGCGCATCTTTAGGCGTAAAGAAAGACACAGTGTCATTACACTTATTCTTTTTATTAGATATGCCAGTGCATCCTAAAACACTAAAAGATTATATTCGTTTAATTAATTACACTACAGAATTCTTAGCTGAACAAATAACTTTATCTGCTAATGGCCAAAGCCTTTCTTATATATTAGACCCTAGTGTTACTGACAACAGTAAACTTATATACATAGCACCTCCTATATTCAGAGGTATGAAAGACCCATTACCAGACGGTAGGTTTGTACAAGTAAACCGTAGTCAAACTATGTTAGAAATATCTTCTTCTTTAATAGGAGTTAACCCTGAGAAAGTACACTCTTTAGGTTTAACTATAAAAGACAACTTAAGAAAGAAAAACAATCTTCCTAAAAGAGTAGGCAAAGTAGCTACAGTAAATGTCGCAGGCGAAGCTCAAGAAGTATTACAAAACCCTGACAAGATGACTATCCAGGTAGCACGTGTGTCCGAACCCTTTGTTAACTGTAATGTTAATGGTGGAGATAGCGGAGGTTATTACTTTTTATTAACTAATCCTCATTACATGTACAACTTTAAAGGTGAACCAGTATGGGAAATAGAAAAAGCAGACCCTGACTTTTACAAAAGTATCTTCGATATATTCGCAGATAAAATTGACTCGGAGACAAAGCAAAAGCCTATAGCACTTAGAGACTTTTATACTGATACTTATTTTAATGGTATTTTTGATGAATCTAAACAACAGTTTAGTGATGATTACCCATTAACTCCTACAAGTAAAAATTCTATAAATGACTTTATGAAATCACATAGTCGTCCCAACATGGATTACATACCTGATGCTAAAGTAGTGTTCGACCCAAGTAACGATAAAGGTATTCAATTAGATGAAGTTCCTTATTACGTAAACTTGTTCCGTCGTACAGAATACATGCTGCAGGCTAACACGAACGTAAAAGAACTAGAATACGGAACTGCTATAGAAGTACAAAAAATTGCACCTAATTTTTATAAACTTCTTATGCACGCGTTAGGTAATGGCAAACCAGAGTTTGAACACTTTGTTAATTGGCTTGCGTACATTTACCAGAACAAGAAAAAAGCTATGACAGCGTGGATATTTACGGGCATACCCGGCACTGGTAAAGGTTTGTTTGTACACAAGGTTCTTAAACCTTTGTTTGGAGAACAACAAACACCTATGAGAGCTTTAGAAAATATAGAAGAACAATTTAATTTGTATATGAGAACAGCATTGTTTTTAGTAGTAGATGAATTTCGTATGGCTGATTCAGGATCTGTAGGTCGCATGGCCGACAAACTTAAACATCAGATTACAGAACCTAATCTAACTATTAGAGCGATGCGTACTAACCAAATAGAACTTCCGTCTTTTACAAACTTTTTGTTTCTTACTAACAGAGCTGACGCAGTCAAAATAGAAGAAAGCGACAGGCGTTATAATGTTGCTCCTAGACAAGAACAAAAAATAGAAGAGGTTTACCCAGAGCTATTAAATAATCTAGATGTTCTAGACGCAGAGCTTTACATCATAGCAGGTGTATTGCAAAAGTTTAAAGTAGATGTACGTATGGCGCACACTGCTTTAGAAAACGATGCTAAGAAAGAAATGAAACAAGTATCTATGTCTGTTATAGAAGAATTTGCAAATGCAATACGTACACGTAACTTAGAATACTTTACAGATATATTAGAAATACCGCTTACAAATACCTTTGACGCCGGCGGTATAAGTACGGCACAAAGATATGTAAAAGCTTGGTTAGCTTCAGTAGGAGAAACAACAGTTGTACCACTTGTACATTTTAAAATTGTATATGATGCACTTACTGACAGCCGAAACACTCTATCTCAAAGAGATTTTGCAAAACGTATGACTAGACTAAATATAAAAACAGAACGTAAACGTATTAGTAAAGACAGAAATGCAAGAATACCAAGAGGTGTTGTATTGGCTTGGAAAATAGACAATAATGTAAAAGAAGAACTTATAAAAGAACATTTTGACGAAAGGGATTTAACTTTACTTGACGGAGCAACTAACACAGCCTAACCGCCCTGATTTAATAAGCGCGATAGAGGTCACGGAAGATCTTGAACTTGGACATGTACCAGCTTGGAGTTACTCGGCCTTAAAAACCTTTGAATCTTGCGCTTATCGTACTTACATATCTAAAGTAAAAAAAGTTCCCGAAGACTTCGGACCTGCAGCGGCGCGTGGTACGGAGATACATCAACAGGCTGAAGATTACGTACAAGGCAAGCTCCCAGAGCTACCTGACACGCTTAAAAAATTCCAATCTAAATTTACAAAACTACATGCTCTTTTCGAAGAAGCTAAAGTAGAAGTAGAAGGCGATTGGGGTTTTACAATAGATTGGCAAGTATGTGATTGGATGGCAGGGGATGTTTGGGCTAGGATAAAACTAGATGCATTTGTACACGAGACAGAGACATCAGGTCGTGTAATTGATTACAAGACAGGTAAACAGTTCGGTAACGAAATAGCCCACAGTCAACAAGCTCTAATCTACGCAATAGGTAGTTTCTTTAGATTCCCTGAATTACAAATAGTTCAAACAGAAATATGGTATCTAGACCATGGAACAACTCTAGAACAAACTTACACTCGAGATGAAGCTATGCAGTTTATGCCAAAGCTTCATGAACGTGGAATAACAATGACAACAGCGGTTAAGTTCCCACCTAACCCTAGTTTGTATAATTGTAAATGGTGTACTTACGCTAAAGGTTTTGATCCCTATTGTCAGTGGGGTATAACTTAGAGTATAATTAATATACGGTGCTCAACCAAATAACACAGAGCACAGTAAACATGAGGAACGAAAGATGAACGATAAAATACCGATGCCCTACGAGCATCAAACAACTACTACAGATTTCATTGTAGCCAACCCAAAATGCATGATTACCTCCGACCCAGGAACAGGTAAAACTCGCGCAGTATTAGATGCCCTTGCACAATTTAAAGGTCGTACATTAGTACTCGCTCCTTTATCTATTCTAGAAGCTGCTTGGGGAGAAGACATAGATAAGTTTACCCCCGCGTTAACATACGGAGTAGCTTATGCAAAAAACAGACAAAAAGTATTTGAAGACACTTCTACAGATTTAGTTATTACAAACTTTGAAGCTGTTAACTTTCTTATAAAAAACAAACATCTATTAAAAGGTTTTAATACCTTAGTTATAGATGAGTTTACAGCATTTAAAAATAGAACAGCCAAACGTAGTAAAAACATGGCCAAGCTATCTGTGTTATTTGATAATAGAATAGCAATGTCAGGTACACCTAACAGTAACACTATATTAGATATATGGCATCCTACGTACATAGTGGATGACGGCGATCGACTAGGTGCTCGTTACTTTGCTTTTAGAAACACTGTATGTACTCCAAAATTCAATGGTTTTGCTAATGAATGGATTGACAAACCAGGGGCAGAACAAACAGTTGCAGATAGACTAAAAGATATAACTATAAGATACGCACTTACCGAGTGTATGGATCTACCTGACAATATTGTACGTACAATAAATACTAAACTTACACCTACAGTACAAAAGCAATATAAATTGTTAGCTGATGAATCAGTTTTGTATACAAAAGCAGGCACAGTAAACGCAGTGCACGCAGGAGCCAGGGTAAAGAAACTATTGCAGTTAGTTACAGGAGCTGTGTACGATGAAGATAAGTTAGTTCAATTTATACACCAAGAACGTTACGACATTGTTATGACTCTTGTAGCACAACGTGCACATTCACTAGTAGCATTCAACTGGCGTCACGAACGTAATGCTCTAATAGAAATAGCAGAGAAAGAAAATATATCTTACGCTATTATTGACGGCACTATACCACCTGAGAAAAGAAAGGACATTGTAACGCGCTATCAAGCAGGTCAAATACAAGTATTGTTTTGCCACCCACAATCAGCAGGACATGGTCTTACTCTTACTAAAGCTAATACAGTTATATGGTGTTCACCTACATACAACGCAGAACACTTTCAACAATTTAACCAACGTATCTATAGAGCAGGGCAAACACAAAAGACTGAAACTATATTAATACAAGCTAAAAATACTTGGGAGCCCGAAGTATATAAGAAGTTAAACACTAAACTAGGGCGAATGGAAAATCTATTAAACATATTAAAGGAACAAAAAAATGAGCAATAAAAAACTAACAGACTTACTAGCTGAGGTAGCTAAAATACGTACGGAAGTAAAAGCCGTACAGACACAAGAAAAAAGCCTCAAGAGCGAACAACGCGAACTAGAAATACAGATCACTATTAGAATGAGGGAGCAAGGGCTCGATAAGATTTCTAATGATGTATGTACAATTTCTTTGAAAGAAGAGATTGTGCCAACCGTAGAAGATTGGGACTTACTGCAGGAGCATGTAGCAAAAACTAACCAGTTTGAGCTATTGCAAAAGCGTATGTCTGCAACCGCCTACAGAGAACTTGTTGCACTCGGGATGGACGTCCCCGGTGTTGTGAGTACAGAGTTGACCCGAATTAATTTTAGGTCAGCATAATAATAATAGAACGACGAAAAAAGGAAAACGAATTATGTCTAAAGATATAAGTATTGTAACGAGCGAACTACCAGCTCACATTAAATTAGGTAGTGCATTAGGTAATGAGAATGTAACTTCGGAACATCTCTCAGTACCGCGTGTAAAACAACTTCAAAAGATGTCTAATGAAGTAGATGAAAACCATAGCGATTATATGGATAACGTTAAGGTTGGTGATTTTATAAACACTGTAACAGGTGAAAATTATGGCCAAGAGATTCTACTAGTTAATGTACATTTTAAAGAAGAGTATATTTGTTGGAAGAAACGTGAAGCTGGTGGAGGCTTGTTAGGTAGTTACCCTACTAAAGCAGAAGCTATTGCAGCTTTAACTCTGAATAACGAAAAAGAAAACGAAGTAGATATAACCCAGACTCAAACTCATACTTTATTAAAAGTAGACGAAAAGACTGGCAATATAGCTGACATACCGTTTCTATTCGATTGCGCTAACTCTAAGCTTAGAGTTTCAAAAGAATGGAATACGCAAATACTAAAAATGTCTGGAGACAGGTTTGCTGCTCTTTGGAAAATGTCATCTGTATCAACTACTAACAGAAAAGGACAGGCGTTTATGAATATAGACATCTCTAATGTTGGTTGGTTAAATGAGGAAACTTATAAAGCTGCAAAAGACTTCTACATGAAATCTTACGGCGGTTAATAACTTACGTACCGGTGCGAACGAATGGTTCGCACCCAAGTACGTGTGGTATACTTTTTATGTGCAAGAAAAGGAGTTTATTAATAAAGTACATAAGCACCTGCCCAAGGAGATTTACCGCTGGAAAATCAACGACCCTTATCATGGCGGTGTTGCAGATACTTTTTACTCTGGCAGAGCTAATCACTGTTTTATCGAATATAAATACAAAGATACGCTCCCTACCAAATCCACATCAAAAATCAAAATGAACTTATCCGCACAACAACGTATATGGCTTACGGAACGCGCACAACATAATCTATTTACTTACGCCGTACTTGGGTCAGGTGATCAAGTGTACGTAACTGAAGATTTTACTATTACAGAATTAACAGTAAAAGAATTTAACGACGATTCAATACCTTTTAAAACGTATGTAGAATCGTTAACTAATTTTTGTTTAGGAAAAAAACAATGAAAAAACTATTTAGCGAATGGCTAACCAAGTTCTTAGAAAGATCTTTTCAAAGAACAGAAGATAAATTATTTAGGAGAAGAAATGACTGACATGGTTAACTCACCTCCGCATTACAATAGCGGAGAAATAGAATGCATCGATGCAATAGAAGCAAGTATGACACCCGAAGCTTTCAAAGGTTACTGTAAAGGTAACATATTAAAGTACATGTGGCGGTATGAAAAGAAAGATGAGCTAGAAGGCCTACTTAAAGCCCGTTGGTACCACAATAGGCTAGTAGAAACCATTATAAAACACAAAGAGCAATAGAAACTATTGTGCTTATTTGTCTTAAAAAGTTATTTAATCTAAGGCTAAGGCCTTACTTCCCTAAACAAAACAACACCAGCGAGCTCTGGTGAAGCCGTTTTTTACGCTTTTGGGTTTTTTTTCTTTGCTTTCTTAGTTCTAGCATAAGATCTATTTTCAGAAGCAGATTTAACTCTTAAATTAGATGTTTTGTTATTTTTAGGATTTCCATCTCTATGGTGAACGTCATTGCCATCTCCTTTTACAATCTTCCCAAGCTTTCTAGCTATAGCATTAGCTGCATTTCTCATAACTCTATTTGCAATTTGTTTAGGTTTGCTATGGTAATTAGCATATTCTTTTTTATAATCTCTAGCCATTTAAATAGTATACACTTTTAAAGATTCTTCTTTACCTTTTACTTTTATAACTTCGTGCAACACTGCAGCTCCCGGAGCAAGACATTTGTACGTAGATTCCCCAATCAATAAATCAACTCCTGCTTCTTTCGTAGCAGACTCTAATCGCGCGGCTGTATTCACAGCATCTCCTATCGCCGAATAATCAAACCTTGTATCTGAACCCATATTACCAATTACAGCTAATCCTGTATTAACACCTATACCAATTGCAATTGGCTCAGACAATTCTTTCTGGAGGATACGTATACTTGTACGGATATCTTGCGCACATGCTACAGCTCTTTGTTCATGGTTGTCTAAATCTAAAGGAGCATTAAATATAGCCATACACGCATCTCCTATAAATTTGTCTACCATACCGCCGTGTGCCTGGATGCATGTGACTTGTACGGTAAGTACCTTATTCATAATCTCAGTTACTTCTTCTGGTTCTAGTTTTTCGGATAGACTTGTAAAACCTCTTACATCAGTAAACAAGAACGTACACTCTCGTTTCTCCCCGCCAAGCTTTAATAGTTCTGGATTGTCTTGTAAGCGTTGAACTTGTCTAGGGTCTAGGTACTGTTCAAACTGTTTTTTAATTAATTGCCTTAATTTAAATTGCTCTCTAAAGCGTAGCCAAAACTCAGGTATAGATATAACTAAGAGTGATAACAGACTATAACTTACATCTATAAGTACATTTGTAGTTATTAAATAGTAACCGCCACTAGCAGCCACAACAAACAAACTAACTAAACCTATCCCACTCCATACTACTGTACATGTACGTATTATAAGTATGCCTAATGTTAGTACTCCTAGTAATATAAGTAATTCATATAATAAAGAAGCGGCAGGTATTTGAGGGCTATCAAAGAATAAACTTTCTGTAAGAGCTGCTTGCACTTGGTGTGGATAAAAAAGCCCTGCAGGTGTAGCTATT
>Ga0209816_1001306_pt1 | contig 18744 bp, 14 predicted proteins | sample CoawatmetaG01DNA_FD_187509 | JGI IMG/M metagenome (GOLD analysis project Ga0209816, IMG submission 187509) | Marine microbial communities from the West Antarctic Peninsula - Coastal water metaG017-DNA (SPAdes) (version 2) | ecosystem: Environmental > Aquatic > Marine > Coastal ... | reverse complement strand
TCGTTCGTTACATGGGGAATCATCTGCACTGTGCCGCCCAGGTAATCGCCCCGGCGTTCTTTCTCTAGTACATTCTTGTAAATCGCTCCAGCCGTAATATTGTTCATCCGGCTCAAATTTATATTGATAAAGCGCTCGTAGTGACCAAGATCGAGGTCAGTTTCCGCTCCATCTTCGGTGACGAAAACCTCGCCGTGCTGGTATGGGCTCATGGTGCCCGGGTCTACGTTGAGATACGGGTCAAGCTTGACGATGCTGGTAGAAAGCTGGCGTGCGCGCAGTAGGCGACCTAATGAAGCGGCTACGATGCCTTTCCCTAGGGAAGAAACCACCCCACCAGTGACAAACACGAATCGGGTGTTCATATAGCCTCCTTGCTTTCTAATCTAAATGTATTTCTTTTTGCCAGATGGGTGTTTGCCATAGGTTTAGGAGGGGGAGTTAAACCGTCTCTCGGCCCCTCCTCCAATCTGCGTGCTTTGTTTTTCATTGCTAGCTATTCCCCAATCCTGGGAACTTTGAAGAAAGCGCCCTCTTTAAGAGGCGCGTTTTCCATGAGCACTTCTCTGCCGAGAGAGCTTATGACAACATCTTCCCTCATTACATTGAAGACAGGGATGGGATGTGACATCGGTTCGACCCCGGTGGTGTCGACCTGATTGAGCTCGTCAAAGTAGCCAATAATGCGGTCCAGCTGCTCGGTGAAGCGCTGGCATTCGTCATCGGTCAGGCTAAGCCTGGCCAATTTCGCAACATGTTCGACATCTTTGACAGTAATCATCTACTTACTATATTAGTTTGCAGCGCAAGTTTCTATGTTAGGCAACGTAATCAATCTTCTGGTATTCTCGCAGAAAGAGCGATAGGTGTGAACTGTGAACTTTGGGTTCGTCATAGAGATAGTTAGTTTAGTTTTGACTTTGGTCTTCATTGTCGCCAGTGCCGAGCTCTTTACAAATGGTATTGAATGGCTGGGGCAGCGTCTAAAGCTCAGTGAGGGCGTCGTTGGCAGTGTTCTGGCCGCGGTGGGTACGGCCCTGCCAGAGACCCTTATACCTATAGGGGCCCCATTCATGCTCAGCACCCTCACTCTTGGTCTCTGTGGCATCGCCTGTCTGGTATTCACGGCCAGCAAGCGGCGGAAACCAGGATTAGAGATAAAAAAAGCTGTAATCAGAAGAGATTTGAAGTTTTTCATAGTTGCTTATAGCTTAGCTTTGCTTGGCACGCTCCTTCCTGCCAACCCATTGATTCGTAATTTATTGGCTGCAGTTTTGGTTCTGATATATCCATACTACCTATATGTTTGCTTCCGCCACGAGGGTGAGGTGGGGGAGTGCCCAGAAACCCTCTATTTCGATCGTCTATTTAAGGCTGGTTCGGAACGCTTTCGCCTGATCATTCCGCAAATTATCCTTTCTTTGGCTGGTATTATTGGCGGTGCTTACATGTTTGTTGGCTGTATTCAGAATTTGTCGGATGACTTTAATATTTCGCCCTTGGTGCTTTCTCTAATAGTCACTCCTATTGCCACGGAGTTGCCAGAGAAAATAAATAGTGTTCTCTGGTTGCGTGGTAATAAAGATACTCTGGCTATTGGCAATGTCACCGGTGCCCTTGTCTTTCAGAGTTGCTTCCCCGTAGCCTTTGGTGTTGCTTTTACAAGCTGGAATTTAGATCACGGCACACTGCTCTCTGGCTGCGTAGCTGTGCTTTTTGCCAGTCTCTATTTAGCCTTGCTTACATTTAGCCGGCTCAAGCCTCAACATTTGGTCTTGGGTGCAATCGCTTACGCTGCTACTATTACCGCTATCATTTATATCGCCCCGGTGATGCCACCGCGGCTACACTAGAGCTAGTTTGAGCTACTGGTAAAGTTGATGTGATGGAAAATCAGCTGCTACAAGCTGCTACTTTCCAGTGTCTGTATTCTCTGATGCAATCGTTATTGATTCGGATTCAGGCTTTACTGATTCAGGTTTCACTGATTCAGCTTTCACGGCGTCAAGCTTAGTGGTGGTGGCTCTAGCCAGTTCAGAATCGTGGGAAGGGAGATTGCTCTTGCTGCCAGGTTGTGAGCCGTCGGCTGGATAGAGGAAGTCTAGGATTTCTTTGATGGAAGCTGCTACTGGAATTGCTATGAGCATTCCCAGGGCGCCAGCCATTACCTCGCCGCAGAGTACGGCAAAAATGATAGCCAGTGGATGAAGCTCAACGGCGTGGCCTATAAAGCGCGGCACGATAACATAATCTTCAATCAAGCGTGCCACCCAGTAGCCCAAAATTATCTTGATAGCTACCCCGACGCCTAATTGAGCCACACCAACAATAGTGGCAATACTGATGGCGAAAAATGGACCAAGGACGGGAATAATTTCCAAGAATCCGCTTAAGATGGCGATTAGCAGCGCATATTTGATGTGTAACCAGAAATGCAAAATACCGTAGGCAACACAAGACATCAAAGCTATGAGAAGAAGTTGCCCTCTTACATACTTACTGAGCATGATATTCATCTGAGAGGAGAGCTTGATCACCATCTCATGATTTTTCTTCGGTATGAAGCGCAGGCAGAATAGACCGACGCGGTGGCTGTCAATAATCAAGTAAATAGAAGAGACTACGCAAACGAGAACGGCCAGCAAGCTTTTGGAAAGTAGCCCGCCAATGTGCAGAATTTCTTCTGGTGTGCCAACGTTTTGTTCTAGGCTAGAGGTAAGTTCTTGCGCTGTTTTCTCAACGTCAATTTGCCAGTGAAAAGAATCGGATAGTTGTTGCACAAGGCTAACCACGATTTCGTTACGCTGAGCCGCTAGCGCGGTGAACTGCTCGATAATCGATTGACCAAACCATCCACTGGTGCCAATGATCAGTCCAAGGATAGAGACGTAGATAACTGCTACGGCAAAACCCGGTCGACATTTGAAAGTGGTGCTAAAAGAATTGACCACCGGCAAAAGCAAATAGGCAATAATGCCGCCCACAATAAATGGTGGGAAAACCTCTCTAATGAAATAGAGAAACCAGAGTAGAAGTAATACACCGGTTAACTTGAACATTTTGATTCTTCTTTGCTAGCTTACAGCAACAGGTTTCTTACTTTGATCTTGAGCCAGCGCGCTGAAATCATGCACGTTGGCGCCCACTAGTTTGCCGAGCAGCCAAGATGGACGGAAACGCTCACCTTGCTCTTTGTGGTAGGCACTGATTTCACTCAGGCACCAGGCTAAACCTTTCTCTTTGGCGATGGCCATGAGGCCAACTTTGAAGCCACAGCCGTTTTGCATGGCTATGTCGATGTCACTGGCATCGACTACTTTCTCTTGAATGCAGTATATAGCTTCGTTGAGCATTGGCAGAATAACGCGGTGAGCGTGGAAGGCTCGGGGGGACTTTGCCAGAGTGACTTCTTTGTTGGCTTCAGCGATCAAATCTTTCAATGCCGGATTGATTTTCTTTGCTTCTCCCTTAACTGGTGTCTTCTCGTGAATGTAGAATCCGGCCCCAGATTTTTGTCCGAGAGCGCCAGCCTTAACCATTTTCTCCAATAGAGGAGAGGGGGAGAAACGTGGACCGTATTGGCTATATAAGAATGTGTTGACATGGGTGCAGACGTCAAGACCAGTCATGTCAAACAGTGCGAATGGACCCATAGGTAGACCGAATTCCACTACCTTAGCGTCAATCTCTTCGACTGTTGCCAAGCCTTCTTGCAAGGCGTAAAGGGCTTCATTCATATAAGTGAAGAGCACGCGATTAACGAGGAAGCCAGGGCACTCTTCAACCTTGACTGGGGTCTTCTGCATTTGATGACAGAGCTCAAGAGCCGATTTCATCGTTTCTTCAGCGGTTTTTACACCGGCGGTTACTTCTACAAGTTTCATAAATTGAGCAGGGTTGAAGAAGTGCATGCCGACCACTTTGTCTTGTCTCTTGGTCGCTTCAGCAATTTCTGAAATGGACAGCGCCGAAGTGTTCGTTGCCAGAATTGCCCGTGGTGGACAAATTTGATCAAGTGTTTTGAATATTTCTAGTTTGACTGAGATTTCTTCGAAAGCCGCTTCGATTACTAAATCAACGGTCTTGAAATCTTCGTATGAGGTTGTGCCTTTAACTGCGGCAAATAAGCCATCGGCTTCTGCCTGAGTCAGGGTGCCTTTTTTAACGCGCGAATCATACATTCTTTTGATGTTTCCAAGCCCTCGTTCGACGGCCGCTTGTTCTACATCTTTTAAAAGAACTTCGATGCCACACTGGCTTAAAACACAGGCAATTCCACTGCCCATTGCCCCTGCACCGATTACTGCTGCTCTCTGCACTCTCATACAAAGCCCTCATTATTATAAAAACACTGGTTGGGGCTATGCTAGCATCTTTAGGTCGCACCAGAAATCCGTCAAGGGTTTAAGAAATCATATAAGGATGCCAAGATCTATGTTGACAACATTGATGCGAAAGACCTCTTGTACGGTGGATGAGGCAACGATTGCCGAAACCCCTAAGCATTTGGGCTGGGTCATGCTTGCCGCTCTGGGTATTGGTGGCACCATTGGTGCTGGCATCTTCGCCATGCCTGGCATCATTGCTGGCAAGGCGGGACCAGCCGGTATTCTTTCTTTTATGCTGACTGGATTGGTAATTTTACTGATTGCCTTTTGCTACGAGAAATTTTCTGTTCGCGTACCTCATGGTGTTTCAGCTTATAGCTATGTTTATCACTCGATTGGTGAACTTGTCGCCTGGGTCGTCGCTTTTGGTCTCTTTCTTGAATATAGCTTTGGCGCCTCTGCCGTATCTATTGGCTGGGCTGAATATCTGAAAACTGCTCTTGGTTTTTCAATGCCTGAATTCTTGAGTGGTCCGCGCATTGACGAGCATGGTTTTCATTTTGGTATCAATGTTATTGCAATGGCGGTGATCGCTGTAGTGAGTGTTGTTTTGATCTTTGGTGGTGTTAAAAAATCAGCCAAACTAAATTTTGCTCTAGTTGTGCTAAAGCTTTCCCTACTCGTCACTTTTCTAGCCGTTGGTATTCCTCACATCAATCCAAGCAATTGGTTTCCATTTATGCCTCATGGTTTTGACGGCGTTTTGAAAGGCGCAGCTACAGCGGTATTTCCTTTTGTCGGCTTTGATGCCCTCTATACTTTTGCGCGTGAATCTAAGTCTCTGAAAGACACACGTTGGGCAACTTATTGGTGCGTTGGCATTGTGGCCTTTTTGTATATCGCTGTCATGGCAGTCTTGACTGGTTTGGCACCATGTTCTATCAACGGTCAGCCAAATGAATTGTTCATTGGGACCGACGCTGCTGCTCCTTTAGCAAAAGTACTTACTGCTGCCGGCGAAGGATGGACTGCCAAGTTTATTTCGTTCGGAGCCGTGCTGGGTATTTTTAATGTTCTCTTGGTCTTCTGTATGGGAGGTCCGCGCATTTTCTTAAGCATGGCTGAAGATGGATTGCTCCCTCCGATATTTAAGAAAATGAACAACGGTAACCCAACAGTTGGTATCGTTCTCAATGGCGTTATCGTGGCGGCAATTGCGGGGTTCGTACCTTTTGCTAAAATCGCTGACATGATGGTGCTCGGTACGCTTGTTGCATTTATATTTGTCTGTATCGGCGCCTTGAAGCTGAAGCTTGTTAATCCGATAATTGCCATCGCTGGTGGGCTTGGTTGTGCCATTCTTGCTTTTAAGCTAGAACCAGAGGTTCTGCAGGTTTATTCAGTGACTTTGCCTGTTGGTCTGTTGATCTATTTCTTTTATGGTTATAAGCACAGTAAGTTGCGGAAGGCAAAAGAAGGTTAGTCGGTTCTTTGATATGAACGGTATTGTTGTGGCTTGGATCCTAAAAGTCAGAACGATATTGGTCTAGCTTGGACCCTAAAAGTCAGAACAATATTGGTCTAGCTTGGATCCTAAAAGTCAGAACGATATTGGTCTAGCTTGGACCCTAAAAGTCAGAACGATATTGGTCTAGCTTGGACCCTAAAAGTCAGAACGATATTGGTCTAGCTTGGACTCTAAAAGTCAGAACGATATTGGTCTAGCTTGGACTCTAAAAGTCAGAACGATATTGGTCTAGCTTGGATCCTAATAGTCAGAATGATATTGCTCTAGCTTGGATCCTAAAAGTCAGAACGATATTGGTCTAGCTTGGATCCTAAAAGTCAGAACGATATTGCTCTAGCTTGGATCCTGAAATTCAGAATGATATTGCTCTAGCTTGGACTCTAAATGTCAGAACGATATTGTTGTGGCTTGGATCCTAAAAGTCAGAGCGATATTGCTCTAGCTTGGATCCTAAAACTCAGAGCGATATTGGTCTAGCTTGGATCCTAAAACTCAGAACGATATTGCTCCGACTTACTTCCTAAAATTCAGACAGTCAGATTTCTAATTTTCTCATTGAACTTAATTCGGTTTCCGAACGTTTATATAGGAAAAGGAGAAATAAATATGTCTACCAATCTTACTGATGACCAGATGTTTAGTGAGGCTTGGCAAGCCTTCAACGAAGAGGTGCCAAATGATTCAGCTGCTGTCGATTTCCTCTATGACTCGCTTGTCATTTACAACAAAATCGCATGCGCTTGTCGGCAGCCACAAATTATTCATATGCCTGGAGAGCGATTCTACTCTTGTCGAAATTGCAAAAAAGTTTCCTGGGTGACATCTGGAACACTATTTGCTGGTGTCGTGAAACTGAGAGCCTGGCTTGCTCTGGTCTGGTTAAAGGAGCGAGGAATTACGATAAGTGCAATGCGCTTTTCTCGGTTATTGGAAATTGCGCAGAGCACAGCTCTCAACATTCAGAAGCGTTTAGGTATGGTTGTGCAAGAGAAGCTTGATGATTCGTCGCCAGGGGTACCGGCGCAGGTCCTTGCCTCAATAATCATCAAACGCAGCAAAGAGACTCCTGCTCAAGCGCATCCACGTGCAGAATTGGCTAACGACACTACTTCTGATCATCCGTTTGTTAGCTTAGATGAATGGATGAACTCGGCTGCTCACGAAACAGACTTGAGATCAGCAATAGCTGATTTCCTTAAGAATAGGGATCCACAACATGCTAGCTCTATCAGTTATGAATCGATTGTAAGTGCTATTGGCGCGGCAATTACCTACATTCGCACTCACTTTCAGGGAGTCAGCGGAAAGTGCTTGCAACTTTACCTCGCCTCTTTTTGGTGTCATTTTGATCGCCTGCGTTGGTCTAACGGTGCGATACTTCTAGCGTGCATAGAGCATGCGCCAATTAGCTACCAAGAGATGTTCAGGTTTGTCTCACCACCGCTGGTGAAAATTTTTGCACTACCTCGCTGACCCGCTGCTCTTGAGATCAATCATTTACACAAGAACTGAGTTCATTGATCTCGATTGAATGCCGTTGCTTTTAAAACACTCTACTGCCAAGCTCGGAGCCATCGTCTGGTTTTAAAAGCAGCACGCCGCCAGCGTTGACTGCACTGCCGAGGACGAGAACTTCAGAGTTAAAATCACCAACTTGCTTGGCGGGGCAATTCATGACACAGGCTACTAAACGTCCGATCAGGGCGTCTATGCGATAGTGAGCCGTGATTTGAGCGCTTGATTGTTTGATACCTAAATCTCCGAAGTCAATCCAGAGCTTGTAGGCTGGCTTTCGAGCTTGGCCGAATACTTCAGCCTTGATTATTTTGCCGATTCTTATATCAAGCTTGAGAAAAAGGTCAAGGTCTACTGTGTCTTCAATTATATTCAAGTTTATTTCGCATCCATCCAGTTTTTACCTATACCAAAATCAACTTTGAGTGGCACTTTAAGCGGTTGGTCTAGAGTCATTGCTCTTTCTAATATTGCTTTTGTAGCATCTATTTCATTGTCGGGGACTTCCAGCACCAATTCATCATGTACTTGCATTGTAAGTCGAGCGTTGCTATTTCCAGCTTTTAATTCTTTGTCCAATCTGATCATGGCTAATTTGATTAGATCCGCTGCGCTACCCTGAATCGGAGCGTTGCAGGCCGCTCGCTCATCGGCTTTGCGTACGTTGTCGTTGCGATCATGCAGATGGGTAAAGTATCTTCTCCGTCCCCAGATAGTGCGCGCGTATGACTTACTGCGCGCTTCTTCTATTGTGCTTTGCAGGAAACCTTGAACTTTCGGGTAGCGAGCAAAGTATTTATCAATGAAACCTTGTGCTTCTTTTGTTGAGATCCCCAGGTCCAAACCTGTTGAGTAGGCGCCTTGTTGGTAGACGAGAGCAAAGTTGATGGTTTTGCCGATACGCCTTATGTCTGATGTAACGTCTTCAATTGGTATCTCATAAATTTCGCCAGCGGTTCTGGCATGTATGTCTTGGTTCTTCTCGAAAGCATCTATTAGCGTTTCATCTTCGCACATGTGAGCTAAGAGTCGCAGCTCGATTTGCGAATAGTCTGCGGATATTAGAGAGCAGCCTGGGGCGGCGATGAAAGCTCGGCGAATACGTCTACCAATTTCGGTGCGAATAGGAATATTCTGCAGATTTGGGTTTGAGCTAGAGAGCCGACCGGTGCTGGTTACGGTTTGGTTGAAATCGCCATGAAGGCGGCCATCTCTTTTGGAAATCTGACTTGGCAAAGCGTCTACATAGGTTGAGCGCAATTTTGAAATATGGCGATACTCTAGGAGTTTTCCGATAATTTCATGCTCTTCTCGTAAAGACTCAAGGACCGCAGCGTCTGTTGAAAAACCAGTTTTAGTCTTATTCTTTGGCTTTAGTCCAATTTCTTCAAAAAGAACTTTCTGCAACTGCTGGGTAGAATTGATGTTGAAACCGTGGCCTGCCAGTGCGTATATTTCGGTTTCTAGTCGAGCCAATTCGCTTGAAAGTTCGTGGGAAAAGTTTTGTAGATACTCAAGATCCAAAGCCACTCCAGCTTGTTCCATTGAGGCGAGCACATGGGCCAATGGTTGTTCCATTTCGTAGAGTAAGAATTCCTGTTCCTTATCTAACTGCGGAGCGTAGAAGCGGGTTAGTTCAAGAGTTATACGGGCATCGTCTGAGGCGTAGGCCGCTACTTTATCGAGCGGAGCATAATTGATGGTTATTTGTTTGCGGCCTGTGCCAATAAGCTCATCAATTCGCATCATTTGATAGTTGAGCACTCTGTCTGATTGATCCTTTAATCCGTGTTTGCTGTCTGGATTTAGGATATAGCTGGCCAGCATGGTATCGAAAACCAGAGGACCGAATTTGATGCCATCGCAAGATAAGCAGTTCATTTCAAACTTGGCGTTCTGAGCCACTTTCCCAATAGCCGGGTCTTCAAGGATTGGTTTCAGTCTTGCACTGACAACTTCGGGGTCTAGCTGTCCTATTTGGGCAATTTGCAATGCGTCAACGTGGCGTACCGGAATATAGACGGCTTTGAGAGTAGGCTTAGGGCCTTCTGTTGGTGCCACATGCACTCGGCCGTCTTGGCAGCGAATGGCTGGGTCCCAAGCTATTGCGTAGCCGACGATTTCTGTGGCTAAGCTATCGAGTCCAGTGGTTTCTAGATCTACTGCAATTAAACTCTGGCTAGACAGTTCAGTAACTAAGTTGTCTAGCTGTTCTGTTGTTGTAATAATCGTGAGCTCCGGTGCTGGAGCGATTATTGGTGTTCGTACTTCAATAGGCACCGTTGCTGGTGCTGTATTTGCGGTTGTGCCGAATGAAAGCTTGAGTTGCCCTTGAGGTTGTTCCTCTGAATCAGTAGAGCTCACAGTTGGTGCTGTGAGGGTCTGCTGTCCGGCTTGGCCTGTCTGCGTGGTTGTCGAGGCTTGAGCCGCAGGAGAAGAGGCTTTAGGCATTACTGGTACAGAGCCATCGGGAGAGAAACGAGCTAGAATTTTGGGCAGCCTGGTAGTGAGCTGTCTGAAGTTTAGTTTGTCAAAATAGTCTTTTAATGGTTGCAGTTCGGGCATATTCAAACGGCAGTGTTCAAAGTCAAAATCTAACGGTACATCTAGGCGGATGGTGGCAAGTCTCTGGCTTATATATGCAATTTCTTTGCCATCGATCAGCTTTTTCTTGAGAGATGCTGATTTGATCTCGTCAAGATGCTCATAGACACCGTCTAGAGTCTGGTACGCTGAAAGTAGTTGTTGCGCTCCTTTCTCCCCGATACCTTTGACCCCAGGGATATTGTCCGAGCTATCTCCACAAAGGGCTTTGAAGTCGACGACTTGCTCAGGCCAGATTCCCATGCGATCAAAAACTTCCTGACGCCCGCAGTTTACGAGACCATCTTTGGTTGTGAGATGAATTTCTATAGATGAGTTATCACCATCAACCAACTGAAAGGCATCGCGATCTCCAGTTAAAATGATTACACGTCGACCTTGTGAAGCGGCTTGTTTGGCTACTGTACCGATAACATCGTCGGCTTCATACCCTGCTAATTCTAAAAGTGGAATTTCAAATGTCGAAACGCCTTCTTTGATAATCGGCCACTGCACCGCGAGATCGTCTGGCATCTCAGCTCGGTTAGCCTTATATTGATCGTACTCAATATGGCGGAAGGTTGGATCGGAAAGGTCAAAGCAAACCGCCAACATATCTGGCTTTTGTCTTTCAATTTGATCGAATAATGAAGAGAAGAAGCCATGAACGGCCCACGTGGGGCGGCCGTCTTTGGCCTTCATACCCGTTCTCATCAGGGCATAAAATGAACGGAAGGCAAGAGAGCTTCCATCTACTAGCACCAGTGTCTCTTGTTCAGCCATTATTCCAATTCTCTTTAGCTCTATCTTTTTCTGGTTTTCTTATTAGGCCTCAAGGTCGCTAGAGCTTGAGGCCTAATGTTGATCTACGTTAAGGGCGAAGTCTAGTGCTCGCCAATCATGACGCTTGTCCTTACTGCTTTTGCTCTACTGGGGCGCTACTTCTGCTGCCATGGTTCTCGGGCGCGGTGGTCCTTGAATTGGAGCTAATCCAGTAACTAGCACTTTGCCTTCGGACAAGCTTGGGGTCTCGATGTTGAGCAGTGCGGCAATAGTTGGGGCGATGTCTGCCGGACTGACCGTCTCTGCATGTTTGCCGCCCTCTATACCAAATCCGTGCAAGACAAGTGGAACTTGGCTGTCGTATGAGTAAGGCGCACCACTAGCGGTGCCAGTGCTCTCTGATGAAAAGACATAGCCGGGTTTGGGAATTACGTAGCATTCGCCGCTTCTTCCCCAGTAGTAGCTCTTCCGGACACCTTCTGAAAATGGACCGTTGGGAACTTGGTTAGAGTAGAGTTGGGCTGAGGTAATTACTTCAGCGATACCAGGAACTGAGTGGGCTACTTTTGCCGCTAGTGCTTCAACATCAGGTTGGCGATATTTGTTTTTGTCAATGGCGGCGAAGTTTAGGTAAAGGTTTGGTGGCTCAAAGGCTTCGATCCAGTCATCTTGACCCAATCTATTGTCTAGGCTTGTGTCCATGAAGGTTTTAAATGTTTTGGGATCGATTCTGCCCGAATCTAGCCCGCGTTCTTTGAGGAATTCAGGAATCGCCTGGGCTCCGCGGTTGGCCGTGAAGATAATGAGACAGTTGTTGAGGCCAACTTTTTGCTCAAGATGTCCAAGCAGTGCCGCTATGCCCTGATCCATGCGTAAGACAAGATCTTGAGATTCTTGAGAATAGGGGCCGAAGCTATTAATCAGTTCTCCGCCGGCAGATAGGCCAATTGAGAGCAAGTCAGTATCGCTATGAGTTCCTAGACCTTCTTTATCGATAGCCTCTTTCGCTAGGTCTAAAACCATTTGGTTGGCCATCGGTGTCATGGCTAGAGTGGAGTAAGCTCCTTCACCAGCGGTGGTGCCACTGATCATATGCGGAAACGCTTTTCCGTCTGATGGCAAGGCCCGTTCGTTAGTATAGTCATCTCTGCTGGATGCACCATAGGCCGTTTCCGGAAGGAGTCTCTGCCATGGTTTAGCGACATATTTTTCAGCTTGGCGCAGATCGTTGAATCCCTTTACCCATGTGGGCAAATCGCGGCTATATTGAGCGGAAGAGACGAAGTTACCAGTGCGGGTATCAAACCAAATTGCCATGTTGGCGAGACGGCCACCTAGCAACAATGCCTGTGAGTCTCTCACTGCAAGAGAGAAGACTTTACTGCGGCCATTTGTGGCAAGCTTCATTTGATCGCCAATGGTCGTTCCTTGCAAGAACTTGGAGCTGGCACCGCCACTATTGGCCCCGGTCAAGGGGGCAGAATCATCTGCCACGGCTGAAATAGCTTTGTTTTTGCGGCGATCAAACCATTGATCGGCAACGATTCCCGTTGCCCATGGGCTGGCACCGGTTGCGATTGTGGCATCACCGCAGGCCCCTTGAGTAGTGGCTTGCATGTAACGACAGTTTGTATAATTTGCGCCAGACTCACTAAGATAGCGAATGCCTCCGCCAGATAGCTTATCTTGGAAGCGCATCAAGCTGTTATATGAGAGCTGGTCGGCAACCATTAGAACAACTAGTTTAGGTTTGGCGGCGAGACCCTGGGCAACGTTTTGAGAATATGCAGCTTGTTGAAATGCAGCTAGTTGCGGACTCAGTGGTGTGATCTGGGCCGCTAATAAAACCGCTAACAAGATCGCCGGTCTGGCTATTTTTGAGACTATTTCGAATCTTCTTTTCTTTTCTCTTCTCACCGCTGCTACCTGCCGCTCCTTCTTTGCTAACTGCTCAAGTCAAGTTTAATTTCTTGCTTGATCTTATGCCTTGCTCGAGCACCTATTTTACTGGCATTGACTACTCTAAGGGTGAAGATTAAGCCTGAAGCGAGGCTTCTTTTGTAACGGTCTATCTTGAGATCTTTGTGAAGAAAATCATGCTGGCGTTCAGGTTCAATACAATAGGTGGCAGGCAGCAAGCTAACCAAGAACAATTTCCATCTCAGGAGTTATAAATGAGCGACCGTACCAAACTACTGAAAAAAGCTGTATTAACCGGTGTCGGAGCAACATCGAGCGTTGATCGCGTAAAAGATGCTCTGAAAGATGCCATGCAAGACCTTGTCAAAGTGGGTCAGGAATTAATCGATGATCTCGAAGAAAAAGGCAAAGTAAAAACCGAGTCTGCTGAATCCTTTCTAAAGGGATTCAAAGACGAGGCTGTCAAGCGCACTGAAGATATCGAGAAGCAGGTTTCTGCCAAGGTATCTAAAACAATGAAGAAGGCGGCCAAAGAGTTCGGCTTCGTCACCATGGAACAGTATGAGCAATTGCTCGAGCGTCTAGCCCTGGTTGAAGAACATGCCGGCATTACCCAGCCCGAGCATATTGGCGATGATCAAGCCGAAGAAGGCGAAGATAATCATAACCATGACAATGAGGGTAATGGTGACGCTTCTGGTTCGAAGAAGAAAAAGAACAAGCGCGCTGACGGCTAGGGCCGCTACATCAAGTTAGGGCCAATAGGTGGCACCAATGGCATACGCTGACCAGTCTTCGGATTGGTCAGCGTTGCTCCTTTTAAAGCATCTTTCATTTGCTGATCTAGGATGACAATGGGGGCTCGCAGCTGCCATTCACAGGCCAGTTTGGGGTCATCCTGTTCGTTGCGGCTAAACCAGCCGCGGGTGTTGGAAGAGACAGCCAGGCCAATTCTTCCATTTGATTGCTGCTCGCCTTGATCTTGATAAGCGACGTAGTCACGCACGAGAGTGGACCACATAACCATTTTCTCGCCGCTGTTTAAGGCTTTTTGTGCATAGTAGATTAGTTGCTTCTCTCCTACTGGTAGGCCTTTAAACGGGTATTCAGAAAGGCTTAATGGGGGGCCTGAGAGGAGACTAGTCGGAGCTGTTTTCTTTTCGCTTTCGTTTGGTAGTCGATCCTCTGCCTTTAGCAACAGGCTCGAGTCATAGATGATAGTTTCGGGTATAGCCGGCAGACTTGGGGCTTCCTCTGCTAGTCTTTCTGAAATTGTCCGGCCTTCCGCCATGATTTTAGTATCGGGCTGATCTGTAATTTCTTGCACTTTCCCGAAGATCTTGAGATTGGCTGAGAGCCAGGGTGAGCGAATGGTGCCGCTATTATTGTTGCTAGCAGTGGAGTTGGTGCTACTAGCAATCTCTCCTTCGGATAGGGCTACTAGCTGCGGCTTGAATATAAAACGTTTTCCCAGCAAAAATGCTCCCGGAATGTCATCAAGGCGATTGATGCCGTTGCGACAAACCTTGAGCAGGCGACTGCACAGGTCGTATGATTGTTGCGCCACCGATAGGCCGTTTAGTTTTGCTGTGTGGGCTAAGGTAAGTGTTGTGGAAAAATGTTTTTGATCTGCTTGCTCATAGCTCAGGCTAGTCTCCATTGCGGAGATCTCTGATTTGAGAAATTTTTCTTTTGTTGGGTCGTTCTCTTGCCGAACACGATCTCGCAGTGAGGCGAGATCGGCTTGAATGAGAACCAGGCGATTGCGTGATTGGCGTAGGGCTTTAAAAGCGTTTATTTCTGACAGTTGCGCTGTAGCAATAGTTTCTTGGGCACTAAGATTGGTGCCATAAATTTCTGTCAGTAAGTCAATTGTTAGCTGTCGATCGAAGTGCTGTCGGCCTGCTGTGACGGCGTTACCTTGGTCGTTGACTATCAATGGCATAGCGGAGGTGGGGTAGTTGAGCGGAGCGGCAGCAAAGCTGGCAGCCAGAGCCTTCTGCCCGACTTCTTGTGGCGCTGTTTGGTGGAGAAAGGCAATGACTCTGGCATCACTATCCGATGCAAGGCAGCTATTGATTGGAGTTTGCCAAGCAAGATTTTCTTGATTAATCTCAAGGGCGCCATCACTATCAGGCTCAATTCGGGGTTTCAATGCCTTCTGGAATTTTGGCTTGGTCCATTGGTATTCAATTGTATGTGTCAAACTACTAGGTGATACTGGCTGATTCAGTTGTCTGAGCCAATGATACAGTGCAATGCCGAGCGCATCTCGGCTATCCATGTCCATAAGTATTGGTGACACAGGTGGTGCTAACCTGCCGGAGCCAGGGATTGAACCACTGGCTACCTGCTGCCACTGCCCGCGGCTGTCAAATTTTGTGCTTCTCAATAAATCGGCCAGCGAATTGAAAAATAGTGGTCTTCCCTGAGGGAAGCTCAGAGCTAAGCATGTTGAATCTTTTGACTTGTTCTTCGCCAGGCTGACCTGTCTATTTTTGAGACGCCCGGAGCGACCAAGGTCTCCGCAAATTACGCAAATTTGACTACGCTTTTTTATTTTTGCTTTGCTTTCGTATTCTGCTGTTATTAGGATTGCTGTTGGCACTGCGTTTTTGCAGGCAATGAAATTGCTTGGAGTAACGATTGTTGCTTTGCTCGCCTGTTGGTGAAGAAATATAGGCGTTGAAAATGGCACCGCCACAGGTGTCATCGCCAGTAACTTGCCAGCTCTCACATAGGCTGCTTTTTGTTCGTCTGGTCTGGCTTCAATGTCGCTATCGAAACAGCCTTCTTTATGATTGTCTATGGCACCAAGCTCTATTGCCATAAAAGTCAAACGGCTGCCAGGGTGGGCACTGCGGCTTAGGATTCTATGAACTTGGTTATAGGTTGGGCCGTTTTCGCTAATTTCATTGACTAGTTTGCTTCTCAATTCTTCCTGCAGCTTGCGCAAAAGAGCGAGATCGCTTTTCGCTAGTTGCTGCATGGCGGGCAGATGGTATTGTTCACTGCTCCAAATGCCTTGACGCACCAGAGATAGAATTGTATTCAAGCTTCGAGTCTTTGCCGTGCTTTCCTCGTGCAAGTCGCAAATACCAATTCTGCCAAAGGCTGAATCGAAAACAGTAGTACTGATAAGATTTTCACAGGCCTGTTCAGCTGCTTGTTCTAGTGGGTCAGAAGCGACGCTGCCGATGTTGAACCAAGCTAGTATGAGAATATAGGCGCTGATTAGCAAGCTAGCTGCGAAGGTTGATAGCCAGAGTGAGCCGACTGATGTCCAATTATTAGTTTTTGACATTTTCGCTAGTTGCTGATAACTGAATTAATCCTAGCATTTTTGTTCTTAGAACAGTCTGTTACTCTGGTACCATGCCCGGTGTGGTTATTCACTTGAAATCGAAAAGACTAATTTTAATACTTCCCATCGTCGCCTTTATTTATGAGTCGTCGCTAGCGCCACTTTGGCCCAATTACTTTGCTGCGGCGCAAGGGCCCCTGCCCAGTAATCAAGCTTCTTTGGCTAACTCCATCAAGGTTGTTGATCGCCTCATCGCTGATGGCTCTCTCCTGGCCGCTCGTTCAAAGATAGAGACCCTGCTGAGTGTCTATCCAGAAGATAGTACCGTGGCGCTCAGCGCTGCGCGGCTCTATCAAAAAATGGGTCTTTCTGCCTTCGCTATCATGCAATACGAAAAAACAAGACGAGCCAAGCCCCTGCTGCTTGAACCATGGGTTGCCCTTTCCAAGCTCCATCTCGAAAATCTTTCAACCGAACTTGCCGTTGAGTTAGCCCGCCGTGCGGTACAGCTCGACCCCAGCTCTCGTGACGCTCGATTGGCCTTGGTCTCTGCTTTGCTGGCGGAGCAATCAGTGAAGCAAGCAAAGGTCCAGGCTGATGCGCTGGCTCAGCGCTTTCCTAATGACCCTGAGGTTGACCATGCCCTCGCCAGTGTTGCCCAGGCCTTTGGCGAGAATAAGAAAGCCATTGACTTGCTTGTAAAGGCCGTTGAGGCTCGCCCAGCAGAGCAAGCTTGGCAGCTAGAGCTGGTTGATCTCTATATTGCCAACAGAGATTATGAACGGGCGAGGAGCGTCCTTCTATCTATTTTGCTGCGAGAGCCCCAGTCTTTGGATACCCTGGAGCGCCTGGCGCATCTTGATGAGTTTTACTTGCACGAGTATATGGATGCTCGGGTTTGCTACCGCAAGATTCTTACTATATTGCCAGACAGCGCTTCGGCTCAAGCTGGACTTGATCGCTGCCTTGTGAAACAGGGGGATTTGGCTCTCAATCTGAGGAATTTTATCCGTCGGATCTTAAACTTGCCCCTCGGACCGATTAAAGACGAAGAGGGCGTAAGCGATTTGCTTACGCCCAATACTTCATACGCTGCCCAATAAGAGACCTTATTGCACCACTGCTTTGGAAAGCACGCGCTTCGGTCCGTGAATTGGATCTTCGATAACCACAGTCTTGTCGCGGGTTGGACCAACAGAAACAATGGCCACTGGGCAGTCTAGTTCTTCGGCGATGAAGTCTAGATAGCGTTTAGCTTCAGCAGGCAATTCTTCGAAGCTTGTGATTTTGTATGTTGGTTTTTTCCAGCCTGGGAAAACTTTGTACACAGGCTCCATGCGCTTGAATTGAGAACCGATTGATGGCAATTCTTTGTGGATACTGCCGTCTTTCTTGTCCTTGTAGGCAACGCAAATCTTGATTTCGTCAAATTCGTCCATGACATCGAGCTTGGTGATAGCCAGGCAGTCGAGGCCGTTGACGCGCACTGCATAGCGGCCAATTACGGTATCGAACCAGCCGCAGCGTCTTGGGCGGCCAGTGGTGACGCCAACTTCGGCCCATGGCTTGCCTGTTTGGCGAAGCATTTCGCCTTCTTCGCCGTCTTGCTCTGTAGGGAATGGACCTTCACCAACACGAGTCATAAATGCTTTTGATATGCCGATGACGCGGTCGATGATTGTTGGGCCGATACCAGCGCCGATACAGGCTCCGCCGGCTGTTGGGCTAGAGCTCGTTACGAATGGGTAACTACCGTGATCGAGGTCGAGCATTGTCCCCTGAGCACCTTCAAAAAGAATGTTCTTCTTGTTGTTGACGGCTTCAAAGATCAATTGCGATGTGTCGCAAACGTATTTGCGCATTTGTTCGCCGTAAGAGGCATACTCTTCCAAAATTTCGTCTGTATTGAACGGTGGGTGATTGTACATACGCTCTAGCAGCAGGTTCTTGCGCGGTACCATCCACTCTAACTTTTCTTTGAGCACTTCGCGGTCGAGTAAGTCTTCCATGCGGATGCCGGAGCGAGCGCACTTGTCGGCATAGGTTGGTCCGATACCACGCTTGGTGGTACCAATTTTGTTATCGCCACGGCTTTCTTCTTCAGCTGCATCTAGAGCCAAGTGGTAGGGCATCGTGACGTGGGCTGAAGCCGAAACTTTTAAGCGAGAGTCATCGAGGCCGCGATCAGTCAAAGACTTTACTTCGCTTATGAACGCCTTGGGGTCGATTACCATGCCAGGTCCGAGCACACAGATTTTTCCGGGATACAGAATTCCGGAAGGAATAAGGTGGAATTTGTAGGTTTCTTTTCCTACCACCACAGTGTGACCAGCGTTGGCCCCACCCTGGTAGCGCACTACGATATCGGCATTATTGGCCAAAAGGTCTGTTACTTTTGCCTTACCTTCATCTCCGAACTGCGCTCCGACGACAACTACGTTAGCCAAGGGTTACTCTCCAGAAAGCCAAGTGAAATGGTCAGCAAAGAATTGCTTTGCGCGCCTTTCTCTTGAGTAAACCTTAATAAAAGGAATCTTCGCCAGACGGGCTTTCGCAAAAGGGCACAGGGACCTGATCTCAGTAGTCAGCACTTTCCCATGCACGTTTTTTTTGACCGGAGATAGTGTATTCGACTCGCCAAGAGCTGTCAATTTTTTCGGGGTCAATACACGTTAATATTACTTACATGCAAAACCTCTTTTCTGCCGATTTGACTGAAAGACAAGCTGTGGCTACTCGATTGCTGGCTAACGGCATTGAACAAGGGCGCCTCGCTCATGCTC
>Ga0209816_1001304_pt1 | contig 18759 bp, 19 predicted proteins | sample CoawatmetaG01DNA_FD_187509 | JGI IMG/M metagenome (GOLD analysis project Ga0209816, IMG submission 187509) | Marine microbial communities from the West Antarctic Peninsula - Coastal water metaG017-DNA (SPAdes) (version 2) | ecosystem: Environmental > Aquatic > Marine > Coastal ... | reverse complement strand
AAATATTTAAGCCCCTTGATGGAGAATTCTGAAAAGCCAAGAATTATATTTACATCATCTGGCGTTGCGACAAAAGGAAAGGCATTCTGGGGTGCTTATGCAATCTCTAAAGCTGCAGTTAAATCTTTATCAGAAATATTACAGGAGGAATTGGAACCTCTTTCAAAAATTAAAGTATTTAACTTTGATCCAGGAGCTACAAGAACATCTATGAGGGCATATGCCTATCCGGCTGAAGATCCCTCAGGCCTAAAAGACGCGTCATCTCTCCTGAATTATTATTTATGGTTTTTCTCTTCGGAAAGTGAAAATAAAGATATTAGATATATAGAATTTAATGCCTTTAACTCTTAAGACTTCTCCATAAGTAAAGGCATAGATATGTTTGATAAGGAGAGTAGTCCTCTCCGCTGAAAGTAACTGAATTAAAAAAATTACCTAAAGCCTTATTAATAGCTAAATCTCCTTTTAAAAAAATATTGCTGTCTTGAATATAAAACATTCTTATAATTCCAAGCGTCCATGGGCCTACTCCTTTAATACCTAAAAAAAGATTAGATAAATCTTCATCGGATAATTTCTTTAAAGAAGTCTTATCTAGTGACTGAATTTTCTTATCTAGAATAATTCCTTGGACATATGAAGCCTTAGGTGTCGATAAGCCCTGCTGTCTTAGTAAGTCCAAGGAAATATTATTGGGGGAGTTACTTAAAACAGTTTTCACTTTCAACCATATAGATTCTGCAGCCTTAACAGATACTTGCTGACCAATTATTGTCTTAATTAAAAAAAATTTTAGCGAAAGAGATTCATCAAGTCTTGATTCAATGGAAATAATATCTGCTGTTTGCATGAACTTGTGAAAGCTATCATGCTGCTTTTTTTTTGATATTTCTAATAGAAATGCGTGGGCTTTTTTAGCCTTAAGGATTTTTACCATAATTTTTCAATGCATCAATATCAGTTTCTTCTAATTCTTTAACTTTGCCCTTTTGTAGAGTTGATGGAAGAAAGATAGGACCAAACCTTGTTCTCTTTAGTCTGCTTACTTCAAGATCTAATGATTGAAATATTTTTCTTACTTCTCGATTCTTACCACTAACTAGACAAACGGAGAACCATTGATTGGTTCCATTTTTTTCACCTTCAACAACGTCTGTAAATTTATGAATTTGATCTTCAATCATTATCCCATTAAGCATTTGTTTCTTTTTCTCTAAGGTGAATTCTCCCCTCGCTCTAACCAAATACTCTCTATCCAATGTATTAGAAGGATGCATACAGTGATTTGCAAAACCCCCATCATTTGTAAAAAGCATCAGTCCAGAAGTATTTATATCCAAACGGCCAATTGATATCCAGTCCCTTTGATTGAAAGAGTTCGGCAAGTAATCGTAAACAATTGGTATATTTTTCTCTCTTGCTGAAGATGATAAAACACCCTCAGGCTTATTAAGCATTAAAACCTTAAGTATATCTGCCTTAACTCTTACAACTTTATTATCAAATTCAACAACATCTGTGTCTGAAACAGAAGAACCTATTTTAGCAACTTCGCCGTTAACTATTACCTTTCCTTGGTGAATGAGCGTTTCGCAAGAACGTCTTGACCCAATGCCTGCTTTAGCTAGGTATTTTTGTAATCTTTCTGACATTATCAGTAGCTATAAAAACTATATAACTTTAGAAAATAATTCATTGTCTTCTAAACGAATTGGCTCTGGAAGTTCAGGCAAGCTTGATAAACTTTTTATATTTAGGTCATCTAAAAATTCTTTTGTTGTAGTGTACAAAGCTGGTCTTCCAGGAACATCCTTAAAGCCTGAAACTTTAATCCAATTTCTTTCTAACAAAGATCTTATACCTTGAGTGCTAACACTTACTCCTCTTATATCTTCAATATCGCCTCTAGTGACTGGCTGTTTATAGGCTATTATCGAAATTGTCTCCATTAAAGCCTTAGATATTCTTGGAGCTCTTTCGTTCCAGAGATGGGTCAGTGAAGGACTATATATTTCCTTTATTTGCAGCCTAAATCCTGAAGCAACCTCAACAACCTCTAGAGACGACTCATCATGCCTTTCTTCAAGCATATTAATAACTTGTTTAATTTCGGACAGCTCCGCATTTATTCCATCAGAATCTAGAAGACTCCTAATCTCTGATAGCCTTAAAGGCCTTCCAGCACCAAATAAAAGTGCCTCAACTGTATTGATCATTCGTGTATTCAATTTGCAACTCCTTTTCGAGATTTTAGGTATATCTCATTTGTTTTATTTTGAATTAGTTCAACATGCCCTTCTTTTGCAAGCTCTAAAGAGGCTAGAAATGTAACTACAACGCCAGGCCTGCCCTCTGACTTTCTTAAAGTTTTTGAAAAGCTAACGATATTTCGTTTTGATAATATTGCTAGGATTATTTGAATTCTTTCTTGCGTAGAAAGCTCCTCAAAATCAATCTGATGATTTGATGTTAAAACTGGTCTTGATTGAATCTCTTGGAAAATAGCCGCGAGCTCATCTTTAGTTATAGATATTTCTTCTTTATGTATTTTAAGCTGAGGAAGTCCAGCTGATGCAGTAAAGAAATCTCTATCAACTCTTGGCAGGATCGCAATATTCTCTGATGCAGTTTTAAATCTTTGGTATTCCTGAAGTCTATATATTAATGCTGATTTAGGATCTTCTTCCTCTTCGTCATGAATCTCTTGAGGAAGCATCATCCTTGATTTAATCTCAGCCAAAGTTGCAGCCATAACAAGATACTCTGCAGCTAGTTCAAACTGTAATACATCCATCAATTCAATATATTCAATATATTGATCTGTTATTTTAGATACATCTAATTCTAGAATATTGATATTTTCTTTTTTTATCAGGTATAGCAAAAGATCCATGGGCCCAGAAAATGTTTCTAAACATAGCTCTAGGGCGTTTGGAGGTATAAATAGATCTTCTGGCAGTTTTTCAAATGGCTGACCCATTACTGTCGGAAACTCTAATTGTATTTGTGTACTATTTTGCATGATAAACACTACATAGTGTAAGGTTTAGAAGCTATGAATACAACATGTAGTATATTTATTAAAACTCCAAATCATATAAACCAATCCCATAAAAGTAATCGATATTAATTTATATAGGCTATTTTATAGAATTTAATACAAAATCTTTTGCTTTCATTTAATATTATGATTCAAGAAGTTAAATAGACCTGGGAATATGAACTACCTAACAGACAATACAAGAATTATTGATAGACAAAAAGTCCCTGCTCCTTATGAGCTGATAAATAATTTACCGTTAAATGAGAAAATATCTAAGCTCGTTTATGGAACAAGAAATGAAATAAGTCAGATTCTTCATGATAAAGATGATCGAGTCCTTGTTGTTGTTGGCCCTTGTTCAATTCATGACCCTAAAAGTGCCATTGAATATGGAAAAAAACTCATAGAAGAGAATATTAAATTTAAAGATGATTTATTAATTGTGATGAGGGTTTACTTTGAGAAACCACGAACAACCGTTGGGTGGAAAGGACTAATAAATGATCCAGATCTTGATGAGACTTATAAAATATCAAAAGGTATTGAGATGGCAAGAAAGCTTTTGATAGACCTTGCTGAGATGGGACTTCCAGCAGGAACTGAGTTCTTAGATCCAATTTCTCCGCAATATATAACTGATGTTATTTCTTGGGGGGCTATAGGAGCAAGAACAGCTGAAAGCCAAATTCATAGAGAGCTTGCATCAGGACTATCTTGCCCAATAGGAATAAAAAATGGAACAGATGGAAGTTTGAAGGCTGCTATTGATGGTATACAGGCAGCAAATCATTCCCATGTTTTCCTTGGGGCAACGAAAGAAGCTGATATCGCCATGCTTAAGACTGCGGGCAATAATGATAGTCATATTATTTTAAGAGGTGGTAAAGAACCAAACTTTGACGTTGAGTCAGTTGAGACAACATTGACAGCTCTAAGAGAAGCTGAGATTAACGAATCAATAATGATTGATGCGAGTCATGGGAACAGTCAAAAGAAATTTAAACAACAAATCTCTGTAGTAGACTCCATATCTGATCAAATACGCTTAGGAAATAAAAATATTAATGGCGTGATGATTGAAAGTCATTTAGTTGAGGGTAATCAAGGTATTACTGATAATTTAACCTATGGTCAAAGTATTACCGATGCTTGTATTGGCTGGGAAGATACAGTGAAGTGCTTAGAAGCTTTAAGTGCAGCTGTCCAAACAAGGAGAGGAAAGTAATAGCTTGAAAGATTTAGGTACGTTATCTTTCTCAAAGGAAGTTGCTGAAACTCTTGGTCTTGAATCAGCGATTATTCTAGAGTTATATAAAACAAATAAAATTTTTAACTCAAGATCCATCGAAGATTTAATTGAATCTATAAAAATTGAAGCAGCGTTTCTTTCTAATGCTGCAATTGAAGAAAGTCTACAAAAACTAATAAAGTACAAATTTATTAATATAAATAATAATACCTCTTCATCTAATTACAGTATCAGGCTGCCAACTAAGAGTAATTTTGAAAGAATTAAAATTGATAACAATTGGCAGCCCTCAAAAGAAGCAATAGAAGTACTAAATATGAGCGATGTTTCAAATGAATTTTTTGAAAGAAAATTAATAGAGTTTAGGCTCTATTGGATTGAAAGAGGGCAGGATAGAAATAATTGGAATAGTACATATATAGATTACATAAGAAGGGAATGGGCTAAAGAGAAAAGCTCAAATAAAGGCCTCCCCTTCACTATCAATAATGAATGGGTTCCCAGTAATGATGTTTTTGATATATTGGAATTATCTGAAATATCTAAAGATTCTGCCTCAAAATATTTAAGAGAGTTTATACTGTATTGGGAAGAAAATGGTTCCGCTTTTACTACATGGAATTCAAAATTTATTGAGCATGTAAAAAGAAGGCATTTAGGAAGCCAAAACATTAATAATGAAGAAAATAAAAAACATTCTGAACCCGGAAAGTTTACAAAAGACTTTGCAGCAAGAAAAAGTGATAACTCCTGGGCATCAGAGATCAACCTCGACTAAAGTAGATTTTATAGAATCTATTGATAGTCTTTTCTTAAAGCTTGAGCTTGCTTATCACTTTCAGTTTTATAAAGTTTTTGGAACAGATGAAAGGCTAAATGAAGGTAAAAAGCTCTGGGCTACAAGTCTTAAAAACTTTTCATCAAAAACTATTTTAGAAGCTATAGAAAGTGTCATTGGATCTCAGTCCTACCTGCCTACCCTTACAGATATTCTCAAGGCTTGCTCAGAAATAGAGGGTGAAGATGGCTTTCCTTCTGTTGAAGAGGCATACATAGAAGCAAGAAAATCTTATGCTCCAAGAGAAAAGCTAAATTGGAGTCACCCTATAGTGTACTTTGCAGGCAAAAAAATTGGCTGGAATCTACTAAGCGATAAAGAAAGTAACCAGTTATTTTTTGCTTTCAAAAAGGTATATCTAAAATTTAAAGATCATGCGCTGAAGGGCAATGAATTTAAAATTGAAATTAAAGAAGAATTTGAAGACCTAACTCCGCTTAATAAAAAACTATTTGATGAGCTAAGAAAAAAACACAACATTTAATTAGATCTAATTAAATAAATGTTAGCACTGCTAACATTTAAAAAAATACTGTAGAATATACATATTATGACAAAAAATATTAGAGTTTCTTTATATATCTTAATTCCAATTATTTTTTGGATGCTTTCTGGTTTCTTTTTTACTGAAGAAAAAGATGAAATTATTGAAAATAAAAAATTATTTACTGTTAGCACATTTGTTAGTAATGCCATTTCATTTCAACCTTTGATAAAACTGAAGGCTACAACCGAATCAGAAGCTAGGGTAAACGTACAAGCCAAAACTTCAGGAGAGGTTGTTAAGATAGGTGCAAAACAAGGCCAGTTTGTAGAGAAAGATTCTGTCTTATGCAGTCTAGGTGTTGTTGAGCTAAATAGAACTGAGGTAAAGGCTCCTTTTTCTGGATATTTAGAACAAATAGTTAAGCCTGGAAATTTCCTTCAAAGAGGTCAATTATGCGCAACAATAATTCAACTTGATCCAATAACTTTTATTGCAGAACTTCCAGAATTTAAAATTAATAAAGTTAGGGTTGGTCAGAAAGTAATACTGAATCTTGTAACCGGAGAAACGGTTTATGGAGAATTGACATTTGTTTCTAAAAGCGCCTCACCCATGACTAGAACTTTCAAAGTTGAGTCACAAGTTATTAATACTGATGGGATTATAAGAGATGGGATCACTTCTGAAATGACCATACAGACGGATGAAATCTTTGCTCATAAAATTTCACCCTCAATTTTATTGCTAGATGATGATGGGAGGCTTGGTATTAGGTCAGTCATGAGCTCTATAGTTCAATTTCATGAGGTTGAGATTATTGAGGATTCTGAAGAGGGTCTATGGGTCAAGGGAATCCCAGATAATCTTGAGATAATTATTCAAGGGCAAGGCTTTGTAGAAAATGGACAGGAAGTTTTAACTAATACCTTATGACAAGAATTATAGACTTTGCTTTAGCTAAAGCAAAAACGACAATGATGATTGCTCTCATGCTCGTTGTTGCTGGATCATATGCACGACAAGAAATACCAATTGCAGCAAGTCCTAATATTCAACTACCCTTCATTTCTGTTTCTGTTTTCTTAGACGGCGCCTCACCAACTGATACATCAAGATTGATAGCAAGGCCTTTAGAAAATAGGCTAAAAACTGTTACTGGCATCAAAAGTATTAGATCTACAAGCTCACTTAGCTTTGCAAGAATATTTCTTGAGTTTGAAGTTGGTTTTGATATGGATCAAGCTCTAGTTGATATAAAACAAAGTGTTGAAGAGGTTAAGTATGAGCTTCCTCGTGAAGCTGAAGATCCTCAAATATCAGAATACAGTGAAGCAAGTTTTCCAATAATGAATATAAGCATTGTTGGAAGTAGCTCCATAAGACAAAAAGTTTTTTATGCAAAAGAGTTAAAAGATCAGGTAGAGGCCCTTGAAGAAATTCTTGGAGCAAATCTAAGTGGAGCCCCTGCAGAAGTTCTAGAAGGAATTATAAATAAGTCTAAAATGGAATCATATGAGGTAACACTTTCTGATATCTACTATTCAGTTGCAAATAATAATTTAATAATTCCAGGTGGGAAGCAAGATACTGGTAAGGGAAGTTTTAATATTGAAGTTCCGAGTGTTATTGAGACTGCTCAAGATGTCTACTCTATCCCTATCAAAGTTACTAAAGATGCAATTGTGACTCTTGGTGATATCGCTGATATCAAAAGAACATTTAAAGACTTCACTTCATATGCAAGAGTAAATGGTGAAGATGCTGTTACCTTAGAATTGACATTACGTGAAAGCGCAAATGCAATTAATGCCTCAAACTCTGTTCGTGAGATACTTGGAGAATTTGAGAAATCTCTCCCTGAAAATTTAAAAATTGTTGTAACTGACGATGATACTGTTTACGCAAGTTTGATGGTAAAAGAATTGAATGGAAATATTATAGCTGCTGTTATTTTAATAATGGTATTGGTCATAGCAAGTATGGGTATAAGAGTTTCTATGCTAGTTGGTTTATCTATCCCTTTTTGCTTCCTTTTTACTTATCTAACACTCTATTTGATTGGTGAGGAGGTTAATTTTTTAGTTATGATGGGCTTGCTTCTTGGTATGGGTATGCTCATAGATGGAGCAATTGTAATAACCGAATATGCTGATAAAAAAATAGCAGAAGGCCTTACAAGAAAAGAAGGTTATAAGCTTGCTTCAAAAAGAATGTTTTATCCGATTCTTGCTTCGACAGGAACAACAATGGCAGCATTTATACCAGTTATTTTTTGGCCTGGATTCACAGGTGAATTCATGCGGTACCTTCCCATAACAGTTTTTATAGTTTTATTTGCATCCCTTTTATATTCACTAATAATAATACCTGTTCTGGGAACATACTTAGGACAAAAAGAGTCTGCTCTAAACAAAGAAGAAGTTAGAGAATCATTTTTTATAAAACTTACCAACATCTATGGAAGAAGAATTGAGAAGTTTGTTAAGAACCCAGTTGAAACCTTTATTGCAGTTATGTCTGTTCTTCTCTTGATTATTATTAGTTACTCCTATTATGGCAAGGGAACTATTTATTTTGCTATTGTCGATCCCACCCAAGCAAGTATTAATATAAATGCAAGGGGAAACTATTCAGCCAAAGAGACTAAAGAAATAATCGAAATAGTTGAAGATAGATTCCTTGAGATTGAAGAGCTTAATAGTATTTACCTTAGAGCAGGAACAGAATGGTGGAATGGTGGCGCAGATAAGATTGGAGGTGGTTATGTAGAAGTAGTTCCATCATCAGAAAGGGATATCTCAGGCCTAGAAGTAATGGCCTTGCTAAAGAAATCGACTGAAAATCTTTCAGGCATTTTTGTTGAGATCAAGCCAGACCTCGGTGGCCCCTCTTTTGATAATCCAATTGAATTATCAATATATGGGAATACAGAACAAGATGTTAATGAAGCTATTGATGTAGTAGAAAATTATATGAGGAATGAAGTGAAAGGCTTAACAAATATATTTTCATCAAAATCATATCCATCTGTTGAGTGGAGTGTAGAGGTTGATAAACAAAAGGCTGCTCAGCTTGGCGTGAATGTTGGAGATGTTGGGGCTTTGGTTCAAATGTTAACAAACGGCTTTAAGGTTGGAGAATATAGACCGGATGATTCAAGAGATGAAGTGGAAATAAGAGCAAGATTTCCAAGCTCTGATAGAACCATTACTGGTATTAAAAATTTGAATGTAACAACTGCAAAAGGGTTAATCCCTGTTAGCTCATTTATAGATGTTGTCCCAAAAGAAAATAGGCAGACCGTAAGTAGAGAAAATGGTAGGTATTTTCAACAAATAGCTGCAGGCACTATTAATGAGTCTGAGGTAGCTGCGAAAGTTAAGGAGCTTGATAATTGGCTTAAAAATAAAGATTTGGGAATTGGCGTATCTTATGCATTTAGTGGCATGGCAGAGGAAACAGAGGATGTAAATCAATTTATGATTGTTGCAGGAATTTCAGCTATTTTTATAATGATGATAATGCTGTTAACTCAATTTAATAGTTTTTATCAGTCATTTATTATACTTTCATCAGTAACTATCTCCTTTATAGGGGTCCTTCTCGGTCTTTTAATTACAGGCAAGCCATTTAGCACAACAATGACAGGGCTATCAATTATTACATTAGCTGGAATTGTTGTTAATAATAATATTGTCTTAATTGATACTTTTAATAAGCTTAAAGAGGAATCTCCTCATCTTGAAAAATCAATACATATCATTAACGCATGTAAGCAGAGGCTTCGTCCAATACTACTGACATCACTAACAACTATTTTTGGCTTGATGCCATTAGCCATGGGTATAAGTTTGGATATCATCTCAAGAGATATTTTATTTGGAAGTAAAATTGTAGATTGGTGGTCTAATTTAGCTGTATCAATAGTTTTTGGTTTAGGCTTTAGTACGTTTATTACTCTAATTCTTACTCCGGCAGTTCTTGCATTACCTTATGCGCTAGGAAATGAATATAAAAAGTTTTTTAATAAAGCTAATTAATAAATTACAATAAAGTATGACCAGCACAAATAAAAAAATTGATTTCGAATCCTCTTTAAAACAGCTTGAATCTATAGTTCTGAAACTTGAGGATGAAAATATCAACCTAGAAGACTCAGTTAAATCTTTTGAAGAAGGTATTAACCTTGTTAAGGAATGTCAGAAGCAGCTTGAAGAAGCTGAGCTAAAGGTAAAGAAACTTTTAGATGATGGTTCTGCACAAGAATTAGACAATTCTTGATAGCTTATGCCTTTAGAATATTTATCTGAAGTTAAAGAGCTTGTAAGAACTAGAATATCTCTTGCAATAGAAAATACAAATCTAATTGAGGAATCTATGAGCTATTCCGCCTTAAGTAAAAGCAAGATGATAAGAGCTGGCTTAGTTCATGCCTCATCAGAAATTAATACAAACTTAACAAAAAATAGCACTATTACACTAGCCTCATCTGTTGAGTTAATGCATACATATTCTCTTATTCATGATGATCTTCCCTGCATGGATGATGATGATCTCAGAAGAGGTCAACCTTCAAACCATATTAAATATGGCGAAGCAAATGCTGTACTTGCTGGAGATGCCCTTCAAGCACTTGCATATGAAATTATCTGTGATGATGAGGATATGAAATCTGTAGAAAAGGTTCATGCCATAAAACTACTATCTAATTCTTGTGGTAAAACAGGAATGATATACGGCCAATACTTAGATATATTGCATGAAAATAATTCAGACAATATTAATCAAGATATTTTAGAAGAAATTCATAATTTAAAAACAGGAAGGCTTATAGAGTGCTCTGTAATGCTCGGGCAAATTGGCAATGATTCAAATGAAAGTACGCAAGATGTGCTTAAGGAATTTGGTAAAAAAATAGGTTTAGCCTTTCAAATAACTGATGATATTCTTGATGTTACTGAAACTGAAGATGTATTGGGTAAAAATAATAATTCAGATATTAAGAATAACAAAGCAACCTACGTAGAGATTGTTGGACTGGATAATGCACTAAAAAGAGCTTCTGATTTAACCGATTCAGCTCTCTCTATCTTAGAGGAATCTGACTTAGACAATAAAGGCAATCTTGTAAGTCTTGCAAGATACATAATCAAAAGAAGTAATTAGATTGAAAATCTTTAAAGAAATACCCTCCAGCAAGCCTGTTACGCCTTTACTGGATAGAGTAAATTTCCCTTCAGATATTAGATCTTTTTCTGTCTCTGAATTAGAAAATCTTTCAAATGAGCTAAGGGAGTTTTTACTATACTCAGTTGGTAAGAGCGGTGGTCATTTGGGTGGCGGCCTTGGCGTAGTTGAGTTAACTGTTGCGCTTCATTACTTATTTAATACTCCTTATGATAATTTAGTTTGGGATGTGGGCCATCAGGCATATCCTCACAAAATTCTTACAGGCAGAAAAGATAGCATTGAAACTATTAGAAAAAAAGATGGCCTTGCACCCTTTCCGACAATTAAAGAAAGTGAATACGATGCTTTTGGAGTAGGTCATTCAAGCACATCAATAAGTGCTATTTTAGGCATGGCAATTGCTGCGAAAGAAAATTGTCCAGATAAAAAACATGTAGCCGTAATTGGAGATGGGGCCATAACAGCTGGAATGGCGTTTGAGGCTCTTAGCCATAGCGGGCATTTGAAGCCAAATATGTTGATTATCCTAAATGATAATGACATGTCTATTTCTGAAAATATTGGCGGGCTATCAAATTATTTTTCAAGAATTTGGGCCTCTAAGGTATATAAGGGAATTAAAAAAAGTGGAGCAAGTTTTCTAAAACCTCTTCCTCAAGCATACCACCTAGTAAGAAAGGTTGAGACGCAGATGAAGGCAATGGTTGCACCTGGGATAATTTTTGAAGAGCTTGGTTTAAATTACATAGGGCCAATTGATGGTCACAATATTAACGAAATGATAGATGTAATAGGGAATCTAAAAGATTTCGATGGTCCTCAATTTTTACATGTCATTACTAAAAAAGGTGCGGGACTTGATGCCGCCGAAGAAGATAGAATTGAATTTCATGCTATAGGAAAAATAAATGCAATTAAATCTTCATCTGTATCTGGACCAAAATATCAGGATATATTTGGTGACTGGATTGTGGATATGGCGTCTAAAGATAAAGAGCTTGTAGCTATAACTCCAGCAATGAGAGAGGGCTCTGGCCTTGTTAAGTTTAGTAGAAAATTTCCTGATAGATATTTTGATGTAGCGATTGCTGAACAGCATTCTGTAACTTTTGCAGCAGGACTTGCACTTGAAGGCAAAAAACCAGTAGTGGCAATATATTCAACGTTTCTTCAGCGAGCATACGATCAACTTATTCATGATGTAGCAGTCCAAAATCTTGATATTACATTTGCCCTAGATAGAGCTGGTCTTGTCGGTGAGGATGGTCCTACTCATTCAGGCAATTATGATATTTCTTATTTAAGATGTATTCCGAATATTATATTAATGACGCCTTCTGATGAAGATGAGACAAGGAAGCTCCTAACAACTGCTTATGAATTTAAGGGACCTGCAGCAGTAAGATATCCTCGTGGTTCGGGTCCAAATAGTACTGTTGATCAAGACTTATCAAGTATAGAAATTGGCAAAGCAAGAATTATTAGAAAAGGTGAAAATAAAGTTATTTTCTTAAATTTTGGCTCGCTTTTACATGAAGCTAAGATCGTTAGTGAAAAATTAAATCTAACTCTTATTGATATGCGCTTTGTTAAGCCTCTTGATAAAGAAGTTCTTAGAGAATACCTCTCTGAAGCTAGTATGTTTGTATCTCTTGAGGACGGCTCTATAGCTGGAGGTGCGGGAAGTGCTGTTCAAGAGTTCTGTTCTGAAGAAAATATCTTAATTCAATCCAAACTATTCGGTATACCAGATAAATTTATCGAGCACTCTACTCGAGAAGAAATGATTAGGGAATGCGGTCTTAACGCTACCTCTTTAGAGGAAGCTATAAAGAGCTATTGTTAAGAAGCCTGCAGCTATGCCTGCTATAAGATCATCTAAAACTATACCAAACCCATTTTTTAAATTCTTGTCTATGTAGGATATTGGGAAAGGTTTTAAAATATCAAAAAATCTAAATAGAATGAATGTAATTATTGCTAAATTGATTGCTTCAACAGATTCAATATTAAAAGTACTTATTTTTGAGCTTATAAAAAGTGCTAGCCACATTCCAGCAAACTCATCTACAACAATAGATTTCTGATCTTTTTCAACTAAGCCTTTAGTGGCGAAATGACAAATAACTATTGATGCAGTCAATATTATGAATAAGAGAGAAAAGCTATTTTGTATCGAACTACTTGAAATTAGCCATATGCCCAGAGTTGCAAAAGAACCCCATGTTCCAGGGCCAAAAGGCAATTTACCAACACCAAAGAGAGTGGCAATAAGATGAGATGGTTTTTTTAAATTAGGGAAATTATCCATTTGTAAAATGATCGAATCCGTTTATTTCAGTATCATAACCTTTATCTGAGATTAATCTAATTTCTTGAGTGTCAGTAATTAAGCCAATTTTAATAAAATGATCTAGATAATTTTCCTTACTTACTGTGAAGCATAAATCATAATCATCGCCAGCATTAATATCATTAATACTTCTGGTGTATGGAATTTTATCTATGTAAACTTCTGCTCCACAATTAGATGCTTCAATTATTTTTTTCATGTCGGCCAATAAGCCGTCTGATGTATCAATACATGCAGAAGCTATATCAATAATTTCATTCCCAAGTAAAATTTTGGGAATTGGCCTTAAATAGTCCTGAATAAAATCTGATTCAAATTTTTTATCCCTCCAATCATCCAGACCTTTTGCTGCCCTGCCTACCTGAGAGCTAATACAAATGTAATCGCCTACACGAGCTCCACTTCTCTTTAAGACTCTATTGGTATAAGGAGACCCATAAACAATTACATTTATATTGAGCGGGCCTTTGGTTAAGTCGCCACCAATTAATGAAATCTGGAACTCATCTGCAATATCCTCCACTCCTCTAGAAAAATCTTGATACCAGTCCTTGTCCCCAATTGGTGATGTTAAGGAGATACTAAAAGCCCTAGGTTCACAGCCCATTGCCGCAAGATCACTTAGGGCCACAGCTATAGATCTATAAGCTATATCTTCTGGTTTTGCATCGGATGGGAAATGAACATCTGCAACAGAGGCATCTACAGAGGTTATAACAGGTTTGGAGAAATCGAATACAGCACAATCATCTCCAGGGGAGATAACTATGCCATTTTGTTTATAATATTTTGAGCCAATAGTCTGGAATAGGTCTATTAGCTCAAATTCAGAAGCCAAAGATTAACTTGGGTATCTTTCAAATAAGCCAGAAGCACCCATGCCGCCGCCGACGCACATAGTAACAACCCCAAATTGCTTATCTCTTCTAACTAACTCTCTTGTTATATGCCCTACACATCTTGAACCAGTCATTCCGAAAGGATGCCCTATTGAGATAGACCCTCCGTTAACGTTCAATTTATCCATTGATATTCCTAATGTATCTCTGCAATGAGCAACCTGAACTGCAAAAGCTTCATTCAGTTCCCATAAATCTATATCTTCCATAGACATGTTGTAGTTTTTAAGAAGTTTTGGAACTGAATAAACCGGGCCAATACCCATTTCATCTGGCTCACAACCCATTGTTGTAAATCCTCTAAAGTAAGCAACTGGCTTTAAGCCAAGTTCTATAGCTTTCTCTTCAGACATTATTAAATTTACCGATGCTCCATCCGATAACTGAGAAGAGTTACCTGCTGTTACAGTTCCATTTTCAGGATCAAAAACTGGTTTTAGACTTCCCAATGCTTCCATGGTAGTTCCCGGTCTATTGCACTCATCTTTATCTACGGTTACATCAACCTCTTTTGATTCGCCTGTTTCCTTGTTAGTCAAACGCATTTTTGTATCCATTGGAATAATCTCATCTGAGAAAATACCAGATTCCTGAGCTGCAGATGTTCTTTTTTGACTTTCGAAAGCAATTTCATCTTGAGTTTCACGAGAAACGTTATATCTTTTTGCAACGACTTCAGCTGTCATTCCCATTGGGTAATAAATACCAGGAGACTGTTCAGCCAGCTTTTCATTTACAAAATTATCTAAATTCATATTCATCATTGAAATAGTTTCAGCACCACCGGCAATTACAGTATCGTAACAACCTGCCATGATCTGGCCTGCTGCCATAGAAATAGACTGCATTCCAGAAGAACAATATCTATTTATAGTAGTTCCGCCTACTGACATAGGAAGATTAGATAAAACTGCTGCGTTTCTTGCAATGTTATGACCTTGCGCTCCCTCAGGATTTCCACAACCCATTATTATGTCCTCAACAGCTTCAGCTGGAAGATTTGGGTTTCTTTCTAGCAAGGCATTGATAATATGCGCAAGCATATCGTCTGGTCTTGTCATGTTAAAGCCACCACGATGAGATTTTGCAAGACCTGTTCTTACACTATCTACTATTACTACATTTTTCATGTTCTTTCCCTTAAAAAAAATTTACGTTATACATTCTAATCGATCTTACAATTGACTTAAAGCTTCTTATACCAATTTGGAATTATATCTATGCCAAGCTCTTCTGCTTTTTTAATCAGATAAGGAATGGTTATTGGGCTAAAAGGCAAGGCTACAAGAACTCCCAATCCCAAGCTTTTGAGTATCTGTGTGAGTTGATTATTTGCATATTGAATATCTATCTCAGATGCCTCTCCTTCAATATATTTAAAGTATATATCTAACATTTTTTTATTCTCGTCAGATTCTTCAAGAAAACTTTCTTTAATTTTTAATATATATTTTTGTAGTTTATTAGTATTCATTTATATTTAAATATTATGCTACATTTGAACCCATGAAGAAATCTGAAAGAGCTTTATTTGTATCTGAAACGCTAAATAAGATATATCCCACCACACCGATACCGCTAGATCATTCAAGTAATTTCACTTTACTGGTTGCAGTATTACTTTCAGCACAATGTACTGATGAAAGAGTTAATAAAGTAACTCCTGAGTTATTTAAACTTGCATCAACCCCCTTTGATATGGCCAAGGTATCACAGGACATAATTTATAAAATTATTAAGCCATGTGGATTAGGGCCAAAAAAATCAAAAGCAATAAAGGAGCTATCCGTTATTCTTACAGATAAATATGATCAAGTAGTGCCTAGTAACTTCTTAGATTTAGAGAGGCTGCCTGGAGTTGGTCATAAGACGGCTTCTGTTGTCATGAGTCAGGGTTTTGGCATACCCGCCTTCGCAGTTGATACTCATATACACAGGCTGGCTCAAAGATGGGGTCTAACAGACGGGAAAAATGTAAAGAAAACAGAGGCTGATTTAAAGAAATTATTTCCAGAATCAACATGGAATAAACTCCATCTTCAGATTATCTTTTGGGGAAGAGAGTTCTGTCAGGCTCAGGCTTGCTATGGTCTGAAATGTAATATCTGTTCAACCTGTTACCCAAAAAGAATTAAACCTTTTATCCACAAAAAGCCTTAGATGATTTAAAATGTGCATTCTTCTTAAAATTTGACTACATTTGCTCTAGCGCAAGGACCAATATTTAATGAAATCTATATTTAAACTGAAAAAAACTTCTAAAAGCGATTCTATTTTTAGCAACACTGATTCAATCAAAAGTTATGACTCTGAGTTATGGGAATCATTTGAGAAAGAAGCAATTAGACAAGAAGATCATATTGAACTTATAGCATCTGAAAACTATGCCAGTACTAGAATATTAGAAGCCCAGGGCTCTCTGTTAACAAATAAATATGCTGAAGGCTACCCTTCCAAAAGATATTATGGTGGATGTGAGTATGTAGATATCGCAGAAGAGCTAGCAATTTCAAGAGCGAAAGAGCTTTTTAAAGCAGATTATGCAAACGTTCAGCCTCATTCTGGTTCATCTGCAAATGCTGCTGCATTCTTAGCGCTACTTGAACCAAACGATACTATTCTTGGGATGAGTCTAGATCATGGAGGACATTTAACTCATGGGGCCAAAGTAAATTTCTCAGGAAAGAATTACAACGGCATTCAATATGGTCTCCATCCAGAAACTCATGAAATTGATTATGATCAAGTTAGAGAATTAGCCCTAGAGCATAAGCCTAAATTAATAATTGCTGGTTTTTCAGCCTATTCAGGGATAATAGACTGGGAAAAATTTAGAGTAATTGCAGATGAAGTTGGTGCTTATTTTCTTGTTGATATGGCTCATGTTTCAGGCTTAGTTGCTGCAGGATTGTATCCATCACCAATACCCTTTGCCGATGTTGTAACTTCTACCACTCACAAAACTCTAAGAGGTCCTAGATCAGGAATCATTCTTGCAAGAAAAAATGAAGTTTTAGAAAAAAAATTGAACTCAGCTGTATTCCCTGGATCACAGGGAGGACCTTTAATGCATGTAATTGCAGCAAAAGCGGTTTGCTTTAAGGAAGCTCTCGAGCCTGAATTTAAAGTATACATTGATCAGGTAATGAAGAACGCAAAAGTTATGTGCAAAACAATACTTTCCAGAGGTATTGATGTAGTAACTAGCGGGACTGAAAATCATATTATTTTAGTTGACCTTAGAAATAAAGATATTACTGGCAAGGCTTTAGAAAAAGCTCTAGGTGATGTGAACATAACAGTAAATAAGAATGCTGTTCCAAATGATCCACAATCGCCTTTTGTTACATCAGGAGTAAGGCTTGGAACGCCAGCAGTAACAACTAGAGGTTTTAAAGAAAAAGAGATTGAACTTCTTAGTAATTGGATATGTGATGTAATTGATAATATTGATGATGAATCAAAAAAGGCAGAAATTAAAAAAAATGTTATTAAGCTAACCGATCAGTATCCAGTCTATAATTTGTAGATGTACTGTCCATTCTGTCAAGCCGAAGATACTAAAGTTATTGACTCTAGACTAGTTGCCGATGGCTCACAAACCAGAAGAAGAAGATCTTGTGAAATTTGCCAATCTAGATTTACAACTTTTGAAACTGCTGATCTAGCCCTTCCTAGAGTAATTAAGAATAATGGTGAAAGACAGCCATTCAATGGCTCAAAGCTTAAAAGAGGCATGCTAAGAGCTCTTGAAAAGAGACCTTTATCATCTGAAGAAATTGATACTCTTTTTGGGAAAATATTAAATCAAATTAGAACAAGTGGTGTTCGTGAGATTAAATCTATTGAAGTTGGCGAAATAATGATGAATGCTCTTAAAACTGTTGATTCAGTTGCTTATGTAAGATTTGCCTCTGTTTATAGAGATTTTCAAGACATAAAAGATTTTTCAGCTGAAATTAATTCACTAAATAAAGAAAAGCCGTCTACTAAAAAATCAAAAAAATGAACGTTGAAGAATTGATGCAGAGAGCTATCTCTCTTGCTGATCCATATAAGTATAAAACCAAACCAAACCCAGTTGTCGGATGTTTAATTTTAAAAGATGGTCTTATAATTTCTGAGGGAGCTCACGAAGTATTCGGCTCAGATCATGCAGAAGTAAATGCTATTAGAAATGCAAAAAAGAACATGGATTTAAAGCTTGATTCATTCGAAGATTTAACTTTGATTTGTACCTTGGAGCCTTGCAATCATATAGGTAAAACAGGCGCCTGCACGGAAGCAATAATTGAATCAGGTATTAAAAAAGTTTTCATTGGCTGCATGGACCCCAATCCACTCGTAGCTGGGGAAGGTATAAAAAAGCTTATTAAAAATGGAATTAATGTCGAAGTTGGTTTCTGTGAAGAAGCAATTCAAGAACAAAATAAATTCTTTTTTTACAAGCATAACAACAACAAACCATTTATTACGTTAAAGATAGCTATCTCTAAAGATGGTAAATCACATAATCAAGATGGTAGCAGGGCTTGGATTACTTGCGAGGAGTCAAGACAAGATGTCCAATTGATTAGAGCAATGCATGATGCAATTTTGACTGGGGGGAATACAGTTCTAAAAGATAACCCGCTAATGAATGCAAGGGTAGATTTTCCTGTAAATCAACCAAAAAAAATTCTATTGACTAGCAAGGA
>Ga0209816_1001295_pt1 | contig 18817 bp, 18 predicted proteins | sample CoawatmetaG01DNA_FD_187509 | JGI IMG/M metagenome (GOLD analysis project Ga0209816, IMG submission 187509) | Marine microbial communities from the West Antarctic Peninsula - Coastal water metaG017-DNA (SPAdes) (version 2) | ecosystem: Environmental > Aquatic > Marine > Coastal ... | reverse complement strand
TACCATAACAAATAAACATATCATAAGCATTTCTATAATTGTCTACTAACCAGAATGCTGACGTCTTAGAAACTGCGTATGGGCTCTGTGGATGAAAATTAGTTTTTTCAGTTGCAGCAATGCCTTTTGTATCACCAAAACACTCACTTGATCCTGCATAGTATATTCGAATCTTTTTACTTATTAACCGGCAAATCTCTAATACATTTAAGATCCCTAGCACATTACTTGATATTGTCTCTTTCGGCTCCAAAAATGATAATCCAACTGAGGACTGCCCTGCTAAATAATAAATTTCATCTGGCAATACTTCACTAATTAAGTTTGATAATTTTTGAAAATCATCATTTAGGACGCTTACAAGGTTAATTTTTTTATCAATACCAAGCTTCTTAAGGTTGATTAAGTTTGATTTGCTTGCATCTCTTGAAGTGCCCCAGACATCATAGCCCTTCTCCAATAAAAGTTCCGCAAGATATGGGCCGTCTTGGCCAGTCACTCCAAATATTATTGCTTTTTTGTTTTTCATCTAATCATAATCTCTTGAAATTTTTGGCTCATTAACCTAAACAATCTTTTAATTCTTTAAAAGTAACACTATTAATTAAGGATGTTTGTTTCTCATCCTTAATAACATTAATGACCTTACACCCTTTCTCTTCAATATGTCTTATCATCCAAGAAGCTCTTTCTCTATATGACTCATAATCAGATGGATTTCCAACTTCATGGAAACCATCATAGAAATGACCATAAACTGGAGGATTAGTTAGGTAATCCGCTCCTAGCAGGTAGATTTCTTTAAAACCCATATATGCAGCAATTCCTAACCCACATGACAATGAGCCCTCTTGAATGTTGTTAAATTTATGCAAATTATATTCAATATCCTGATTAGAAATATAATTTGCATTATTTGATATATAGTATGTGTCATCTACTCTAGAGCTCAAAACTTCTTTTATATATGGCTTTGAAGTGGTATCAAAAAAAACATTACAGCCATGATTAGTATTTTTATATATGGAGCTAGCTAAAAAATCAAAAAAAAGTAAGGATCTAGGCTCCCATGATGCAGGATTAAAGTAAGCAACAGTATTACATTTATAAAAATTTTTTTGTAAAAAAGCCAACCCAGAGGCAATTACTTTTTCATTACCTATAAGTTCTGCATCAAAATCTTTGACACTTGTTCCTGTAAATAAAATAAAACATCTTTGCCCACTAAAACTATTTTTAATTTTTTTGGTATTAATAAGTAATTTACTATTTTTTTTATATAAAAAATATAATAATATTTGATGAAAAACATTTCTGGATGTTGAAATATCATGCCCTCTAAGTTTTCTCTTAGTAAGGACCCTATTGATTTTATTTGTAATATTAAACATACTTATATTTTTCCAAGTTATCAGTACAGTTTTTATAAGTTATAGCAGGATTAAGAATTATACTTATCTAAAAAAGAATTTGCTAAATGCAAATCATCTTTACTATCAATATCAATAGAATGGCTGAAATTCATTTTAAAAGCAAAGCAACTTTCTTTTATAAATAAAGATTTTTCATCTCTAAGTCGTTTCGAGTCACACAAATAAATTGCACCATTTAATTTATAGTAATGAGGCAAATCTTGACTACTTTTATTTAAAAAAGAATTATCAATAAAATTAATCATACTATCATCGTCTGGCAAAGTATTTATCCAAAGTGGATTATGATTAACTTTACAAACACTAACTACTGAAGCACATTCTTTAAAAAGCATCAACTCAATAGATTTATTAATATCTCTAACCCCTCTAAGAGGAGATGTAGGCTGAAGAAGTATTATGTAGTCATAAAAAATATTTCTAAGTTGTAAATTGTCAAGCACACTTATTATTACGTCAACAGAATTTGCCTCATCAGTTGCTAATTCTTTAGGTCTTAAAAAAGGCACCTCAGCGCCAAATCTTTTACTGATCTTTGCGATATTATTATCTTCAGTAGAGACAATAACATTATCAATATATTTTGAAGCTAAAGCAGCCTCAATACTCCAAGAAATCATTGGCTTCCCTGCAAAATCAATAATATTTTTACCAGGCAATCGTTTACTTCCAGCTCTAGCAGGAATGATTGCCAATAATCTTTTATCACCTATCATTCTTTTTTATTATGAGCATCATCCTGAGCTTTTTTAAATGTTTCAATATGGCCAATATCCATCCATTCCTCATGAATTGGAAAAAGATTAACTTGCTTGCCATTAGAAATTTGTTGCTCTAGTAAATCGGGCATATCAATATATTGATCTTTACCAATAAATTCTAATAAAGATGGATTTAAAATATAAATACCTGCATTAATAAAAAAGTTATGAATGGGTTTTTCAATAATTTTTGTTACCCTAGAAGCCTTTGATTCAATAACTCCATATGGCACTTGAAGTCCATATTTTCTAACACATATTGTTGCAAGGGCTTTTTCCTCTTTATGGAAACTCAAGAGCTCCCTTAAATCAATTTTTGTTAAAAGATCTCCATTCATCATTAATATTGGATTTTTTGACAAATTTTTAGGCAGTAAGCCAAGAGCTCCTGCAGTTCCAAGAGGAAATTTTTCATATGTATACTTAATTGAAACATTCCACTTTTCTCCATCACCAAAATAATCACGAAGCATTTCTGCTTTATAGTGGGTTGAAATGTAAAAATTATGGAAACCAGCTGATATCAAGTGTTTTAATATATCCTCTAATATTGGCTGATCCCCAACTTTTAGTAAAGGTTTTGGGGTTTTATCTGTTAAAGGACTAAGCCTCTTTCCAAAACCACCTGCCATCAAAACAACAACATTATCAAGTTTTTTCTTATTATGCATTCCCTGCATTGTCTCTAATCCTACAACACATTTATTATTATCAACAACGGGTATTTGAAGTAAATCTAACTCATTCATGATTTCTAGAATCTCACTTCTATCACAGTTATTTTTTACTACAGTAGGGCTTGTAAACATAAATTCTTTCAGCTTTGATGATAATGTCAATCCGCTTATAAGAGATCTTCTAATATCACCATCAGTAATTGTTCCAACTAGCGAATTATCTTTATTAACAACCATAACAATTCGAAGAGCTTCTTTATTTAGAACCTCAATTGCCCTTTCCATAGTTTCAGATTGATGGAGTATGGTTTTTTTCCAGTTATACATGGGCTATTGTTTGATAAAAAATATAATTAAGATACTTCATTTTACTAAAAAACGTAAATTCCAACCTTTTTTTGACTTGGACCAGAGATGTGGTGAGCGAAAACTATCTACTATTTCATAAAACTCTTTTTTTGATATATTAATATAATCAATAAACTCCTCCAGATATCGATGAGGAAATTCTCCATCAAATTTTTTGACTAAATAAACTGCCTCATCCCTAGTAATTTTTCCATTCCTTACTTCTTGCGACGCATCATAAGTTGCACGCCCAATACCAAATTTAATAAATGTCATATAAAAGTGAAATGGAACAATCTTATCATCAATTTCAGTATATCTAGAATAAGTACCAATAGATCTCTCATAAGAGGGTTTAAAGCCAGTATTTTCAACTGCATAATAATAACACTCTTGTGGATCCCATCTTTCAAAATAACCCAAATATGTAACTCTTAATTTACTCTTAATAATATCTTCTGGTTTGGGGGGAATATAAGGAGCAAAATCATTTAAGCTATAGTGATATCTATCCATTATATCTTGAACTCTTTCGCCGCCAATAAGCATCTCTAGAGGGTCATCAATACTAAAGAAAGATGGCTCCATAAATGGGTCTGTATTGTCCTCAAGAGGGTTACCATATTCTGCCTGATTTTCACCATACATAATAAGATTTATTCCAAAATTTTTCGCTAATTTAGGTCCAATTATTTTTTGCCCATGAACAAAAGGTTGAAAAGGATGCCCTAGATTTTTAAATGCAAGTTTTGTTAACAAACTATGTAATTTTCCATTTGGAGTATATAAAAAACTATCCACCCCTCCTACTCGTGAAAGACTATTAAAATTATTCCAGCCTGCATTACTGAATATTGTTGGAGCCCAGGTAACTGCAAGTGGATTCATCTTATACTTATATTTCAAAATATGGGCTGCAAAAGAACTATCTTTGCCTCCACTGCTTGGAACTAAAACATCATAACTCCCATTATTTTTCCTGTAAGGACTTAATAACTCAAATAGCTTCTCCTCTCTATCTTTCCAGTCAATTTCTTTTTTATTTACAGTAAAGTTACATGCTGAACACACACCATTATTGTCAAAATTAATAGTTTTTTTATCAGAACCAGTGTTCTTCATTTCTACAGCAGAATTAGGTCTTTGATTAGAAATTACACATTTCTTACAAAACCTCACCTCATTAGGAAGACCAAAAAAAGCTTTTTTATTTTCCATATTAGTTAAACATCCATAAATTGATTACAATCTAGTCTCGACAATTCAAGTCTTTTCATGTTAGGCCCTTGAGCCTTATTATCGAATACCACTGCATTATGTATGTTATTTGATTTAAGAATTGACAAGGTATCAGTATTATATGAAGACTTATATCCATAAGGATAGCAAAAGCTGAATGGAGGCTTTGATTCAAAATTATTTACTAAAAATTCAAATGATTTTTTTATTTCATCCTCTTGATCTTTGAATGATAGTCTTGATAGTACTTTATGACTCATAGCATGAGAGCCAATAATGTGACCATTATCTTTAATTTTTTTTAGCTCTTCAATATTTGAATACACTTGATCATAGAGACTGTCCTCATCAAAATACTTGATCATTAGATCATCCAAGATACTACTTCGATATTTATAAGAAATATAATAATTTAACATTCTGCGTAACTTTTTTTCATTATTATTGTAACTTGAGTCTAAATATATTTCTTTATCAAAATTTTCAATAGTATGGTGATCAAGCATATGATCATCGATCATATTTATTAAATCCTTTAGTATTTTGGTAGCCCCAAATTTACCTTTTAAATATTGTATTCTATGAACATCCAAAAGCTTTCGAGTTTTATAAGCATCGCTGGAAACATAGAAAATTCCCCATAAATTTCTCTTAGCTAACTCTGGCAATACATATTTAAAGTGGTCTTTTAACCCATCATCAAAAGTCAGTACAAATCCTTTTGGATTAATATTATTATCAATTGATTCAAAAAAATCTTTTTTTGAAATAAAACCCTGAGTTTCTTCAAAATAATCTAATTGCCTTCTAAAAACATCTAAATTTAAAAAATTAAAATATGGATATTTGAAATTTTTAGGCTTCACATAGTGATACATAATTATTTTCAATCAGAGCACTCCATAAAATTTTGAGTAATAATTGGATAATCAATAATTTTTTTAGACTTATGATTAAGGTATTCAATAACATTGTTATTTTGAAAATTATTGTATAGAACTTCTATAAGCTCTTCTGTTGCATCTATAACTTTATATTTTTTACCTGAAGTATTAATTGGTTGAACTTGCTCTTCCAACTTATCAAAATTGTTAATCAACTTAATAAAATCTTTGGTCATATTTTTGATTAGTCGATTACCTATTTGATGAGGATTATCAAAAGGCTCTATATTTGCTCTTGCCTGATGAATAATTTCTCCAGTATCTATACCTTCATCCATATACATAAAAGTATAGCCAACACATTGAAAATCATTGTTTGCTAAAGCATGAAAATTTGTTCCAGCACCAAAATAATAAGGAGATAAGCCTAGATGAATATTAATAATTCGATCTTTGAAATATTCAATTAATTGCTTTTGAATTATACTGCAGCCATAAGTTACAATTAATTCTGGATTCAAATCTATAATTTCATTAATTTTAGACTGCTCATTAATTTCACTATGCTTAATAAAAATAGAGTTAGTTTTGTCTTTACAAATATTTATTGCGTCTGAGAAAAAATCAAATTCACTATTAAGTCTTGAGCCGTAGTGAATATCAGTAACTGAATTTAAATTATCATCATAATTCTTAGTTTCTAAAATAAATTGCTCATTAGATTCGACGTAAGTTTTTAGAACATTAATATTTTCATTATTAGCCAGCATAATTTTAAAATAATTATGTCTTATTGAGTCTGCAGTAATAATTACTATATTTATCACTTAGATATTTCCAAACATATTAAGTCAAACATCAATCCCAGCCCATTTATAAACTTCTTATTTTCTCCTACATAAGCTGTCCATGAGCGAGCAGGATCTTCTTTAGGCAAGTCATCAATAGATAACTGAAATTTGTGGATCTTAATTAACTTTAAGCCTACTTTATTTAAATTCTTTTTTATAGTTTGTATTGAGTGATTATTCCAACCAGGTTCATATGTATCGAAGTATTTATTATTTCTATATTTTACAATTACATCAACATCAAATTCATTGAAAAGATGGAACACTAGGGCAGTTCCATTTTCTTTTAAACAAGAATTAATTCCAGAAAGAAGACCATCTAAAGAATCAAAATATCCTGTCAAGCCTAAGCAAGTAATAAAATCAAATTTTTTTTCGATTTCAATATTTTGAGCATCACCAATTCTAAAACTAACACCTTTTAAAGGCTCATATCGTTTTGCATCCTTAATCAAATCTTCACTATAGTCAATCCCATATAATTCTGAATATTTTGGAAGATCTTTTTTATTATTGTAATAATTCTCATTTAAATAAATATAGTCCATATGCTTCATAACTTACCTCAAGTTTTCAATGGCCATATTAATCATTCTGTGTTTTATTTAATGAAAGATTAATAAAATTTTTTATAATCGCCAACCCAAACTCAGAGCTTTTTTCAGGATGAAATTGACACCCATAAATATTATTCGACTTAACTGCAGCACAAAAATTCATATCACCATACTTTGATGTAGCTAAAATTACTTTTTTATTTCTCGGGTTACAGACATATGAGTGAATAAAATACATTCTTTCATTATTTCTTAAATTATCTAAAATTGTATTTTCCCATAAAACCTCTCCTTCAGTTATTGAACCCCATTCTATATGTGGAAGCTTTAGATCACTTAACACTGGAAGTCGACTTACCTCTCCTTGGATCAAACCAAGACCTTGAGTTAATCCAAACTCTTGACTATTATCAAACAATAATTGCATTCCTAAACATAGGCCTAATAAAGGTTTATCAGTTTTTACAAACTCATTAATTGAGTTATGTAAATCCCTAACAATAAGCTCATCCATAGCTTTTTTAAATGCCCCCACTCCAGGGAGAATAATTCCACTAGCCTCCAGAATTGTATCTTTATCTTTTGTTAAAACTGCTTTAATTCCAAATTTATTTAATGCATTTTCTATACTCTGAACATTACCAATCCCATAATCAATAATAGCAATAGTGTTATTCACAATCTTACCTCTAAGCCACTATCACTCATTTCTTTTTTGATATCTGAAACACTGCTAGTTTGGTAATGAAGAATAGAGCCTAATGCAACAGCATCACATCGAGTTTTATTACACACATCGACAATATCTTTAGTTTTACCTGCACCACTTGCAGCTATTATTGGTATATTTGAGTTATTTGAAATTTGCTTAATTAGTTCTATTTCAAAACCACTTCTCATTCCATCTTTATCTATTGAGCTTACAATAATCTCACCTACCCCACTATCTTCAAGTTTTTTTGCCCAACTAATAGCGTCCATATTAGTTCTATGTTTAGCATTATCCATAAATGCTTCCCAATAGTTTTGATATTGGGCTGCCACTATTGACCCAACAATTGCTTGAGAGCCAAAAGCCTCAACTGCTTTCCCTATAAAATCTATACTTTTAACTGCCTGTGTATTAATTGCAACTTTATCAGCTCCAGCATTTAGAGCATTTTGAATATCTATTAAGGTTCTAATTCCACCACCAACAGTAATTGGAACAAATATTTCTTTGCAGGCTTTTTTAATTATCTCTTCAAGTGAATTTCGATCATATAGTGAAGCTACGGCATCTAGAAAAATTATTTCATCAATCCCATTATCGTAATATTTGCATGCAAGATTAATTGGATCACCAACTTTTCTTAAGCCTTCCAAGTGCACCCCTTTAATCACTGAATCATTATTAATATCTAGACGTGCGATTAATCGAATTTTTTTCATTGAAATAAAATTAAACTTAGTAAATTAATTTTTTTATCATTTTAATTAAACCCTTAAACTTTGAATATATGACTTAAGATTGTAATTATTACTTATTTTTATAGCCTTTTTTATTTTATCGCAATTGACTTCTTTAATATTTTCTGTTGGCAGATAATCTGCATAAATAGCATTAAATTTATAGCTTAATTTAGTTTCAAACATTGCGACTAGTTCCCTTATTGTTTTTTGATCACTTCCTACTATATTAAATGTGCCTGTTATCTCATTAATCAAAACTTCATTAACCATACAAACTAAATCATCAACATGCAAATAATATCTTTTCATGCTTCCATCATTATTAAAACTTATATCAGAAGTATTTGAGGTATAACTTTTTTCCAAGTAATTAATAATTCCTTTTTTTTGGGCGTTTCCAAATAAATTTGAAACTCTTAAAATAGTAAAATGATCTAAGTTAGATTTAATTAAAAACTCAGAAAAAGACTTCATGCATCCATAAAGAGTCTCAGGGTTTGATTCACTCTCTTCATCAACATAGCTGGAAGATCCATAAACAGAAACCGAGGAAATATGAATAAGTTTTTTATTATATTTTTTGACTGAGTTAACTATATTCGAAACGCCAACTGTATTTAAAGAGAGGCATTCAGAAATAGGATTTGAAATCTGCCCAATACAATTAATAATCACATCATATTGCTTTATGATAGCTTCAATAGAGTCAAGCTCTAAAACATCAACTCTGTGAGCCACAACAGAATTATTTTGATGGTTAAATAGTGTGCGACTCAGAGCGCCAATATTTTCTATTCTCCCTATAAAAGAATTTACAAGAGCCTGGCCAAGTAATCCACTGGCTCCTATAATTAATACACTACTCATAGAAAAATTTTTGAGCAATTCCTTCTATGGGAATAGACTTTAATATTTTAATAATTTTTTCTGAAGAATTACCTTCACCATAAGGATTTTTCATACCCTTAATCCCCCTCCTAAAATCTTCGTCAAATAGAGCTTTTTTGATTCCTGATTTAATATCAGATTTTTCGTAACTAACATCTATGACATTTTTAGCCTTCTCCCTACCATTTTGTCTTGTACCAATGTTAACTGCAGGAATTTCAAATGTTGAAGATTCATGTATACCTGAGCTTGAATTACCAACAATAGCCCATATATGTCTGTACAAATTAACAAACTCATCAGTAGACAAACTTGGATACCAGCTCAACCCAGAGTTTTTTATTTCATCGATTATTTCTGAAGATCCTGCATCGTTATTTGGCAGAGCAACTAATGCTTGAATTCCTAGCTCCTTAATAACAGCAATTGTATTTAATATCTGTTTTTGAGATTGAAGACTCTCTGAAGTAACAGAATGCTGGATGAGTAAAATTATAGGTTTTGAGAAATTTAATTTAAACTTAAGCTCCAGTATTCTCTTATCTATTAATGGAGTTTGAACTATTGTATCAATAGATGGGCAGCCAACATTAAAGATATGGCTAGGGTTTTCTCCCAGCCTTATCAATCTATCTCTTGAATCTTCTGTAGCGGGAAAATGAATATGAGAGAATTTACTCATCGCATGCCTAATACTCTCATCAATACTTCCAGTAACTTCCCCTCCTTGAATATGTGCAACAGGAATATTCATATGAGCTGCAGCAATAGTTGTTGCAAAGTTAGCGCCAATATCAAAACCAGTTAACACTAAATCTGGTTGAAACTTCTCAATCTCAGTTGTTATACCATCTAGAACTTTTGCTAATGCCCTAACCATAGAGGTATTTGTATTTTTTTCATTTTCCTCAAACATAGGTACTTCTGCATTAATTTTAAATCCATCCTCTTTGATATAATTAATATCCTTTCCATGAGTGTCCAATAAACACACTCCAGTAACAATTAAGTAAACATCAAAAAAAGAATCTTTACATAACTCCTTCAATATTGGCCTCATCCTACTATAATCAGCCCTTCTTTCAACTAGTGTTAAAATTTTCATATTATTTTCTTCATCATTACATCTTACTGTCAAGATTCTTATTCATCTCTTGATGTCTAAAATTTGGCAATAATTTAGTAAACTGTTTTAACAAAATTTTTTTAGACCAAGATAAATTAGACTTTAGTTCATCTATATCTTCCACAAAAGAAGTTAATAAATTTTCATCAAAAATCGCTTTATTCTTAATTACTCCTAAATCAATGAATCTATCCATCTCTAAATCTTCAGAATCTGTATAGAATTCTTCAAAACCTTTCTCTCCTGTTGTGTCACTAGAAAAAAATAAGCATGGCCACTTGCCTTCAGAAGGTAAAGTCTTTATTAATCTCCTTGCCTCTTCTTCATCACTGCATAAAAAAGGCTCGTAACCTTCATTTTTTATATATGAAACTGCAATATCAGCCATTGACCTTAAATGCAAACTCTCCAATAACTTTGGAAAGAAAATGTCTCTATTTTTTCCAAAAATACAAGACATTAAGCACAAAATTCCACTCTCTTTAGGAGTTATAAAATATCTTTTAATATCATTTGGAGCAACAATAGGTTGTAATTTTTTTATTCTTTGGTCGAAACTATGAAGTAGTGAGCCATCAGAAAAGGCGACATTTGCAAATCGAGCTGTTGAAATTTCGATATCTAAAGATCCTCTCATGAGGAACATCTCCATAATTCGCTTGGATGCACCCATCATATTAACAGGGTTTGTTGCCTTATCTGTACTTACACAAAAATACTTTTTAGCACCATTCTTAATCGATTGCTTAATAGTTTTGTCCGTATTGAATATGTTTACATCAATCATTCTCATTAAAGTGTAATCATCTTTTTCACTTCTTACATGTTTTAAAGCAGAAAGGTTTAGAACATAATCATACTTACCATCGTTTTTTATAAACGCATCGTACTCAATACTCCCAACATCTATAGCATATGTTTTGAAGTCACCCTGGATATAACCCAAACTACTTCTTATATCTCTAACTAGTTCAACCATATTATTTTCGCTTATATCAACAACATGAAGCTTTAATGGTTCTCTTTTAAATATCTCTTTAACTACGGCCTGTCCAATCGATCCAGCACCACCAAGAACCAAAAAAGATGAAGTTGAAATTTTTTTTAATAACCTTGTTTCATATTTTCTTAAATCTTCTAAAAATAATTCATTTTTTCTATCAATTAATTTTAACAAACTACTCATCAACATCACTCCATAATAAGTGCTTGTCAATTTCTATATCTTTATTTGCAATCTTGCCTAAAATATTCACAAAGTTTTCGGCACTAATTTCACCAATTGCAGGCCTTTTAACCCATATATTTTCTTTAGTGAACAAATCACCTTTTTTAATTTCTTTAATTGTTACTGTGGTTGCAAATGCAAAGTTACTAGTTATATGTTCTTCATTAGCTGCTTCTTTTCTTCCACCCCTCATCTTAGCTAATTCAATACCTCCATGAATTAGCGCACTTAGGGCTTCAGGGTGCATAGAATTTATGATATCAGGACCCTCCCTATGCATTGAGTCTGTAAAGTGCCTTTCTACAATCGAAGCCCCTAAAGCTATAGCTCCAAAACAAGCTAAATTTGAAGTAGTATGGTCTGATAATCCAATTACTGCATTTGGAAATTCTTTCTGCAGCTCTTTCATAGCTCCTAATCTAACAAGGTTTGAAGGCGTTGGATATAAGTTTGTTGTGTGCAATAATGCATATTGAATATTGCATTTTTCCAAAATATTAACTGTCTTTCTCACTGAATCGATATTATTCATTCCTGTACTAACAATCATTGGCTTGCCAAAAGAAGCAATATGTTCAATTAAAGGGTAATTATTACACTCCCCTGAACCTATCTTATAGGCAGAAACACCCATCTTTTCGAGTCTATTTGCTGCAGCACGGGAAAAGGGAGTTGAGATGAATATCATCCCTTTAGATTCAACATAATTCTTAAGCTTTACTTCATCTTTTTCACTTAATGAACAGCGCTCCATAATCTCATAAATAGAAATATCTGCATTATCTGGAATTATTTTTCTTGCTTCTCCACTCATCTCATCCTCAACAATATGGGTTTGATGTTTTATAATTTCTGCACCAGCTTTATTTGCAGCATCAACCATTTTAAAAGCTAACTTTAATGAACCATTATGATTTATACCTATTTCAACTATCACCAAAGGTCGGTAGCTTAAGCCAATTAGCCTCCCTTCTATATTCATAGTTTTCATTTATTTATATTTTTATGATTACTCATAATTTATTTTAAAATTTTATATCACTTGAAATTAACTAGTACTTTTTATAATGATTAAAAATAGAGTCATGCTAAACTTGTTCTTAACAATCTGGAAAAAAATTAATCTTTAATATTCTTCTTTAGCCAATCATAAGTTTTTGTAATCCCTTCAAATAAATCCACCTTTGGGTTCCAACCTAAGCCTAAAATCCTAGAGATATCAATACATTTTCTAGGTGGCCCATCAGGCTTAGATGTATCAAAAACTATTTTGCCCTCAAACCCTACAACACCCTTAATCAATTCTGCTAATTCACGAATAGATATTTCCTCTGCTGAACCAATATTAATATGAGAGAGCATAGGCTTAGTATTAGCTTCATACAACTCTTTGTCAGCGCAAAGAACAAAAATAGAAGCTGATGCCATATCATCAACATAAAGAAACTCTCTCAGAGCATTTCCAGTTCCCCAGACTAAAACCTCTTTATTGTTACTTATTTTTGCTTCATGAAAACGCCTTATTAAAGCAGGAATAACATGTGAATTTTTATCATGGAAATTATCATTAATACCATATAAGTTAGTAGGCATAACTGACCTAAAATCAGTTCCATGTTGACGATTATAGGACTCACAAAGCTTTATTCCTGCAATCTTAGCTACAGCATAAGGCTCATTAGTTGGCTCTAATAAGCCTGTCAGTAATGCATCTTCCTTCATCGGTTGTTCAACTGCCTTTGGATAAATGCATGTACTTCCTAAAAATAATAATCGCTTAACATTACTTAATAAAGAGGCATGAATAACATTTGATTGAATCATAAGATTTTGGTAGATAAAATCAGCAGGATAGCTGGTATTGGCAAAAATTCCACCAACTTTTGCTGCTGCTAAGATTACGTAATCAGGTCGTTCTTTTTGAAAAAAAATATTAACTTCCGCTTGGGATGTAAGATCTAATTGTTTATGTGTTCTGACAATAATATTACTAAAGCCTTGGTTATCAAGCATTCTAGAAATAGCGGAACCAACTAATCCCTGATGGCCAGCAAGATAAATTTTATCTTTAGGATTCACTTTAATTACTCTTTATAGTCTGGAGCTTTAAATCCATGCTCTTTTACCAATGAATCTCTCTTTGCAATACTAATGTCATTTTCCATCATTTCATGCACCATCTCTTCTAGAGTAATCTTTGGTGTCCAACCTAACTTTTCTTTTGCCTTACTTGGATCACCTAATAGAGTTTCAACTTCAGTTGGACGAAAATAACGCGAATCAACTGCCACAATGAGATTACCAGACTCTTTATCATAACCTTTTTCATCAACCCCCTTTCCTTCCCAGCGAATTTTTTTACCAAAATACCCCCAAGAAAAGTTAACAAAATCCCTAACAGAGTACTGAATTCCTGTAGCAATACAAAAATCATCAGGCTCTTCTTGTTGGAGCATCAACCACTGCATTTCAACATAATCTTTTGCATGGCCCCAATCTCTCAATGCGTCTAAATTGCCAAGATATAACACCTCCTGTAAACCCAAGGAAATTCGGGACAGGGCTCTTGTTATTTTTCTTGTTACAAAAGTTTCACCTCGCAGTGGAGACTCATGATTAAACAAGATTCCATTACAAGCGTACATTCCATATGCTTCTCGATAGTTAACCGTTATCCAATAAGCATAGAGCTTTGCCGCACCATATGGAGATCGAGGATAAAAAGGTGTTACCTCTTTTTGAGGTGTCTCTTGAACTTCACCATAAAGCTCTGAAGTTGATGCTTGATAAAATCGAGTTTTCTTTTCCAGGCCTAAAACTCTGATTGCTTCCAGTATTCTGAGAGGCCCTAAACCAACTGTATCAGCAGTATATTCTGGAGCTTCAAAGGAAACGGCTACGTGGGATTGAGCGCCAAGATTATAAACTTCATCTGGTTCAATTTTTTTTATTATTCGAACCAAACTCATTGAGTCAGATAGATCACCATAGTGCAAAATAAATTTTCTATTGGGTTCCTGGGGGTCTTGATAAAGATGATCAATGCGCTCAGTATTAAATGAAGAAGAGCGTCTTTTAATACCATGAACTTCATAACCTTTATTTAATAAAAATTCTGAAAGATATGCCCCATCTTGTCCAGTAACACCAGTTATTAAAGCTACTTTATTATTTAACATATATTTTTCCTAAGTTTCTTAAGTGCAAGCAATTAATTATTATTTTAATTGACTCTTCCATAAATATCTTCAAATCTTACAATATCATCCTCACCAAGATAAGATCCACTCTGGACCTCAATGATTTCGAGAGTTTGGCTGGCTCTATTCTCCAAAGAGTGTTTTGCTCCTATGGGTATATACGTTGACTCACCTACATTTAATATGAAAGTTTCTTCTCCATTGGTGACATTTGCCACTCCATCAACAACAACCCAATGCTCTGCTCTCTTATTATGCATTTGTAAAGAAAGCTTAGCGCCTGGGTTGACATGAAGTCTTTTTACTTGAAAATTTAATCCAGACTCTATCGAGTCATACCAACCCCATGGTCGGAATACTTTTCGATTATTTATATGCTCATCTCTATTCAAGCTTTGAAGTCTTTTAACAATTTTTTGAACCTTATGTGATTGACCTTTATTAGCAATTAATGTTGCATCTGGTGTATCTATAATTACTAAATCAGTAACTCCAATAGTTGCAATAATATGGCTGCCTGAATCTATATAGGTATTATAAGTTTCTTCTGCAAAAATATCGCCTTTAAAGACATTACCATTTTTATCTTTTTCACTAATTTCATAAAGAGATTCCCATGAACCAACGTCACTCCAACCAGCATCTAATTTAATTACAACTACATTATTACTTTTTTCCATTAATGCGTAATCAATTGAATCATTTGGGCTTGATTCAAAAAACTTTGGCTCAAGACGAATAAAATATAGGTCTTTAGTAGCATTGTCAAATGATTTTTTGACTGCGTTTACAACTTCAAGACAATGAAAAGATAACTCCATTATTAATTGACTTGGATCGAACATGAATATGCCACTATTCCATAAATAACAACCATCTTTTAAGTAGGATTCTGCTGTCTTTTGATCTGGCTTCTCTACAAATTTATTAACCTCACTTACATCTGAATTCAGACCTTCAATATAGTTAATATACCCAAAACCAGTGTTAGGAGAATTAGGCATAACTCCAAAAGTTACTAACCTTCCATTTTTTGCATAAATTCTTGCTATATTAATTGTTTTTAAAAATTTATCAGTATCATTTATTTGATGATCTGCAGATAAAACAAGCATAATTGAATTTTTTTTACCAATATCACTATTAATTTGCATCGCTGCAGCAGCAATAGCAGGAGCTGTATTTCTTCCTTTTGGCTCTAAAATTATTGCTGCATTTTTAATACCAATTTGATTTAACTGCTCTACAACTAAAAAACGGTGATTTTCATTACATACTATTACAGGATCAGTTAAATCATCGACTCCTTGAAGGCGGAGTATAGTTTGTTGGAACATGCTTTTATTTCCGAGCAAAGATAGAAATTGCTTAGGATATTGCTGTCTCGATAATGGCCAAAGTCTAGTACCCAAACCGCCTGATAAAATTACTGGAACTATTTTCATATATTATGTGAAAGATTGAAAGCTAAAGAGCTATCAACTATAAGTAAAAATATTTTGAAGTTATATTAGTGACATTTTAAACGAAATTATAGGGATAAGAGAAGGTTCAATATGAATCAACAGCACAATCCTTGATATCAATATCAATTTAAAAAGGCTTTAATTCTGAATTTAAAAAATTAAACACCGTACGCAACCGATAAGCTAGTTAACTATATAATAACATCTATTATATTCCTTCCTTAAAGTAAATTATTACATGCTAATAATTAGAGATTAAATGAAATATAGTGATATAAATTTTAATAATAAAACAATATTAATAACCGGTGGTGCTGGATTTATAGGGAGCAGCATTGCCTTTTATCTTCAAGATAATTATCCAGATGTTAATATCATTATTTTTGATTGTTTTCGAAATAATGAATTTCTGCCTAATGGCAATCTATTAAGCTATGGTCACTATAAAAATCTAATTGGATTCAGGGGTGAGGTAATTTGTGGAAACATTAATAGCAAGGATGATTTATCGTTGCTAAGTAATTATAAATTTGACTACATTTTTCATCAAGCGGCAATTTCTGATACTAGGGCATACAATCAAGAAATGGTTATGAAGACTAATGTAAATTCATTTTATGATTTACTAAAAATCGCCAAAAAAAACCAATCAGTAATGGTTTATGCCAGTTCAGCAGCTACTTATGGAGGCCTCCCTTCCCCTCAAGTTGTAGGAAATGAAAGTCCCGAAAATCCTTATGGTTATAGTAAATTATTAATGGATCAAATTGCATTTCGATATGCAAATGAAAATCCAAATATGACAATAGTTGGTTTAAGATTTTTTAATGTTTATGGGCCACGTGAGTTTTATAAAGCTAAAACATCCTCAATGATTATTCAGCTTGGTCACCAAATATTAGCTAATAAATCTCCTCGTTTATTTGAAAATTCTAATAAGATTCTACGTGACTTTGTCTTCATTGAAGACGTTGTTCAAGCTAATATTAAAGCTTGTAATGTGAAAAGTAATGGAACTTACAATGTTGGAACTGGCATCTCAAGAAGTTTTAAGGATATTATCGATATTTTACAAAAAGAACTAACTACAAGCCTAAACATTGAGTACTTTCCCAACCCTTATGATGGATATCAGCTTAATACTCAAGCAGATATAACCCTATCGAAAGAAAACTTTCAATATGATCCAGTTTTTTCTTTAGAACAAGGTATTAAAAGTTATTTACCTGAAATAAAACGCCTTTATGGTGAGGATATGCAATGATTGAGCTAAAAAATAAATCACCAAATATTTTGGTTATTGGTGATCTGATGATTGATCAGTATTTTTGGGGAAAATCAGAGAGAATTTCTCCAGAAGCTCCAGTTCAGGTAATTAATGTTAGTGAGGAAAGCATGGTACTTGGTGGGGCAGGTAATGTTATAAATAACCTTAAAGTTTTAGGCACAAATGTTGATGTGATAAGTGTTATTGGTAATGATGAAAATGCAATCAAATTGAAAGATTTATTAATAGCTATTAATGTTGATATTAAGTATTTGATAACCGAAGACAATCGAATTACTTCTAAGAAAAGTAGGGTTATTGCCTCTCAACAGCAAGTAGTTCGTTATGATCGAGAAAGTACAGATGAAATTACTGCATTATCTCAAAAGCTTATTCTTGAGACATTTAAAAAAATTATTAATAATTATGATATTGTTCTAATCTCAGACTATGGAAAAGGCATCCTCTCAACTAAGTTGACTCAATCGATCATGAATGTTTCTATTCAAAACAATAAGAAAGTTTTAGTTGATCCTAAAGGTCTAGATTATTCTAAGTATAAAGGGGCGTATTTACTTACTCCAAATATAAAAGAAGCAAGTGATGCTACAAATATAAATATTATCGATGATGAAACTCTTTTAAAAGCAATTTCACAATTAAAATCTAGTTGTGAACTTGAGGTTTCATTAGTAACTCTTAGTGAAAAAGGAATAGCGATTTATGATCATGACTTTAGAATTCATCCTACAGCCTCTAAAGAGGTTTATGACGTAACTGGAGCTGGTGATACAGTTCTTGCATCCCTCGGATTTTCATTGGCATGTGGTGTAAGCATAGATCAGGCAGTCAAATTTGCAAATCTTGCTGCTGGAGTTGTTGTAGGCAAAATCGGAAGCGCAACTTCAAGTCTTAATGAAATTATCGAGTATGAATCCAGTCTAAAAAAGTCTTCTAGTGATGTTCATATTAAAACTGTTGAGGAAATAACTCACCTTAGCAAAGAATTAATTTCCAGAGGAAAAAATATTGTCTTTACTAATGGATGTTTTGACCTACTCCATGCTGGGCATGTAAAATATTTAGAGATAGCTAAGAATTATGGTGACGTACTTATTCTTGGCCTTAATTCTGACAGGTCTGTTTCAAGCCTGAAAGGTCCAAACCGCCCAATTAATAGTGAAATGGATAGAGCTTATATTCTTGCTGCACTTGAAGTGGTGGATTACGTAGTAATTTTTGACGAAGACACTCCTTATAATTTAATTAAAAAAATTAAGCCTAAGACTTTAATTAAAGGTTCTGACTACGAAGGCAAAGAAGTGGTTGGACAAGATATAGTAGACGAGCTAATATTAGTAGAGTTTACTAAAGGAAAAAGCTCTTCTAAAACTATTCAAAAAATAAAGAAAGGTCACTAAAGATGAAATCAATTATCAA
>Ga0209816_1001288_pt1 | contig 18885 bp, 20 predicted proteins | sample CoawatmetaG01DNA_FD_187509 | JGI IMG/M metagenome (GOLD analysis project Ga0209816, IMG submission 187509) | Marine microbial communities from the West Antarctic Peninsula - Coastal water metaG017-DNA (SPAdes) (version 2) | ecosystem: Environmental > Aquatic > Marine > Coastal ... | reverse complement strand
ATAAATCGCTAATAAAGATTACTAAAATACTGAAAAAAAATGAAGTATTATTTATTGATACTGAATTTTTACGAAATAACACTTACTGGCCAAAACTTTGTTTAATACAAATAAAAGCAAAAAAAAAAGTGTATCTTATAGATCCATTGGCTAAGGACATCGATCTGAATGTTATTAAGGAGATTTTTATTAACCCTAAGATTTTAAAGGTTTTTCACTCGGCGAGACAAGATATTGAGGTGCTAATGAATGTATTTAATGTAATCCCATGGCCTATTTATGACACTCAAATTGCAGCCAATTTCATATTAGAAGAAACTGACATTGGTTACGGTAATTTAGTCGAAACAATGTGTGGTAAGAAGTTAAGTAAAAAATACCAAGTTTCTGATTGGAGCAGAAGACCTTTAAAAGATAAGCAAATTGAATATGCCACTTTAGATGTTGAATATTTACCAATATTACATGAAGAATTAGAATCTAAGATAAAAATTAAAAGAAAAATTAGATTGTTTAAATCTGAGATAGAAAAATTAAGAGATATTATTGATATTTATAATCCAAAAAATTCATATAAAAAAATAAATTTTAGAAAAAAAAATATTATAAAATCTAGGTTAAAGATTTTATCTGAATGGAGAGAACTATCAGCTCAAAAACTAAACATACCTAGAAATTGGATTATTTCAGATAAAACTATACTTTCTGCCTCAAGGAAAGATTTTAAGATAGAGAAATTAATAAGAAATACAAAAAATAGAAACTTTGATCAACAATTAGATAGCTTTAAGAAGTTTTTACTTAAAAAAATTCTCTCTTAAAAAAGGAATTGTAATTTTTTGTTTATTTTTAATAGAAAGATTATTGATTTTATTTAACATATTAGACAAGTCATTGTAGCTTCTTTCAATTCGTCCTGATAAATATTTAATAACATCATTTGTAATTAAAACTTGATGATCTGAAAAATATTTAATAATTAAAACTTCTATTATTTGATCATCAGGTTTCTCTATATCAGTAGACAATATTGAATTAAATCGAGATTCTAAATCTTTAAGTTTAAAATTAATATCTTTATTTTCACTGCATAAAAATAAAATATAATTATTATTAAATAAAGATTGATTAAAAACATCTAGAATAATATTTTCTTGATCTGGTTTAATTAGTGAAAAATTATCAATTAAATAATTTCTTTTACTACCGTTATTGCTATTTATGTCATTATTCTTGAGATCAATTAATGTTGCATCAGCTCTTTGCATCCATATATTACCTAAATGAGATTTTCCTGATTTATTTTCACCATATATAATTGCAGCTTTATTGTGCCAATCTGGCCATAGCGAAACAAGATCTACAGCTTTTTTATTTGTAGAATTTACAAAAAAATCGCTCTCACTAAAATTGGTTTTTGTTTCTAAATCAAAAATAAACTGATTCATATTATTCACTACCTACTACTTTAAGCCATATAATAATATATATTAGAGATGAAACAATGGTTGTAATAGTGACAAGGGCTATTAAAATATTTCTTATAAACATGGCCTCCATCAACTGATTGATTTGATTTATTGATAAAAAACAAACGAATATAATCAAAACTATTTGTAGAAAAGTATTAATTTTACTTATTAATATTGGTTTTAAATTAAACTTTAGATTAAGAGCTAATTTGAATAAATACGCTCCAGATATAAGAACTTCTCTAGATACAATTAAGATTATTAAATATAGTGGTAACAGTAGCTTAATGCCTAAAATTAAATAAATTGTAATAATCAATACTTTGTCCGCTATAGCATCCAAATAAAATCCAACCAATGATTCAGAGTTATATTTCCTAGCCAAATAGCCATCAAAAAAATCTGTTAACCCAACAACGATTATTGTGATTGCCGATATAATAAATAAATCTTTAATTAAAAGCCATAATATTAGTGGAACCAATATAATCCTTATTAACGATAATATATTTGGTAAGTATATCATTTTTCAACTAACGAAATATCAGAATAATCACCCAAGTAAGTCATAACAATATCATGCTCAAATAAAATCAAATTTAATCTACCTAAATCACCAGAAAAATAAATTGTTCCTTTTAAATTTCCTATTCTATAAGAATCAATACTGACTTTTTTAATAGGTTCTATGTCTAACAATATTTCCTCTATAAGGTGCCATTCCTTTAGCTGGGTATCAGTAAATCTAAATTTATATGGCATAGTTGAATCTAAAGAAGAGGTAATCTTAACCCAAGTATTGAATAGTTCTTGATTAAGATCTTTTACTGATCTGTTAATCAATTCTAAATTAGATTCATTTGATAATGACTTATAGTTTTTTGTAATAGTAGAAATTTTTTGATTAAAAATATTTTTGATTATTATATTTATACTACTTACATCACTTCTATCGATAGAATAATTTGCCCAAATAAAAATATTATTATTCACATTTTCGATTATTGGTTCATCACTAAGATCTAATGCTAAAAATTCTTCCATTGAAAGCATTGGATTATTAAGACTAAGTCTTTTAATGATATTGAGATTAAATATATCCTTATTTGTATTATATTTATTCCATGCATCATTCCAAATGCTTTCAATATCTACTTGATTAGCATTAGAATGAATTATGGGTATTAAAGAAATTGGTTTTGATTCTGTTAATGAATATGTAACTTCGAATTTTTCAAAATATTCTTGAACCTTGATTGGGCTAAAGTTGATGGTAAAATTTGCCCTATATCTATCTTCTAATATCAATTCATCTTTTAGTTCTACTCCACTGACTAATGAGCTTAAAGCAAGACTATTAATTGGAAATATTTTATTAAAATCATCTGGATGTATAATTGGTATTATCATTCTTTTATAGGCAGCTAATTGAGCTTTTGATATTGCATTATTCCTAATATTAGCTGTGTTAGTGCTATCAATCTGAATAAGAACGTCTTCAATAGTGTACCTTGAGGTGCTTAATGCATGATTTATTGAAAAAATGAATATGCAATATGTAGCAGCCCATATTATAATAAGACGACTCATTGTAAATCTCTTCAAGCTCTTATATAAAATAATCATGTCTAAATATACTTATAGCAAATCTGGTGTTGATATAGATAAAGGTAACAAATTTATCGAAAATATCAAAAAAACAATTAAAGGCGATAAAAAAAAATCCTCCAAGGCATCTGTTATAGGTGGTTTTGCAGGTCTTTTCAAACTTAACAATATTAAGGGAAATCCCTATTTAGTGGCTGCAACTGATGGAGTTGGCACAAAGCTGGAAATAGCAAACGATACAAATAATCATAAGACCATTGGAATTGATCTAGTTGCTATGTGTGTTAATGATATTGTAGTTACTGGAGCTAAACCACTTTTCTTTCTAGATTACATTGCTACTGGAAAACTAGATATCAAGAAAAGTACAGATGTTATTAAAGGTATTCTAGAAGGTTGCAACCAAGCTAACTGTCAGTTGCTTGGTGGAGAAACAGCAGAAATGCCAGGATTTTACTCACAAGGAAAGTACGATATAGCAGGATTTAGTGTTGGCCTTTTAGAAAAGAAACAAGTCAAAAATGATAAGGTTAAAAAAAATGATATTATTATTGGCGTAAAGTCATCTGGCTTGCACTCCAATGGCTACTCATTGATAAGAAAAATTATTAAAGATAAAAAAATGTCTTTAAAGGGATATTTTGACTTTGATAAAAAGAAAACTATTGGAAAATATCTTTTAGAACCAACTTTAATTTATGTAAATTTAATCTTAGAATTGTATAAAAAAAATCTAATTAAATCTTGTGCTCATATTACTGGTGGGGGTGTAATAGAAAATTTACCAAGAATATTAGATAAAAAATTCCAAGCAAAAATAAATTTAGATGATTGGGAATTAAGTAATTTATATAAATGGTTACTTTCATGTGGAATAAAACAAACTGAATTATTAAAAACATTTAATGCTGGCTATGGCATGACTTTAATTGCAGATAAAGAAAATATCTATAGAATCGAAAAAATACTAGGCAAATATAATTTTTCATCATCTGTACTGGGTAGCATTGCTATTAAAAAAAGTACTTCTGATAAGTCACTAGTCTTATCAGGTAAACTAAATAAATGAAAAAAAAATTAGTAGTTCTTATATCTGGTCGTGGATCAAATTTAAACTCAATAATAAATGCAACAAAAGAAGCTGACTATCCAGCAACTGTATCGCTAGTAGTTTCTGACACTAGTAAAGCTCAAGGTCTAAATATAGCTAGAGATAATGATATAGATAATTTTATTGTTGAAAGAAACTCTTTTAATAATAAGAATGAATTTGAAAAAAATCTAATTAAAAAAATTATTCAATATGACCCACACTTAATATGTTTAGCAGGTTTTATGATTGTGCTTTCAAGAGGTTTTGTTAAAAAATTTAAAGGAAAAATAATAAACATTCATCCATCTCTATTGCCAAAATATAAGGGTCTAAATACTTATGAAAGAGCCATTAATTCAGGAGATAAGTACAGTGGCTGTACAGTGCATCATGTAAATGATGAGTTAGATGGTGGGGAAATAATAGCCCAAAAAAAAGTAGTTATTACTTCCGATGAAAACATTGATACATTGAGAGAGAAAATATTAAAACAAGAACACAAGCTCTACCCTAACGCAATTAAAACACTATTAAGTTGATTAGGGGTGTATTTCCAGCTCGTTAAAAAAATGAGCTATTTCAATTGAGGCATTTTCTAAGCTATCAGAGCCATGAACAGAATTTTTTTCAAGTGATAATGCATGGACTTTTCTTATAGTCCCATCATCAGCATCTTCTGGATTAGTAGCACCCATAATTTCTCTATTCTTTTTAACAGCATTTTCGCCCTCTAAAACTTGAACTATAATTGGACCAGAGCACATAAAGTCACATAGACTCTGAAAGAATGGTCTTTCTGAGTGTACGCCATAAAACTCAGCTGCTTTTACTTGAGTCATTTTAGTTCTTTTAGAGGCTACAACCTTTAGACCAGAGTTTTCAATCATTGCAGTAATAGATCCAATTAAATTTCTTTCAGTTGCATCAGGCTTAATCATTGAGAATGTTCTTTCGATAGTCATAATTATTTTCCTTCGTAATATTTGTTAACAAATCTATTTAATAGTTTTACACCAAATGCTGTTGAGCCTTTGGGTGAAGTTGGCATAAGTGATTTTGTCCAAGTCGTACCAGCTATATCTAGGTGTGCCCAAGGAGTATTGTTTACAAATCTTTGTAAGAATTGAGCTGCAGTAATAGAACCCGGATGGCCTGTGCCAATATTTTGCATATCAGCTATTGGTGAATTTATCATTTTATCATAGTTTTTATGTAATGGAAATCTCCATAGCTTTTCATCTTCAATTTTACCTGCTTCTTCCAGCTGTTTACTTAATTTATCGTTGTTAGAAAATAATCCAGCATATTCATTGCCCAACGCGACCACAATTGCACCAGTTAATGTCGCTAAGTTTACCATAAATTCAGGTTTATATTGTTCTTGAGTATAAAACAGAGCATCCGCAAGAACTAAACGACCTTCGGCATCTGTATTAAGTACTTCAATTGTTTGCCCAGAATAAGAAGTCACAACGTCACTAGGTCGTGTAGCCATGTTGCCAATATGGTTTTCAACAAGTCCTACAACACCTATAACATTAACTTTTGCTTTTCTCATTGCTAAAGTCTTCATAAGACCGACAACAACGCCTGCACCGCCCATATCATATTTCATTTCCTGCATTCCATTAGCTGGTTTAAGTGAAACACCACCAGTATCAAAAGAGACTCCTTTGCCCACAAATGCAATTGGTTTCTTCTTCTTGTTTTTATGGCCCGTCCATTTCATTATAGCTAGTTTTGATTCGTACTCACTACCCCTACCAACACTAATCAAAGAACCCATACCAAGTTTTGTCATTTCTTTTTCACCAAGCACAGTTACTTCGACTCCATACTTTGACAGCGAAGCAGCATTCTTTGCAATTTCTGGTGGCGTCATAACATTTGGTGGCTCAGTGACAAGATTTCTTGTCATAGACACACCTTCGGATACAGCTAGAACACTCAGATAATTATTTTCGATCCTTGAATGAATAGCGGAATATATTTTTATTTTAAGAGATTTTTCCTCTTTTTTATTTACTGTTTTATATTTGTCGAATTTATAAGAAGCTAACAATGATCCAAGTATTATCTCTGACACGCTATTTATGGCACTTACATCCTTGGATATAATTCCATCAGGATAAATACCAACTTTATCTTCTTGGTAAAAAGAAATTAGTGAAAATAAATTTCCACCTAGAATTTGAAAATCCCTTATAGAAAATTTTGAATAATCACCTAATTTAAATACATATAACTTAGATATTTTAAGATTGGCTGGCGAATGAACAATTGCGTAATCAAAAGATTTAGATTTTCTTTTTTGAAATGAAGTATCGCTATTTATTACAGAAGATATGCATTTTTTTGAAATTTGATCTAATTTTTTTGCAAAACCAAGTAATCTATTTTTAGAATCACAAAAAACTACTCCTACGTGTTCTTTTTCTGCTGCTAATGACTTAAACTGAAAATCCATTGTGTTATGTACCTTTGAAAAAATATTGATATAATTGAGAGAAAATTATGTCTCGTATATCAATATATGTAATAAAAGAGATTTCTTCAAGTTTTCTCTTTATCTTTTCTCTAATTACTCTTGTAATTTGGCTTAGCCAAGCTCTACGCAATTTAGAGATTCTTTCAAATGATAGCGTAACAATTGCTTCTTATATATTTTATACAATCTTATTAATTCCAAAATTATCAATGATTACAATTCCATTTTCAATATTCTTAGCAATAATATTGACTTTAAATAAACTTAGACTAGATAGCGAATTAATAATATTTGGTTCCACAGGAAACTCAAACCGTGACATTCTATTGAAACCTCTTGGAATAATAAGTATTTTTTTCTTTTTATTAATTTTATTTTTAAGTGTTTATTTGGTTCCAAAAAGTTCTGCTGAAATAAGAAATAAAATAACTGAAATTAGAAGTTCAAGTATTAACATTTCAATATTAAAAGAAAAAAGATTTATTACTCCAGATAAAAATCTTACTGTATTTTTTAAAAAGATTGTTGGACAAGATATCTACGGATTACTTCTACATGATCGTTCTGAGAAAAATAATATTAAAACATATGTCGCAAAAATAGGATTTCTCGATAATAAAAATGGTAATAATGCAATTTATTTATATAACGGAACAATGCAAATTTATAATGAAGAACAATATAAAATATCTGAGATTGATTTTGATAGATATTCAATTGACTTAAAAATATTTGATAAAGTAGCAGATAATTTTCTTTATGCTGACGAACTATCATCGATGGAACTAATAAAAAAGATATCTAATTTAGAAAATGATAGTGAAGAATTTGGTGTTTTACATAATAGATTTATTAAAGCACTTTATATTTTCAGCTTAGTTTTCCTTCCATTGATTATTTTTAAAATCATAAAAAAACCAGATGATAAATCTACTGTTATAATTTCAATAATTATAACAATTGGCATAGCCATTAAATTTTTTGAAATTACAATGGAAAGTATTTTGGTTGAAAATAACAGCATAGTAATACTGAATTATTTTTTGCCCATCGTTATATTCGTAACTATAATCTTTTCTTTATATTTAAATATAAACTTCATCAAAGAGAAATTAAAAAAATAATGTTATCTAAATTAAATATATATCTTTTAAAAAACTTTATTTATTCATTTCTATTGGTATTTATTCTTTTTACTATTTTAGTTTTTTTCTCAGATTTGATTGAACAATTTAGAAAGTCTACAAATAAAGATGTACCAATAGATATCGTATTTAGATTAACTTTTTTAAACGCACCATCTTTAATTTTCTCAACTCTTCCAATTGTAATTTTTTTTTCTACAATTATAGGATATTTAAGATTAATAAGAAACTCAGAGTACATTATAATATGCTCATCAGGATTATCTAATTTACAGTTAACAAAAGCACCTGTGTCAATTTTTTTTTTGATTGGTTTAATATTTGTATTAATCGTAAACCCTCTTTCGGCTATTTTTCAAAAAGAGTTTCAAGAGTTGGATTATAAATACATTAAAAGAATAGATCGATTAACCTCGATTTCAAAAAATGGTATTTGGCTAATGCAAGAAAATCCTAATGGTATAACAAACATTATTTATGCAAAAAAAATAAAGGATGACGGATCAACACTGATTGATTTTATGCTTTTAGAATACACTGAAAATGATGAGCTTAAAGGTAGAATTGATGGTAAAATTGCAAGACTTGGTGATGAGAAATGGCTTATGAATAATCTACTACTAACCAAAAAAAATGAAGAGCCCATATTTTATGATTATTTTGAATACAACGCCTATATAAATAAAGAAGATATAAAAAATAGTCTATCCGCTCCTGAGATGATGTCATTTCTTCAACTTGGATCTTTTATCTATATTCTTGAAAAATTAGGCTATTCAGCAAATGACTATAAAATATATTTTTATAATATCTTGTTGATGCCTTTTGTAATTCTTGGGTTTGTTTTTTTAGCAAGCTCGATTATAATTGGCATCAAGCAAAATGATAAGTTTTCTAAAGTAATAATATCTTCATTTTTAATGATTTTTATTTACTATTTTTTCTCAAACTTAATGAATACGTTGGGCTCAAATTCTAAAATGCCACCATTTTTATCAACCATAATAACCCCTATACTACTTTTTTCTATATCAATAGCCCTCAATAGATATAAAACACTTAAAAGAAAAATATGATCTCTATTAATAGCTTCAAAATTTATTTTTATTTAACATTTTTGTTATATTTAATTTCGCTTATATTTTTTAGTACTGTCATAGCTGTATCTGAAGATAGTGATGAAATTACAATAAATGCAGATAAGATAGAAATAGAGGATGATGGAGAGTCAATAACAGCCTATGGAAACATTAGAGTTGAAAGTCCTGACTTCGTGTCGTCATCAGATAAATTTAATTATAATAAAAAAAAAGAAGAGATAATTGCAAATGGCAATATAATAATTAAAGATAAATTAAAAAATTATTATTATTTCGATGAATTTATTTCGGATAAAAATTTTAATAATTCAATCGGATTAAACCCCAAAATACGATTAAATAGTGGTGCGCGCATTGTCGGTGATAAGTTTTCTAGAAAAGACTCTAGTGTAAATCAAATTGATAACGCAACATATACACCATGCTTAAGTAAAGGTTACATAGTAGATAAATGTCCCGGATGGAAATTAAATGCAAAAAAAATTATTCATGATACAGAAAAAAATAATATTTATTATGAAGGTGCTATATTAAGTATATTAAATGTACCTATTCTTTATGCACCATTTTTCTCACACCCAGACCCTACGGTAAAAAAAAGAACTGGAGTTTTAATGCCAAGTTTTTCTAGTGATAATAATCTTGGCACCACTATTTCAATTCCTTTTTTTTATAATATTTCATCTAATTATGACTTAACATTTACACCAAATATTCAAACAAAAGCTGATAATTATTACAGTGCAAACTATAGGCATTTAAGTAAATATCATGAATTTAATATGGATACTAGTATTTCAGATAATGAGTCTAATACCGGAACAAAAAATCATATTTTTTTTAATGGAGCTATTAAAAATGTATTTGGCAAATTTAATTATAAATTTCAAACTTCAAATAATGACACGTACTTAAGAAAAAACTACATAAATGAACAAACCGTATTAGCTAGTGGTTTGGAATTTTCAAAAGAAATGGAGAGCAGTTATTTAGAATTTAACTCCTATGTATACAAACACTTGAATAATTCTGCTGAACAAAAATGGGAATATGTATACCCTTCTATTAATTATGATATTCATAATTACAAAGATTCATTTTATAAGCTCAATTGGAGTATAGAGAACTCGTTATTAAACTACAAAGATATAAATAAAAACTTTAATCAACAAGTATCTTCAGAAATTTTTTCAAAAAAAATCAAGATATCTCGAAATACTGGATTAAGATTTGAAAATGTTATTCAAAACCGATTTATTTATTATAATAGTAGTAGCAATGATCTTAGTCAATTAAGAGTATTCCCACAGCTATCAAGTAAAATATCCTACCCCTTAAGTAAGAGCCTAAATAATAGAACTGAGTTATTGGAACCTATAATAATGCCTATTTTAGCTCCATACAATAATTATGCCAATAATCAAAGCATTACGAATGATAATATATTTGCGTTAAACAGAGAGACATCAATTTCACAATGGGAAAGTGGGCCAAGAATTAATTACGGAATTAACTGGCTAATAAGAAATGATATTTACACAGTCAGTTCTTCACTTGGTCAATCTGCAAAAATTAATAAAGATAACAATTCAGAAAATTCAAGTGAAATATCAAATTACTTTATTGGTAATACATTGGATTTTGGAAATATAGGTTATGTCAGAACAGATATAACAATAGACAGAAAGGATCTTTATTTAAAAGATAATAATATAAATTCCTCTATTCAATTTGGCAAATTGAAACTTGGACTGGATTATGATTACGAAACTTCAAATAAGATAAAAACTTCAGAACAAATATCAGTTGGAGCTAAAGTAGATATTTTTAAAGATGCTAACTTAATTATGTCAATGAGAAAGGACTTGATGAGCGATAAAATTATTGGAAACGCTTTTGGGTTTCATTATGAAAATGATTGTTTGGCACTTAATTTTGATTTTTATAGAGATTTTACAGCTGTTGGTGATATAGATAATTATCGTGGTTTTAGCTTTACTATTACCTTAAAACCATTCGGTACAAGTAAACAAGCAGGTAAAACTAGAAATTTTGGACCGGAATTATAAATTATGAAAAAAATTATATCTAATATTATTTTAGCTATTTTACTATTTACAAATTGCATATCAGCACTAAGTGCTGAAGAAAAAAACTACAAAATAATTAAACTTGTTAACGATCAAGTTATAACAAACTATGATTTAGAGCAGAGATTAAAACTATTTTCGGCTTTGAACGGTGATATTGTTAATAAAGAAAATATTGACGAATATGGTAAGCAGATATTGTCTCTAATGGTCGATGAAATATTACAACTTGAACAAATAGAAACTTATAAAATTTTTGTAAATAACTCTGAAATTGATGAATATATTAATCGTGCTTATCTTAATGAAGATAAAGATATGAGCAGCTTACTTGTCGGTCTCAAAAATAGAAATATAGATATTAAAATTTTAAAAGAAGCAATTAGAATCAAAATTGGATGGTACAATCTATCAAGAAGACTTTATTATAGAGATTCAGAGATTAATAAAATTGAGTTGGAAAGCACAATGAAACAATATCCATCTTTATCTGAAGAGCGTGCTAAAAATTCTATACTTCAAAAACAGATCGACTTAAGGGCAAAAAAATTTTTAAGAGATATTAGGGCTGAAGCAAATATAGAAAATAGGTAAAATTTGATAATGAGAAATAAAAAGTCACTCGGCCAAAATTTTATTTTTGACAAAAATTTCTTAAATAAGATATCAGGTTTAATAATATCTAATGTTAATAATGTAATAATTGAAATTGGACCAGGGCCAGGTACTTTAACGGAGTATCTGTTTAAAAAAGAATATAAAAAAATTATTTTAATAGAGAAAGATCAGCGATTAATAGAAAATTTAAATAAAAAATTTTATTCTAATAAAATAGAGATTATTAACGAAGATGCATTAAGTTTTGATTTTCAGATACCGTCTCTTAATAATTCAATAATTGTAGGTAATCTACCGTTTAATATTTCAGTTGATTTACTTTATAAATGGACAAAAACCAAAAATTGGCCCCCTAATCAAAAGAAAATGATCCTGATGTTTCAAAAAGAAGTGGCAAATAGAATTATTGCTGAACCTGACAATAAATCATATGGAAAACTTTCTGTCGTTGTTCAATCGCGTTACAATATTACTAGATTATTGGATGTTCCATCATATTTATTTACTCCACCACCAAAAGTTGATGGAACAATCCTAGAATTCACACCCCATACTAATTATAGTTCAGTTAACATAGATAAAATTGATGAAGTTTCTAAGGCTGCATTTTCACAAAGAAGAAAGAAAATTAAAAACAATATGGTTAAATATATTGAAATACTTGATAGCCTCTCAATAAATCAGAACTTAAGGCCAGAAAATTTAAGTGTTTCAAATTATTGTGAAATAGCAAAAAATATTTAATCTATTTAGTTAAGTCTCTTATTTTGGCAAACAAAGATTTTTGCCTTGTTCTTTTTTTTCGTTCGGCGGTAATAATATTTAGTATTTCGGATATACATTTATCAAAATCATCATTTGTAACAACATAATCATATTCCTTCCAGTGACTAAGTTCGTCTTCAAATTTTGACATTCTTTCACTAACTATATCAATACTCTCTGAATTTTCAGTTTCCCTTTTTTTTAATCTACGTTCTATTTCGGCTTTGTCTGGTGGAAGTATAAAAATAGTTAAAATATTATTGTTACCTTGGGAAAGTTGTTGAGTGCCTTGCCAATCTATATCGAACAGAACATCAAAGTCTTTATCTAATAATTCTTTTGTTGAACTGGCCAATGTTCCATACTTATTATTAAAAACATTTGCATATTCTAGAAATTTACCATCAAATATTTTTTTGTTAAAATCTTCAATGGATGTAAAAATGTAATCTACACCATTAGTTTCATTGTTTCTTGGTTTTCGAGTAGTTATAGATATAGACGGTCTAATCTTACTATCTAATTCTAATAATTTTTTACAAACGGAGGTTTTACCCGCACCTGATGGTGAAGATATAACAATCAGTATACTTTTAGTTTCTATGCTTTCTATCAATTTAACTTTTTAAATATTAATGAAACATTTGTTCCGCCAAAACCAAATGAGTTGGACATTACATTTGTAATCTTTTCTTTTTTAGCCTTTGTCTTAATAATATTTATTCTATTATGTTCAAGTGAATTTTCAAGATTCATAGTTGCGGGTATTATCTGATTTTTTATAGCAAGTACTGAGAATATAGCCTCAACGGCCCCAGCAGCTCCTAAAAGATGACCTGTTTGAGATTTTGTTGAGGATATAGATACGTTGTTTGTTCTTTCAATAAAAACATCTTGAATTGCTTTTATTTCAGCTGCATCGCCTGCTGGAGTAGAAGTGCCATGGGCGTTGATATAATCAATTTGACTAGCTTCTATATTAGCATCGCTAAGGGCATTTTCCATTGCTCTTTTGGCACCATCACCTGTTGGTTCTGGCAATGTGTAATGATATGCGTCCGCAGACATTCCATATCCTGTTATTTCACAGTAAATATTAGCACCACGATTAATTGCATGTTCATATTCTTCTAAAATTATTATGCCTGCGCCCTCACCCATTACAAATCCATCTCGACCTTCATCAAATGGTCTAGATGCTTTTGAAGGCTCATCATTGTATTTTGTACTAAGTGCCTTACATGCAGTAAATCCCTCTATGCCTAATGGTGATATAGCTCCTTCAGCACCACCTGTAAGCATTAAATCCATTTTACCTGCCTGTATTAATCTTAAAGATTCACCAATAGCATGTGCTCCTGATGCGCATGCTGATACAGTAGAATAATTAGGGCCTTTTAAATTATATTTTAACGAAGCATAGCCTGCAGCCATATTAATCAGTCTGCCTATTATAAAAAATGGACTAATCTTTGACTTGTTAACGTGAAAATCTATGGACGTTCTTTCGATACCTGGAAGACCTCCGATGCCTGAACCAATGATACAGCCCGATCTAAGTGATAAGTCACTAGAAACCTGTATTTTTGAATCATGAAAGGCTTGATCAGATGCAGCCATAGAAAATTGAATAAAATCATCAATTTTTTTTATTTCTTTTTTTTCAATCCATTCACCAGGATCAAATTTTCCATCAATAGCAGGGCCAAGCGGAACTTCACATGCAACTTTGCACTTATAGTTTTCTGGATTAAACTTGGTAATTCTTTTAGCGCCTGAAATACCAGACAACAAATTGTTCCAATTATAGCTAACACCACATCCAAGTGGCGTCACTAAGCCTAGCCCAGTGACAACAACTCTTTTCATAATAATAAATAAAAATTAATTTTTAGCTCTCAAGATGACTAATGGCATCACCTACAGTTAATATTTTTTCTGCTTTTTCATCAGGAATTTCAACATCGAAAGCTTCCTCAAACGCCATTACTAGCTCAACGGTATCAAGACTATCCGCCCCAAGGTCATCAATAAATTTTGCATCATTTGTAATTTTTTCAAGATCATCAATCCCAAGATGTTCTGCGATAATAGATTTTACTTTTTCAGCTACTTCACTCATAAATACTCCTAGTTATATTAATTATGTCTTTATCCGTATATTGCTCATAATGTCAAGCCGCCATTAACATGCAACACTTGACCAGTAATATAAGATGATTCGTCTGAAGCAAGAAAGGATACTATGTTAGCAATATCAGCTGCATCGCCTATTCTGCCTGCTGGAATATTCTTGGCCATGGCCTGTAATTTCTCTGGATCAATTGATGCTAATATTTCAGTTTTAATAAAGCCAGGAGCTACAGCATTGATGGTAATGCCCCTTGATGCAACCTCTAAAGCAAGAGAACGTGTAAATCCTTCAATTGCTGCCTTTGAAGCAGCATAGTTGGTTTGACCAGCATTGCCCATTTTAGCTACTGCTGAAGATATATTAATTATTCTCCCCCAACGTTTTTTGACCATACCCTTAATAACCATTTTACATAAACTGAAATTTGCCTTTAGGTTAATATTCATCACATCGTTCCAGTCATCTTCTTTCATTCTTAAAAAAAGATTATCTTTTGTAATACCAGCATTATTAACCAATACATCTACACCCTCAAATTCACTTGGGATTAAATCAAACATACTTGTAATTTCTTCCGTTACAGCAAGATTGCACTTTATCACTTTGGTATTAATAGTAAATTTTGACTCTAATAATCTTAATTTACTTTCATTTGTCCCAGTTAAGATCATATTGTATTTTTTTTTATAAAATTCTTCCGCTATTGACAAACCTAAGCCACCAGTTGCACCTGTAATAAGTACTGTTTTAATACTGCTCATTTTTAAATCTCTTTAAGTTTATTTAAATCGTCAAGCTTGGAAATAGAAATAGCATTAAGTGACCTACTCACTCTTTTAACTAAATTAGTCAAAACATTTCCCGGTCCAATTTCAATAAAAGTAGTTATGTTCTGACTGATCATATATTCTAAAGTTTCTCTCCATCTAACTCTGCTAACAACCTGTTCCACAAGAAGACTTTGTATTGTATCTGCCGTGCATGGTTTAGCATCTACATTCGATACTAAAGGAAATTTAAAGTCTTTAAAGTGGTAATTCTTCACTTCATTTTTCAATCTAATTGCAGCACTGTCAATTAACTCACAGTGGAATGGAGCGCTAACTGGTAACTTTATTGCTCTTTTAATTTTGTATTGCTTACTATTATTGCAAATATAATCGATTGCTGAAATTTCACCACTTACTACAATTTGACCATTGGCATTATCATTCGCTATATATATCTTACCATGCTTATGAAATTCAGGGAGTATTTCAGTAATTTGCTCAAGTGATACACCAATCAAAGCAGCCATACCACCTGTGCCTACTGGCATACTTTCTTGCATGGCTTCAGATCTTACTTTTAATAATTTGACAGCATCACTAAAATCAAGGGAATCAGTAGCAACTAAAGAAGAATATTCACCTAGTGAATGTCCAGCTACAAGCTTTATCTCATTCATATCAATCAGTTCTTCACTTTGAATTGACCTAAGGATAGCAATGCTAGTAGCCATAATTGCGGGCTGTGAATTGGTAGTTAAAGACATATCCGTTTCGCTACCACTAAAGATTAGGTCGCTCAGAGGTCTATTTAAGGCTAAATCTAGCTCTTTATAGACTGATTTAGCGGATTCATACTTATCATAGTAATCTTTACCCATACCAATAAATTGAGAGCCTTGACCAGGAAAAAGTAGAGCAATAGTCATAATAACATTTATAAAGTAATTCTTGCTAATAGATTCATAATAGAATATTTATTCTTTTTTTAACATTAAATTAATAGAAAAAATTAATTAAAATATGTCTTCATACGAACATGTACTTATTTATAAACAAGACTTGAGTTCGACTCAATTAGACACAGAAATTAACTCTCATAAAGACTTGATTAAAGAGTTGGGCGGTGACGTGGTTTATGAAGAAAGTTGGGGCCTGAGAAACTTAGCTTATATGATCGATGATAGTAAAAAAGCATTCTACCAATTCATGCATATCAATATGCCTGGAGATGCAAACGATAAAATTACAGCTAAACTAAATCTTAATCAAAATGTTATTAGACACATCTCAATTAAAGTAAAAGAGTTTGAAAAAACACCTACACCTTTATCTAAGGAACCTGAATAAATGGAAAAACAAGATTATCCTGCAAAAAAAGATATTAAGTTTGATTATAAAAATTTATATCCCTTAAAAAAATATATTTCTGAAAAAGGGAAGATAACACCAAGAAGAATTACTTATATCTCATTACAAAAACAAAGAGAGTTAAGTGAGGCAATTAAACGCGCTAGATACCTTGCACTTTTACCTTACGTTGGAAAATAATTATTATTTATGCAAATTATATTACTAGAATCGATTGACAGAGTTGGTAAGGCTGGTGAAATTGTTGCCGTCAAAGATGGCTATGCAAATAATTTCTTACTCCCAAAAAAACTGGCGATTGTAGCTAACAAAAAAAATAAATCTGACCTAGATAGTAAGCTTGAGAGTATTTCCAAAAAAAATGATATTAAAGTTACTGAAGCAAATACTTTAAAAGGTGTTCTTGATGTGATTTCACTCACTATGAGAGTTGAAGCAAATGACGAAGACGTTTTATATGGAGCTGTTACTCAAAAACAAGTTTCTGATCTACTTAAGGCCCAAGGACATAATATTTTAAATGAAAATATAGTAACTGGTGAAATAAAGAATATAGGTGAGTTTGAAATAAAAATTAAGATCTACGAAGGTATTACAAGTACTATAAATTTATCTTTAGAAAAAAAATAAAATCTCGTATTCAATATCAACTACTTGCAGTAGATATTGAACCTCCAATATAAGCTTCTATCATTGTAAAAAGATCAACAATCACTTTAAAAATGTGAGTATCTTTTCTTTATTATCTCTTACAATAAATATCTTTTTGTTTATGTTGTAATCATGTCATCAACTGTTCAACTTTCAACAAATTTACAAAAAGAAATTAAAGAGCTGCCACACAATGCCGAAGCGGAACAAGGGCTTCTGGGTGCTATTCTTTTAAATAATGATATTGCAGATGATGTAAATTCAATTATTGATGCAAACCATTTTTTTGAAGAAATACATAGAAAAATATATGAAGTTGTTAATAGGCTAATAGCAAAAGGGCAATTAGCTACACCTGTAACTCTTAAGAGTTATTTTGAGGTCGAGAAATCATTAGAAGAAATTGGAGGCTCGGCGTATTTAGCAAGACTTGCAAATGCCGCTGTGTCTCTCGAGTATGCTAAAAACTATGCTCAAATTATTTACGATCTTGCTGTAAGAAGAAATCTTTATATCCTTGGAGGAAATATTGAACATAGCGCACTAGAAAGTGATATCGATATAAATCCTAGTGAACTTATAGAAACAGCCGAAAAAGAATTGTATCAGATTTCAGAAAAAGGAAGTCAATTGCACGCTATGCAAAACTTTAGTAATTCTCTTGAAGATGCTATGGTTCAAATTACAAAAGCTTATGAAAATGACTCTAGTGTAACTGGTATTTCAACAGGATTTGTGGACTTAGATCAAAAGCTTGGTGGATTACATCCTTCTGATCTCTTGATACTTGCAGGGAGACCGTCTATGGGTAAAACTTCTCTAGCTACCAATATTGCTTTTAATATTGCAAAAAAAGCATATGACAACAATGACAAAGACTCAAATGTAGCTTTTTTCTCATTAGAAATGTCTGCTGAACAATTGGCAACTAGAGTTTTATCTGAACAAGCTAAGATTAGTTCAAATGAAATGAGAAAAGGTAATTTATCAGAAAGCGATCTTGATTCATTAGTTTCGACTTCACAAAAGATTGTTGAAATGCCGCTTTTTATTGATGACACGCCTGCAATTAATATAGCAACGCTTGCGTCTAGAGCTAGAAGATTAAAACGGAAGCATGGATTAGGAGTGATAATAGTAGATTATCTTCAGCTTTTAAGACCGCCAAAAACTTCACGGGGAGAATCGAGAGTACAAGAGGTGTCAGAAATAACTCAAGGCCTTAAAGCTTTAGCTAAGGAATTAAATATTCCAATACTCGCCTTATCTCAATTATCTAGGCAAGTAGAACAACGTGAAGATAAAAGACCTCAACTATCTGACTTAAGAGAATCTGGCTCAATTGAGCAAGACTCGGATGTAGTAATGTTTATTTTTAGGGAAGAATATTATTTAGAAAGAACCGCACCATCTCCTGGCACATCTGAATATATTGATTGGCAGCAAAAAATGAGTGAAATTCATGGTCAAGCTGAACTTTTAATTGGAAAACAAAGACATGGTCCTACTGGCAATATAAGATTGAGTTTTGAGAGTAAATTCACTAGGTTTGGTAATTATATTAATAGTGAATACTCACAAGA
>Ga0209816_1001287_pt1 | contig 18887 bp, 16 predicted proteins | sample CoawatmetaG01DNA_FD_187509 | JGI IMG/M metagenome (GOLD analysis project Ga0209816, IMG submission 187509) | Marine microbial communities from the West Antarctic Peninsula - Coastal water metaG017-DNA (SPAdes) (version 2) | ecosystem: Environmental > Aquatic > Marine > Coastal ... | reverse complement strand
AACGCAACCTGGGGCTTGCTCCAAAAACTGTTGACGGTCTAAAGCTTGTAACTACAAAATCATCTGTAGTCATTTTATGTAACTTTTGCTCTGCATTCCATTTAGCTATCGCATATGAGGTAACTGGATTTTTTTCACTATCATCCTCATCTAATTCATCTTGTGTATTTGATACCCCATACATGCTTTGTGAAGAGGCATATACAAATCGTGTAACCCCGGCAGTTCTGGCCAATTCTGCGAGACGTATTGTGGCATGATAGTTAATATCTTGTGTTAATTTAGGCGAAAACTCACCAAGTGGATCATTAGAAAGCCCAGCTAGATGTATTATTCCGTCTACGCCTTCTAATTCTTGCAAAGAAATATCTCGAATATCTTTTGTTATTTTTTTGTAACCTTCATCAAAACTCTCTAATAAATTTTCTGAAAAGTAGCCTGAGTCATAACCAATAACAACATACCCTTTTGCCCTAAGAATTGGGACAAGTATTGAACCAATATAACCTCTGTCTCCAGTAACAAGTATTTTCATAATTATTCTTTATTTAAGTGATCTTTAACTATAAGATCAACAACTGAAAGTAACCATGACTGATGCACAGTTTCCACTGTATTATAATGTTTACTATCAACCCAAAGATTTATATCGCCCATATTTCGAAGTGGGTTATTGCTCTCAAATCCTGATAATGTTATTAAATCTAAACCCATTTCCTTAGATTTAATTGCTGCATTAATGATATTTTTAGACTGCCCACTACTACTAATCAAAATTACTAAATCTCCCTTATCAGCATAAAATTCAATCGCTTTTTCAGCCCAATATTCATAACCATAATCATTTGAAAAACAAGTTAAAAGACTACCTTCATTAAAATTAATTGATCGAACATTAGCCGCTTTTGTTAAGTCAATTGTTACATGGCTAGCAATTGCAGCACTTCCACCATTACCAATTAAAATAATTTTGCCTTTACTTAAACCTCTAGACTTAATACATTCAGCAATATTAATTAATAATTTATGATTTATGGAGCATGTTTTCTTATTTAATAGCTCAAAATATTCATCAAAAAATCTCATTTTTTTCATCTTTAATTATCTCCAAAGGGTTTTTAATAACTAAACTAGATTGGCCTTGTACTTCAACTATATAGTCACACTTCTTTAAGGTAGTCAATCTATGGGCTATTATTAATATGGTCAAATCTTTATCTAATGAGTCAATTGACTCCATTACAGCTTCTTCAGTTGTTGAATCAAGAGCACTTGTAGCCTCATCAAAAATTAGCACGCTAGCATTTCTATAAAGCGCTCTAGCAATTCCTATTCTCTGACGCTGACCACCAGAAAGCTTGACACCCTGCTCACCTACAAAAGTATTATATCCATCCTTCCAATTTTCAATCATTTCAGATATTTGTGCTTGTTTAGCAGCTAATTTAACTTGCTCATGATTAATTTCATTTTTTGAAATTCCAAAAGCTATGTTGTCTAAAACACTGCTATCTGAAAGATAAACATGTTGAGGGACATGTGCAATATTTGATTGCCATGACCTTCTGTTTGAGTCATCAATTGCTCTATTATCAATCATTATTTTTCCTTCTGATGATTCAATAAGCCCCATAATAATATCAAGTAAAGTACTTTTACCACAACCTGTTTGACCAATAAAACCAACTCTAGAGCCTTTGGTGATTTTTAAACTAACATTTTTAAATACCCAAGGTAAATCTTTTAAATAGTAAAAACTTAGATTTTGCAACTCTATTTGTTTTTCAAAAAGCATTGGTTTTTCTGGTGGATGACCTGCAAAACTTGGAAGAGGTTGGTCAAGTAATTTTATTACATCTTCAAACGAGGAGGACGAACCCTTTATCTGAGTATAAGCGCCATAAGCACTCTGAATTGCTGGAAGAAGTCTTTGTGCACCCAATGCAAGCGCACCTAAAACAGGCAAGGCATTAAGAATACCAGAATCTCTCTGAGTTAATGAATATGCAAGAATTGCAATGAGTGACATACCAACTGCCTCAACAATAAATCTTGGGCAGCCTTCAATAAATTGATTATTACCGGACGCTATTCTATGAGGAAAGTTTGACTTAACATATAACTCTGAGTAAAAATTCTGACTGCCGCTTATAAGAACATCACGTATTCCACCTAATCCTTCCTGAAGAGACTTAATCATAGAAGTTGACTCTTTCGCAATCCGGCGGCTGTTCTCTTTAATTCTGCTTCGTGTAAACAGAATAACTATTAAATATATTAACCCAAATCCAACAGATGAAATTAGTGCAACTTTAGAATCGACTAAAAAAAGCGTAGCCATAATTGCAATAAGCATTATGGAGGAGCTAATTAATACCAAAATAGGTCCTACAATTCCACCAATTACTATATTTGTTTTAGATATGATACCGTCAATTACCTCACTACTATTCCGCTCAATATGAGTTAAATAATCTTGATATAGAGTTCGATTATAAATGTTTATACTAATATCTGCACCCGTAGCAAAAGAAAAACGAGTCATTACAAATAATAGTGTTAAACGAATTATACCGGCCATAATGACAGCTAAAATAAATATAAAGGTTAACGGTAAAATTAGTTGACTTGCTGCTGATAATTTAAAGTATTCAACCAAAGGACTCATTAGATGATGCTGATAGAGCTGTTCTGGGGCAGTTAAAGCTCCTAGAAATGGAATGATTGCTGCAATACTAATAACTTCGAAGATAGATGCAACAAACATTAAAATAAGAACAAAGATAGATTGTTTTTTTCGTCTTTTTTCTATTTGCTTCCAGAGCTTTACTAGGTTATTCATTCTATAAAATTAACAATATTAGCTTATGTGAAATATTTATCAGAAATTAAACAGCTAGCATAAAAAAAGTTTAATAACACTTAAGGCTTAAGCATAACAATATTGGCCAAACTTAAGATATTTGAACTTATTAAATAACTATGATACTGTTATTTAGAATTTAATGTTTAATGTTTGATTAGATTTTGATTAACATAGTGCTAATGTCTTTTAATTACTATTTAAATGAACCCTATTGTTAATTTTAATAATAAAACAGTCTTAGTTACAGGTGGAGCTGGTTTTATAGGCAGTAATATTGTCTTTTACATACAAGAAAACTTTCCCAAATCTCATATAGTTGTCTTTGATTGTTTTCGAAATAGCCTTTCGCCTATTAATGGAAATCTTCAAAGCCTCGGCCATTATAAAAATTTAATTGGGTTTCAAGGGGATGTTATTTGTGGCAATATTAATTGTAAAAAAGACTTAGACCTGCTTAGTGATTATAAATTTGACTATATTTTTCATCAAGCTGCAATTTCTGACACTCGCGCTCTTAACCAAGAGCTTATTATGCAAACAAACGTCAACTCATTTTATAATCTTCTGACTATAGCTAAAAAAGATAGCGCTGCAATGATATATGCAAGTTCTGCTGCGACTTATGGCAGTCTAAAATCTCCTCAAGTTGAGGGAAAAGAGGCCCCTGAAAATCCCTATGCTTATAGTAAATATGCAATGGATCAGATTGCATACCGAAAAATACACAATGAAATTAATATACCTATCGTTGGACTAAGATATTTTAATGTTTATGGTAAAAATGAATTCTATAAGGGCAAAACTTCTTCAATGGTAATTCAACTTGGCCATCAAATACTAAGTAATAAAGCACCCAAATTGTTTATTAACTCTAATCGTATCTATAGAGATTTTATAAATATAGAAGATGTGGTTCAAGCAAATATTAATGCTTGCTCTCCTAAAGAAAGTGGCGTTTACAATATTGGCACTGGCAAGCCAAGAAGCTTTCAAAATATTGCAGATATTTTGCAAGAAGAACTTGGAACTGAATTAGGAACTGAATACTTTCCTAATCCATATGAAGGCTACCAAATGCATACTCAAGCAGATATTAATTTATCCAAAGATTTTTTAGGATTTAAACCAAAAATTAGCCTTGAAATAGGAATTAAAAAATACATTTCTGAAATTAAAAGACTTCATCTTGAGCCTATTGATTAAGTATTTTAAAGTTTGTAGCTTTTTTTTGATTAAATTAATTAAATCTTTAGAGATTAGTTCTCGCCATCATAAATGGACTAAAATATTATTTTGTTTACCATTTAATTAAAATATACATATGATAGGTTTATTAGAAAAATCACCTAAAATACTGGTTATTGGCGATTTAATTATTGACCATTACTTATGGGGATCATCAGATCGAATTTCTCCTGAAGCACCAATTCCAGTAATTAATATAAGCAAAGAGAGGAATGTTCTTGGTGGTGCTGGTAATGTATTAAATAACCTTGTGAATTTTGGTGCTAGAGTAGATATTATTAGTGTGATTGGTGACTGTAAAAATTCCAGTATGCTTGAATCATTAATCTTAGATATAAACATCGATACTAAATATTTAATTACTGAACCTGGAAGAATAAGTTCTCATAAAACGCGTGTTATTGCAGAAAATCAGCAGGTAACTCGCTTTGATCAAGAAAGTTCAAAAAATATTAGCCAATCATCTCAAGATAAAATACTAACTAGCTTTAAAAAAATAGTTAACTCATTCGATTGTATCCTTTTATCTGACTATGGAAAAGGTCTCTTAACAAATAGATTAACCCAAGATCTAATTAAAATTGCTAATAAAAATTCTATTAAAGTTTTAGTTGATCCAAAGGGCTTAGATTATGAAAAATATAAGGGAGCTTTTCTTTTAACTCCTAATAAAAAAGAAGCAAGTGAAGCCTCAAAAATTGAAATTGAAATTGAAGACAATTCTACTATATTAAATGCTATATCAAAAATACATTCTTTATATGAGTTAGATGTATCTTTAATTACTTTAAGTGAAGGCGGTGTGGCAATTTATGATGATGAATTACGTATTTACCCCACCAAAGCTCAAGAAGTATTTGATGTAACTGGAGCTGGAGATACTATCCTGGCATCACTTGGCTTTGCCTTATCATGTAACCTTGATATCGATGAAGCAGTTCAATTTGCTAACCTTGCAGCTGGCATTGTAGTTGGTAAAGTTGGAAACTCAACAGCAACACTTAATGAAATTATTGATTATGAATCAAATTTGAAAAATCATTCTAGTGATAAGTGCTTAAAAACATTAAAAGAGATTAAGAAAATAGTAACTGAACTAAAAATAGAAGGTAAAAAAATTATTTTTACAAATGGGTGCTTTGATTTAATTCATACTGGTCATATTAATTATCTTGAATCCTCAAAAAGATTTGGTGATATTTTAATTATTGGACTAAACTCAGATAGATCAGTTAAATCTTTAAAGGGAGAAAATCGCCCTATTAACACTCAAATTGATAGGGCTAAAATTCTTACTGCACTCAAAGTTGTTGATTATGTTGTCATTTTTGATGAAGATACACCGTTAAACTTAATTACAGAAATATATCCTGATATCCTAGTTAAAGGTGGAGATTATGAAGGAAAAGAAGTTGTTGGTCAGGAAATAGCTAAAGAACTCAAAATTGTTGATTTCACTAATAACAAGAGTACATCACACACAATTAATAAAATAAATAAAAATGCAATCGATAATAAAAATTGAATTAGAGAATCATATTAAAACTGCTCAAGATACTTTGAATTCTGAGCATATTATTCTCTCCATCGAGCGCGCGGCAAAAATCTGCATTGAAAGCCTTGAAAATGAAAATAAAATTTTACTTTTTGGAAATGGTGGGAGTGCATCTGACGCTCAACATATTGCTGCGGAACTAGTTGGAAGATACAAAGATGATAGAAAAGGCCTGGCAGCTCTGGCATTAACAACAGACACCTCTGCTCTCACTGCAATTGGGAATGACTTTGGGTACTCAAAAATTTTTGAAAGGCAGATTGAAGCTTTGGCAAATAAAGGAGATACAGTAATTGGAATCAGCACAGGTGGAAGCAGTACTAATGTATTAAACGGACTTTTAAAAGCTAAAAATCTTGGATGCAAAACGATAGGCTTTAGTGGAAGATCAGGAGGCGAGATGAATGAAATTTGTGATTTGAATCTAGTTGTTCCTGCTGAGGATACTGCCCGAATTCAAGAAATACACATCATAATTGGTCATACTATTTGTCAATTAATTGATAATAAATTTAGCATCTAATCAAATTGCTTTGCAGCCTTTAAAACATCTAATGCAGTAATAAGTTTCATGCAATTATGATGTTTAAGGGGGCAAACTCTCTTCATGCATGGCTGACAATTTAAATTCTTCTTTACTATAATGCTATCTTCATTCATCCATTGAGAGGTTTCTTTGTCATTAGTCGATCCAAAAATTGAAACTGTTGGAATTTGATAAGCTGCCGCAATATGCATCGGCCCACTATCTCCAGTTATAAATAAATCAAGATTTGAAATATGAGCAATTAGATCATGAATGGAGGTTTGAGCTGATAAATTTTGATAATTACTGACACCTTTTTTAATTAAATAGTTCTCAATATCAGTTGCAATATTTTTTTCTATAGAGCTTCCAAAAATAACAATATCATAGTCACTAGATAAGCCTATAGCAACTTTTGCAAACTCTTCAGGATACCATCGTTTCGAACTTCCGTAAGAAGCTCCAGGATTAATTCCTAATATTTTATTTTTTGAGTGAGATTTTACTATTTTTGTATGTAATTTCAATTTGCCTGGTGCTAAAGCATTTTTCATCACATCACTAATAAAATTATTATATTTTTCTACTTGATGACCATTCGGATATTTTTTTTTATCATACTGATAACTGCTTTTAGAAGAAATACAAAATTTCATAAATTTAGTGCGAAATGACCCCCTAAACGAGAGAAATATATCATACTCAATTAAGCCTCTTAAAGTCTTAAAGAAAATCAAATAATTTTTTTCTAAAACGTATGTTTTAAAAACCCTTGGGTGATTTTTTAGAGCTTCAATTGCAATATCTGAGCCAATTAGAGTGATTTCTAAATTATTAAAAAGGCTCACTAAGTTTTCAATAGCTGGAGTTGCCATTATAGTATCTCCCAACCATGTTGGAAGCTCAATAAGAATTTTCATTTTAAAAGCTTATAGTGTTTTTTGCTCAAATCCACACCAAAAAACTTTTCAATTAGAATCATTATGCGATGTTTTTTTTGTTTAGAAGTTAGTTTATAATTTTGGTCCACCTCAAACAAACCTTTTTCCTTAGGAAGCCAATCTGTAATTAGCTCAGGATGCGTCCCCTGAAATAATTCAATAATTGACTGATCCATTTGAGAGTAATCAATTTTAGCTGGCTCAGAGTCCCAATATTTATTAACTTGATAGCTCTTAAGATTCATTTGATCTTCACCCCTGACCCATCCATAATGATAACAAGTTGCGCCTGAGTGCTTCGTTTTTGGATATCTGCCTTTCTTATTAGAGTCTAAAATTAGCCAAAAAAGGCCATCTGGCGAATATGAGCGTACAGAATTTTTTATAATTCTAGCCTCTGATCTATACCATCCGGGTGAATTTAAAAAGCTATTACCATTTCCATAAAAATGCTTAAAGTCAAAGACTAAAGCCTCAACATTTGAATCATTTAAATGGAGTTCCATAGATTTTTTAATCTTATCAAGTTCATCCTCATGATAAACCTCATCACCCTCAATATAAAAAGCCCAATCTCCTGAACAATTAAATTGTGCAATCATTTTTTGTTGGCCATACACATAACCACGATCTTGCATACTCTCATTCCATTTTGACTGAACAATATGAATCTTTTTATCTTTGATTGATCGAATCATATCCAATGTTTCATCTTCACTTTCGCCAACATTGACTATAAACTCATCAACTATTGGTAGAATAGATTGTATTGATTCTAAAAATGGATATCCAAGCATTTCTCCATTTTTTATAAATGTAAACGCACTAACCTTCATTATCTTTCATTGATTTAATTCCATTTTCACACCATAGAAGTTTTTTATTTATTGCAGCCTCTAACATTAAGTTATTTATTTTTAAAGACTCTCTATTATTTTCATCATGCCACAAATGATACTGAATAGCACAAAAACGAATATTTTTCCTTTTCATGCCGCTATTCATCATGCGAACAACAAACTCACTATCCTCTCTTCCCCAGCCTTCAAAGTCATTATTAAATCCATTTATATTTATGCAATCCTCTCTATAAAAAGCCATATTACAAGACTTAATTCCCCGTAGATGATTTTTTTTATTAGAAAATATTAAAGAAAGTGTTTTTGAACGAATAGAGTTTTTTCTATTCTTCAACTCTGATGAAAAGAATGAAAAGTTAATATTTTTTTCAGACAATGCTTTTTGTGTTTCTTTCTTAGATAATAAGACTCTTGAACCTTGAATAAAATATCCAGGCTCAGAACAATCAATATGATCTTTAACAAATCTCGGATCTAATACCATATCTCCATCAATTAGAATAATGTAATCGCCAGAAGATTTGAGTATTGCCTTATTTCTTGATTTTGCCACTCTAAAACCATTATCTTCTTGCCAGGAATGAAGAATATTTAAATCAAACTGTTTGTTAAAACTTGAAATTAACTTTCTTGTTGACTCATTACTTCCATCATCTGCAATAATTATTTCATCAGGCATAAGACTTTGATGTCTGATGCTTTCTAAAACTAGCAATAATGACTCAGGCCAATTAAAGGTAGTGATAATTAGACTAATTTTCATTAGCTGATGAGTTATTAGATAAAATAGGGATTAATTTATAAAACATTTTATAATTTCTATAAAGTACAAATAAATATTTACCATTTTACTAATACTATGAAAATTTCTGTGTACATTATCGCCTTTAACGAAGTAGAAAAGATTCGAGATTGTATTAATAGTGTACTTTGGGCTGATGAAATTATTCTTGCTGACTCTAATAGCACAGATGGAACAACTGAAATTGCTATTGAATTAGGTGCAAAAGTAGTTCATATTCCTTTTAATGGTTATGGAGATTTAAGGAATCAGGCCATTAGTCACTGTAAAAATGATTGGATCTTTAGTCTAGATTCAGATGAGAGGTGCACAATTGAAGTTAGAGATGAAATTATTAAACTAATTAAAACTGCTTCTCTAGATATATACAGAGTTCCAAGAAAGAATTTTTTTATGGGAAGGTGGATTGAATATTCAGGATGGTATCCAAATTATAGGCAACCTCAACTATTTAAAAAAGGCAAAATGAGTTATACTCCAGATGCTGTTCATGAGGGCTATGTTAGTCATAGTTCAAAAGAGGTTGGTACTATTGATAATATCATTTGGCAATTTCCGTTCAGAAATACTGAAGAAGTTATGCATAAAGCAAATCGATATTCTAGTCTGGGAGTTTCAAAACTAATAGAAAAAGGAGTAAATGGTGGAGTTTTAAAAGCATTTTTACATGGTCTTTGGTCTTTTATTAAGCACTATATATTTAAGCTTGGATTTTTAGATGGAGGACCCGGATTTGTTATTGCCTTTGGTAATTTTGAAGGGACTTTTTATAGATATATTAAACTTACTGAAGCACAAAATAAATGGAACCTTCCAAGCAATAATTCAATTAAAAAACTAAACAAATGATAGTTCCAGTAATATTATCGGGTGGTATTGGATCTAGATTATGGCCTCTATCTAGAAAACTTTATCCAAAGCAATTCTTAGCCCTAATAAATGGAACTTCTTTATTTCAAGATACAATTACTAGACTGCCTGAGGAGGCAAGTGATCCTGTAATTATCTGCAATGAAGAGCATCGCTTTATTGTTGCTGAGCAACTTAGACAAATTAACTCTAAAAGTAAAGGAATTATTCTAGAGCCTATTGGAAAAAATACTGCACCTGCAATTGCCATAGCAGCTATGAACTTATTAAATGAAAAGGAGGACCCTACACTTCTAGTCTTATCTGCTGACCACCTTATAAAAGATATGCAAAAATTTCAAGACTCAATTCAAATTGCATATAGAATTGCTAAGGAAGGTAAAATGGTAACTCTAGGTATTAAGCCCCATAAACCTGAAACTGGTTATGGGTATATTGAAGCAGATAATTCTAAAAAAAATAAATACTATAATATTGTTTCATTTACAGAAAAACCAAACCTTGCAGATGCGGAAAAATACTTAACCTCGGGAAACCATTACTGGAATAGTGGAATATTTATTTTTAAAGCCTCATCTTATTTAGAAGAGCTAGAAAAATATGAGCCTGAAATTCACTATAGTTGTAAACAATCACTTAATAAAGCTACCAAAGACTTAGATTTTATTCGTTTAGATAAAGAAGAGTTTCAGAAATGTAACAACAAATCTATTGATTATGCTGTAATGGAAAAAACAAAAAAAGGAATAGTTGTTCCATTCAATGGTACTTGGAGTGATATTGGATCATGGGAGGCTTTATGGGACTCAAAAGCCAAAGATATTAATAATAACGTCAGTGAAGGAGATGTAATAATCAGTAAAGTTAAAAACTCCTATATACACAGCACAAATCGACTGGTGGCTGTAAATGATGTTTCAGATCTTGTCATTATTGATACGCAAGATGCATTACTAGTCTCAAGTAAGAAAAGCTCTCAAGAAATAAAATATATTGTTCAAAAACTCAATAATGATGATAGAAATGAATCTAATAATCACCGAAAAGTATACAGGCCTTGGGGTTACTATGACTCTATAGATCTTGGTAAGAACTTCCAAGTAAAGCGTATTTTAGTAAACCCAGGGGCAAAATTATCTTTGCAAAAACATGAAAAACGTGCTGAGCACTGGGTAATTGTAAAAGGAATAGCTTTAATAACGTGTGGAGATAAAGTTTTTCAGCTAAAAGAAAATGAATCAACCTATATCCCTAAAGGCGAAATTCATAGACTAGAGAACCACGAAACGGTTCCACTTGAAATTATAGAAATACAAACAGGAAGTTACCTGGGAGAAGATGACATTATTCGCTTAGATGATGATTATAGAAGAAATTAAATCATAGTAAATAAATACTTAGCAAGCTACCTTCTATCTTCATATTGTGTCAAAATTTTTGCAATAAACAAATGAGGAAGTGTGCGATAGTTTATTGGTATTCTAGGTAAACTAAATCTATTGGAATTTAAGTTTGCCCTCCCTCTTTGCATGGTTGTAGCAGAAAGATAGCCAGAATCTTTAGCCATATTGCAAATTAATTCATTAAATTTACCAAAAGGATAGCAAAAATCAGTAACTATTACTTTATATATATTTTCTAATTCTTTCTTACAGTCACTGATCTCTTTCTGAGCTTTTAACCTTGAAATATTAGTTAAATCAGGATGTGTCTTGGTATGACCACCAATATCCATTCCTAATTTAAGCCAAGAATTAATCTCAGCCTCTGTCATTAAAGGCCTTTGAGTAATTCCCTTATCAATATCCCAAGTATTAGAAGAGCCAACATTTTCACTTACAATATATGAGGTGGCACTAAAGTTATATTTTTTTAAAATTGGCGCTGCATTAAGCAGAATATTTTGATAACCATCGTCAAATGTAATGCCCACAACTTTTCCAACCTTCTCTCCATCTAAATAAGGCTTAAGCTCTTTGATACTAAGGCCCTGATATCCTAATTTTTTTAAAATCAACATTTGGAAATTAAACTTATTTGGAGGAACATGTAAACTTCTCATTACCGTTGATTTAGGCATTTTTTCCACACTATGGTACATTAATATAGGAATATTATTATTTAGCATTATTTACTCATTACTCTTTCAATCCGCTGCCTTAGCACTACAGAAAAAGGGCGTTTAATTTTGACTTTTTGAGCTAGACAGACTTTATCATCAATATGGAGTCCTCTATTTTGATGAAAAAAATTAGCCAAAATATTTTTAGCATGCTCTTTCTTTCTTGAGGTTGAATACAGACTTACAAAGTTTTTTCCTTCTGCTATTTTATATTTTCTCAATAAGCTCTCAGATAAAGCAAAAGGTTCAATTGTATGTGAAGGAACTATATAAAACAATTTAATCATGAGTTTGTCAGCCCAATCTAGGCTATAACGCATATTAGTCATAATTCCAACCATTAAAGACCCCCATAAAGCTGATTTTTTTGATAGCTCATAGAATTCATCAGCAATATTAATTTTTTTACCCTCAAGGCTATCAATATAAACTTTAAATCTTTCTCTGTCATGTATTAATCCCTCATTGAGATAAAACAAAGCTTGATTTGGTTTAATTAAATCAAATAGTGCTAATGGCGATTTATGAAAATATGTATCAGTATCAAAAAAAAGAATTTTATCAAACTCTTTTAACTTTAACTCATCCATTACGTATGCTAATCCCCGGTTCTTTATACGAAAATGGTAAGCGCCATTTAATGACCATTCATTCTTTTGTTTATCACTCATAATTATTGTATTGACTGGATAACCTGCAAACTTTTCTGGTTTTTCAGTTAAGACTACTAACTCAATTTGATCATCAGCTGATAACCAGTACTTAAAAGTCAAAAAACTAAATATAGCACCATCATAATAAGCTTGGTCTTCACCATAAACAATATACAAAAGGATTTTTCTTTGACTACAGAAAGATTTACTTAAAGTTACAATCTCATTTTCTTCTTTTGGATTTAAATTCCATTGCATAACCTCCTTAAAAATATCTCTAGGCTCAACAATGCTAGGAAAAATATTCTTATCGTGATTATGGCCACATCCCAAAATACCACAAATTTCACAGGGTATAGATGATTGAAAAATTGTATTTTTACCATATGTTTGGATTGATGTATTTATCGAGGTTGAATTTTTCAATTGATTAGACCATGGAGACCACATAGATAATTTTGTTGAACCAAATATTGCAAAAATCCGCTTACCTTGTGAAGCTGCTATATGCATATTCAAAGTATCCATTCCAATATATGCTAATGATAATTTACTCAGAATAAAGTAATCTTTTAAAGAGGTCTCACCAATAAAATTATAGATATTTGACAAAGATGGTATTTCATTTTTTATATGTAAGTCAATTTCATTATTACCACCTGTAATAATAATTGGTATATTCAAAGTATTAAGTAAATTAATCAGACTATCTCTTAATTCTTTTGGATACACTTTGTAATTATATTGGGCTGAAGGATGAAAAATAATGAATTTACTAATCCCTTTTGACTTTAACTTTTGGCTTATCTTAGACTCTTCATTATTAGAAAATTTAACATCTTGCTGAACATTATCATAATTAATTTTTAATATTCTTAATGGCTCTAGATTATTTAGTAATATATGATTTGATGAGTCAAAATAGTATGAATAAGTTAATAATATTTTTTTCCACCAAGATTTTTTATTATCCAATTCTATTGCACTTATTGATTTTTTACCAGCTATTAATGCATAAAAAACACTCCTATCACTTGCAGTAAGATTAATGCTCAAGTCATATTTTCTAAATAATGAAGTTATAAGTTTTTTTTCTTGCTTAAAGCGATTATTTTGCTTTTCATAATATGAGAATGTATATATATGGTTTATATTTGGAAGAAGACTTGCTAATGGATGTGTATCATCATTGATAAGCAAGTCTATTTCAGGAGAATGATAATGTTTATAAAGATTATTAATTAGTGAGACACTTAAAAAAACATCCCCATTGGAACGTTGAATAATTATGAGAATTTTTTTAATTTTTTTAATTTTTTTCAAAACCTTTATACAAAAATGAACTAAAAAAGACAAACAATAACGATGTGTAATGCCCTAAGAGATATGAATCACTTAACATCATAACCAGAAATAATAATGGTAATGCTAACCCAGCATCTTTCAATAATCTATTTGTAGAATTAAAAGAGAGCTTAATTTGATAATAGAAAATACTCAGCATACTAACCAAGCCTAGAAATCCGAGTTGCATTAAAACTAAAATATACATATTATGTGGATTTGTAGCATCAGGAAGATTAGGAGTATTCAGCTGATTAATTTTCTTATATTCCGCTGGAAAGTCTCCTGTGCCAACTCCTAATATTGGATTTAACTTTATAACATCATATGAATTGATAATAAATGAAAGTCTCTGCCCCACCGATGTATCTTTATTAACTGAATACATCACAACATTACTAATAGCCTCGTCAACTCTTTGATTAAAAAGATAACTTGATTGGTATGCTGTCATAAAAATAAGTGGAACTATAATTGAAATCGTTAATATTGCTTTTACTTTTTGCTTATTAAAAACCTGAAAAATAAGTATTACTATCATCGCAAAAAAAACAACTTGTCCAGCTCGACCACCTGTAATAAACATATTGATTACCATACTGATTGAAAAAAAACTATAACAAAATAAGATTACTTTGCTAAGTTTTTTGTTAATTAAAACCTCATGTAAGACTAGATATATAGAAAAAGCTAAAATAGGATTAAAAGAAATATGACTCATAAATGGAGTTGGATTCTCTAAAGTTGCATTTTTAAATGGCTCAATTACTTCAAACCAAATTAAGAAAGAAATAACTTCTGTCAATAATATAGAAATTAAAAAAGCAGCTAAATAATAAGGAATATACTCCTTCTTAACTAATGTATAAAGTATTGGCAATAACCCTATGAAATACCACATTTTATGAACGATATGAAGCCCCCAAGTAAGATCATCTGTCCACAATAATCCAAAAACATGGATACAAAAGAATAATATCGATGCAAGCATCAATTTATTTTTAATAATCTGATTAAACTTTGATTTATACTCTCCAGATATTATCCAAAGAATACAGATAATTACTATGATTAAATTCCCCCCAAAGACAGTCAAAGGGAGAAAAAATGCTAGAGCAATAATTAAAAACTGATATGTTTTATCTAGATTAAACCCTCCAAACATATAGAATCCTTTACAATTGCCAAAATATTAATAAAATGATTATACTTACCTTATCATATGACTATAAGAACTATTTTTCTAGATAGAGACGGCGTTATTAATAAAGAAATCAACTACTTATATAAAATAGAAGATTTTGAATTTATAGCTGGTGTTTTTGAGACTTGTAAATATCTCATAAATAACAATTTTCAAATTATTATAATAACAAATCAATCTGGAATTTCACGAGGATATTACACAGAAGCTCAATACAACATCTTAAATAATTGGATGTTAGAACAATTCAAAAAAAATAATATAAGTATCTTAGATGTACTTCATTGCCCTCACATGCCTGATTCAAATTGTGATTGTAGAAAACCAAAACCTGGAATGCTCATTGCAGCAAAAAATAAATACAATATAGACATGCAAAATTCATGGCTTATAGGTGACAAAGAAGTAGATATTAAAGCAGCAAATAATGCAGATATTATAAAAACCATTCTTGTTAGGAGTGGACATAAAATAAATGAAGCAAATTCACAAGCAAAATATATTCTTGATTCCATCCATCAAGCAAATGAAGTAATTATCAATTAAAACTATAAATTATCTATCTAATAAAACTTTAGCAACTTTTAAAATCTCATCAACCCCTATTTCATTTATTGAATCATCCTTCTTATCTAATTTAAAAGGGTTGACTTTTGAATTAGATTCAATAATTTTATTTAGCTCTGTTAAATAAGCATTTCTATAGCCAGGAGTTGGTCCAAATAAAGTAATTGATGGTATATTCAATGCCCAACCTATATGAGTAGGGCCAGTATCTGGACCTATAATTAAATCTACTTGAGAAATTAATGAAATTAATGAATCTATCGATAATTTTTCGCAAACATTTATACTTGGAGATTTAGTTTTTATTTTTTCTGCCATTATTTTTTCTTTGTGATTTCCCCAAATAACAAAAAAGTTAGCATCAATCAAAGTTGTAAATTTAGCTAAATTTAAAATCGGATAACATTTTGACTTATGAGATGCTCCAGGAACTAATAATATATTTTTTTTTGTATTTGATAATTTAGTATTTATATATTTTTTACTTGCAAACAAAAAAGGAAGTTTTTTAAATATGTTATTTTGAATTATATTTAACCCTAACGCAAAATTAATTAACTCCACATTTCGCTCAATAACATTTTTCTCATATCCATAATTCAAAGTTTTATTATAGAAAGTAGAAGCAATACCCTCTCTTATTGAATTTTTATCAAAGCCTATTGTTAAATTAGAACGTATAAGTCTAGAAATTAATGCTGATTTAATTAAGCCCTGCATATCAATAACAAGATCATATGGCCCAAGATTTCTTATACTAATTAATTCATTAAAAAATAATTTAATTGATTTCTTCTTTTTAGCTTTTTTAATATTAGTAACATGAAGCTTATTAATATCTGGGTTAAACTTTAGTAACTCCTCATAACTTTCATCTACTACCCAATCAATCTTAATATCTTTGCTATGTTTTTTAATGAACTGAAGAACAATCATTGCATGAATGATGTCTCCTAAGGCAGAGAGTTTAACTATTGCTATTTTCATAAAAAGTATTTTACAACGGCATTCAGTTTGAAGCGCTAGATATTAATTTAAGCTTTTAATGATATAATTTGTCAAGCTTAAACTATCCTTAGCATTTTCATAAATGAATTCTCAAAATAAAGAAGAAAAGTCTACTAATTTTATACGGAATGTTATAGATGAAGATCTTTCATCTGGTAAATATGTGGTTGTTAAGACTCGGTTTCCGCCAGAACCCAATGGTTACCTTCATATTGGTCATGCAAAGTCTATCTGTCTCAACTTTGGTACAGCTATAGATTATAAAGGGCACTGTAACCTAAGATTTGATGATACTAACCCCTCTAAAGAAGATATTGAATTTGTTGATTCGATTAAAAAAGATGTTGAATGGTTAGGATTTGATTGGGATGGTGAGGTTAAATTTAGCTCAAGTTATTTCGATAAATTTTATCAATATGCTGAAGAGTTGATTTCTAAGGGCTTATCTTATGTTTGTTTTTTAAACGCTGAAGAAATTCGTATATTTAGAGGGACTCTTAAAGAGCCTGGAAAAAATAGTCCTTACCGTGAAGCTAGTATTGACGAAAATTTATCCCTATTTAGAAAAATGAAAGCAGGAGGATTTAACGAAGGAGAGTGCGTTCTTAGAGCCAAGATTGATATGTCTTCAAGTTTCATGTGTATGCGTGATCCCACTCTATATCGCATTCGATTTGAAACGCACCATCAGACAAATAATGATTGGTGTATTTACCCTATGTATGACTTTGCACATTGCCTTGGAGATGCTATTGAAGGTATTACCCATTCTTTATGTACTCTAGAATTCCAAGATAATCGAAGAATTTACAATTGGACTTTAGAAAATTTAGATGATTTTAATACTTCAAATAGACCTTATCAATATGAGTTTTCTCGCTTAAATCTTGAGTATGCCACCACATCTAAAAGAAAATTAAAACTCTTGGTAGATAATAATCATGTTAATAGCTGGAATGATCCTAGAATGCCTACAATTTCAGGCCTTCGCAGAAGAGGATACACTGCTGCTTCGATAAGAGATTTTTGTGAGCGTATTGGAGTATCAAAAGTAAATAGCCTAACTGATATTTCAGTTTTAGAATCATCAATTAGAGATGATCTTAACAATTCTGCCCCACGATCAATGGCAGTCATTAACCCCATTAAATTAATAATAGAGAATTACCCTGAAGGTAAAATTGAATCTCTTCAAGCGCCAATTCATCCTCAAAAAGAAGAAATGGGAATTAGAGAAATCTTTTTTAGCAGGGAAATATACATTGATAAAGAAGATTTTATAGAGGTAGCGCCAAATAATAAATATAAACGCCTAGCAATAAATAAAGAGGTGCGTCTTAGAAACTCATACGTTATAAAAGCCACTCATTTTGATAATGACAAAGATGGTAATGTAAAAACTGTCTTCTGTACTTATGATCCAGATACTTTAGGTAAAAATCCTTCAGATGAAAGAAAAATCAAGGGTGTTATTCATTTTGTAGAATCCAGCAAAGCACTTAGTGCTGAATTTAGAATATATGATCGCCTTTTTTTAGATTCAAATCCAGCTAAATCTGATGATTTATCATTATCAATTAACCCCAGCTCTCTTGAGATAAAAAATGGATTTATAGAGCCAAATTTATCAAATGCAAAATCGGAAAGAACCTATCAGTTTGAGCGTGAAGGTTACTTTTGTAGAGATAGTGAGTCAAAAGAGTTAGTATTTAATAAAACAGTTGGACTTAGAGATACCTGGACTCAATAATCCATTTTTTGAAGCCAGTCATTCACCCTCTTTACTTCAGAATAATTCGTTGTATCAATCTGAAGAGGTGTAACTGAAACAAAGTTATTAGAGATTGCATGAAAATCTGTACCCTCTGAATTTTCATCTTCCTTGCCATTTTCACCAATCCAATAAAGAGATTTGTCTTTTTTATCCTTAATACTTGGTTCAGATTTATGCCTATTGCCCAGACGAGTTGCCTTGATGCCTTTAATTTCGCTAAGAGGAATATCTGGAACATTAACATTAATAATAGTGTTGTAAGATAGTTCAGATTTTTCAATTTGGGTAACTAATCGCTTGGCAATTTCTCCTGCTGTCTCGAAGTGATTACACTCCCAACTAGCTAGGGACATTGCAATTGATGGAAGTCCTAAAAATCGCCCTTCTATAGCCCCAGCAACGGTTCCAGAATAGATGGTATCGTCCCCCAAGTTTGCCCCAAAATTAATACCAGTTACCACTAAATCAATTGATTCCTTTATAAAACCACACAAAGCCAAATGAACACAATCAGTAGGCGTTGCATCAATTGCATAAATGTTTTTCTCAA
>Ga0209816_1001286_pt1 | contig 18889 bp, 19 predicted proteins | sample CoawatmetaG01DNA_FD_187509 | JGI IMG/M metagenome (GOLD analysis project Ga0209816, IMG submission 187509) | Marine microbial communities from the West Antarctic Peninsula - Coastal water metaG017-DNA (SPAdes) (version 2) | ecosystem: Environmental > Aquatic > Marine > Coastal ... | reverse complement strand
GTTATTAATATAGTAATTTCCAATCTATTTCACTTTTAAAAAATATCAAATAATTTCATTCGTACTTCCATTAGTCGATATTTTAAATCCTTATTATGGGCAATATTTAACCATAATTTACAATCTGAAATAAGTTAAATAGAAATTCCCTGCTTCAATTTTATTCTTGTTATTAAACAGCAGGTAGAGTCTTAATAACAATAGTCAATGCAATTTTTTTTCAGGCCTTAATTCTCGCGCATTATTGTATAAATATAATTGAATTAACAGCATATATAAACTGCCCAGAGAAAGTACGACTATTGTAGAAAAGATTGCTTCATGCTTCAGTATCGATTTTGACACAATAAAATAAATTGGTAGAGTTAATGATAATAATAATGCTTTGAACATCAGAGATAATGGCCAAGTTACTGGCAAATATTTTGTACTTCTTTTATAAGCAATAATATATACAGTAATGGCTGCAATAAGCAATGCTATACAAGTTCCAATCAATGGGTCTATTAGACGACTAAAATAGTATACACCTGTGACAGACAGGATAGCACCCACACTAACCGGTAATAAATTTAGTCGTTGATCAACCTTTGCAATACCGATTTGGTACAACATACTTCCGCTAGCCCTCACAGTCTCAGTTACTGCCGCCCAAATAACAATCACCTTGCCAGCCTCTCTAAACTCCTCACCCAATAATAATTGAACTAAAAAATGACCACTACTAGCAATAAAAATACCCATAACAATAACACTAGGAATATAATAAGCAGCATAATTATTCCAAGCTTTAACTTGCCCAGATTGATCCGAAGACTTAAGCTCATTATAAAAAATAGGCTCATAAAACTGTGAAAATATTTCCTCAAACAGTGCTATAGGTGCAGCTGCAACCCCATATCCCATTGCGAACAGGCCAATAACTGTAAGATCAGGAATGATAAATCTATAGCTTTGCGACTGCATCCACCACATACAAGAAATTATTAATACTGGCCATGAGAACTTATAAACAACATACTTATTAAAAGGCATAATATCCTTAGAATTATTTATGTTAACAGGGCTTCTCTTTAGCTCATACCACAATGCAACTGCAGATACGCTAGCTACCACATAACCAGAAAGTATGCCTAACACCCAATACTCTACTGAATTGTAAAACTGAAATAAAAGGATAGCGAGTAATAATCCTACCCAAATAGTTACATTAGAAAATAAAACAAAATATTTTCTGTTCCCGAGTATGTTATACCCATTTGCACCAATAGTATAAAACGACTTGAAAACAAAGTTTAATACAACCAATAAAACAACCCACCATAACTCAATACCTATAACCATATCAAATCCATATTGGATTAAATACAGTATTACTGCAACCAAACCAGCAGAAATTAATATATATTTAGATGCTAATCTAATATTATCTATTAATACTCCGTTATCTTTCCATTCACAGAAACCTCTTGCCATATAATGCCATACAGGAGTAAATAGAATTAATGTAAAAAAACCTGCCGTAGCCATTAACTGCGTGATTGTACCTACCTGCTTTGGCGACATGAATTCTGTTGCAATCCTCACAGTGAGCAATCCGCCTAGAGCAAAAAATGCACGACCACCAATGACAATCAACAAGTCTATTGCCTTATTCGTTAGCTTCATAAATACACAGAGCTATGTGTTATTTGATATTAAATTTTTTACGCTTGACCTAAAATACCTTAACGTTACAAAGTAACCAAGTACAATAATATTCCAAGTATGCAGAAAGAATTTTTGAACGAATTTAAATTCAGTTCCACTTATTAGCCTCATCACTGCAGCAGAAAATAATATTTGGTGTCTAACATAATATATATACTTAAGGAAGGCATTCGCTGGAAGATCATGAGGGATAGTGACTGATCTATCTCTCTGTCTATAATGAAACATTATACTATTTGTAACATTTACTTTTGAAATACTAAGCACTTTAAGCATTAAAAGATTATCATGGTCCCACCCTCTATGATCTACCCTATAGTAGTATTTCAACGCCCTATTAAATATATCACGTCGATATATTCCAAGGGCTATTGGTATGGGCGTTCTCATCATAAGATACACAAAAAAGTTACGGAATACCGAATTTTCAAGTGTATACATTTGCCCTCTATTGCGTTCATCAATTAAACTTATTACACCCTCTTCAGATACGAAATCATTTTGAGAATAAACCAATCCAATATCATTACTATCCAACATTAAACTCATAAGAGTACTCACATATGATGCCTCATAGATATCATCATCACATGCCGGCATAATGTAATCTCCAGACGTATACTTAATTACTCTTTTAACGCCATCCATGGCATCAACTCTTCTATCATCCTCTATATATTCTATATTACTATGTAACTTAGAAAATGATTGGCAAATTTGTTTAGTATTATCCTCAGACATATTATCAAGTATCACAATCTCTATATTATTGTAATCCTGGGCCACCAATGATTCTAAAGCCTCACTTAAGAATCGCTCTCCATTATATACAATCATATATATAGATACTAATGGCATACTTGCAACTTTATCTATAATACTATTGTTATCTTCTTTAAGTGGAGTCATAAATTTTTGGGACGATTACGAAATCATATGTATTGGCTTTCACTCAACTAAGAATCACACATTACCATACATGGTATTTTTGATCATCGTATATCCCTTAATCAGCTCACCAATGCCATGATCAAGCGAGAACTCTGGTTTATAACCAGTTGCCTCAATCTTATCATTGGAGACAATATAGTTTCGTTGATCAGGGTCTTTTCCAATTTTCTCATCAATAAAAATAAATTTTGGTAATTTTTTCTGAATATGTTCACAAAGTTCTTTTTTAGATACATTTGCATCAGAAAGGCCTACATTGAAGATCTCACCATTCATTACCTCATAGTTATTGAGTGCATGCTGGAAAACACGTGAGACATCACGCACATGAATATAGTTACGTTTGAAGTGGCTTTCAAAAAGGACTGTAAAACCATCATAGACTGCTCGGTAAGTAAAATCGTTGACTAACAAATCAATACGCATACGGGGTGACATGCCAAATACGGTAGCAAGTCGAAAACTGATTGCATTTGGGTGATCCATTAGCTGTTTTTCAATCTCTACCTTCTCAATTGCATATTGTGAGATTGGTCTCAGCGGAGACTCCTCATTACAGTAATTGTTTTCATCACCAGTACCATAAGCACTATTAGTTGTAGGCATTAGAACTATCTGGTTGTTAGATAGAAGACTAAGCATTAATTTAATTGCATCATCATTAATCGTGGTGGCGCCAATTGGATCTAATGAACACAATGGAGCTCCAACAAGAGCAGCTAAAGGAATTATTACATCTGCACTTTTCATTAACTTAACCATTGTGTCTTTCTGACGAATATCTCCCTTTATAATTTTAAAATTAGGATGATAACAACAATGATTTAGGCTAGTCTGCTTAAACATAAAATTATCTAAAACAGTTACCTTGTGGCCTGCCGCAAGAAGATCTGGAACCATAGTTGATCCCAAATATCCAGCACCGCCAGTTACTAAAATATTGTACAAAATTTCTCTCCTTGTGTTATTTTTAAAAAAGAGTCATTTTAATGAAATTTATAATTTAAAGCTATCTACTTGAATTTCATTTTTAAATCTCATTATAAATTTAGTTGAAATAATTAAATTTATAAAGATTACTCTATCGAAATAGGGAGTATATCTGATAAACGGTAATAATCCTCTGGTATGCCAATATCAATGAACTTACCTTTACATTCTAAACCAAATACTCTTCCACCATTAGAAACAAGATTTGGTATTAATTGATCCTCTAAAGAAGCGCTATCGCCCGAACTAATCCCTAATAAATTTAGCGCTACGGGATCTATTAAATATACTCCACCATTAGCTAGTCCACTTGATTCTTTTTGTTCATTATTTGATGAAAATATTTGTCCATTCGAACTAATTTCCATTGTCAAATAACGATCAGATTCTGACGTTCTAAAAAGTGCAAAAGTCCAATTAGATTTTGATTGAAGATGAAATTTATAAAGATTTTTTAAATCTACCTCAATAAAAGTATCACCATTAAGCACTAAAAAAATTTCGTTTAAGTCTATCGCTGCTTGGAACATCCCACCTCCAGTCCCAAGAGGCTCTGACTCAACGTTATATTTGATTGAGGCTCCCTTATATGATTTCCCAAAATGACCAATGATTAAGTCACTAAGATAACCTACAGACAAAATAAAATTATTAATACCTTGTCTTATCCAATAATCAAGCTGATATTCAAGGAATGGACGATTATTAATAGGAGCCATTGCTTTTGGAAGATTTGGTACAGCATCTCTGAGACGAGTTCCTAATCCTCCTGCAAGAATAATGGCTGTTTTAACCATTAAATAACAGAGTTTAAAATATTACAAATATCATCAATATCCTCATCTTTTAAATCTGGGAAATTACCAATATAGAATCCAAAAAAATGTATATGCTCTGTTTCAGGAAAATTTAAATAATTTTTTGTTGGCAGCATATCTTTTATATATGGTTGACGAGTCTGATTACCCCCTCCAGCGCTTCCTCTTCTGTACTCAATTCCTGAATTACTCATTGTTTTCATAAGCTTTTCAACAAAATTATTATCAGGGTTCTTTAAAATTAGATTAAAGGCATAATTACTTGAGCCCTCTAATTTAAAGTCAGTACGATATTTATTTGAATCTATTTGACTGATAAATCGATTTAAATTTTCAGTTCTTCGATTGATTATTTTATCTAACCTCTTAAGCTGACTGAGCCCCATAATTCCACCAATTTCGTTATTTCGGACGTTATAACCAGGAAAAGAAAATATAAAATCTGGATTAAGATCTGGATTAGCTTCTTTGTATGCATTTTGAATATCAGTATCATTTGATTCTCGAACCATACCATGAGACCTAAGCATTCTAAGTTGTTGGTAGACTTCAGAATCATTAGTACAAATCATACCTCCTTCAATGGTACTCATATGATGTGCATAAAAGAATGAGAAATTTGACATCCATCCAATACTTCCAGCTTTTTGACCATTATGTGAAGCACCATGTGACTCACACACATCCTCAATTAGAGGTATTTTTTTAAGCTTAAGATGATCAATTAATTTATCAGTTAATCCGTCAAACCCTTGGGCATGGGTTAAAAAAACAGCACGAGTATCATTGGTTATTTTATCTAATACTTCATCAGTTTTCATTGCTAATGAATGAGGATCAGTATCAATAAAAACTGGAGTGAATCCATTTTGTAAAACAGAAGATATGTCTGAGACCCATGTAAGAGTTGGCACGATTACTTCACCGCCTTCTGGGTATCTAATTTTAAGGACTGCCATAGATAAAAGATTAGCTGAAGAGCCTGAATTAACAAAAACGCTATATTTAACACCTAGCCACTTAGACCATTCTGCCTCAAATTGTCTGACATAAGGACCATTCGTTAATATTGGATCATCTTGCTGCAAATGTTCAATCACAGCATCTAAGTCCTCACGCAAAATATTATTTCGCATTAAAGGATACTTCATTTTTTTAATCATAAAAATTTACCAAGTTAATTCTTTTTGCATTACCAGTTGAATAATGAGAGAAAGTAGATTGTTTCTCCATAATTTGATCAGAGACCCTCCTATTGCAAATAATTAAAGTTTCTGAGCCAATATCTGGAATATGATTATCATACTCAACCTCTCTATCAGAGTGAACCTCATGATCTCCTATGAATATTGTAGTATCTATAGAAATGCGCGACATACAGCCTGGGTTTCGAAAAGTATTATGAATTAAAGCATAGTCAGAAATATTAATGGAATTTTTATTTGGAATAATATTGTCACTCTCATAATAATCAAGCACCCATTGCATTTCTTTATAACTTTTAGATTTTGTTAAAAACCTATCTTCATCGAACAAAGACTCATCTTTTAGTTTATAAAAATGAAGAAAATTATTATCTGTATCACCAAATAAAGGAACATGGCAATTCATTCCCCAGGGGCCTTCAACCCAAGAATCAGAATGGGGTAACCCAGTATTTAAACCCCTATCAACATTATCTTTTAATTCATCGCCATACTTAATTCGAAGATTTGGTGTTACCCGAAACTTTTTAATTAAATTTGGGTTGCCTTCAGATAATTCTTTAATACAATTACACCATGCTCTAATGAACAAGTTGTATTCTAATTGATAATCACGTTTTGGCACAATTGCACCATTAGGAGTTACATTATCTCTATTAGACTTATTTTTCTCGACCTGAAGCATAAAATCCACTTCATCAGTGTAATGAAAATCTAATGCCTTAGAAACAAAAACTGCCACACTATTTTTTAGATCATAAAGACATTTACTAGATATTTCTTTGGATACAAATAAGTCATTAACTTTAGACATTTTCCAAGAATTAGATAACTCTGAAATTCGTTTTTTTCTATACTCTAAACTCAAAAGAAAGCTCCTTACATTAATCAAATAAATTTATTAAATCACCTAAAGAGTCCATAATTAAGCTATCTTTATTAAGAAAGTCTGCCCAATTAGAAATACCACTCCATTTTGTTAAAAAAATGAAGTTCATATTAGCATTCTGAGATGCTTTGAAATCAGTCACACTATCACCAATAAAAAGTGCAGGATTAGAAATATTTCCAACTTCCATTTCTCTTTTAAGAATTAAGTCTTTAGTTTCTGGGCTTCCAAATATACCTCCATCAAACAAATTACTTATTTTTTTTTTATGAAATATGCCCCTCAACTCTTCTTGATCAGATCCTGAAACAACTAGCCACTTTTTATTAATTGTTTTATCTCTTAAGTCATGAATTCCATCTGCGATAGAAGAATTTAAAACTTTATCAACAGTAATATTTGAAAAGATTTTAGATAAGCGATCAATCTCTTTAATAGAAGCTTTTTCTTTCAAAATACTCTCAAAAAAATAACTAAATTTTTTATACCTAGACTCGCCACCATTTTCTTTGTGATAATCTGCTAATTTTAATCCAGCCTCTTCTCCATAGTGCCTACCTATTTCATAGAAAGCCTCAGTTTTAATATTATTTGAATCCAATATTACCCCGTCACAATCAAAGACTATTGTTTCAATTTTATTAAAATTAATCATTAAATTATATTAAGTAATCACACTTCTAATTTTAGCAATAATTTTGTTAAAGTCAGGTGGTAAATTGTCAACATCTTTTGCAAATCCTGCAGACTTATCTTCTAACCCCAGTGCTTCAACTTTATTACCAGTTATGTTTGCCAAATCATTTGCTATACTTTTAGCAATGCCATCAACATAGTCATCATCAATAACACAACCACCATAAGTTGAATTTTTTAGATTATCTAATGACTCATCACTTGGTAAAAAAGGTTTTATTATAAAAATATGGCAAACAGAAACCTTTATACCTTCTTTAATCAATTCATGGCTTGCTTTAACTGCATCAAATCTAGTAATAGAAATAGGAAAAAGAACATAATGTGGATTATCAAAATTTATATCAATCAGATCATCACAGTTATCATATGAACCTCGGTGCTCAGAGACATAAAAAACATCTTGGCCCTTCATGAAATCACTATAAGTTAACTTATATTCATTTGGTGACATTGGCGAATATATTTTCATGCCAGGCATTCTGAAATACATCGAATGATGTGAGGATCCTGCCACAGGGCCAATAGCTCCCTCCATAGCTATAGACCTGACAAAAAGTGGACAAGGTCTGCCCCAAATTTCATTAGATTTACATGCATAGTTAATAATAATTGGAGCATTGAACCAATTAAACCCCTGATACCGGATTACGTACATTGGCTTTCTTCCTGATAGTGCAGCTCCAACTGCAAACCCCCCATTAGCTACATCCGCCATTGAAAGCTCAACCATACCACCATCTTCATAAATTTCAGGCAATGTACCACCAACCCATCCAACAGCTGTAAGACACTGACCCATTACCAAACCATTTTGATTTTCCAAATGATCTTTAACAATTTCTTTGATTGTTTCGCGTAAATTCACAGATATTGTTTCCAAACTTTACTAACTAAATTATTATATTTATTTTTGATAGTTAATCTATATTCTGAATCAAAATTTTCCCCAAAAGATTTATGTCTATCAAATATATCAGGATCATCAATTCCTGCTCCTGCATGCCAGAACATTCTGTTTGTGTTTATATTTAACAACATAGGCTCTGAAAAAATTCCTTTCTCAGTATCTAAACAATTAAGTATTTCTTCTGGATCATCATTGATATCATAAGCCTTCATTTTAAAAGCTTTAGCAACATCATGTATATCCCAATTTCGGCGAACCTTTTTTTCTGTAAGAATAGAAAGATTATTATCTTCAACAACGAAAATTATAGGTAATTTTTTTGTTGATGCCCACCCAATTGCCGCTAAAAAATAGTCTTCTTCTACAGCAGCATCTCCAGTAAAACAGAGTGTTGGAATTTTATTAGCATAACACATGCCAGTTGAAATAGGACCTTGACTCCCCATAAGTCCATCATGCCCAAATATATTAGCCTCTAAAGAGTGAATGGATGCTGAGCCACCCATTCCATTAGCACATCCTCTTTTATCACCAAGTAATTCAAGAACAAGTTTATTTATATCACCACCAAAAGAAAGATATGTTGAATGCCCTCGATGCTGAATAAATATTTGCCTTTGCTCAATTCCTGCTTCTTGAAAAGCAACTGATAGAGTTGCTGAAATATATTCTTGTCCAGCAGAGAGGTAAGCTGGAAACTTAATACTTCCTAATTTCATCTGCTCAAAAGTGCTAACCTCAAAAGCCCTATTTAATGCAGCAGCTTCATATATTTTTGAGGCTAAAGCATGGTTAAGAATCATTTACTTTTAGTTAAATCAATTGCTGCTTTCATCCATTCACCCATCCAGTGGTAATGTGGCGATGAGACAATATTTTCATCAATTACATATGGAGCATCTACATATTCTGCGCCTGCATTATTAACATCGTCTCGTATGCTGTAATATGCGCTAATTTTTTTACCCTTTACAATTTTTGATGAAATCATTAGTTGGGCTCCATGACAAGTGCTAGCAATTACTTTACCTCGACTATTCCACTCAGATACAAAGTCAAGGACATGTTTTTCTTGACGTAATTTTTCTAGAGCTTTTACGCCACCTGGTAAAACTAACATATCGACTTCACTTAAGTATTTTTCTGCTAATTTAGAATCTTTTAACTCATCTGTTAATGCATTAGATTCCATATAGACCCCTAATATTCCAGAAAATCTTCCTTTTACATTAGCCATAATAACAATATCTTCAGGATCATTTGTTTCTTCTCTCAATCTATAATATGGATAAACTACTTCTTGATCTTGATATCCTTCCCAAGTAATTATTAATGCTTTCATTTTTTTAACTCCTCATAATTTAAATTATTAATTAATATTTATCGATTTTTTAAATTAAAAAATCTATTTACTTCAACTAGTCTCCTAAAATTTTTCGTTTTAAAACAATGCTAGTAGTTTGCTCTAACTCTTTTCTAGAGGCGGGGCCAAAATTGTTTTCTAATTGACTTAAATAAGCTGGATTTGTATGATATTTGTTCCAAGCATCATCTCTAAATTTTAAAATTTGTGCAGATGTAAGATTTTCATTACTAGTATTAAGTGTGTCATAAGAGTGTTGACTATACCCTGAATATGAAGATGGTAAATTAAGACCATTCTTTTTTGCCTCAAGATAGAGTGGACTTCCAGGATAAGCCATCGCAGAATAGAAATTCACCATGTCAGTAGAATTTTCAATTGCAAAGTCAAGTGTATTTTGCATTGTTGCTAGAGTGTCATGTGGCAATCCAAATATGTAATTAGCTCCTACACTAATCCCTGAGCTTTCAATTCTACTAATAAGGTCTCTAATTTTTATATCGACAAATCCATCCTTATGAGCCTCTTTCCTTAAGACTTCATCTGGATTCTCTATTCCTAGGCCCAGCCATCGAACTCCAGCTGAAGATAGTGCATCCAAATATTCAGGTTTACATGTATCAACTCTAGAGTAAGCCCAAATATTAAAATCATACCCACGCTCTTTAATCATTTCACATATGGTCATAAAATGTCGTGGCTTAAGAACAAAGAGCTCATCAGCTATTTTGATATTTCTGACTCCTTGTGAAGCAAAGTAATCGAATTGCTTAATAATAAACTCAGGGCTCCAATGTCGAAATTTATTACTATCAGCTGCTGATACTTCTTCCCCTTGCTTGGTTCGATTAATAATATTAATCATACAAAATGAGCAACGATAAGGGCAGCCAAGGCTTGTATATAAAGCAGCAAAAGGCTCTTTTTCACTATTATTACTCCATGAATGCCAGCCTGCAGTTCTATATTTTTTAAGCGGAGGTAGTAAATCCCATGCCATTCCAGGAAGATCAATTTCTAATCTATTTGAAGGAACTATGCCAGATGGCTCATTCATAGTAACTTGGCCTTGAAAGTTACGAAATACCAAACCCTTAACTCTAGAAAGTATAAATTCATCTTTTAAGTTTTGAACGGCTAGCAGATCCCTCAATGTGTAAACGCCTTCATTCTGACATAAGGCATCAATAAAATTATGCGATTGCATAGTTTCTTGAGGCAGGGCTGAAACATGAGCACCAACAAACACTACAAAAGAATCTGGATGAAAATTCTTAAATTCTGAAGCAGTTAGACATGCACCTTCCATATTCTGACTTGATGCACTTGGTTGTTGCCCATAAACAACAAAGCAAATAATACGTGCATCATACTCACTAATGCGCCTTGCAGTCTCTATGTAATCTATTCGCTCAGCTTCTGCATCAAGTATGTGAGCTTCATAACCGATTGCCCTAACAGAATTAGCCAACATAGCAGCCCATATAGGAGGTTCAATCGCAGCATTATTTGTCGCCAACCCTTGATAAATTTTCGCAGATGCATTTGAGTGTACAAAAAGAATATCAATCATTTGAAGCCCTTTTATTTATATGAATGAATGTAGAATTGGGTATCAACTTAAATTCTGTCAATAACCTCTCTAAAGAAACTCCATCAATAACATCAGATGGTCTAAGAATTTGTGAGTCTTTATCTTCTGCCCAAACACCACCTCGTGAAATAATGAAAAAATCATCTCCTGAGTAACCAAAAAGGTCTCTTTTATTTTGAACCTTTAAATGATTAATCTGACAATTTTTAAAATTAACACTATCAGAATTTGGCTCATTAATCCAAATACATGAATCATCCTTTTCTCTTTCAAACTCTTTCCCTTCATACGACAAGTTCTCTCTTCCATATGAGTCTTCAAGTCTTAATAAATCATGCTTATCTTCTGGTGTTTCTACCTCCAACAAGAAAACACCTTGCTTCGTTATTGCTTTTGTTGAATGAAACCTACTTTTGAATATATGTATTTTTTCAAGCCCCTTAATCTCTTTAGACCCTCGCAGAAATGAAACTTCCGCAACTCCACTCAATACCACTAACCCCGTATGTTTATTTGGATGGCAATGAAGTGATGTTCTTGCATTTTCTTTAATATACAAAACCCAAATTGCGACATTTTCATTTTGGTAACATAAATACTCGTAACCCCATGGTTTTTCAACTATAACTTTTTTGTACATAGCATAACAGCCCTAGCTTAGATTTAACATATACTAATCATTGTAAAATACTTATATATCGCAACCAGAGTATTCGAATCGTAAATATTATTACCTTCAATCATTTGAATAACCTCAGTGCGGCTAAACTTCCTAATCTCTTTATGTCCATATTCATTAACAGAAAACTCTGTATTTATTTCACAATCTTTAACCAAAAAAATATGATTCTTTGCTGCCAGAACCCCTGGCTCTGGGGCAACCAAGCCTAGATCAACAAGCCTATCTTCCGTTGTTGAAATACCAGTTTCCTCATTCAGTTCTCTTATAGCAGCCTCATGCGCTGTCTCTGAAGGGTTTATAAAACCTCTAGGCAGCTCCCATGCATGCTCTTTCAATGGATGCCTATAAATATTGATTAGCAGTATAGATTCCTCAATAATTGGCAATATTACCACCCCACTCTCATTACCAGAGTTTTTAATTTTAGGTGATACGACGATATAATTACTAATTACTTCGTTCGTTTCGCTAACGATATCATCAAGGTAAACATCAAGCAGTGAATTTGAACAGCCAACTCTTCTTTTTAATAACAATTTTGAATCATCAATCATCCAACAACCTCTTTATAGTTATATTAGTTTGCACAACTAAAGTCCATTGGGCTGATAGAGCACAACTCGACTGCCTGAGTCTTCAAACTCGAAAGGAACGTGAATCAGCTCATTAAGATTTTCACGAACAGCTGTCTGTTTGTCTTGAGGAACAAAAAACAACATAAATCCTCCTCCACCTGCGCCAAGGAGTTTTCCACCAATTGCGCCCGCCTTTTTAGCCCGCCCGTAGATTTCATCAATTTCTGGGGTAGTTACTTGGTCCGATAGAGAGCGTTTATAACTCCAGCTCTGATCAAGCATTTCACCAAATAAATCTATTGAGGACTGCTCATCTTGTAATAGAACAATGGCCTGTTCAACCATTTCTCTCATCTTTTCTAGCTCTTTCGACTTATTATGGATATTTTCAATTTGCGCCTCCGCAATTTCTGAAGCTAAACGAGTAAAACCGGTAAAAAACAGCATTAAGTGGCTACTCAACAGCTGCCGTCTATGTGTTGAAATTATAATTGGATCTACAGTAAATGTGCCATTTTTATGAAATTCAATCTTGTTCAACCCACCATATGCAGCAGAAATTTGATCTTGTGATCCAACGTTTTCACCAATGAGATTCTGCTCAACGTGGATCGCATCGCTCGCCAATTGATTCTTGCTGGATATCTTTCCTTCCATAGCTCGAATCGCATGAATCAGGCCAACGGTGAACGATGAACTAGAACCAAGACCAGAACGAGCAGGGAGATCACCATCATGGTGAATTTCTAATCCACTATCATTTTCTGACCAATTTAGTACCGAACGTACTGCTGGATGTTCAAGCTCACTAATATCTCTAACACTCTCGATTTTGGAGTAGACAATACGATACTTATGATCAAAGAATGGAGGTAGATTCCGACAGCTAATATAGCAATATTTATTAATGCTGGTTGCTAATACAGCACCACCATTTTTAGTAAACCAAGCAGGATAATCAGTACCACCTCCAAAAAAAGAAATTCTAAAGGGTGTTCTTGTTATGATCATTTATAAAAGATACCTAAATATTATCAAAAGAGTATACGGTAAACAAAAATATATCATGTTGGAATAACAAAAAAAAAATGATCGAGAAGGTCATGAAAATTCTTGAACAGCACAAATTCTGTTAATCAGAAAACTATTCAATGTAATCAAATACCTTGTAACTGGATGGAGAGGGTGCAGCAGATAAACCCAGTCACAATGGTGATCAATATTTTCTTCATCTTTCTATTTTCTCAAGATACATATAGATCAAGCTTTTATCACATTGCTAAATGGTTCCTGATATACACCGCGTGTATCTACAATCAGCTGCGCATGCTGCTGAAATAAGTCATAATCAAAACATGAGTGGTCGGTGACCAATAACAACAAATCATAGCTAGGAATATTGTCAACTGTAGTAACGATACTACTCAGATCAAACTGGTGTTCGCGCATCCTTGGAAAATGTGGCACATGTGGATCTGTGTACTCAACCACCGCCCCCTTCTCTTTCAACAATTCCATCAACTTCACGGCAGGAGACTCACGCATATCACCCACATCACGTTTATAGGCAATTCCCAGTACCAACACACCTGCTCCTTTCAGTGGCTTGCCTCGATCATTCAGCGCATCCATCACCTTGGTCATGACCCATTGGGGCATATTTGTATTCACCTCTCCGGCAAGCTCAATAAAGCGAGTGTTGAGACCATATTCTCGTGCCTTCCAGGTTAGATAGGATGGATCAATCGGAATACAGTGACCACCCAAGCCAGGCCCCGGAGCAAAAGGGGTAAACCCAAATGGTTTGGTCGCAGCGGCACGAATCACCTCATGGATATCGATCCCCATACGGTCAGCCACAATTTTCATCTCATTGACCAGTCCAATATTCACCGCACGATGAATATTTTCCAGTAGTTTGGTCATCTCGGCCGTTTTTGTTGAGCTCACTTCAACCACCTGATCAATTACTGATTGGTATAAAGCTCTACCAACCTCCATACAAGAAGTAGTTTGACCACCCACCACCTTAGGGATGGTGCGGATAGAGAAATCCTTATTACCTGGGTCCTCTCGCTCTGGCGAATAAACCAGAAACACCGAGTCACCAACCAGTAAACCTGAGGACTCCATTCGCGGTAACAACTCTTCTTCAGTCGTTCCAGGATATGTTGTGCTCTCCAATGAGAGTACATGACCCTCCCTAAGGTAAGGAATGAGTGCTTCGGTAGTATTGATTACATAGCTAAGATCAGGTTCACGATAACGATTCAGTGGTGTCGGCACACAGATGATTAGCGCATCTGCCTCGACTGCTCTACTAAAGTCGACTGTTGCCTCAAGCCCACGTTCTATGGCTGTCTCAATATAATTCGCTGAGATATGCTCAATATAACTCTTGCCTTGCAACAAGGTTGATATCTTGTCTGAATCAATATCAAAGCCAATTACCCTATAACCTTCATCCAAATATCGGATTAATAAAGGCAAGCCCACATAACCCAGGCCAATAATTCCTATCGTTGCTTCTTTGCGATCAAACTTCTCAATTAATGTTTCTTTTATTGAACTCATCATAATATTTTAACTGTCATGTCCAAACAGATCTCGGGAGATAATTTTCTCACTGACATCACCAAGTTCATCAGAGATGCGGTTGGTGATGATCACATCAGCCTGCTGTTTGAAGACGTCAAGGTCATTCACTACCTTGGAGTGGAAGTATTCCTCCTCATCCAGTAATGGCTCATAGATGATGATTGGAATCCCCTTTGCTTTGATCCGCTTCATGACCCCCTGGATCGAGGAGGTCCGGAGGTTGCTGGAGCCGTTCTTCATGATCAGGCGGTAGATCCCTACTACCTCAGGATTTCTGGCGATGATGGAGTCGCTAATAAAGTCCTTGCGAGTTGAGTTTGCTTCGACAATAGCGCGAATCAAGTTGTTTGGAACGTCCTGGTAGTTTGCCCGTAGCTGTTTGGTATCCTTTGGCAGGCAGTAGCCACCATAGCCAAATGACGGATTGTTGTAGTGCGTTCCAATCCGTGGATCCAGTCCAACGCCCTCAATTATATGCTTGGTATTGAGGCCATAAACCTCAGCATAGGTGTCAAGTTCATTGAAGTAAGCAACACGCATAGCTAGATATGTGTTGGAAAAGAGCTTAATCGCCTCCGCCTCTGTAGAGTTTGTAAATAGAACTTGAATATCGTTTTTTTCTGCCATCTCAACCAGCAAGTTGGCAAACCTCTCTGCCCGCTCACTCTGCTCTCCAACAATGATGCGTGAGGGGTAGAGGTTATCGTAGATTGCACAGCCCTCCCTTAAGAACTCTGGACAGAAGATAATATTATTACATCCTATCTCTTCACGGATGCGCTCCGTATAACCAATCGGTACGGTCGATCTAATTACCATTACGGCATCAGGATTCAGATTTCTTACATCAGCAATCACCGACTCGATGGATTGGGTGTTAAAGTAGTTGGTATCCGAATCATAGTCAGTTGGAGTTGCAATAATGACGAAGTCTGCATCTTGATAGGCCTCCTCCTTATCCATGGTGGCCTTGAAATTAAACTCTTGATTGTGCAGAAAGTCCTCAATCTCGGCATCCACAATCGGTGACTGACCACGATTGACCTTATCGATCTTTTCCAGAACGATATCAATTCCCACCACTTCATTGTGCTGTGCCAACAATATGGCATTGGATAGTCCGACGTAGCCGATACCGGCTATGGCAATCTTCATTGCTTTTTCACCTCTTTCTGTAGTATACGGATTTCACTTTTCAACATCTCATACTTATCCATCTTGAGCTTCAGGAAGTTGATGGAGAGCCTTCCCTTCTCTTCAATCCCTTTTGGGGTAAGTAGATAAACATAGTTCAATTTATTTGAATTATGCTTGAAGTCTGATAGTTTTACCCAGCCTTTCTCAATCAATTTTTTCATACAATAATTTACCTTTCCCAGGCTCACCCCCACCTCTTGGGAAAGATTTCTTTGAGTATACTCAGGGTTTGCCTCTAATTTACGAAGCAGATCAAGTTGAATATCTTTATGGTTCATTAGGTGCAGAAAAAATAATTGGGAGTTAAATATTAGACAAGCTACCGCTGTATTGTACAAACATATTTGTACAAAAAAAAGTCTTTGAAATCTAATTTTACCATTAATATTATTGATGTTCAACAAATGAACAAACTATAGTTGTCAACATCCAATCTAAACAAATATGACAAACTTTTTCACACCAAAATCTTCTTGAATTTGACAGAAAAAAATCCAATTTTTTTTGATGCTTGCGGGAGGGTAAATTAATACTTAGACGATTACAAGAGCCCCCAAAAATCCTTATGGATATAGTAAATAAATTATGGACTATATTCTAAATATAATTTTAGAAAACCAAAACTAGGCATGTTCATTGAAGCCAAAGCTAAGCATAATAAAGATATTAAAATTTAGGAGAAAGTGATTTTTCTAATCTTTATATAGCAAGCATTAGGAAGACCTAGTTAACATCAATACCAACGATGTTGATTTTCATTTTTTTTATCTAATAATATTGGATAATAGCCACCGAATTTCAAACCTTGATTTAAAGTAAAATCAATAAGAACTGTTATGATTATCATCTATATTGCTCAATTTAGATATTTGAGCAAGAAATAAAAATAAAAAGAAAATAAAGAAAATTAAGACATCATGGCTAGAAAAGATGGACTGAGTTTGGCCAAATATTGCAAAACTAATAATGAAAAGTATTCCGCAATAAGAATACATGCCCACCAGATCATTTTTATGACTTAAATTTTGCCAAAATATTTTCATTGGGAAGGCAAATAGTAGGGTGAGCAGTATGACTCCTGCGATACCATTTTCAGCCAGTACGTTCAACCACTCGTTGTGGGCATGTCTATATCTTGTTGTGTATCTTAACGAGCCGTCCTCATTAAAACTCTCCAAGTATAAGAATGGGTACTGCCAATTTAGTGAGGGCTGCTCTTGCAAAGTTATGATATCTTCTTTTGTTAGTATGTTTGAGTTCTGATCTTTTACTGTTACATCGCTATGGCTTATAGCGTCCATAATGATCACGGCCTTTCCCCCGGCACGAAAGTGGTTTGGCCCGACGCCAAATGGAAACTGTCGGCCAACCTCTAAAGCCAGCTTGTATAAAACTAATCTGTCTCCTGTCGCGCTATCATAGCTACCCACTGAAGCCTGGACAAATGTATCAGCTGTCCTGCTTTTTATTGTTTGGTATTGTTCTGTAAGTGCTACCAAAAAAAACACAACAAAGGCAAGGGATATACGCAACAATACGGGCTTAGAAAATAGATAGTATTTGTTAAACATACTCCTTTTAAGGGTATAGATGACAAAGCTGAGTAGCAGGAAGACATAGGCAAGCCAGGCGCCCCTAGTTACAGATAATAATGAGCCATAAAATGCCGCTAAACTCGCGATAAGTAGTATCGTTGAAAGTAATTTTTTATTCGTATTCCAAGCATACATCATCGGCACCCACAATAACAAATCAGCTACAACCATGAACTGCCCAAAGGAAATTGCATGGTTCATGCCCCCAGGGGCCCTATAATGACCTAAAAAATACACTTGATACACAGCGATGCTGACGGTTATAAAAACGCCAATACTTAGGCCAATTGCTATAACCCTCCAATCCAGCCTATGGCGCCTCAACAAGAAAAATATTGGGAGCATTAGTAGCCATCGCATTGGATTATCCATCGCGCTCAAGGCCATTCTGGTATTGACGAACTCCAGGCCCTCGGGTTGAAATAATGTATTTAAAAGATTTAATAGCCAATAAAGTATAACCAGGGCAACAAAAATTATCTCATCTCTACTTAGTTTATATTTTGATCTACCATCTGTGCTGGTAAAGAATACGTAGGCCATTGTAAGTAGCAATACAATTGCCGCCTCTCCACCACGGCCTATGCCAAGGATGGTAACACAAAAAACAAAGACCCAGAAATTAGTCCAATGGGTTAAGTACTGATTTGATTGGTTTCTCATTATCAGTAGGGCTTAAATATAAAAATGAATATTATACAAGAATAGACCATATTGATGCTTATCAGATCAGTGGTGGAAGGATAAGAAATACAGAATCAATTACTCCCTAGGTCTGTATCAGTCTGATGCAGTTGGGGTGTTTTAATGTGCACGCTCTATTGTCGTTGATGAAATATAAGTTGGTCTGAAATATACAAACATAGCAGTTGCTATTGTGATGGTTAGTGAAGTCAAAACAATAAATCGTTTTGATTCAGTTATCAAGAGCCATACTATTTTGAAGTCAATCTCATCTTCTTTTTGGTGTATTTCTTTAGGCTTAATTTTTTGCATTTATATCTTTTTAAAATGAATGGTAAATATTCTGAATCATATGAAACTAACTTTATAGATTGGTTTTATTATGATTATAAACATTTAGTTTTTAATCATGAAGTAAAGTCTTAAATTATC
>Ga0209816_1001284_pt1 | contig 18906 bp, 31 predicted proteins | sample CoawatmetaG01DNA_FD_187509 | JGI IMG/M metagenome (GOLD analysis project Ga0209816, IMG submission 187509) | Marine microbial communities from the West Antarctic Peninsula - Coastal water metaG017-DNA (SPAdes) (version 2) | ecosystem: Environmental > Aquatic > Marine > Coastal ... | reverse complement strand
CCGCAGGTCTTACAACAAACGGTATGTACATGGCTGGCGTGAACGCAACTGCGGGAACGCATTTCCATATGGGTATGACACACACTAACACCAACGCTGCTAATTCTATCCTATATTTAAACCGCCAATCAGCAGATGGAAAGTTAATGGAATTTCGGCATGCAAATGTTGCTGAAGGAACCATCTCTGTTAGTGGGAACACTGTGGCTTTAAATGGTTTTTCTGGACGCCACGAAAGTTCTGGTATTCCAGCAAACACACCTGTTGGTACAGTGGTTAGTACAATAGATGCTCTGGATGTTTACCCTGCAACGCAAAACAATCCTGAAGGTGGTGTAGAGACTAACCCAAAAGCAGGTCAAACAAGAGCCGATCACGCAAAAGTAAAGGTATCTGATACATCAGGTGATGCTTGTGTGTATGGGGTAGTTGCTGAGTTTACACCGGAAGACAAGGTAAACGTCACATCTGTGGGTATTGGTTCTATCAGAGTAACAGGTGCTTGTGCCAAAGGTGATCTTCTTGAAAGCAACGGTGATGGCACAGCTAAAGTGCAGTCAGATGATATTGTACGCAGCAAAACAATCGGAAAAGTAACAATCGGCAATAGCAACACAGGTGTGAAACTTGTAGCTTGCGTAATGTATTGCGGATAATTCACTGTCATAAAGGAAAAACAAACAATGACAATAACTACAACTTGGAACGTCAAAGATATGAAGCGTAAGGACTCAGACGGGGGTGTATTCCTCGTCAACTGGTCACTAACCGCACAAAGCGATGGAACCCCATCGTACTCAGCACTAGAAGGCGGTAAGCTGCGATGCACTGCTGACCCTTCTGCTTCAGACTACATAGCATACGCAGACCTTACAGAAGCTAATGTTCTTGGCTGGGTCTACAGTAGCCTAATTGAAAAAAAAGAAGATGGATCAGATGAAACCGCCGCTGAAGCAAAAGCTCGTATAGAAGCAGAACGTACAGCAAAGGTGCAGGGTCAGATAGATGGTGCTTCAGCTAATTCTGCTGGCGTTCCGTGGTAAAATTAAAGGATAAACAGACATGACCAAAGCAAGAACTAACGCCAGCGCATCACCAGCCGTAGGTCGTAACATGATCATCAATGGTGCAATGAATGTGGCACAGAGAAGTGCGTCAGTTGCTGCTTTGGGTGCTGCTACTGGATATTTTACGTGTGATAGATGGAAACTTGATGAAGCTGATGCTAGTGCTGGTCGTTTAACAATGAGCCAGACAGCAGATGGGCCAAATGGTATTTCTGCTAATTGTTTAAAACTAGACTGTACTACTGTTGATACGTCTATTGCTGCTGGAGAAATATTAAAAATAGCTCAAAAGATAGAGGGCCAAAATTTACAACGAATAGGTAAGGGTGTAGCTGGAGCAAAACAAATTACTGTAAGTTTTTATGTTAAAGCTAGTGCGGTATTTACTTTTGCTGTTGAGTTGTATGATGCTGATAATGACCGTCAAATATCTAAATTATATGCTACTACAACTGATTGGGTAAGACATGAACTTACATTTGCTGCTGATGTAGATGATGGCAGTTCACCTTTTAATGATGATAGTGCTCGTAGTTTGGATTTAAATTTTTGGCTTCACGCAGGTGCTACCTATACAAGTGGTACATTAAATACTGCAGCATTTGCTAACAGAACAAATGCTAATCGTGCCGCTGGCATAAGCAGTTTTTTCAGCAACACTGCCAACAATTTCTTTCTCACAGGCGTACAGATGGAAGTAGGTCCAGTAGCTACAGAGTTTGAGCAAGAGGATATTGGTACTACGTTAGCTAAGTGTCAACGTTATCTGTATAGAGCAGGTGGTGGTGGAGAAGCATACGCTGCGTTAGCAACCTACGGAATAGCGGATGCCGCAACAACCGTAGAATCTGCTATACCTTTTCCTGTACAAATGAGGGCTACCCCTGCAGTTTCTAGTAATGATGTCCAAGTTGCAGATGGCGTTAATGCAGCTGTTGACTGTTCTGGAGTAGTAATAGGAGATAACGTTAATTGTAGAAATATGGGGCATGTTATTGCTACAGTAGCTAGTGGACTAACACAATACAGGTCTTATTATATTAGGGGTAGTAATAATGATGATGCCCATCTTAGCTTTGATGCGGAGATATAACTATGAATATTACAGATGCAAAATACAACACTTCTAAAATAACAGGTTCTAATGGTTCTATAAATTGTATTATAAATAATGAGTCATGGTCAGTTCCACTAGACCCAGACAACAGACACTACGCAGAGATATTACGCCAAGTTGATGCTGGCACTATAACAATAGAGGATGCAGACTAATGGCAGGTTATCTAGGATCAGTACCAGTACCACAGGCTACGCAACACCGTGAGAGCTTCACAGCTACTGAAGGACAGACTTCATTCGCTACGGCAGGTTACACCCCCCAGTTTGTGGATGTGTACCTCAACGGCTCTCACCTAAGTCCTGCTGACTTCACAGCTAGTAATGGTAGTGATGTCGTATTAGGTGTAGCTGCCAGTGCAGACGATGTGTGTGACATCATAAGCTATACACCATTTGAGATAGCAGACCAGACGTTTACTGGTACTATTGATATAACGGGTGAGTTAAAGACTACTACACTAGGCACATCTAACTTCAGAGCAGGTGTAAACGCAGGTAACTCAATAGCCTCTGGCGGTAACTACAACGTGGTCTTGGGCGATGAGGCTGGTACGGCAATTACTACTGGGGATTACAATACAGCAGTAGGGTATTTGGCAGGTACGGCAGTCACTACGGGTATAATGAATGTATTAATAGGTGCATTAGCAGGTGATTCACTAACTGATGCAGACAAAAACGTAGCAGTGGGTAGAAACGCTTTAAGCACAGACACTTTAGGTAGTTTATCAGTAGCGATAGGTAATTCTGCATTAGCTAATCAAAACTTTACTACAGCTACAAATAGTTACAACACAGCAGTGGGGACTAATGCGGGATTAGCAGTCTCAACTGGCGTAAACAACACCCTCGTAGGTGGCCTTGCAGGCGATGCTCTGACTGATGCAGATAAAAATACAGCAATAGGATATGCTGCTTTAGGTGCTGATACATTAGGTAGTTTGTCTACTGCCGTAGGGCGAATGGCTCTTACATCTCAAAACTTTACCACAGCTACAGATACTTACAACGTAGCGGTAGGACATAACGCAGGGCTATTAGTCTCAACTGGCGTAGAGAACACTCTGATCGGTGCGCTTTCTGGTGATGCAGTAACTACTGGCAGTTCTAATGTTGCAGTAGGTAGAGCAAGTTTTACTACTAATACTAAAGGAAATAAAAACGTAGCAGTAGGAGATGCGGCTCTTGGCGCATTTAATGTTACTACAGATACAAATACTTATAATACGGCAGTAGGTCAAAATGCAGGTGGAGCAGTTACCACTGGCGTACAGAACACCCTTATTGGTGGATTAGCTGGTGACGCCCTTACAGATGCAGATTTTAACGTGGCATTAGGTGTGGCTTCTTTAACTCAAGACACACTAGGAAGTAGATCGGTTGCTGTTGGCTATGGCTCATTACAAACGCAAAACTTCACTACTGCTACAAACGTTTACAACGTAGCAGTTGGTTATAACGCAGGTGCATCAGTCACCACGGGCATAGAGAACACCATCATAGGTGGATTAGCTGGTGACGCTCTTACTGATGCTGATTATAATGTGGCTTTAGGGCATTTAGCTTTGAGTACGGATAGAAAAGGAAATAGAAGTACCGCTTTAGGTAGGTCTGCTTTAGCTAACCAAAACTTTGCAACATCTACAAATACGGATAACACAGCAGTTGGCTATAAAGCAGGTGAAGCAGTAACCACGGGCATAAGAAACACCCTCTTGGGTGCGCTATCTGGAGATGCACTAACTGATGCAGACTTTAATGTGGCGTTGGGTTATGCATCTTTAGGCGCAGATACTATAGGTAGTAGAAGTACGGCAATAGGTTTTGCAGCATTAAGCGCACAAAACTTCACTACTGCTGTCGATACTTTAAACGTAGCAGTGGGGATATTTGCAGGATCAGCAGTCACCACGGGCATTAACAACACCCTAGTCGGTGGTAATGCTGGAGATGTGTTAACCGATGCTGATAACAACGTAGCTATTGGCGCTAACGCTTTAGGTTCAGATACTTTAGGTAGCTATTCAGTAGCTATTGGTGCTAGAGCTTTACTTAGCCAAAATTTTACTACAGCTACTAATTCCTACAATACGGCAGTTGGTGGTGATGCGGCTGTCGACCTCACCACGGGCATAAAAAACACCGCCTTAGGAGCATTAGCTTTAGATAGAGAAACGCAAGGAAACAAAACTGTTGCGATTGGGTATCAAGCATTAACTAATCAAAACTTCGGGTCTGATACAGATTCTTTTAACGTAGGCGTAGGTTTTAATGCAGGAGCAAATGTAGGAGTGGGCACAACCAACACCCTTATTGGCGCTCAAGCAGGTGATAATATTACAAGTGGAAGTAACAACGTTTGCTTGGGTTACAACGTAGATACTGGTTCTGCAGGTAGAGACTTTGCTATCGCTATTGGTAATGCTATTACCAATACTGCTAGTAATCAAGTTGTTATTGGTAAAGCAGATAATCTAGTTGCTCTTGAGTTTGACACTGACGCTACTTGGACAAGAACTTCTGATGTCAGATTAAAAACAGATATTGCTGATGCAACATTAGGTTTAGATTTTATTAATGACTTGCGTACCGTCACATATAAATGGAAGGCGTCAAATGATTTAGACCAGAATGACCCCCAGCTTAAAAAGTTGTATAACTCAGAAAATCAAATGAATACTACTGCAACTATGCATGGCCTTATAGCTCAAGAAGTTAAGACTGCTTTAGATACTGCTGATGTAAATACATTTAAAGGTTGGAAAGAAGACCCTGATGGGATTCAAAATATTTCAAGAGAGATGTATGTCCTACCTCTAATCAAAGCAGTACAAGAACTGTCAACAGCATTAGACGCAGCATTAGCTCGTATCGCAACACTAGAAGGTTAAGCATGGAACTTATACCACGCCACTTCCCAAACGTAGGTGTAGTTGAAGCCCAGCTCCCAGAGGACGTTGTGGACAACATATGGAAAGTTGTGAACGAAGCAAGAGAACAGCCAGAGGACATGAAGCCTGAACTTGCAGGTAACATCAGTAAGTCCATCAGGCTGGACGGTGACTCACCCCTACTCAAGGAGTTTGTGACTGAGCTACTACCCTCGTTTATACAGAGCCACATCGAGGCATACGGCGCACCTTGGCGTGAAACCATGCGTGAGGGTGAGGGTTGGAACTTGGAAAGCCTCTGGGTAAACTTCCAGAAGCAGCATGAGTTTAACCCACCGCATGACCACAGTGGCGTTTACAGCTTTGTCATATGGATGCAGATACCTACGTCCTACGCAGAGCAAAAGCAGCTTCCTATTTGTGCCAACTCAAATGCAGATAACCACATATCTAACTTTGCATTTAGCTACACAAATACGTTGGGCAGGGTGTCAACCTTTGCCTACAACATGGAGAAAGAAGCAGAGGGTTACATGGTTATGTTTCCCTCAACCATGCTTCATCAGGTTTTCCCGTTTTACGATAATGACGGGGAAAGAATATCAATCTCAGGCAATATTAACATTGCAAACCTAGAAGGACAAACATAATGGCAAGAGAAGCAGATCAAATCGCACAAGACCACTCAGCACTGCTGGGTAGCGTATCAGTAATTACTAACGTAATTGATGGTGACAATGATTTCTGTAATGACATGACGTTAGCAGAAAAGAAAGAGCGTGTAGCTCGTAGCAACGGTTATCTAGTCCACATGAAGGCACTAGACGATTGGGGCAGTGAGAGTTTCACTGCAATAGACGCAGCTATATCTGCGGCTAATACATTCGCAGATTCTTAAACTTAACTTAAAAGGAAATCAAAATGACTGAAGAAAAAAAGGTCGTTATAGATGACGTGGAATACGCAGAATCCGACCTCAGTGACCAATCTAAAATGTGCATAAATCACATAAATTCGCTGGATCAGAAGATCGGTTCAGCCCAATTTAACCTGGATCAACTCCGGGTTGGCAAAGAGGCTTTCGTCAATATGCTTAAAGGTTCACTAGAAGCCCCGGTTGACGCAGAAGTCGTCAACTGATGGAAATGGACGCGCTTTGGATGGTCGCACTGACCGCCACCAGTGGTTTTATCATTTGGTGGGCAAAAAGCCAGCACGACGAACTAAAGCGCGTCACCATCCTACTTAATAGAACACGCGAAGAATATGTAACAAAGCCAGAAGCGAATACCGATATTTCGCGCATTCTGGACAGGCTAGATAGGCTTTCTGAAAAGCTAGATCGGCTAATGGAAATCAAAACTTAGACACAATTATTACCACGCGAAAGGGGTAAGCAATGGACCCCATGAGTGCTTTAGCTATGATTAAGGCTGGCCTTTCCGCTGGCAAGCAAATCCATTCTCTAGGCAAAGAGATTGCTGGCTTTTTTGACTCGGTGGATGACAGTAACAAAAAGCACCAAAAGAAGAAAAACAGCATCTTCACATCCAGCAATGAGGAAGCCCTCGACACGTTCATGCAAAAGGAACGCGCCAAGGACGCTGAATTACAGCTTAAGGAGATAATCACCCAATCCCGTGGATACAGTGCTTATCAGGAATTGCTCAATCTTCGCCGGGAGATACGCCTAGAGCGCAAAGAGTTAGAACGGCAAGCCAGAGTAGAGCGTGAAGAACTGCAAAACAAAGTCATCACGATAATCGTGGTTGTCTGTGGTTTGGTTCTGGCGGCTGTGTCTGGCGGTGCTTATCTTTGGTACATTGGCATGATCAAATTTTAGCAAGTGACGATGAAGCAGCATAAGCGCGTCTGGATTGTCTACGACGACGACAATCACATTGTCATCATCACGCGCAATAAAATCTCAGCGATAAATTATGCAAAAGGATTGAAGCAATGACAGTCACAATGGAGCGTGTTTTACACTGGAAAATACTGCCCAGAATAATGATGCTTATGATGTCAGTTTCGGCTTGGCGGGTAGTTGAGTGGTTTATGACCCTGCCCGACCCTACCACCCAGCAATCAGCATTGGTGAGCGTAGTTACCGGGGCAATGACAGGCGCATTTGCCGTCTGGTTAGGCCATGAGCAATGAGTTTACTTAGTTCACTTATTGGCCCAGCGACAGAGATTGCTGGCAAGTTTATCCAAGACAAAGACAAGGCGGCTGAACTTGCCCATGATCTTAGCACGATGGCTGACCGTCATGCTCAAGAGATTGCACTAAGCCAGATCGAGGTAAACAAGGCTGAAGCAGCCAGCGGTAGTTTGTTCAAGGGTGGCTGGCGTCCATTTGTAGGGTGGATATGCGGCTTTGCACTTCTTTATCACTTCATACTTTGCCCACTCATTATATTTGTAGTTGCCCTAACTGGCACTGCAATCCCACCCCTTCCAGAGTTTGACATGGGTAGCCTGATGACAGTGCTGCTTGGAATGCTTGGTATTGGCGGCTTGAGAAGCTTTGAGAAAACCAAAGGGCTTACGAAGTAATGGAAACTTGGCAAGCCATCTTGCTGGGCATGGTCACGCTCAACACAGCCGTCAACGTCTGGCGGTTCTATCTGGAGTATCACAAATGAAGAACAATTTTGACAAGTGTTTGGCTATGCTACTTCATCACGAAGGCGGCTTTGTAAATCATCCTAAAGACCCAGGCGGCATGACTAACCTCGGTGTGACAAGGGCTGTATATGAGGATTGGGTTGACGCTCCTGTGTCTGAGCAAGATATGCGTGACCTAACGCCGGAAGATGTAGGGCCGATTTACAAGAAGAAATATTGGGATCGAGTGAAAGCTGACAACTTGCCAGAAGGCTTAGATTGGTCTTGCTTTGATTGGTGTGTAAACTCAGGCAGTAAACGCCCAGCAAAAGCATTACAGCGCATTATCGCAGCAAAGGCTGATGGTTCAATAGGTCCAGCAACGCTAACACTGGTGGCCGACCATGACCCGGTTGAATTGATCGAAAAGATGTTTGACGTAAGACAATCGTTTTACGAAGGCTTATCCACCTTTGACACGTTTGGCCGAGGCTGGACGCGCAGAAATAAGGAAACCCTAGAGCAATCCTTAACGATGGCCGGGGAGTAAACCTTGGCCCTATCCCGTCACGCTCTTGCTGAACGGGTTGGTCGCTCTGGCGAATTGCTGGCAATGTCAAAATTAGAGATGGCTGGCCATAGATGCCACCATGTCGTGACTGTTGCAGATGACGCCTGGATCAAGACTGAAACTGGCCGCATCCTTACCCTGCAAATAAAATCTTCCAACGGCATACATTACAACGGTGGTCGGCAATACGCATTTTGGACGAAATCAGCGCCAGGTATTATAAGGTCCGACATTTACGCATTTGTAGCTCTTGATCGAGGGCTGGTGTATTTTATGAAAAAGTCCAACAAAAATCTAAAGAAGTCTAACACTCGCATACACAAAGACCTCTTTACCGCCGAAAATGAGACCAAGACGATGAATAAAGTGCTTGGCTAATTCGGCGACAGGTAAATGTTCCAAACCTAATCTGGCTGTTGGAACATAACCACCAAAAGTTCCAAAATAATTATTGACACATATTCGAAGCGTTAATATCATACCCGTGATTTTAATAGGAAAACAAAGGCTTTGCCGTAGGCGACTGATTATTTCATATGTTGATTGGATTATCTCATGTGCAAATTGGCCGATTTAAAGCAAAACTTTTACATTCCCCTTAAAATTATGATTATGGGCGTCTTGCGTAGTTAGTATTTCGTCCTTTTTTTTAACAAATGTAATGCAGATTTGCATAATAACTGGAACATTGATTGGAACAAATTTGACTATTACATTATTTTAGTAATAAATTGGAATACTAAATGAATAAAGTGAATAACGATTCGACAGTGATAATCTCTACTAGAGGCAGGGAGATTATAAGAGAACTAACGAAGGTCAGAGAAACCTTTCTACAAGTAAGTGAATGTGAGCTTGAAATCGGCGAAGCTGCTTGGTCAGAGCTTGAAAGGTTTTTTCTTGAAGAAATGCGACCACTAGAAAGCGAATTAACGGAGGAAATATTCGATGCCAACAATTTTGAAACTGAAGATGCTAAGTCTGCTTGAGAACAAACGAGGCTTTCAAATACGGTTTATTAATCCAGATGGAAATGACACTAAGAAGCAAGTTCCGTCTGGCGTAAATCCACACCAGTATGCAGTCGAGAAAAACCTACTGTTTGAGCAAGGCGATTATGGTGGCAAATCCACCAGCATTACGCTCAACCAAGCCGTCATTAAGTTTTACACCCAGCTTGATGAAATGGTCTACCGTGAGAAAACAAATGCTAAATATGGCAACACTATGCGCCCTCACCGCCGGAACTTGATCAAGGGCATATTGCAAAATCATATCTTGCCAGCGCTGGGCAATGAACCTTTGACAAACATAAAGCCGTACCAGATTAAAAGTTTGCAAACTGAACTCAGCTATAAAATGACACCGCAAGTCGTGAACGCTTATCTGGCTGTGCTAGGTAGCGTGTTTACGATGTGTTACGAAAAAGGCTGGATGGAAACTAACCCGGTGATGCTCATTAAGCGTCTTCAAGTCAAAGAGTTTAAAAAGCTCTACACACCCGTCAAGCATGAGGTTGAAGAGGTTATATCTGCTGCACCTGACGATTGGCGGCGTACCATGATTATGATTGCTGCTAACACTGGACTGAGAACCTGTGAGATACTTGCGTTAACCTGGAAAGCAATATCTGGCGATGTAATTAAAGTTGAGAAAAGCGTTGTATTCGGTCATGTTGGTAAACCTAAAAACAAAACCAGCAAGCGAAAGGTACGCATAGACGGCAAGCTTAAACTCAGGCTGAATACAATGCGCTTGGCAAGCACTGGCGACTTTCTCTTTACCAACTCAAACGGCAATCTTTACACTGGTACAGACGCAACAAGACAAGTGTTAGATAAAGCAATCAAGAAAGCCGGAGTGCAAAGCTTTGGCTGGCATGGCTTGCGTCGGTTCTATGAGAATGAACTTGAAGACCAAGGTATGCGTAAGGATCACATCCAAAAGCTTATGGGCCACCAAATAGGTAGCCAAGTGACAGATAGGCATTATAGAGTTGTGCGTGAGGAAGCTGTGCTGACTGACGATTACGTTCTTAGCATTGGTGGCTAACTTGATTATTAGGCACTTCTAAATTGAGGTAAAAGAGGGGAGCATAGCGCTCCCCTTTTGTTTACATTCTGTTGCGCTGGCTACCAACGACAACGTGAATGTTATGTAGATCAGTTCTATGAAACTTGATCGGATTATTCATGGTGGGCGTTCTCACCATAACGTAATCATCAGCAAGCTCAGTTACCTCTCTAAATATACCGATTAACTTGTCGGCGTATTCAAACAACAGCACAACATCGTCGCCTATAATCGGATCAAGTGTCGGATCAACAAACAAAGTATCACCCTGTTTGTATCTAGGCTCCATTGCTTGGCCGTAGTTCGTCGCGGCGTAAGCTTCTGCTGAATATTCTAAGAATGATGGTTTCTTGATCTGAGTGGGCGCACCTTGTTGTGACCTGACTACAAAACCATCACCATGTGCAAAATTTTGGTTCATAACTTGTTTCTCTTGGTAAAAAGGTATGAATACAGCACTTCCGACTCGATTGAATGCTTTGAACGGGGTTTGACCCGTCTGCACCTGTTCATCCATAAAGTCGGCTATCGTAATTCCCAGAGCTTCAGCTATTCGTATCAGCTTATCATGTGAGGGGGTCTTCGTTATACCTTGCTCTATCTTGCTAATTTGGCTTTGGCTGACTCGTGAAAGTGTGGCTAATTCACCTTGGGTTACTGACATATTTCGTCTTACTTCGTACAGTTTAGTGTACATCTCACATTCCAATCTCTAAACGATTTATCGTAAATCTCACACTTTCCAGTGATAACTCTATTTCCAGCACCTATAGTCAGAGATGCAAATGCGGAACGCTCTCTATTAGGTGAACAACTTGCATCGCGTGGCGGCTGACCTGTTGGTGGATTTGGAAACCTTGTTGCGCGTAATCCAGCCAGAGCGCCAGATGTGTTTGCACCGCTGGCCCCATTGCACTGCAAGCAAGGCATGGTTGGCGGCTTTCCATTGTGGCGTCTACCTGAGCGTTGTCTGTACTCCCACAAAGTCATTCCAGTATTAAGCGTAAGCTCACCAGCGCCGACTTCGCTGCGATTGCGAACAGTCTTCTGGCCATGCGTTCTACTCTGCATAATATTCTCTCCCGTTGTTAATCATATTATTCATTTATGAATGATAGTCAAGTGGCATGAATATATGGGTAATTCATCAATGTAACTAAAAAAGTCAAATAGGAATTGACACGAATAGCCAACAGCATTATGCAGATATGTACTGAACAAACACTACAATTATTGTGAGAACTACTTTGCAACTGTACGAATATTTAATCCAAGAGAACCTTTCTCAAACTGATTTCGCCAAACAAATTAAGATCAGCCAGCCTACGTTAAGTCGTTATCTGAATGCTGATACTATTCCATCAGTGGTAAACGCGATTATAATTGAGAAAGCCACGCATGGCCAAGTTCCATGTTCTTGCTGGGGAAATCTAAAGCGCAAGCTCAAGCAAGCATTTAAAGATCAAGCAGCGGTGCTTATAGATGAGTAGCCGTGCCAAAGGTCGCAGAAACGAGCTACTTGCGCGTGATCTATTTCTTGCCGAGCTTGGCATTAGTCTTAAACCAGATTTAGATCAGTATCGCAGTAATGACCGTGGCGACTTAATCCCAGCAAGTGATGAAACGGATTGGCCGTTTGTTATCGAGGTTAAGTCACGCAAAGACGGCTGGACCCATGACAAAACTTGGTGGGAACAAGTCACCCGTGCCGCCAATGCACAAAAAAAGACACCCGTGTTGATGTATAAGTTTGACCGTCGTGATTGGCGGTTTGTCATAAAGTTAGACACGCTGAACGACGCGCTCAACGGTGAACATAGTCACAACGATGATTACCTGGTCACGCTTGATGCCGACGCATTTTTCTACATTTGCAGAGAGATTTTGTCAGGGGGAGAAGAATGAATACAACAATAGATTGCCCGGAATGCAAAGGCGAAGGCAGGGCGACTTACGAGCGAATGATACCGCAAGGGTTCAACACGCCAATCCCAGAATTAGAAGAATACTTCGACAACTGTGACAACTGCGCTGGCGCTGGGCAGATCGAGCCGATGGATGATGACGATGAATAATCCAGAATTGGTAGACCAGATGAAAGCGGCGGCATTGCTGGGCATGAGCCAAACAGAAGCGGCTGAATACTTATGCGTCCCGGCAAGCCGAGTATTTCAAATGAAAACTAAACATAACATCAAGTTTGGAGTTAGCAAAAATGGAAGACAACGCACAGCAAGCACAGGTTATATTGAAGCGTCTGCAACGCCAGAACGAGATGATGCTAAAGCAATCTCAGATGCGAGGAAGGCCGAGTTTGCAGCAGAACTTGGAAGAACAGAAGGCGCTTCTCGATATGCTGGATACAAAGTTCCAAAAAGCAAAGCTGGGCTAGATGATGCCTTATACACAGCCAAAAATCAGCGAGATCGCGCCGAGATACAATTTGGCTATAACTGGTATCAGTTTGAAACACAGCAGCGTGAGTTAGGACTACGCCCACCCCTGCCATCACGCGGTAAACCATTGGGCTACATTAATGAACAATCTGAACGCGCCAAGCAACGCAAGTACGCTGAGATAGAACGCCGTCGTCAGGTTGTCTTTAGCTTAATTAAGTCAGGCCGAGAATACACAGCAAGTCAGGTCGCAAGGCTGACGGGCGAAAGTGTGCCGAGAGCCAATGATTTGCTTGGCCGGATGGCAATGGATGGCCTGATTAATCGAGAGCGACAGATAATCGAAAACGGCGTGAGCAAGAAAGATAAGCGCACCTGGCGTTGGGTATATTTTAACATAGAGGCAATAGCATGAGCGAGATAACAACAGGCGTATATACAGATGTATCAAACGAAGATTACCACGCCATCAAGGAAATCGGCGGCAAGCCAGCGGTTAGCAGCAGTTACGCAAAGGCTTGGCATAAGCAAACGCCAGCACACGCTAATGCTGACCGTCCATTCAGAAGCAGCACGGTTTTCGACATAGGCACGGCAACTCATGGCTGGGCGTTAGAAGGAGTTGTCCCGGTGAAAGGTCCGGCAACAAGGCGCGGCAATGAGTGGAAAACAGCGCAAGCAGAAGCCGAATTTTCCAACACGGTAGCACTGACCGAAAGCGATCACTTCCGGGTTGAGCGCATGGTGGAAGAGCTACACAATAATGACCAAATCGCACGGTTTCTAAACCATCCAAAAAAGGTGGTTGAGGCAAGCATCTTTGCTGAATACGGCGGTATAGTAATGAAGTGCCGACCCGATTTATATGTGGAAAAGCTCGGTATCGTGGTTGACCTAAAGACAACTGTTTCGGCTGAACCGTACACGTTTGAGCGCCAGATGTATTCGCTGGGATATGACGTTCAATCGGCCTGGTATCTCAAATGTATGCAGCTTTTAGAAATCCCGGTGACACGCTTCATCTTTGCGAATGTAGAGAAAGAAGAACCCTACGCCACCAGCATGGTTGAGGTGGGGCCGGAACTGATGGCTTTGGCTAACGAGACAGTCGAGCGCGTCATAAAAGAAATTGTCGAGGCGAAAGAAACCAACACCTACGCAACAGGGTGGCCCGACTTACACGTTGCATCACCGCCAGCTTGGTTAACGCTGGATTAAACTAGAGAAACAAGGAGAAAGAATATGTCTGACTTTAAGGACGTAATGCTGAAAGACGTTGAATTTATCTACCCACGGGTGGACCAGTTATACAAGTATGACCCTCACGCCAAGAAGGACGACGGTACATCTGGCAAAAGTGTACCAGCGACGGCTGATGAACAAGGTGCGGCTTGGTCAACTAGTTTTATAATGAGCAAGGAAGAAGGCACTAAGTTCTGGGATATTTGCGCGGCTCACCACAAGGAAAGAGCGCCGGGCGAAAAGTTTAAAACGGTGCATGGTTATCGTCAGTTAGAAGATGATCGATTGCAGTTTAGCTGTAAGTCAAAAGGTAAGACGGCCAAGGGCGTCATTAAAAGCCCACCGCTGGTTATAGACGGCGAAAGAAAGCCGTTGGAAAACTTAGGCTTTTACGGTGGTTCCAAGGGCAACTTAAAGGTGACAATCTTTCCGTCACTTAATCCCAGCACAAAAGAGCATGGAATAACTGTCAGGCTTATAGCTATCCAGGTCACAGATGCCGTCTATGGCGGTGGCGGTGACGACATGGCTGGCTTTGATAGCATTGCGCCAGCGCCAAAGCTTGATGAAGACGACCCGTTTGGATTGCCGCCGTCACCGCAAGCCGCAAAGCAAGCACCAGCAAGCAATGATTTAGACGACGACATTCCGTTTTAAACGTGGATTACCCAAAGACATATTGGGCCGACTACGGGCAGCGGATCATTGACGCTCTTGACCTAAAGCAACTTAGCAAAGGTGAGTGGCATGGTCCCTGCCCGGCTTGCGGTGGAACTGACAGATTTTGGATCAGCAACCACCAAGGCGAAGTAAAGGTGCATTGCCGACAGTGTGGTGACTTCGCAGCAATACAGAAAGCATTGATCGAGCAAGGGTTGTGGCCAGCAAACGAGCCAAGCCGCGCCGACAATGTGATAAAGTTTAAGGAGCGTGAGGTGAGGGCAGAAGACTTTGACGGTGAAACATATGATGTCCGAAAACGCATTGAGCTACACGGCGCTAAACTAGAAGGCACCACGGTTGTCGTGCCGATAACAAATGTTGGCGGTAAGTTAGTCGGGTATCAACGTATCTCACCAGATGGACAAAAGCGGTTTAGCTCTGGCATGGATAAGGAAGCGAGTTTCGGCGTTTGCGGCAAGATTGACAATAATAAAGCATATGTGGCTGAAGGCTATGCCACGGCGTCCAGCGTTTACATGGCTACCGGGGTGTCATGCGTGTTTGCACTTGACGCTGGCAATCTACCCAAGGTTTGCGCCGAGTTTGCAAGGGCTTTCCCTGATGTAGCGCTGACAATCGCCGCCGACAATGATGAACCTGGTATCAAGGCCGCAAAGGCAACCGGGTTAAAGTTTGCTGCACCAAAGCAAGCCGGGGCAGATTGGAATGATATCCTGGTAAGCCAAGGTCGGGTTGCGGTTGAAACAGGGTTGAAATTTGCTAAGCGTCAGGCGGCATTGTTTACGCATCTTGACGACTTGCGGATCACCAAGCCGGAATGGCTGATTGACGGGTTAATCGAGCAAGATACGCTGGCTATGTGTTTCGGCGCGGCTGGATCAGGTAAGACGTTTGCTGTCATGGATATGGCGCTGTGTATATCGTCAGGCAAAGACTACCATGATCACGCTGTTGACCAAGGCACCGTGTTCTACATAGCTGGCGAAGGGCATTCGGGGTTTGCCAGGAGGGCAGCGGCTTGGAAGCAAACGCACGGTATTAAACCGGGGGAAGCGTCGTTCTTCAAGAGCAATAAAGCAGTTATAATGAGCGAACCAGAGAGTGTTGAGGTTCTCAAGGCTGAAATGGCCGAACTTGTGGAGAAAGCAGGGCGACCAAAGCTAGTTGTGATTGACACGCTGGCTAGATCGTTAGGCGGTGCCGACGAAAATGCTGGCAAGGATATCAATCTGTTTATCGTGGCTTGCGATGAAATCAAGGAAGAATACGGCTGTACGGTGTTGATCGTGCATCACACTGGCCACCAAAATAAAGAGCGTGGCAGAGGGGCAAGCCAGATAAACGCGGCGCTAGACCATGAGTTTCGCATTGAGGCATGGGACGAAACAAAGATTATCCTGACGTTCACCAAGCAAAAAGAGGATGCCATGCCGGAGCCGATGGCGTTCCTGATGCTGCCAGTGGAAATCATAACGGATGACATGGATAGCATTAGCTCGATCGTGTTGGAGTATACGCCAGATTTGCCGTCGAAGGGTTCACAAAGGATGAGCAAAGGCCAAGCGGTGTTGCTGAAGCTATTTAGGGAATTAGCGGAAAACGGGGAGTTAGAGCGGGACATTTTGCGGGACACGTATTTTGACCGATTTGACAACGGAAACAAGGATTCCACCAAGAGAAAGTTTAATCGGGACATTCGTAGTTTGATTGAGGATGAGGTGCTAACGCAAAGTAATGGTGTGTTATCAGAGGTTTGCGATGATGCAGAGGCTTAGCGGGACAGCGGGACAAAGCGGGACAAAACGGAAAATGTCCCGATTGCCCATTTTACACAAGCGGGACGGGACGGGACAAATGCCTATAGGCATGTCCCTTGTCCCGCCTTGGGGTGCGAAGGATTACTCAGATTTAAAAGAGAAGGATTTTTTAACTATGCTGGATAAGATTTCATGCTTGCTGGAACTTGAAGGCTTAGCCAATCGTCGCCGGATATTGAACTCACCAGATTTAACACGGTGGAATGAAGTCCAGCGCGGTTTAATCGTGCAGCGTAAATTTGAACTTGAGAACAAGAAGGGTAAACGCAAATGAACCGGGTTGAAATATTAAACACAGCCGCCGAGTTGATCAGTGGTGATCGAGCCGCGACGTATGGTGACGCGACAGTCAGCCATCAACGCATTGCTGATTTATGGTCAGCCTATTTGGGGACGCCAGTTAGCGCGGTGGACGTAGCGGCTTGCCTGATCCTAATGAAGGTTTCCAGGAGCAAAGGGGCAGCACACCTCGACAACTGGGTTGACATGGCTGGATACGCCGCACTGGCTGGCGAAATGGAAGCCGCGACAACAGCCGCGACAAAGGGCATTAAGAAGGCCAACGGAAGCAACGTAGGGCTGGATACAGCGACGTTAGCCGCGACAATGAGGTTTGATCCCGATGAAGAGTAAAAAGCCGTTGAATGAGCCTTATACGCCGTCTGATTTTGGCACGTCTGAACGCATCCAACATACGTCTGGTGTACGCTATGAGAGAACGTCGAAAAAGCTAGGTGCAGAGAAGCGGCTAAGGATCACCAACCAAACGCCGCTGGACAGAATGTTACAGCGCGACCACATCACACAAAGGCAATTTGATGCTGGTCAAAAGCTATATGCGTTGCATAGGAAAGCTGGTCGTTCTCAAAGGTTAACGTCGAATTACAATGCGAACATTGTTGACGGTGGTAGCGGGTTGAGTGGGGAAAGCGCAGGGGAAGCTTTTAGCGAATACCTGGCGGCATTGAGAAGCGTAGGGCGTGACTTGGCAAGCGTATTGCAATGGGTGGTTGTACAAGGAAGCGCACCTAATGAGTGGGCAAAAAATAACGGCCATAATCCAAAGGGTGGGATTGTAGCCGTTAGGTTGGCGTTGGACGCCGTGGGTGACTATTTTAGGATAGCTAGGTAGTTACGTTTTATACTTGCGTATATCATAAAATACCGCCTGTTTTAAATTGAATATATTGCGTTACTGTTTCTTTTGTTTCGTTGTTGAACTCTGCGAACATACGGTCTGCAACTGAGGTTACTTGCTGGACAAAATCAGGCCAGTCTTGTTCTGCCTCCCAATAAAATGTCGCAAGGGCAACGGTCTGCAAGTACCCGCTAATATCTCCCCTTTCGGGCATACTTTCGATAATCTCAACTTGTGCCGAAGCACCTTCTATCATTGACGTAATACCCATCTCTAATTCCTTTTTATACTTGCGCTTAAAATAAGGTTAACTAATTGGGCGCGACGTTCCCTAGCTTCCTTTGGTGTAATCATCATGTCAATCGTTTGTTGACGTAGTTCTTCATCAACTTTGGCGATGCGGTCAAATGGGTGAACTGTCATTTCTCAAACTCCAACTAATATTAAGAATATGATTGGCGCAGCAAACACAGTGATTGCGCCGATAAAGTCAGCCAGGGTGATTTCCTTGGCTAACTGTATGATTTCTTGGATGGTCATTAGGCGGCGTCACGCGCTTCAAAAATTTCCCAAAGCTTAGAGCTGATTCGCGCTTGGATTTCTCCATATGCCATAATGGTAGCAATTTCGTTATATGATTTACTATGGGTTACGCTGTAGCAATCGGAAAACCAATCTTCACCTTGGTCAATGTTGCAGTTTTGGCAAACGTCGTGAGCTTTATGATAATAAATTACATACTCTGAGCCGTCGGATCTTTCATGTGCTTGCTCATTTGCAGTGTCAAAATTAGATGTTTCTTCTGCAATCTCTTTTGCAATGTCGTTGCAATACTCTGTTAACTGATAATCGTTCATTGTATTCCCTCTCTCTGTTTTGGCTTCACGCTCTAAGCATGGCAAGGCATCGCCAAAGGTTGACGGTGCTAAGCGATGATTAGGATTTGTAATATTCTGGATTGTAATGGGTTGAAGCTTTACAGATCGGTGCTTTTCTTTCAGAAAATGCTTTTAATAAATCTGAGCATATGGCCTTAAACCCACCGATTTGTGTATCATGCCAAGTATAAATAGTGTCAGCTTCATTCTTTGATTGATACTCCACAAAGAAGCATCCGTCATTATCGAAGCCTAGTTCCTTTGCTAGTGTTGATGTTGGAAAAGCAAAAGCAATTCTTTTAACTGATTCAGATGGTATAAACATTGTATTCCCTCTCTCTGTTTTGGTTCCACGCTCTAAGCATGGTAAGGCACCGCCAAAGGTTGACGGTGCTAAACGATGATTAGACTTTGATTTTGC
>Ga0209816_1001283_pt1 | contig 18909 bp, 21 predicted proteins | sample CoawatmetaG01DNA_FD_187509 | JGI IMG/M metagenome (GOLD analysis project Ga0209816, IMG submission 187509) | Marine microbial communities from the West Antarctic Peninsula - Coastal water metaG017-DNA (SPAdes) (version 2) | ecosystem: Environmental > Aquatic > Marine > Coastal ... | reverse complement strand
GCTTCTTTGAAACAGGGACCGCCTTTTAATCTGTCATCATTAACCTCAAACCTCATACCCTCATCCCAAAGCACTGATATTAAAATATGTTTAACTCCCTCTTTTCTATTAGAAGAAATAAATTTATTAACATCATTTGTATCCTTTTCTTTTGATAACCTGTATCTAAAGCCTTTTGATACCGGCTTGATCTTGTTTGGCAAAGAGAAGTCTAGATAGATTATAAATAAAAAATACATTAAATATCCAACGAGCGATTTTTGGGCTAAAAAATGTTGGCGTTGCTGTTTTTTATATCTATTTAACTCATTTTTTTCCATAAAAAAACAAGTAAAGTCATAATGAACAATCCTTTTTTTATTGAAAAATGGTGGGAATATTATTTTTAGCTTGTCATAAAAGCTATATTCAAAAGGATCAATATATTTTATTTCTGGGAAAGTGCTTAAAATTAAATTTATATACAAATCTTCAGGATGTTTATTTGGATCCCATAGTAAATTATTATTTTCTAATGACTCATATTTCCAATTTTTAGCAATAATGCTTATTGAATAATTATTGCTAACAAGATCAGGAAGTAATTCAAAAAATTTACAGGAAGGACCAAGTAATGTCGTCGTTGTAAGGTCTATTATTATTTTTTTATTTTTTTTAGGCATTATTCATAAGTCTATATAACTCACAAGTATCTAACAGATTTTTATGTGTTCCACTGGCAACAATCTGACCTTTCTCGATAACATATAAAATATCAAAATCATGAACAGTAGTAAGTCTATGCGCTATGGCAATGATAGTTTTATCTCTTGAAAGCTCTTCTATCATTTTATTTATATATTTTTCACTTATATTATCAAGTGCGGAAGTTGCTTCATCGAAAACTATTATATTTGGGTCATCATACAATGCTCTAGCAATAGCTATTCTTTGCCTTTGCCCACCTGAAAGCCTTACTCCTCTTTCTCCCAACACCTCATTTAAACCATTTTCAAGTTCATTTATAAATTCATTTAAATAAGAGATTTGAATTGCTTTGTTCAATTTATTATTATTAAACTCTCTCCCAAAAGTAATATTATTAACAAGAGAATCATCAAGTATATTAAGCATTTGAGGGACATACCCAATATGCCCCTGAAGAATAGATAAATCATCTACTTCAATTTCATTAAAAAATAATTGGCCTGCTGAAGGTGAGGATAATCCAGAAAAAATATCAATTAGTGTGCTTTTGCCTGAGCCAGACTCACCCACAATTCCAATTTTTTTATTTCTATTAAATTCTATATTGATACTGCTAAGAGCGTCTATCTTTCCATCATATGAGTAGAAAATATTTTTAAATTGTATGGACTTCCAGCTATCATCAAATTCGCTTTTATTAAAAATATTATTGTCTTTATTTGTATTGATTTCTGAATTATTTTTATTAATGATCATTTCACTGTAGATGATATCTACTGATGCCTCTAAATTCTTTAATGTCATAGAAAGAGATGACATGGAACCCATGCTAGGAATAATTCTCCTAAAAGCAAATGCGTAGAAAATCAAGGATGGTAATATAGCTGCCATACTCAAATCACTAAATATAATAAATGTTATCACGCATAATAGTGCGACAATTCCAAAAAATTCTATAAAGATAAGTTGAAGAGGTGGATAGAAAGTTACATCCTTCAAAGCTTGCGAAAGCCCTTTTGTCTCATGAAGAAATCTATTTTTAAAATACTCCTCTGTACCAATAACTCTTTGATCTTTCATAGATAAAATAGCTTCGGAAGCTGTTTTAAAAACACCTGACAACCTTAATTCCCTACTAATTCCTGCTTTTTCTTGTATATTTTTCATCACTTTAAATAATATGAAAACAATAGTTCCTAGGATAATAACCAATGCCGATGTAACGATAAAATTATAAAATAACAACATAGATGAGAGGAAGGTAACTACAAACACAGATGTCACAAATTGCAGAGCTATAACACAAGCATATGCAGCCATTTCATTGGATTTAGTGGTTTTTTTGATTACTTCATTGGAATTAACTTTTGTGAAATCAGACCATTTCATTGAGTAGTAATTTGTTATTATACTATGTGATTTATTATAGAAAATATCATAAGGGATGGTTGCTGTTTTTTTTAAGACAATAATATGTAAACAAGATTTAATTAGGCTAGCTATAAAAAAGATAAGGATTAAAAAATAAACCACCTCAATCCCCCTAGTTGGGAGATTAAAAAAAACAAAGAATCTATTTAAAAATCCATCATTAATTCCCTCTTGATAAGATCCCAAGGAATCTAACAAAGGCACGATTAATGTTATTGTAGTTGTTTCAGCTATAACAAAGGCAAACAAAACAACAATAAAAATCAATAACTTTTTTCTTTCTTGTGGATTTGTAATGCTATATAGTTTTTTGAAAATATTCAAAAGTTTTAGAACTCCTTGGATTTTTTTGTATTTAAAAATTCATTAAGATCTTCTGGTGTGCCTATTCCATACATACCGTTATTAATTGAACCAATGTTATATATGCCAACTTTATAACCAGTATTGGTTAATTCGTTATATGCTGGAGCCACATAAAACTCACCATTAACACGCTTATTTTCTAAAATCATCTTTTCAGCAGCAAAGCAAAAATCTTTACCTCTTGAGAAATTATATATACCTACAGTAGCTTCGTCTGAAACTACAACTTTTTCAAAAGTTTCTGTAACTAAATTATCCTCATCCAACTTAACATAAGACCATTTAGGATCATTAGCCTTCATGGTCATAATAAGGCCATCCAGATTTTTATTTTCCATAGTTATCAGATATTCATTTATATCTACATCAACCCATTGATCAGAATTAGCTATCATTAATTGATCGTTATTATTAATAAATTTTTTACATAGCAAAACAGTACATGCTGCACCCTCAGTGTATTCATTTATGGGTACAATTATGGAGCTAGCATTTTTAGATAGTAGTTTATTTTTAAGATCATACTCATCTATATGAGATTGCTGACAGATAAAGATAAATCTATGATTACAATTTGGTGATAAATTATCTATAACACCCTCTATCATAAGTTTTTCATTGATTTTTATTAGCGGCTTAGGAGTTTTTATGCCAGCTTTAGCAAATCTACTGCCATGTCCAGCCATCGGTATTACTATATTTAACATAGTTAGTTAGACTTAGGTATTGCTATAATATCTGAAGCAAATGGATGCATGTTGCTACCGAAATTATATTCCAAAAGACCATCTTCAAACATTTGATAGCATATATATGCTGAAAGATATGAAGTGAAATCTGATTTCTTTGCATATTTTTTAATATGTTCTCTTAATAGAAATGATCTGCTTTTTTGCATTATTGTTGCTCCTTAAATAATATTTTTAAGTAACATATTTATCTTCATTGGCACCTGGGTGCTTCACGACTACTGTTGTTACATCAGTTAGGGCCTCAAAGTCAGTTGAGTGACCAGGAAATATTGTAAGTATGTCTCCTGATTTATAGATTTCGCCATTCATCATTACTTCTCCCTCCAAAATCAGAGTTATCTCAGTTGCAATTTTATGGAAATGAGATTCTTCTGAGTCCCCTTTTGTATATTTCTTAACTCCAACCTCTACATCATTAGTAGAAAGGACGGTTGGTTCAAAATTTCCAACAAACCAACCTTTAAACATACTATCAAGCTTATCTACTTTAAATTTCATCACCTACCCTCTAAAAATTTTATATAACTATCAACTAATTTAGGACTCATTAATGAATGATAATCATCAGATGGTATATTAAAGGCTACAATTCTTTTGTTATCTAAAACCAATTGATTAAAAACCGGGCAAACAAAATACATATCATTTACGCTAGCTCCCTTTAGTATCATTTTTTGAGCCCCTTCTATAAAAAAGTTACCTTTTTTGAAATAGTAAAACCCAGCCGTTGCATGATTACTAATAGGTGTTTTTTCAGAGACCTCTATTACATCATTATTATCATTGATTCTTACATAAGACCATCTGGGGTGAACGGAATCAAACGTGATTACTCCTGCATCGAATTTCTTGTTAGAAAAAAATTGCCTTATTTCTTTCAAGTCAATATCAATTATTTGATCTCCATTAACAATCAAGAGTTCGTCATCTCCATCCATTAGATCTGTTGCCAATAATGCTGAACATGCAGCACCTTTTGTTTCATACTTTAATTCTGTAATATTTGAGTTTGGTAGTAATAAATTAATTACGTTTTTGAGATGATATTTATCATTATCTTCTTTTTTTACAATGAATGTTACGTTATCGTCCGGAGTAATTATTTGACTTAGATTGTTTACAACTTTCTCAACAATCATTTTATCGCCTACTTCTATTAAAGGTTTGCAAAATTTATAACCCGCGTCATAAAAGCTTGAACTAGAACCTCCCATTAAAACCATTATATTCATAATTTATGTTCTTCCTTCAATCTTCTTAATCATGCTGATAATATTCTCATAGTTAACTTCTTCAATCTCATCAACTTCCAAAACATGAGCTTTGGAGGCTCTTGCAGCGAGTATTCCTTTTTCATTATCTTCTATAATCAAACATTCTTCAGGTAGCCTGTTTAATTTTTTAATAGTATTAATATACATTTCAGGATCAGGCTTAGGCATTGAAACGTCATCAGCACTTAATATTTCATCCATATAACGCATTAGATCAGATTTAGTTAACATAACGTTTATAGTATTTTTAATAGAGTTTGATGCGCATGCTATCTGATAGCCCTCCGACTTTAATTTTGATAACGCATATTCATGAAAAAATATTGGCTTACAATTAACTGAAATAAGCTCCATGGTATATTTTTGCTTTAAATCATTTATGAATTTATGAAGCTTTTTAGGTAGGCCATACTCTTTTGATAGCATTTGTAATTTAGTGCTAGTGGGAAGGCCGTCATATGTTACCAAATGATCATATCGAGATATTTCGAACCCAAAAATTCCTAGAGCTTTATTCAGAGCTTCGTAATGCCAATCTTTAGCCTCAATGAGAACGCCATCCATATCAAATATAATTGCTTTTATTTTATACTGCATTAAAAAAATCCTTGGCCTCAAAGGGCTTGTCAGTACATATCATGATATTTTTTGTATCAGCTGAATCTAGAGTTTCTAGGTAGCATTTTATCATATTCCAACATTTTTTGTATGGGCGATTATGAAGCTCTGGTGATACAAAGCAGAGTTTTTTATTACTATTTGTATAAGCTTTTATATCTTCAAGCGTGAACCATTCTCTCTCAAAGCTGTCTACCCAAATTCCAGAATATTTTTTGAAATTTTTATGAGGTTCTTCAAAATCACTGTGTCGCAAGAAAAAATCTATTTCTTCTTTAAGATAACCAAATGTATCAGGAATAGACATATCAAAAACAAAATATTTGGTTACTTTAAAATTATTAAGCAGTTTTTTTAGCTCAATATAAAGACCATCCGATTTAATATTAAGAGCTAAATAAACTTCCTTATTTTGATCAAGGAGTTTTACTTTATAATCAGCAAGAAAATCTTCAAATAAAATATTTGAATCATTTGGCATGTCATGAGATATAACTATTTTTCCATTATGGTCTCTTAAGTCTGTCTCAATACCAAAACCATTTTGTACAGAAAGATTTAATGCTTTAAGACTATTCTTTGTAATCTCAACATTCCAGTTACCTCTATGAGCAAGAATATTAATCATCTGCCTTAGTAACAATAATGTTTTTTGGTATTTTACCTTCAATAATTTTTTTTGCATTCATGGCGGCGCTTGTTCTCATCTCAATATATGCTTTATCAGAAAAATATGAAGTATGAGGGTTTATTATGACTTTCCCAGAAATCCATTCTTCGTTATTCTTCCAAGAACTTATTAAAGTACTATTATTTGGTGGCTCTTGAGGTAAAACATCCAATGCTATTGATGATAACTTGCAATTCTTGATAGGATCTATAAATATATCTATATCCGATACTATCTCACCCCTTGCAGCATTAATAAAAGAAGCCCCGGTCTTCATATTAGAAATAAAATTCTCATCAACCATGCCTCTTGTAATGTCTGTGAGAGGTGTATTTATAGAAATAATATCTGCGATTTTTAAGAGCTCATCTTGGGTTTCAGTTCGATTAACACCTAGCATTTTTTCGTATCCTGAATCTTTATAAGGGTCATAAAAGTAACAATTAAACCCAATGGCTTTGGCTTTTCTAAGAATACTTCCACCAATTCTTCCGGCACCAATTACTCCAAAATTAATGTCACTTGTTCTCTTGATATTGGGTAATGTATTTTCTTGCCATGTTCCATCTTCGTATCTTTTGCAAGCATGGTCATATTGAGTAATTCCTCTAGCTATATTCATAAGCATCCCTATGACGGTATCACTTACTTCATCTGTACCGTAGTCTGGAGTATTACAAAAGTATATATTTCTTTCTTTTATAGCATCTAAATCAACCATGTCATAACCAACTCCATACCTAACGACACCCTTAATTTTTGGGAAATCTTTCAAGTATTCTTTGGTTATTGCTTGATGCCAAACAAGTAAAACTTCAGCAGTTTCTTTATTTTTAGAGATTTTATGGTCTAGGACACCCTTCTCTATATCAGGATCTTGTATGTAGTCTGTTATGTATATAGTCATTATCTAAATAGGTTGCTGTAACCTGCTCTTAGGATTTCACAATCTACAAGATATAGGATGTATTTTAAGCCTATATCCTGAAAAGCAAGAACTTTATCTTTAGAAGTTGCGATAGTTCCTGGATATTTTCCAGACTGTAATATTTTTTCAGTAAGTTCTTTAAGATAATTGGTTACCCTAGGATTATCAACCTCGCCCGGGATCCCTAACGCCTTTGATAAATCAAATAGGCCAATAAAAATTATATCAAGTTCAGGAACTTCGATAATTTGATCTATATTATTTATTGCCTCTACACCCTCAACATTAATTCCAATAAGTGTATTTTGATTAGCTATTTCAGTTATTGTTGTGGCATTTTCTAAAGAATAGCCACCAGACCTAGTAAAAGGAGAAAAGCCTCTATTACCAACAGGAGGATACTTTGAATAAGTTATTATTTTATTTATATCTTCTGCGTTAGTTACATTTGGTATTTGGATGCCATGCATACCTATATCTAATGCTTTGAGAATATCATCCTCGTTTATATTTCCAACTCTCATAATAGGAGAAACACTCCTAGACTCACAAGTTATTGCCATTTCTTGGGCTGTTTCAAAATTGATAGGCCCATGCTCGGCATCAACAATAACAAAGTCTAGTCCAGTAGAGCAAATAATATCGGTTACTATTGGAGATGGTATCGTTTGCCATGTGCCTATAACACTCTCTCCATTTTCAAGCTTATTTTTAATAAAGTTATTTTTTATCATTTTAAGTTCCAAGGAACTGATTCTTCAGTATATCCATGCTTTTTGAGCCAGTATTCAATGACTACGTATTGCCACTCAGTATCTATATCAAAACCGAAATCTGTTTCAATGGCTTTGGATTTTTTTCCCTGCCATTTAAATGGAAGCTGACCGTTATCCATATCTTCAAAACATATAGGCTTCATTACTTGTATTGATAAATCACAAAAATAACATGATCCTTGAGAATCTCTTATAGACGAGACATTATCTAGATGCTTCAGGTCAACAAAAGGTTTCATTTCATTATCTGAGGTCAATCTTCGCGCACGTGCTGGAGAAAACATGTCATATTTAACTACCGAGAAACATGAATCATATTCTGTTGATGATTGTGTAAATGCTATGGCCTCTTTTAATTTCTCCACATCTATAGCTGGGTTATTGCAAAATAATAAAGATATAGTTGTAATTTTTTCATTGCCCTCATCTGATTTTATAAAATTATATGCGTGCAATAATGCATCTTCTGTTAAAGCATCTGGAGTAGCTAGTTCTTCAGGTCTATCAATATGAATAGCATTATATTTCTTACCGATTTCTGCAATTTCTAAAGAGTCTGTGGACACATAAATCTTGTCCATTTTTGAATATTTAGCTGCTATAAAAGCATACTCAGCAGCTGGACGACCTAATATCATTCTGACATTTTTGCCTGGAACACCCATGCTATTTTTCTTACCAATAACCAATCCAATGTTCATATTTCACCATTGTAAATATTATTTGGAAGAAGGTTTTTTATAATATCTTTCATAGATCCTATTGTACTTTATTATATATGGGATAGTTTGTATTAGCTCCATAACCCCAATCAGCAAAATAACATTTAACCCTATCATCATCTACAGTATCAAGATGCTCAACTGAGTCGTCAAGAAACATCCCATCTAGTGCATTTAGATCATCCATAATTTGTTTTATTAACTTTCCTTTAGTCCCAGAATTTCTAACCTCGTCATTAGAATATATTTTATCAACTCCTATTTTATAAAAATTTAATATCTTTTTGGCAGCTTGCATGTTTTTTGTTGTAATCACTATGGTATTAGCATTATTTTTTGACTTTAATGTCTCCCCAAATGAAGTAAGCGGATTCATTTTAATCCAGCTGTCAAAATCATTATTTTGATAATCTAATCGAATTGTAAAAAAAGTTTCTTCAAAAGCCACTTTATCTTCGTGTTGAAATTTTTTGGAGGTATTATTAAAAAAATTGATGAATTCTAAATCTTCAAAATGTTTGTAATAAAAATACTCAATAGCGTCATGTATACAAAAATATTCATATGGCGGTCTCACATAGCCCCTGTACTTAAAAAATATTTTTTTATACCTATCCTCAGAATATATAAATGACTTATTTTTATAGTACGCATCTTTTGAAACCCTATAGCATTCCTCAATAGAGTCTATTATTACCCCATCCATATCAAGAAATTTGATCAAAATGAGAGTAATTTATTGGCTAAATCTAAAACTCTAGAGCTATAACCCCATTCATTGTCATACCATAAAACTACCTTAACAACATTCTTATTTGTTTTGAGCCACTGAGCATCAATTACCCCACTGACTTCTTGCATTTCATAATCCATTGACACAAGAGACTCATAATTCATATTAATGTACTGGCTAGAAGCACATTTTTTTTCAAAAAAGTCCTTGAGATCACTATCAGAAACATCCCTACCAAGGTTTAACGTAATATCAGAAGAGGCAACAATGTCAGTTGGAATTCTATAAGAAAAGGAAAGGACCTTGCCTTTTAAATTGGGTAAAACTTTTTCAACAGCCGTCATCGCTGTGGTATTTTTAGGTATAAGATTTGAGGTACTAGCCCTGCCAAGAGCATAGTCCTTCCATACAACCCCTGGATTTGATGATGAGATGGAAGTCCCATCTACTAAATTCTGATATGCCAACCATGGGTGTAAAGTTGTCAATGATCCTCCTAGGATTTGAAATTCATCATCAAGCCATTTCATAATATGAGCAATAGCATTGGCGTCACAAATACTATTAGAGACAACATTATCATTGGAAGTAAGAGAGTCGTCATTAACCCCCATGATGACTTCATTGTCCACATCTTTATAAGAATTAGTAACAATCATTTTTTTAAATTTCTTATCTTTGATTAAATATTTTCCATCAGTTATATTTTGACCAATACCAGATGAATCTATTAATAAATCAATAGATAAGTCATCCCATGCTATATCTTCTAATTTCGAGTGCGAAGAATATATCGACTCTTTATCATTAAGAATAATTGTATTTTTACCATGAGACACTTTGCCTTCAAATCTTCCATATGTTGAATCATATTTAAATAGATATGCTAGATTTTCAGGATGGGGGTTTATATCGTTAACTAATACCAAATCAAATAGCTTGTTCTTGTCGTTAATTTTTGCAATAGCTCTACCAATTCTTCCAAACCCGTTAATAGCAATTCTTTTCATAAAAAGATCCTTTCGTAAATTAAAAGTTGTTAATTAGAACACATTTTTTCAATCAATTAAAATTAACTTTTATATCAAGAACTAATATACTCATTGTCAATTAATTGGCAAAAAATATGGCCAATTAGGATATGCATTTCTTGAATTCTAGCAGTTGTCTCTGAAGGTACAATTAAATTAATATCGCAAATAGAAGCCATCTCTCCGCCATTCTTCCCAGATAATCCTATATTAATACAACCAATTTCTTTTGAGCTTTCCATAGCATTGAGTATATTTTGGCTTTTACCGCTAGTGCTAATTCCAATAACAACATCTCCTGAATTGCATAGGGCATTAACTTGCCTTCTATAAACTTCCTCATAACCATAATCATTGCCCACGGCTGTGAGTATGGAAGTATCAGTATTTAAAGCGATTGCTGGCAATGCCTTTCTTTCAGATTTATATCTTCCAACAAGCTCTGCAGCAATATGCTGGGCATCTGAGGCACTTCCGCCATTACCAAATAATATGATCTTATTTCCATTTTTAAGTGCCTTAACTAGCTCATAAGAAGCTTCTTTTATCTTGTTACTAAGAAGATCCAAGGTCTTTTGGGAGACTTCCATATGCTCTTTGAATTCATTACTTATTTGTGACATTTATAATCCTTGTATAATTTTTATGATGCTTGATGTACTTTTACCATTCTCAAATTTAATAATCTCTAACTTTCCTGCAAACTCCTCGCCAACAACTTTTTTATCTTTATAGTCACCACCTTTTGCAAGAATATCAGGTTGGATTAATTTTATAAGCTTATGAGGTGTTTCTTCTTTAAAGATAACTACATAATCAACAGATTTCAAACCAAGCAATACTTCAGCCCTATCAGTTTCATTATTAATTGGTCTATTTTCACCCTTCAGCCTCTTTACAGAATTATCTGAATTAAGACCTACTATCAAAGCATCTCCAAAACTTTTTGCTTTTTCTAAATATTTAACATGACCAGGATGAATAATATCAAAACAGCCATTTGTAAAAACCAATACCTTACCTTTATTTTTTATTTCATTAGAAATTTTTAGTACTTCGGAGTGACTTACTATGACTTTAGAGTTTTCATTTTGAAGCAAATTAGCTTCGTACTCTTGGATCTCATTAATTGATGCAGATGAACTTCCAATTTTTCCAATAACTACTCCTGAGGCCATATTGGCAAAATAAATTGCCTCTTTAATAGTTGAGTTATGAGCCAATGAAAAACCTAGTGAGGCCATTACAGTATCACCAGCCCCAGTAACATCAAAAACCTCGCGAGCAAAAGTTGGGAAAGTTTCAAGCGTCTTCGAATGCAAGGCTATGCCATCCTCGCTCATCGTTATTAATGAATAATTTAGATTAAGCTCTTTTTTAAGCTTTATAATAGCTTTCGATAGAGTTTTCTTGTCTTTTATAACAATACCAGATGCTTCGCTGGCTTCTTTTTTATTTGGAGTTATTAGATAGGAATTTTTATATTTTGAATAATCAACTCCCTTTGGATCAGCAATAACTTTTATATTTATTTTGTTTGAAAAATTTATAATCTCTTGGGTGAGCTTTTTAGACAATAATCCCTTTCCGTAATCAGATATCAGAATCATGTCATAGTTTTTAGCAATTTTTTTAAAAAGTTTTACTGCCTTGGCTTCTATTTCTTTTGAAATCATATTTTGATCTTCCTTATCAAACCTAAGCACTTGTTGCCTAGATACAATAACCCTGCTTTTAACCGAGGCATTTCTTCCAGTCTCCCTCAGAAGAAAGGTATCCTTGACTCCAATACTGTTAAGCATTCTTCCTATCTCATTAGAGGACTCGCAATCTCCAATAACGCTTAATATGTCAACTTTTGATTCAAATGCAACTAGATTTTTTACTACATTCCCAGCGCCGCCCAATGTCTTGCTTTCATCTGAAATCAGAGCAACGGGAACTGGTGCTTCGGGTGATATTCGCTCTGAGGAACCCCATAAATAATGATCAATCATTACGTCTCCAACAACTAGTATTCTTGGAGTCTTCTTTGAAAAATTAATCATATCTTGTTTCTGCCATTCATTTTTTTTAAGTAAGGAATATATCTCTTTACACCCTCTTCAAGATTCACTTTTGCCTTAAATTTAATTCCTTTAGATGTTTTATCTATTTCAGCTTGAGTGTGATATTGATAACCTTCCTTGTATGGATTTTCAAAATATTTGATTTTACACCTACCTAGATGATCTTGGAGAAACTTGACAATGCTTTCAAAGCTCTCTGGCTGTCCAGTTCCAATATTGTAAATACCACTATTTTTCGAACTACAGCACAGAATATTAGCCTCTACAACATCATCAATATAAATAAAGTCTCTATATGTTGAATCAGAGTCATTAAATAAACCAGCGGTCTCTTCTGATAAAATTTGATGGGCAAGTTGGATGATCATAGAGGAGGTTTTGTTCTTGTAGAACTCTCCAGGGCCATAAACATTAAAATATCTCAAGCCAAATATTTTTAGGTTTTTATATTTACTAATATAATCTTTTGCAATTTGATCCATTGCATATTTACTGTACCCATATGGATTTTGAGGAGATTCTTTTCCAACCATTTGTGGTGAAGTTAAATCTCCATAAACAGCTGCAGAGCTAGCATATATAAGAGTGGCGTTATTATCTAAAGTTAAATTAAGTATGTCATAAAATGAGTTTATATTTGATTTCATTACCATCTTTTGGTCGTAAACTCTAGTATCAGATATTGCTGCTTGGTGAAAAATATAGTCAATATTATACTTTTCAAGAAGAAGTAAATCTTCTTTTGAGCATATGTCACCGCATATTACATCTCCCTTAAATCCAATCAGGTTAGCGTAATGGCCGAAGCTCTGAAGATTGCCATTTGTAAAAATTTGCTCATCTCTAAATTTATCAAAAATGATAATATTACATTTTGGAAAATTTGTTTGTAGGTAAAATGCAATATTGCTACCAATAAAACCGGCACCTCCGGTTATGAGAACTGTTTTATAGTTAAAATTAGTTTTTTCGCTCACTTAAATCATACCTTTATAATATTTATTATATCCTCAAGACTGCTAACACAATGCTTAGCTGAAGAGTCTGATATTTTTTTATTAAAAATAATGCTATTTTTAATTCCAATTGATTCTGCTGCTATTATGTCAGATTCTTTATCTCCAATCATCCATGACTTGCCTATTTCTATATTATACTTTTCAATTGCATCTTGGAACATCCCAGGGGCTGGTTTTCTACAGATGCAATGATCATCTGGATGATGGGGGCAAAAAAAGACATCCAAGATGTTAATTAGCTTCCCTCTTAACTTTGATAACATCCATGAATTTAATAAAATAAAATCTTTCTCACTATACAAGCCTCTTCCAATACCCGATTGATTCGTAACTATAGCAAGTTCATATCCTAAGCATTTTAAATGTATGCATAATTTAAATATGCCTTTAGTAAACTCAAATCTGTCAACACTTGATACATATCCATTGTCAATATTAATAACACCATCCCTATCAAAGAAAACTATTTTTTTTAACGCATCTTTATCTGTCATTTTATTTAAGATATTTAATTATTTTTAATGCAGTTGAAGGAACTGAAGTCCATTTGCCGCCATTTAATAGCTTTGATGGTGAGGAGCTTGCTTGAGACAAAACACTATTAGAGTCAAATAAGTCAACTTGATAGCCTTTTTCTGAGAATTTCCATGCAGTAAATATTCCATTAATACTACTTCCCATTATAGCAACTCTCAATCTAGTCTCTATTAAAGATATCTCTAGTAAATACCTTATGATAAACATCTTTTATATCACCAGACATTCTGTTTGCAATTATGAGATCTGAGCAGCTCTTAAAGTCTTCTAAATCCTCTATTAAATCAATATTGCCAATATTCTTCTTAAGCATTGGCTCATAGATTACTACTTTTATTCCTTTTTCTATTAGCAAATCTAATACTTTAGTAATAGCTGATTCTCGAAAATTATCACTATTGTGCTTCATTACTAATCTGTATACCCCAACTGTCTTAGGTTTCAGATGAATGATTTTTGAGGCTATATATTTTATTCTTGTGTCGTTTGACAAGACCACAGACTCAATAATATTTTGCGGTACATTTTTAAAATTTGATAGCAGCTGTTTGGTGTCTTTTGGAAGACAATAACCCCCATATCCAAAAGATGGATTATTGTATTGATTGCCTATTCTAGGATCAGCACTAACGCCCATTATAATATTTTCAGTATTAAGATTATTTGCCATAGAGTAGCTATCTAATTCATTAAAAAAAGATATACGCATTGCAAGATATGTATTGGAAAATAACTTTACCGACTCAGCCTCTCTTGCAGACATATGAAATATTGGAATATCTTGCTTTATTGAACAGCTCTTTAGAAGTTCTATAAATTTTTTGGCACTGTCAGAGGAAGAACTAATAATAATTCTTGAGGGCTCTAAGTTATCCTTTAATGCAGACCCCTCTCTCAGGAATTCAGGAGAAAAATATATTTTATTTTTATACTGACTTTTAAGGCTATCTGTAAACCCTAGCGGAACAGTTGATTTAATAATTACTGTTGCTGTATTGTTTAATTGATTTATATCTGCTAGAACCGCATCTATTGATGACACATCGAAGCTATTTGTCTCCTCATTATAATTAGTAGGTGTGGCTATAATAATAAATTCTGCTTCTATATAAGCTTCCTTTAAGTCAGATGTTGCTAAAATGCCTAGGTCTTTATTTCTGAGAAAGTCCTCAATTTCATTATCTTGAATTGGTGATATTTTATTATTTATTTTTTCAATTTTTTTCTCATCGATATCGAGGACTTTTACATTATTTTTTTGTGCAAGTAAAACAGCTAAAGAAAGTCCCACATACCCGGATCCAACAATTGTAATATTTAGTGACTTCATAGCTCACAACTCATAACGCTCTTCTTTGTAAAAAAAATGTTTTATTGTTACTAACATAAGAGACAAAATAAGACCAAGTAGTGTTATGGCTATGCAAACAAGGGATCTTGATGGACTGCTTTTAATTTCTGGGATGAAAGGGCTATCAATCGATCTTAAAAGATAATCATCATCCAAACTAGACAACATAATTTTTTGAAGCTGGGAACTCATTAAATTATTTATAACTGTCTTAGTGTTGTTATTTTTTGTAACTAAAAGCCTATTTTCTAGGAAAGTTAAGGAATCTGTTGCCTCATTAAAATCTCTAGTCTTTGCTACTAAATTTAACTGATTAATAATTAGATCTGTGAAGTAATGAGCAAAATAAGGCGATATATGAGAAAAATTTATTGATATAAAGCCTGAATTATTATCTTGTTGAATTTCAACTAGCTCATCATAAGTATCTTTAACCATTAAATAAGAAGGCTTGAGAGACTTATTGCTTGAGTTGTCTAACCTCCAATTCCTTGTACTTATATCGAAAAGATTTTCATCATAAATAATCTTTATGTTTATGTGATCATATTCTTTAGATGCCATAAGGTTTTCCATAACCCCATCAAAAGTAATTAAATGTTGGATAAACTCTCTTGATTTAATGGTCTCTATAATATAACTAGCTTTCTCATTCCCCCCAGATGGAAGAGACACTCCTGCTAGTGATGCCAACCCGCCATATCTAGAGCCCAGTGAGCTACTGTTATTTTCATTTGATTTTATCTGAAGAAGTGCGCTTGAAGTGTATATATTTGGCAATGAAAGTGCATAAAAAATTGATCCTACTCCAAAAAAAATTGTAATAAGTAAGATAATTAATTTATTTTTCCATAATATATTAAAAATATTTTTTAAATCAATGTCATGTTCTTGATGTTTGCTACTAATATCATTCATTTCAAATATTGGTTATTAATGATGATCCCATTATAACTCTTAATGAAGAGTAAATATAATACATAGTTAGAGAGTGATGGTACCCAGAGCCGGACTTGAACCGGCATGCAGTTGCCTGCGAGGGATTTTAAGTCCCTTGTGTCTACCAATTCCACCACCTGGGCATAAAAAGGAAATCTATTATAACTATTAATCTTAAGAATGAAATTAAAAAATAATCTTTCCTGGATTAAGCAAGTTATTAGGGTCTAGCTCTCGCTTGATTGATTTTAATAAGTTATATTTATTTTTTGGTATTTGCTTTACTAGCAAGCTCCTTTTTAAATAGCCTATACCATGTTCAGCGCTAATAGTTCCTTTTAAAGCATTGGTAATATTAAATATTTCTGATTCCAGCCTAGAAATATCTTTATCTGAAAGTTTTAAACGATCTTTGCTAATAAAATTAACATGGAGATTACCATCTCCAATATGCCCAAAGATAAATAGTTCTGTATTTTTGAGATTGATAGCTAGATTTTCAATTTTTTGAACGAGTTTAGTAAAGTTTTTAACAGGAACAGCTAAATCAAATTTATGTGGCTTGAACTCTGCAATACTTTCTGAAATCAAAAGTCTATTTTTCCATATGTTATTTTTCTGTGTATTATTTTGACTTATCACCACATCCTCTATTAAGTTGCTTAGTAATATTTTCTCAAAAACTGCTTGCAAATTATCATCAGTATATTCAACTATTAAATAATAATTTGACTCACTAACTAGGGGACTTTCAATAGAAAATTTCTTATTTACCTTTTTTAGGCATTCCTTGGTAAAGAATTCGATAGCCTCAATATCATTATTGACACAAATTAAATCTCGAATGGAGTCTAAATTATTTTTGCAATCAAAGCCTATCATGGCTAGAGTACTTTCCCGTGGGGTATCAATTAATTTCATCCTGCAGGAAGTTGTTAGTCCAAAAATACCCTCGGAGCCAATAAATAAGTTTTTGAAATCTGGGCCTGTAGCATTTTTAATTAGCTGTTGGTCATAATGATATACCTCGCCTAGCCCACTTATGACCTCTATGCCATAAACGTACTTTGATGTTAATCCATGCTTAATTACTCTTATTCCCCCGGCATTGGTAGCAATGTTTCCTCCAATTTGGCTTGATCCTATTGATGAAAAATCAATTGGATAAAAAAGATTATTTTTTAAAGCAAATTCTTGTAAATTCTGAGTTATTAAACCAGGCTCGCAGATTACAGTCTTATTATGCTCATCAAAATCTAATATTTTATTCATCTTTTCAAAAGATATTATTAGCTCTTTACCAACTGCAGTGGCACCCCCCGAAAGGCCAGTTCTTCCTCCAGAGCCTATAAAAGGTATGTCCTCGATATTGCAAAGACGTATAACATCTATTAGCTGGAGTGTGTTACGAGGAAATATTACTGCTATTGGATCGCCGGCCTTAACAGCGGACCAATCACTGCCATATTTTTCTCTTGATTGAGAATCTAATTTAATATCCCTAGTATCTAAGACAGTTTTAAGTAAGCTTTCTATTCTATCTTGATTCATAAAGTTTTTAGTGGAGGCTGAAGCCGGAATCGAACCGGCGTTAACGGCTTTGCAGGCCGCTGCATAACCACTCTGCCATCCAGCCAGTTAAACAATCTGTATTGTATACACCTAACCAAGAAAGATAAAAGGTAAATTAACTATATTCTTAAAAAAAAATTTTATAATTAAATAACGTTCCATTATAAGTTTTTAAGAAATCTAATATTTCATTATGCGGAACGCACAGAAAAGCAAATTCTACATTCTTCGGTTTTTCGCGATGAATGGCAATGCCCATTGATTCAATAATTTTCAGGTCGGCATTCTCAAGCAACGGATCCCATAAGCTAACCTCGCAACCTAAATTCTTAATAGATAGAATTAAATCTTTTATTTTAGTGTTTCGTATATCACTGCAGTTCTCTTTAAAGGTATAGCCTAGAAAGGTTATATCAGTTTTTCTTAAGTTAATATTTTTTCGTTGAGTAAATTTTAAGAAATTAGATAATACCCACTCACCCATTCCTTCATTTATTTCCCTAGCTTTTATCATCAAATCTGGTGAGTAACCAGACATTTTTGATTTATGCATGAGATAGTAAGGATCAATACTTATACAATGGCCCCCTACTAAACCTGGTTTTAATTTCATAAAATTCCATTTAGTTGAGGCGGCTTCAATTACCTCATGAGTATCTATTCCAAGTAATGTATACATTTGATGTAATTCATTAATTAAAGCTATATTTACATCTCTTTGAATATTCTCAGTAACCTTAGAAGCTTCTGCTATTTTTATTGATGGTGCTTGATGAATTCCAGCATCGATGATGGATGAATATAAATAGGTAACTGTATTCAGGGCTTCTGAATTAGAACCTGATACAACCTTCTTTATTTTTTCTATAGTATTTACTTTATCCCCAGGAACAATCCTTTCAGGACTATAGCCTGTGAAAAAGTCTTCATTAAAAACTAATCCGGATTCTTTCTCTAGAATTGGAGTGCATACATCATCTGTTACTCCGGGGTATACAGTTGACTCATATATGACTACAGAGCCTTTGCTAATATACTTACCTACAAGCTTACTTGAGCTAATAATTGGCCTAAGATCTGGGGTCTTATCATCATTGATTGGCGTAGGGACGGTCACTATAAAAATATTTCTATCCAATAGATCTTCGACATTCGAGGATAACTTACATCCATCTATTAAGATATTGATATCAGAAACATCCATATCATTATTTCTATCTATCGAATTTTTAAGCTCCTCAACTCTGTCTTGATTGATATCAAAACCCAAGACATCAAAACCTTTTAAAGAAAACCTTGTTGCAAGTGGGAGGCCAACATAACCAAGGCCGATAATACAAATTTTATAATTACTTTTACTTAGGGTCATTATTTGAAAAAGAATTTAGTGTATAAATTAGCCCTGTATACAGAGTAATAAAAAGAGAAATAAAT
>Ga0209816_1001280_pt1 | contig 18920 bp, 21 predicted proteins | sample CoawatmetaG01DNA_FD_187509 | JGI IMG/M metagenome (GOLD analysis project Ga0209816, IMG submission 187509) | Marine microbial communities from the West Antarctic Peninsula - Coastal water metaG017-DNA (SPAdes) (version 2) | ecosystem: Environmental > Aquatic > Marine > Coastal ... | reverse complement strand
ATAATGAAATTTGGCAAGCCTTTGCAGTTTTACTTCCAGTTAGAACTGTTGGAGTAATGGGAGATCAAAGATCTTATGAGTTTGTTTGTGGTCTAAGAGCAGTAACATCAGTTGATGGTATGACTGCAGATTTTTATGCTTTTAGTGGAGAATTTTTAAGCAAGGTATCTACAAGAATTATAAATGAGGTAAAGGGTATTAATCGTGTAGTGTATGATACAACCTCTAAACCCCCAGGCACTATTGAGTGGGAATAAAATGAATACTGTAATTTCAAAATGTCACTGTGGTTCAGCTGAACTTGATTTAATTTTCGAATCCTTTAAAAATACGAAATATATAATAAAAATATGATGCGAAAAGCATGCATTAACAAATTAAAACAGGTGCTTATAATATTTATGAAGCGGCACTGAGTACATAAGGAAGCCACTATGTTGACAGAATCACTGGTATTAATCGTCTATGGCGCGACTGGGTTTACGGGGCAATTGGTTGCCACCTACCTCGACACCCACCCCGAACTTAGTGGTAAACCGTGGGCTATCGCGGGTCGCACGCAAAGCAAACTTGCCGAACTGTCTGCCAAGCTTGGCGGTCGACCGGAGACTCTCTGTGTTGACCTTGACGACCCCGACGCCGTAGCTGCGATGGTTGCACGCACCTCGGTTATACTCAATTGTGCTGGCCCTTACTCGGTCAATAACGGCGCCGCTCTATTAGGTGAGTGTGCTCGCGCGGGTGTTCATTACTCTGATCTCGCCGGCGAAGGATTCTGGCAGGCCGAAATGATCGAGGCCTTTCATGGTCTCGCACAGGAATCCGGTGCAAAGATAATTTTAGGAGGTGGTGTCGATTCAATCCCCTCCGACCTCGGCGCTTTAATAGCCACAGAGGCTTTAACCGAAAAGCCCGACCAAAATGTGCAGCTACGCGGCGTTTATACCCGCTACACAGGTTCATTTTCTGGTGGCACCTTAAACTCCGGCAAGGCTACAGCACGAGCAAAAAAATCCGGTAGCTACACCGATGCAATGGAAGCCAATCCCTACCTTCTGACACGCGGAACCATCGGCATAGAGACCAAAGCACCTTGCACCGCCGATGGCATGCCGCCCGCATTCAAATGGGCATTCGATTCGACCTACGGCGTTGTTTCAACATTTTTTATGGCGCCCATCAACGCCAGAGTCGTACGACGCAGCCTCACGCTGCGCGACGCACACAATACCACCTCGTATAGCGAGTGCGCAGCCTTAGGGATGTGGATGCGTGTTACCGCCATGTGGGCTAGTCGCGGGTTCGGCTATTTCCTCGGAGAACCTATTAAATTCAAGCCCAGCTCCGGCGAAGGTCCGCCCTCTTGGTTACTGCGCGATGGCAGCTTTGAAGTCGAAGTCACTGCCACGGCCGACGCGCGATCAGCCTGCAGCCGAATTTCTGGGCGAGGCGACCCCGGCTACGGCGCAACCTCCAAGATGCTCGCTGAGCTCGGCCTTTGTCTTGCCCTCGATGATCACAGCGAATCCTCACACAAAGCCGGCGTGCTGACGCCATCAACTGGGCTTGGGCACGCACTCGTATCGCGCCTAACTCAAGCACAAGACGGTCAGTTCATGGAATTCAACACAACACTACGGGCGCACTGAGCCCGCAAGAAATTTGTGATTGGGCGCTATTGAGTGGGAATAAGAAATAATTTGTATAATTTTTTATGATATTAAAGTATCGACCTGAGATTGACGGACTTCGCGCAATAGCTGTAGTTTCTGTAATTCTTTATCATGCCCAGTTTCAATTATTTTCAGGTGGGTTTATAGGAGTTGATATTTTTTTTGTAATTTCTGGCTATTTAATTTCCTCAATAATTTTAAAAGAAATCAGTGACTCTGGTAAATTTTCTTTTTCTAAATTCTACGAAAGAAGAGCCAGAAGAATACTACCAGCATTATTTATAGTAATGCTTTTTACAATACCTTGGGGTTTGAGATTCATATATCCATCAAATTTATTAGACTTTGGATATTCAATATTATCATCTATAGGTTTTGCATCAAATTTTTACTTTCACTACTCAGGCTTAGAATACGAAGCCGAAAATAGCCTATTGATTCCATTTTTACACACCTGGTCATTATCAGTTGAAGAGCAGTTTTATATAATTTTCCCTCCCCTTGTTATACTATGCTTTAAATATTTAAAAAGTTATCTTCTTCATATTATTATTGGAGGAATATTGATTAGCTTATTATTTGCTAGCTGGGCTTCAGTACATTATCCATCATTCAGTTTCTATATGCTGCCAACAAGAGGATGGGAATTATTAGCCGGTGCATTTCTTGCTCATTTAGAAATTATAAATAAAAAAAAATTAAGTAATAAAAAGATAATTCAATTTATGCCAATGATTGGATTGATACTGATCTTCTATTCGATATTTTTTTTCCATGACAATATTCTCCATCCTTCATTTTTAACTCTTATTCCAGTCATTGGAGTTAGTTTAATAATTTGGTTTGCAAATCAAGAAGAAATTTTTACAAAATTTTTATCTTCTAAAATTATGGTAGGTACAGGACTAATTTCTTACTCTCTTTACTTATGGCATTACCCAATATTTGCTATAGCAAGATTAGATGGATATGGTAAAAATAATTATTCTGAAATAATAATATTATTTCTTGCGGTATTATTTTTATCTCTTGCTACATATTTCTTAATAGAGAGACCATTTAGAAAAAAATCTATCTTTTCAATAAAGATTGTAGCTATATTACTTTCAGGCCTGTGCGTTATCACGTTAATTTTAATTAATACTTTTATTTTTCAGCAACGAGATTTAAGAGGTGGATTTAGTGATGTTTTTAGTAGAAAAAACAATTTTTTTTCAAAACCAGGCCTTTTATTGAAAGATGAAAAAGGTGAGTGTTATGATGAAGATAGAAGAACAGATTTTTGTGTTTTTAACAAAAAAAGTAATAAAAATGCTTTTATAATTGGTGATAGTATTGTTGGTGCGCTAATATTTGATTTAAAAGATAAGTTAGTAAATGAGGGCTATAGATACACACCTATAATAACCGGCGGCTGTCCTTATCTTCCAGAATTTAATAGATTTGATAATCAGTTAACTGATAAATATAATTCTTTTTGTAACGCTGATTTTAATAATAAAATTCGCGATTTAGTAAATAATTCTAATGACTCGCTGGTTATTCTAGGTTCAAGATGGCCTCTTTATTTAAGTAATAAAAGATTTGATAATTTTGAAGGTGGTTTTGAAGATAGGCCTTACGAACTTAGGTTTGAGCATGAAAAAAATAAAATATCTTTAAAAGAAGGCTTTAAGAAATCTATTCAAGACTTATTAAAAAATGATAATACTGTAATACTAATCTATCCGATTCCAGAAGCTGGTTGGCATATACCAAAAAAACTTTACAAAATATGGAAAGATGATGCTTTTTTTAAACTCTTCAATAATAACGAAAATTTTTTAGATAAAATAACTAATGAACCAATTACTACTAATTTTTCAATCTATAAAGAAAGAACTCAGGAAACATTTAGATTATTTGATAGTTTATCGCACCCTAAACTTTATAAAATTTATCCTCACAAAATATTTTGTGACAATTTTATAAAAGATAGATGTATTACACATAATTCAGAGACAGTATATTATTATGATGATAATCATTTAAGTGAAGCAGGGGGAGCTTTGGTAAATGATTTATTAATGGAAAAAATTAACATAATCACAAAAAAAAATGATCATTGAAATAATAATTTGTAAATACAAATCAATTAGTAGATTATGATACTATCTCAAAACCACTAGGCACTATTGAGTGGGAATAGCTAAACCACCTGAAACCTTTCATTTATAAAGTTTCGTCAACAACACACTTTACCTTAGCTTTTGGTTCTATTAGAAATCAGATGTGCTACCGCGATAAAAATAGGTCCAACCACTGCAAAAACTGCAACTAATCCGAGCATATTTATTAATACATTTTCAATACCTAGGTCAGTTACGTTCAAAAATGGATAAGGGTAAACTCCGGTTAATAACCCCCGGATGATTGATGTCACTCCATATACGGCAGGAAATATGAGCCAATAGGGAAGATGTTTATAGAAAATCGGTCGCTTTTCAGCAAAGAATAACCAGTCGACAATATAGAGAATGGGCATGACTGTGTTCAAGCCTGTGGCGGTCAACCAAGTGAAACCTTGAGGATTCCAATAGGGCACGATCAGTATATGATAAACAGCGGACACCATAAGAATATAAGATGCAAGGGCTGCACGAACCCCAGGACGCATGAAAAAATTAGTTAACTTTCTATCTGGATTAAGTAAGGGTGCTGTAAACGCAAGCGCAATTAGAATGTTAGTCCAAACTGTGAAATACCCAAAATAGACAAACAATGTTTCAGCAATACTGCTGTATGCGCCGATTATCAACATATCGATAAATCTAAGAGATAGCACTACCCATGCAATGAGTGCGCACATAATTCTATAACTATTTTTCATTTTTCCTCCGAATATTTTATTAGAAATAAGAGTATAGCAAACCCTGATATAGCTCAATGTTTATAACACAAGGATATGTTGATGTTAGTGATGACAAATTAAAGAACGCTGTTAACTTAACAGCAAAAATAAAAATGGGCACTATTGAGTGGGAATGAATAGAAGTGAATTTAATAGAGGACTAGGTTTAACAGCTCTAGGTTCTTTCTGGTGGGGTGTTATTGGAGTTATATACTTTGAATATATTTCTTATATTGGTTATGTAGAAGTTGTTTTACACAGAGTTATATGGACTTCTTTATTTTTAATTATAACTACATCTTATTTTTCAAAGTGGGATATTTTTTTTAAAATAATAGGCAATACTAAAAATTTAATTACACTTTTCTTTTCAGGGCTTCTAATTTTTACCAATTGGGCTGTTTGGATTTATGCTGTTTCATCTAATCAAATTATAAATGCAAGTTTTGGATATTTTATAATGCCTATCCTAAGTGTTTTTTTGGGCTATCTTTTTTTCAAAGAAAAACTAACTTCTAAACGAATTATTTCAATCGGACTTGTATTAATATCAATTTTCTTTTTATTACTATTTAATTTTCAATCTATACCATGGGTTGGTTTAATTGTTGCTTTAAGTTGGGGATTTTATAACCTTCTAAGAAAACTGATAAATGTTGATACTGATGTAGGTTTATTAATTGAAAGTTTATTTATTTTACCATTTGCAGTTGTGGCATTTTATATAATCACTATCAATGGTTTTAGTGATTTTGGAATATCAAATCTATCTTTAAGCTTATTGTTATTGTTAGCCGGTCCGATGACAGTTATTCCTCTATTTCTTTATGTACGAGGAGTTGAACTCTGTGGCTTAGGGCCTTCCGGTATGATTTTTTATATAACACCTACATTTCAATTTATACTAGGCTATTTCCATTATAATGAGCCGTTTTCTGTCATAAAGCTTGCAAGCTTCACCTTAATCTGGATTGCTGTCATTATTTATTTAAAAGATCTAAATGAAGATTATCAATAATTTGAATAACTAATTTAAAAATTAGATGTATAGTTTAGTAGGAGAAACTAATGGCTGAAAAAAATGTAATTAATAATAACTACAGAACTTCTGTATTAGTTCTTTTGACTATTGTTTATGGCTTTAATTTTATTGACCGACAAATAGTAGGTATTCTTGCGCCTTTCATTCAACAAGACTTAGGCTTATCAAACACTCAATTAGGATTACTTATTGGCTTAGCTTTTGCCATTCTTTATACAACAGTAGCAATCCCTCTTGCTTGGTTGGCAGATAGATACAATAGAGTAAACATCCTATCTATTGCTCTGGCTACATGGAGCGGATTCACCGCCCTTACAGGACTTGCAACTAATTTTACACAAATAGCAATTGCTAGAATGGGTGTAGGTATTGGTGAAGCCGGTGGAAGTCCACCATCGCATTCGATAATTTCAGATTTGTACTCAAAAGAAGAGAGAGCAGGGGCACTAGGTGTCTATTCTATGGGTATTCCATTAGGAATAATGGCTGCTTATTTTGCAACTGCAGTACTCATGGGCAGTTCGCCTGATAATGTAGATTGGAGACGGATTTTTGTTTTTCTAGGTCTTACCGGCGTAGCGCTTGCTATCATACTCAGACTAGTTCTTAGAGAGCCGGTAAGAGGAGCAATGGATTTTCAAGAAAATGTAGAAATTATTCAGCCCCCGTTCTTAGAATCATTAAAAACCCTTTTAAAAATTCCAGCATGGTGGGCTATGTGTTTTGGAATTGCATTTGGATCTTTTGCAGCTTATGCAACTTCTGCTTTTCACACCAAGTTTCTAATTGCCCTAGACCCAACTTACAATATTCAAAAATTAGTAATTATTTTAGGAGTTATTAATGGTGTTGCTTATGTTGGTGGAACTTATTTTGGAGCAAAGCTTGCAGATAAGTGGGGACAAAAAGATATTCGAGCTTATGGATGGTTGCCCGCTATAGCTATCTCACTATGTTTACCAATCGGTATCATGAGTTATTGGGCTACTTCAATAGAAATGAATCTTCTTTGGACCACATTATTACTAGTATTTATTGGAGTATATCTAGGCCCTAGTTTTGCAATTGCTCAAACATTAGCGCCAATAAAAATGCGTGCAATGTCTACAGCTTTATACTTTTTTATATTAAACATGATTGCCCTTGGGGGAGGACCTACATTTGCTGGGTGGCTTATGGATGTTTTTAAAGAAAATTATAATGATTTAGATTCTATACGATACGCAATGACGGTAACTTTTTTTGTTTTCATACCATCGGCTATAAGTTTTTTTATTGTTTCCAAAGTTTTACCCAAGGATTGGGATGCTGCCGAAAAACGGAATCTGCAATCAACAAAATCTTAACAAAATATTGTGCTGTAATGTCACAGTATTATCATATGACATCAAAAATTAAACTGCTATCATTAAGAATATAGTAAACAACAGGTAAAAATAATATGTCATTAATCGAATCTTTGAACGCCAGGTCTGAAAAATTTACCTCACCTTTCAATCATTGGATTGTTGATAAACCTCTTACCGAGGCGGCAGTTGATGAAATTTACAGAACGCCTATTGATGAAGGTAAAGTTATATTTGATGGTACTCGTGCAGGCGATAAAACAGGCGAAAACCTTCTCTCAAAACTAAGAGTTTTTATTGAACCTTCAAACTGTGACAAGTTTCCGGAATTACATAATATTATAAAAGAAATGCAATCAAAAGAGTGCACAAAGATTGTTTCAGAAATGCTAAAAAGAGATCTTTCTAATTCCTATGTTCGATTAGAGGTAATAGCTGATAAGGATGGATTCTGGTTAGAGCCTCATTGTGATATCCAAGAAAAACTAATGTCTAGCATTGTGTTCGTAAATAAATTTGACGAAGATGAAAATTTAGGTACTGATTTTTATACGCCTGATCTTAAAGTTTCAAAAACAGTGCCATATAGAAATAATTATGGCTATATTTTTACTGCAGAGAAAGATTCTTGGCACGGATTAGAGAAGAAAAGGATTAAAAAAGAAAGACGGTGTATTCAATTAAACTATGTAACTTTTAAAACAGAATGGCCTGTGCTCTAGTGCAAAATAATTACTTAAACAATGACAATTTAAAAATTGATGGTTAATACTTCAATTGTTATTGGTTCAACAGGACTTGTTGGCAGATTATTGATTTCTAACCTAAGTAATAAAGATATGGATATACTTGCCGTAACACGAAAACCAATTAAGAACATTGCTAAAAACGTTAAGTCTTTTGTGATTGATTTTAGTTCATTTCTAAATGACAATAAACTTCCAAGCTGTGATCATTTATATATATGTTTAGGCACTACGATAAAAAAAGCTGGAAGTCAAAAAAACTTTAGACAAGTAGATTTCGAGTACTCATTAGCATTTGCAAAAAGAGCTAAAGAATCTGGTGCAACAAAAATAAGCCTAGTATCTTCAGTGGGAGCCAATCACAAATCAAAAAATTTTTATTTAAGAGTTAAAGGTGAATTGGAAGAAGCAATTAAAAAAATAGATTATGAGCAAATAAATATATATCGGCCAAGCCTACTTGTTGGCACAAGATCTGAATCAAGATTTTTAGAACAATTTGGTCAAAAGTTTTCGATTATTATTAATCTTTTTTTATGGGGGTCTTTAAAAAAATATAGGAGTATTGAGGCTCAAAAATTATCACAATTCATCTCTACCGCTAAAGATAAACGTGGAGTGAATTATTATTATTATAAGGATTTTATATGAAGACAGGCAAAACTTCGCAAGACCAAGTTCCAGAGCATTTAAGAGGTAGAAGGGGAGGTTTTCTTCAATGGCTAGGTAAAGTAGTTTTAAGCTCTATTGGTTGGCAGGTAATTGGTAATATTCCAAACGAGGAAAGACTTTTGATCATTGCTGCGCCTCATACATCAAATTGGGATTTTATTTTGGGAATATCAGCTTTATTTGCCTTAAACGTGAACATTAAATGGCTTGGAAAAAATTCATTGTTTATACCTGGAATAGCATGGTTTTTTAAGTGGTTGGGTGGGATACCAGTAAATAGAGAAAACCCCAATTTACTAATAGACTATGTAGTTAAGACTGTTGAAAAAGAAAAAGGCTTAATAATTGGAATTGCTCCAGAAGGATCTAGAAAAAAAGTTGATCGATGGAAAAGTGGCTTTTTAAGAATAGCCAAACAAACAGATGCAAAAATATTATTTTTGTCAATTGATGCTCCTAGTAAAAAATTAAAAATTGGCGAGATATTTGAACCTAGTGGAGATAGTGAAAAAGATATTAAGTTTGTTATGAATTACTTTAAACAATATAAAGGAATTAATCCTGATCAATCCAATAATTGATTAAATAGATTAAGAAAATATGGAATGCGTTGTTTGTAAAAATAAATCTATTGAAGTCTTCAAGATTATAGAGAGAAAAAAATATTGGAAATGCTCTATCTGTTTTGCAAAATTTTTGGATAAATCACATTATCTAGATTCCAATTCAGAAAAAAATCGTTATTTGGAGCACAATAATAATATTGACGACCCCTCCTATAGAAAATTTCTATCAAAATTGTCCATACCATTAGAAAAAAAACTTTCAGCTAATGATCATGGATTAGAATTTGGTTGCGGTCATGGACCAGCTTTAGCTGATATGTTAAAGGGTAATGGTTATCAGATTAATCTTTATGATCCGTTTTTTTTCCCAGATAAGAGCGTGTTAGAAAAAAAATATAACTTTATAACTTGTACGGAAACAGTGGAGCATTTTTTTGATCCATACCAAGAGTTTAATCTATTAGATAATCTACTGTTAGACAATGCTTGGCTTGGAATAATGACATGTTTTTTAACCAAGGAAAGTCAATTTGAAAATTGGTATTACAGAAAAGATCCAACTCATGTTGTTTTCTATGCTGAAGAGACTTTTAAAATTATTGCTGAACAAAGAAATTGGACTTGTGAGATTCCGACTAAAGATATAGTTTTACTTTATAAAAATAAATTAAATTAATAAAATGTTTTCTAGACAGTTCTCTGCAACAGCAGCTTTAATACTTGCATCATTAATCTGGGGAACAGCATTTGTCGCACAAACAACAGGCATGGATTTTATAGGTCCAATTACATTTATTAATATTCGATTTTTTATTGGTACTATTATAATATTGCCCTTAGCATTTATCGAACGAGATACATTTTTTAAGATAGAAGAAGTAAAGAAAAAGAAATTATATCTGATCATCTTTCTTACTGGTTGCTCATTATTTGTTGGATCTTTCCTTCAACAATATGCTTTGCAGTATACCAAAGTTGGAAATGCTGCGTTTCTAACAATTCTTTATGTTCCATTTGTTCCAATAATTTCTAGATTTTTCCTAGGAAAAAAAATTCATTGGTCTATTTGGGTTTCAGTTAGTATTTGTTTAGTTGGATCTTATTATTTAACAACAGGTAACTCATTTGAAGCACAATCAGCAGATATTTTGGTAGCTCTGTGCGCAGTTTTCTTTGCATTACATTGTATACTTATTGATGAATTTTTTGAAATTATCAATGCTCCATACTCATTGGCTTTTTATCAATTTGGAATTTGTTTCCTAATAAGTCTTCCTTTAATGTTTGTGTTTGAAGAGCCAACTATTTCTGGAATATACGAGGAAATAGGTCAGCTTTTATATGTTGGAATTATGTCGACTGGGGTTGCTTATACTCTTCAAATTATAGGTCAAAGATTTGTCAAACCATCAACCGCAGTTATTACTCTGTCTCTGGAGGGAGTTTTCGCCGCTATAACAGCTTGGATCATATTATCTCAAATACTTACATCTATACAAATTATAGGGTGCTCTCTTATTATTGTAGGAGTTTTAGTGGCTCAATTAATACCATTGTTAAATCAAGATGCTGCAGATCAAAGATATCACGACAAATAATATCTAAAATATGAATAAACAATATGATGTAGTTATTATAGGCGCGGGCGCAGCTGGAATGATGTGCGCTATTGAAGCTGGCAAAAGGGGCAGAAAAGTTCTTTTGGTGGATCATGCTAGGAAAATAGGAGAAAAGATTAGAATCTCTGGCGGCGGTCGCTGTAATTTTACCAATATAAATACTAACCCCAGCAAGTTTATATCATCTAATCCTAGCTACATGATTTCGGCTCTATCTAAATATACCTATAAAGATTTTACTAAATTAATTGATAGTCACAAAATAAAATTTCATGAAAAAAAATTAGGGCAATTATTCTGTGATGAAAGTGCTCAACAAATAATAGATATGCTTCATTTTGAATGCGCTGCTGTTAATGCGGATTTATTAAGTGATACATCTGTGCTTTCAGTCGAAAAGAAAGATGATAATTTTCAGATTAATACAACTACAATTAAATATTTATGTACATCACTAGTTATTGCAACAGGTGGCCTATCAATTCCTAAAATAGGTGCCAGTAAATTTGGCTATGAAATTGCTAAACAATTTGGTTTAAACATTATAGAAACCCTTCCAGCTCTTGTTCCATTAACTTTTAGTGAAGATCTATTAAAAAAATGTAAAGAACTTTCAGGGTTATCAGTTGAAGCATCAGTATCATTTAATCAAACATTGTTTGAGGAAGGCATGTTATTTACACATCGTGGGTTAAGTGGCCCATCAATATTACAAATATCTTCTTACTGGAAATTAGGCCAAGGGGTTAAAATCAATTTAGCGCCACATGAAGATATAATTGATTATCTACAAAATAAGAAAGTGGCGACACCTAAGCAAGAAATAGTTTCAATATTATCTGAGGTTATACCTAAAAGGCTTGCGGCAATGTTTTGTGAGGAATCTAAAGTTTTTGGAAGGATCGCAGATTTACCAAATAAATTATTGAACGATTTAAGTAAAAAAATAAATAATTGGAATGTAAAACCAACAGGCACAGAAGGTTATCGTACCGCCGAAGTTACTATAGGCGGTGTTGATACCAATAATTTATCATCTAAGACAATGATGGCGAAAAATGTTGATGGCCTTTATTTTATTGGAGAAGTTGTTGATGTTACTGGACATTTAGGGGGTTATAATTTTCAATGGGCTTGGGCATCAGGGTTTGTTGCAGGGCAGTACGCTTAAATATCTTTCCTCTATCTTAATTTCAATTATGAATGTAGTTAGTAGCTATGAGTGCAGATGTAACCCCTTTAATTGTTGGAAATACTATTACGCTAGATATTGGTGCAATTGCACATGGTGGCCATTTTGTTGCTCGTCATGAAGGAAAAGTTATTTTTGTACGTCATGCAATTACTGGAGAAAAAGCCATTGTTAAGATTACATCAACTTCTAAAAAATTAGCATTCGGTGATGCTATTGAAATTATTAATGCATCAAAAGATCGCGTAGAAACACCTTGCATTTATGCAAAACCTGAAGGCTGCGGGGGTTGTGACTTCCAACACATAGATATTAAAGCTCAAGCTAAATTAAAGGGTATTGTTATAGAGGAGCAATTCTCTCGTTTGGCAAAAATGGAAATAAAACCAGAAGTATTAAGTGTCGATCCTGAATCAGGACTTCATTGGCGTACTCGCGTTAATTTTGCTGTATCTAATAAAGGTAAAGTTGGTCTTTATGCTGCAAAAAGCAGAAGAGTTGTAGAAATAGACAAATGTTTACTTGCAGTAGAAGAAATCAATGATTTAGATATTTTTGAACGTCATTGGAAAGGAAATGATCGTTTAAATATTGCAGTCTCAAGTATAAAAGAAAGAAACCTTTCAAGGGGAGGTCGAAGTATTTCAGGTCCAACTCAATTAAATGAAACATTTGATGATTATATTTACCAAGTTTCTCCAAATTCATTTTGGCAAGGTCATAAGAACGCACCTAAAAAGCTAGTTGATATAGCTATGGGTTTTTTAAAACCACAGCCAGGTGAAAAAATTTGTGATTTATATGGTGGTGCAGGATTATTTACAGCGCCAATCCTTAAGGCTGTCGGTGATAAAGGTGAAGTTCATTTAATAGAGTCAGATGAGCGTGCAGTTAAGGACGCTTCTAAAATATTTCATAAGTATTCTAATGTAACCTTATATCTTGGTAGAGTAGAAAAAATACTTCCTTTAGTGGAAACTGTTGATGCCATACTTTTGGATCCACCTAGATCAGGTGCAGGTGAGTTAGTCGTGATGCAAATGATTGAAAAAAAACCAAGGGTAATTGTTTATGTCTCTTGTGACCCTGCTTCGCTTGCTAGAGATAGCAAACTATTAAATGATAAGGGCTATAAACTTGATGATATTGTGGGAATAGACTTATTCCCAATGACTCATCATGTAGAATGTGTAGCAAAATTCAGTTTAATCAAATAATATTTACATAATGAATTTAGTTGGAACTGACTTTCAAATTAAAGTTTGGAAAGCAATAGTAAAAATACCTAAAGGCAAAGTTAAAACTTATAAAGAACTTGCAAAGTCAATCTCTATGCCAAAAGCAGCAAGAGCAGTAGCAAATGCTTGTGGTAAAAACCCATATCCTATTAAAATACCTTGTCATAGAGTAATCAGGTCAGATGGAACACTTGGTGGCTATAGTGGTAAAGGTGGAATAATGAAGAAAAGAAATTTATTAAAAGATGAGGGGGTCACTATAGTTAATGAAAAAATTTAACTTACATCCCAGACTAGCTAGAGATACTTTAAGTGTAGTAGACTTAAATTTATGTAGCTTATTGCTAATGAATGATTCTAATTACCCTTGGTTTATTCTTGTACCACGAAGAGATAATATATCTGAATTATTTGAATTAAATAAACTAGATCAATCTCTCTTAAGCCAAGAAGTCAACGAAGTATCTAAAAGATTATCGTTACATTTTAATGCAAAGAAAATGAATGTAGCGGCAATTGGAAACATTGTTCCTCAACTACATATACATGTAATTGTAAGATATGAAACCGATCCAGCTTGGCCAAATCCTATTTGGAATAATGTAGACATCATTCCTTACACAGACGATATATCGTTAAATTTGATTAAAGATATAAAGTTAATTATTCAGGACTTAATTATCGATGTTTAATCAATCAGAAATATTCAAAGATTTAGATCCTGTGCTCTTAGATAAAGAATATGTATTTTGTACTTTTCCATCATCTAGATATGGAGAACATTCTAATCTTGAGCCATTAGCATCTTTTAGTGAAAAAGAAGGTTTAACATTGGTATTGTTAAAAGAAACCGCTCAATTAAACAGTTTAAACTTTGAAGGTATCTTTAGATGTATATCATTAAACCTTATATCAAGTCTAACAAGTGTAGGATTAACAGCAAAGATTTCAAAATTATTAGCAGATAATGATATTAGTGCAAATATATACGCCGGATATTTTCATGATCATATATTTGTACCGTGTAATAAATCTAAAGAAGCACTAAAGTTACTTTGTGACAATTCATAAATTATGTATAAGCTAAGTATTGATAAATATGATTAACATTAATCAAATAAAGTATGCTAAGCGTATTAAAGATAGTATTTTTATATCAGAGGGTTCATAGGTGAATAAGTCTTTAACAGAAATTATTAATAAACGTAAATCTATTAGGGCTTTTTTGGATAAACCAGTGAGCAACACATTAATAAAAGAAATGTTATCAAAAGCAGCTCAATCACCTTCTGGTGGAAATTTGCAGCCTTGGAAAATTTATGTTGTTAATGATGAATCTATGAAAAATTTCCTAGAATTTCAGAAGCAATGGAAAGGCAGCGAAGAGTCTCCTTATTCAATTTATCCTGAGAAATTAAAAGAACCTTATAAAACTTCGCGAAATGAAATGGGAGAAGAAATGTATTCACTTCTTGATATTAAAAGGGAAGATAAAATGGGTCGTATGAATCAAATGCTTAAAAATTTTAATTTTTTTGGTGCTCCAGCAGGCCTGTTTTGTTTCATAGATAAGCAAATGGGATTACCGCAGTGGTCAGATCTAGGAATGTTTCTTCAAACATTTATGTTGCTAGCAATTGACTCTGATTTAGATACATGTGCCCAAGAATCATGGTCACTTAAGCAAAATTGTGTTAAAGACTACTTAAATATTTCAGACGACTTAATATTATTCTGTGGCATGTCAATTGGATATGCAGATTTAGAAAATAAAGTAAATGAACTAAGAACCTCAAGAAGATTGATTGACGAATGGGCGACTTTCGTTAAATAAATAATCTAATTAAATCAATTATTTAAAATGACTTTATTGTTTATATGGAAATTTTTTTTCATTTAAACTAAAAGACTTAAATTATGCCTAGAAAAACTATTAACGATATACAGGCCAAAACTGGAATTGAAAAAATTATTTGCCTTACAGCTTATACAGCGCCTATCGCAAGACTATTAGACAGCCACGTTGATATTTTATTAGTGGGCGATTCATTGGGAATGGTCCTATATGAATATGAAAATACTCTTCCTGTCACACTTGATCAGATGATCGAACATACAAAGGCAGTAATGAAATCTACATCAGATTCATGTATTATTATGGATCTTCCATTTGGTACTTATGAAGAATCTAAGGAACAAGCATTTAGCAGTGCATTAAGATCAATAAAAGAAACTAATTGTGCGGGGATCAAACTAGAAGGCGGATCTCTAATTGAAGATACTGTTAAACATATTACAAAAAGAGGTATTCCAGTTATGGGGCATATTGGTTTGCAACCTCAAAGCATAATACTTGATGGTGGCTACAAAATAAAGGGACGAGATAAGTTTGAATGGAAAAAATATATAGATGATGCTATTGCATTAGAAAATGCCGGAGCCTTTGCCATAGTTTTAGAGGGAATGGCAGAACAGCTTGCTGTCGAAATTACAAATTCTATAAAGATACCTACCATTGGTATAGGTGCATCTGCTAAATGTGATGGGCAAATTTTAGTAACTGAAGATATGCTTGGATTAACCAATATTTCACCTAAATTTGTAAAAGAATATACAAACCTTAGACTACCAATAGAAAAAGCTATAAAAGAATATGTTAGCGATGTAAAATTAGAGAAATTTCCATCAAATCAGCACACCTATCAGATGAAACCTACAATTATTAAAAAAGAGAAATAAAAATTATGGCAAATATATTTAACGAAGTTGATGAAGATATAAGAAAAGAACGTTATCAAAATCTTTGGAGTAATTATGGTAAATATATAATTGCATTTTTAATGTTAATTGTAATTGCTTTTAGTTTAACTCAATATTTTCAAGCAAAAAATATTTCTGATAATAAGGCCATCCTAGATATGTATTTTTCAGCTGCAGAAGGAATTGAAAAAAATCAACTAGACTTTGCAAATAATGAGCTCGAAATTGTATATAATCAAAAGAATAAAATGCTTGCTGCCTTAAGCGGATTTAAAATGTCCGAAACCTATTTAAATAATAATCAAAAAGAAGAGGCTATATTATTACTTGAAAAAATAGTTGCCAATAGATCTCTAGAATCAATATATCGCGAGCTTGCTTTATATAAATATATAATGATTAATTTTGAAAATATTGACATCAGTAGTATCGAGAAAAAAATTGTATCTATTGGAGTAAATAAAAATACCCTACATCCTTATTTTCAAGAAATTATAGGAATTAAATATTTAACAGCAGGTAATATAGAAAAAGCAAACTCTGTATTTACAGATTTGTTACTTAATGAAGACACTCCATTTGATTTAAAAATGAGGCTAGATAAATTAATTCAGATAGCAAGTTAATATGCGATTTGTAGTTACTAATTTATTATTATTATTTCTTCTTTCTAATTGTGCAAGTAATTCAGATGAAAAATTAAATGACAGAATATCTGTTTTATCTTATTCATCAGATTTACTTATTTCTACCGAACTAGATTCTAAAAAAATAATTCTAAGTCAAGCTAGAGAAGTCAATTATTGGTCTCAATCTGGTCAAAATCCTCAAAATAACTTATCTCATATTTACTCTGACTTAAAATTTGAAAATAAAAAAAAGATTTTAAAAGATAGTAATAGTGCCACTAACACTATTCAGCCAATCTATTTTGAAGGAAATCTTTGCAACGTAAGTACAAAAGGGTTCCTTAGATGTCTTGATACAAATACAGAAGAGATTCTATTTGAAGTAGATTTGAAGACTGAGTTTGAAAAAAATTATGATATTATTAGAGGTGGTTTAGCATACTTTGATGATCAAATTGTACTAGCGGACGGATATGGGCAGGTAAAAGTATTTAGTGGTATAGACGGTAGTATTATCTGGGAAAATAATATTAATTTACCAATTTTATCAGCACCTATTATCTATAGAGGTTATATTTATTTTATTACTTTGAATAATAAAATTTATGCAATGGACTTTACAACAGGTGAAGTAAAATGGAGCTTCCAAACAATATTTGACGATAAAAAAAGTTTATTCACTGGAGTACCAGCAGCAATAGATAATATCATCATAGCTCCATTTAGTAATGGGGAAATTATTGCATTTATCTATGATACTGGAAGTATACTATGGTCAGAAAACGTATCTAAAGTGTCGTCTTTAAGTAATTTTGATATCAAAGATATAGCAGCTAATCCTGTAATATCAGATGATAAAATTTATACTCTAAGTAATAATGGAAAGCTAGTTGCCACAAATATGATCAACGGATCTCTAGCATGGTCTTTAGAGATTTCGGGCACTAATTCACCATCAATATCCAATATGCAACTCTATGTGATTGACAATGAATCAAGATTATTTTGTATAAACAAAATGTCAGGTGAAATATATTGGATTACACAACTTGAAGAAAATAAGAATGGAAAAAAATCTGGAAAATCTAATGATTGGAAAGGTCCTTATTTAATAAATGGATTACTGTATACCCTTTCAACTCATGGTGAACTACTAAGCATATCACCAATAACAAGTGAAATATTATCAAGTAAAAATATAAAAATAACTGGTATTTCAATTGATCCAGTAATTTTATCTAAAAATATTTTCATAATTGATAATAATTCAAATATTTATAAATTAGATTAATAAAGTGGAAAATATAAATTTTTTAATTGTTGGTAAGCCTAATTCAGGCAAATCGACTTTTTATAATACTCTGAATGATAAGTACCTTTCACCAACTGGCCCAGAGTCAGGCTTAACTAAAGATATTTTTAAGAATGAGGTAAATATTTTAGATACAAAATTTACTTTTTTTGATACGCCTGGGCTAAGAAGAAAAAACAAGATTGACGATAAGGATGAGGCAAAACTTACATATGATGTAATTAATTTGATTGATAAAATCGATGTGGTATTTTTATTAGTAGATGCAAATGAAAATTTAACTAAACAAGATCTAAAGATAGCTGAAATTGTCATAAAGCGAAGAAAAATTCTTTTTGTTGTTTTTAATAAGATAGATCTTTTAGATGATTTAGATAAATTTCAAAAAGATAAAAAACATTATTTTTTAGAGAGTTACAGTCCAGCAAATACAATTAATCTTAAATTTATATCAGCATTATCTATAGACAGTATCGAGAGAATATTAAAAACAGTCATTAGAACATGTAGAATTAAATCTACTAAAATTAGCACGCCTAAGTTAAATACTTTTGTAAGAGATATATTAAAGAACCAGAAATTTCCTAAAATAAATAAGATTGAAGTTAAACCTAAATATATGGTTCAGACCGATGATGATTATCCAAGATTTAAAATATTTATTAACTCAAGTAAAAAAGTTCCTCAAAGTTATAAGCGATTTTATGAAAATATACTGAGAAAAAAATTCCTACTAGTTGGAGTGCCTATTCAATTAGATTTTATTACTTCTAAAAATCCTTATGTTAAGAAAAATTAAATACTTCACCTGTTTCAATAATATCTTCATTTAAGTAAGATAAAATTTTATCTACAACAAACTCTAATTCAATCAATTTTTTTTTATCTATACCAGGAGATGTTGTATTTATAAAATTCGACTCTATAATTGGAGGTTCAAATAAATTTATTTTTATATTTGAATTCTTGTTTTCATTTGCATAAGTTTTAATCAAATTATTTAAACCTAACATTGCAGTGTTATAGCTCCCCCAGTACTGACTGCCCACTTCTGAAATATTTTTTGATATTATTAATATTCTAGCTTTATCAGCCGCCATGAACAATGGATGAAAAGATCTTAAGAGTCTGTAATTAGATATTAAGTTTAGATTTATAATGTCTTCAAAATCTTTTGGTTTAATTGAAGTTACGGGTGATAAATATTTAATAGTTCCTGCACATGAAATAAACAC
>Ga0209816_1001277_pt1 | contig 18945 bp, 13 predicted proteins | sample CoawatmetaG01DNA_FD_187509 | JGI IMG/M metagenome (GOLD analysis project Ga0209816, IMG submission 187509) | Marine microbial communities from the West Antarctic Peninsula - Coastal water metaG017-DNA (SPAdes) (version 2) | ecosystem: Environmental > Aquatic > Marine > Coastal ... | reverse complement strand
GGTGGTACTGAAACCGGTATAACAGTAACTTATCAAGATGGTAGTAACGATATAGATTTCGTAGTAGCATCTCAAACAGCAAATGACTTTACAAATACTCTAAAATCTAAATTAGATGGAATTGATGTAAGTGCAGATGTAAACAGAACAGATTCGGCAATAAAAAGTAGTATCGGAACTGGAAATGGTAAATTCGTACCAGCATCTGGAACAAACGGACATTTCTTAAAACATGATGGTTCATTTGGTTTACCATCTTATACTACAAATACAGATGTTGATGTATCGATAGCAAATCTTAAAATTAAATTAGCTGGTGGTTTTGGAGGTAATGCAGTTTCAATTGGTGATTCGGGTGATACAGTAACAATTCCTGGTAACTTAACAGTAACCGGAACAACAACTACAAATAATGTAGAAACTGTATCCACATCAAATGGTGTTGTATTCGAAGGAAACGCAGCAGATGATAACGAAGTAACATTATTAGCGGCAACAGTATCTTCTGATAGAACAATAACTTTACCAGATGCAACTGGAACAATCGCTTTAACATCAAGTACGGTAGCTAACTCAACATTATCAGCAAATTCAACATTAGCTGGTGGTTTGGCAATCGGAACTGGTCGAAATGATTCAGCAAATCAAATTGTAAGAACACAAGCTAACGGATATGCAGATTTTGGTTGGATAAATACAACATCGGGTACTGCTAGTGGAACATTATCTCGTATATATTGTTCACAAGATGGGTATGTTAGATATTTATCTCCTTCCAATTTCTTATCATCTATTGGTATTGCGGCAGGTGCAACGAATGTAAGTAATAACAATCAAATTACGAATGGTGCTGGATATATCACATCATTTGATATTACTGCACAAACGGATAGTAAATATCTTAGAAGTAATGCAACAGATACAGCAAGTGGAGCTATAACATTCTCTAACTCAACTGCATCAACAACTAAAACAACCGGAGCAGTTATAGTGACTGGTGGTGTTGGTATTAGTGGAGCATTAAACGTAGGTGGAGATATTGTAGCATACGCTTCTTCAGATGAAAGATTAAAAGATAACATTGAATTAATTTCAAACCCAATAGAAAAAGTTAAACAATTAAAAGGTGTAACTTGGGATTGGAATTCAAACGCTGATATATTACAACAAACATTACCAAATGTTGGTGTAATTGCACAAGATGTTGAAAAAATACTCCCTCAGTTGGTAATTGATAGAGATAATGGATTTAAAGGAGTTGATTACGCAAAACTTACTGGATTACTTATCGAAGCTATTAAAGAACAACAAGTACAAATTGAGGAATTAAAAAACAAAATATCATAACATTATCGTTTAACCTTATATAAGGTTCTTCAGTAACGTTACGAAATTTTTGATAAACTTACTAAATACATATATATCTTTATATAAAGGTCTTGTATTAGGTAGGCAGGACTGTAATTTATTAATTAGGAAAATATTGTCATATATATGGCTCAGGTAGTTAAGTTAAAAAGAACCTCGGTAGAAGGTAGGAAACCAACAACATCTAATATTGAATTAGGTGAATTGGCAATTAATACATTTGATGGTAAGATTTATTTTGAAAAAAATAATGGCTCTCCTTCAATACGAGAAATAGCTACACAAGATTCATATCACCTTTATACTTCTTCATTAGATTCTAGATATGTTAACCTCACAGGTAACGAAACCATAGCAGGTAACAAAACATTCTCAAATAACATAACGATTTCAGGAAACCTCTCAGTAGAGGGTACTACAACAACAATAGATTCTACTACTCTTAATATAGGAGATAATACCTTAGAACTTAACTATGGTGGTTCTCAAACAACTGGAGGTATCTTAGTAAAGGATGCAACTGGTAGTTCAACTGTAAGTGGTTCTTTATTATGGGATTCTTCAAATGATTTTTGGAAAGCAGGAAAATTAGGTTCTGAATCAGAAGTAATTACTACATCTAATATAGTAACAAACTTACCAACTGGAACAATAAGTGGTTCATCTCAAATATCACTTAGTGGATTTAATACTTCACAATTATCTGAAAACACAAACCTTTATTATACCAATGCAAGAGTAAAAACTAAATTAAATGCGGATGCTGTAGTAAGTGGTAGTAATTTAGATGGAATGACCGTAAGTGGTTCATTTAGTGGTTCATTCCAAGGAGATGGTAGTAACCTAACAGGATTATCAGTAGACCAAGTTGCAACAGTAACAGATACATTTTCAAATGTAACTTCTAAAGTAGTAACTCACAACTTTGGTACTAAAAATGTAATAGTAACAGTATATGGTGATGATGATTCGTATTTCATCCCAAGTTCAATAGTAACAACGAATACCAATCAAGTAACAGTAACATTTGCAAGTACTGAGAGTGGTAGGATAGTAGTTGCAAAGGGTGGACACGTTGTACAAGGTACGGCATCAGATGCTAACCTATTAGATGGAGAAGATGGAACATATTACCTAAATTATGGTAACTTTACAAATATTCCAAGTGGAATCGTTAGTGGTTCAACACAATTAAATAGTACTACAATATCTGCTCTAAATCTTAATGCACCCGTTTTCGCAACAGGAACAAACTCACCTTATTTCACAGAAGTTAGATATAATAACTCCAACGTTATGGAGTTCAATCAAATGTATCTTGGAAACGCAAGTGGTGATTATCTAGAAACAAACGAATACCAAAAAGTAGTTACAATAGTACCAGGTGCCAATAGTCAAAACTATCAAATTCTTGGTAGAATAACTGCACAAAGTGGAGGAGCAACCCATATTGTTAATTTTAATGCAGCATTAAGAAGTAATACACTTCCTGATTTAGATTGGGGTATTACATATGATGATAACTTTAATATTGATAAGTACATAGAGCCACAACTTTGGACAAAAGAAACATCTACTGCAGGATTTATATTTGCTTTCAAAGTACTTAAAAAAATATTTGGAACTGTTACGGTAGATATGCAAGTTATTCCAAGAGACTCTAATCATCTATCCAACGTTAGTGTTAATAGTGTACAATCAAGTGAACAAGATTCAATAGATTCTGGATATACTGCAAACACTTTCGATAGATCATTTAGTATAAATGGTAGTAATGCATTATTTACAAATGGAATCGTTAGTGGTTCATCTCAAATCTCAGATTTAACAACTCATAAACAAACAGTTACTGGTGCAACTTCATATGTAGTAGACCACAACTTAGATGAACAATATCCAATAGTTCAAGCATGGAATACTGTAACTTCAAAACAAGAATTACCTAATTCCATAACAACAAACTCAGTAAATAGGGTAACTGTTGATTTTTCTACAACTTTTGCAGGAAAGATAATCGTAAAAAAATAATTTATGATATACGATGTGTATTACACAACTGGTGGAGGCCCTTGGGTAAATGCTGGTACTGATACGTGGGTAAATTTATGGTTAGAGTTAATCGTATCTAAATTAGATGTAAAACCTATACTTCTTTTACATAGAAACAAACCAAAAGGACATGATAATTTTGAATTCCCAATAGAAGCTCATTGGCATGGTGATGATATTGATAAATTTGAAGAATTATGTAATGGTGCACGTAGAATTAACATATTACATGGACATTATACTCCAATGAAAGTAATAGTAGAGAATAAACACAAAATACATTCAAATGTATTACACAACTCGGTAGATCATATATTAAAATCATCATTTGGAAACGATAGTTCATTTGTACAACACCCATATATGGATTCAATGTGGGAAACTGAAATAAATGAGATATCAAAACATTCTATATGGGTTGGTTTATTTGATATATTGATAGAAAACAAAAATATACCTAATTTTTACGAATTTAAACAAAACTTACCATTATCTGATTCAAAACGAATTGGATTTGCAGCAAGAAGTGAAGGTAGAAAGAATCCACGTTACTTAGATGGACTTCCATCATATGTATTCACCAATTCAAGTGAATTTAATGTTCTTTGGAAAAATGGATTGAAAATGGATACTCGTAAAATGAAAACTTATCATTATAAGTCTGAATTCAGAGATGTATTCTATAACATGGATTGGGGTATCTCACATTCATGTTTTAACAACGAACCGTTTGGATATGGTATATTTGAATCAGTAGATTATGGTAAATTACCAATTTTACACAAGACTTGGTGTAAAGATTTTAATTATCCTTACCGTGCATCATCTAAAAAAGAATTTGGTGATATTTATAGAGAGTTAATAGATACTCCTTATGAAGAAAAGAATCAATGGTTCTTATCTTTAAAATCATATATGAAAGAAAATTTCACAAATAAGGATAAGTGGATAGACGAATTAGTTTATATTTATAATATATAGGAAACAACAACATGGCAAGAAGTTCAGGAGATACACTTAGTTTAAATGGTTTAGCAGGAGCACGTGGAATTACACAAAGTTCGAATGTATCATTAAACGCAATTAATAGTTCTGCAGGAACTATTGTAAAGTTAGATGATTATGCAATTGATGCAGTAAATTCAACTTTGGGAGGATTTACATATGCAGTAGAAGCTACTAATGAAACATATAATATGACTTTCTCAGGAGCAGGTTCTAAGTTTAATCAGATATCTTCAAGATATCAAAACTTTACTTGGTCAGTAACTCCAACTTTCAATTCTAATGCAAATACTGCTGGTTTTTTAAGTATTGCTGCAAATCAAGATTTAAGTGCAGTAATTACAGTTGGTTCAATAAACCCACAAGGAGCAAGTTCACAAACAACCTTATTAGGAGCACAATCACATACACTTAATGGAAAATTTAATGATGGTTTTAATGACCACGCAACAAGATACAATACGGATATACCAAAAACTGTTTATGCAGTAGATTCATATGATGGAAACTCAGCAGCATTGTGTTTAACTACCGATTCACCTGTAACATTATCAGATGGTACTATTATAGAAGTTGGAGATTTAGAAGAAGGGGATGAGTTGAGAGGATTTTCAATCGGAGGATTGGGAACGGATGAAAGTACATTTTTAGATTGGTCAGCTAGTTCATTAACAACAACTGCAGAAGATGTATCTGTTGAAAACTTAGTATATTCATTTGCTAGTAGACATTATAACATAAACGATGGGGAGGTAACTGCAACTGCAGAACACCCAATGTTAGTTAAAGATGGAGCTGATGGTGAATATAGATTCAAAGAAATGATGAACATCGATACAGACGATAAATTAATTAAAGAAGTTTCGGGTAATATTACTGAAGTTGATGTTACTTCTATTGTTGCTGTAAATCAAACGAGAGAAATAGTATCAATCGATGTTGAAACAAATGATACATATTTAGTTAATGGGTATATAACTCATAATAAAGGAGGAAATTCACATTCGGATGAAACAGGTGGTAGTGCACCAACATCATTAGTATGGACAAATGCTACTCTTAAATTATCTTGGACAGGAGATGGTACAAATAATGTATATGATGTACAAATAGATAATAATGCAGATTTTTCTTCTCCATTGATTAGTGAAACATTGTGGTCAAACGTATTTTTACAAACCACAGAAATAGGAGATTCATTTGATATTGGAACTGGTACTAGATATGCAAGAGTAAGACAATACTCAACAAATGGGTTATTGAGTCCCTACTCAAGTGTACTAACATTTACAGTTAGTTAGAAATAAATTTAACGTTTGAGAAAAATCTATATATTTATATATATTACATAACAATTCACAAAAATAAAAAAAGATGGCGAAAGCACTTAAGTTTACAAAAGAAGAAGTACAATCGATAACCGATTTAAGACAAGATGTTGCAAATGTATTTACAAGATTGGGACAATTACAAATCGAAAAGAAAAGAAGAATCGATGAACTTGAAGTAGTTGAACAAGATTTATTAAATCAACACTCAGCATTAGTAGAGAAAGAACAGAGTATGTTTAAAGGTTTAAATGATGTATATGGTGATGGAAATTTTGATCCTGAAACCAATATATTTACACCAGTAGAAAAAGATTCAAAAGTTACTAAGGAAGAACAATCATAAATTGGTTTTTAGATAAATTAGATTATACTTATATAAGAGTATCAACATTCAACACAATATAACAAGGAGTAAATAACATGGCAGAAAAAATTGTATCACCTGGGGTTTTTACGAGAGAAAATGACCTTTCTTTCTTATCACAAGGAGTTGGCGAAATCGGAGCAGCTGTAATAGGACCTTTTCACAAAGGACCAGCATTCGTACCAACTATTGTTAACACCCAATCGGAATTCGAACAAATTTTCGGTACACCTGATGGTTCATACTATACAGGATATACCGTACAAAACTATCTTAGAGAAGCAGGAACAGTAACTATTGTTCGTGTGGGTCATCAAGGTGGTTATACACAAACAGCACCAGTCGCTATAGTAAGCGTTGATGATGCAAGTAACAGTCAAGTATTGGGAACATTATTTGAAACACATCGTGGAAGTGGAACATTGGCAGGTAGTGCACTAGTTGCATCCGTATCAGCATCCGCTTTTTCAATTACACTTGTAGGAGAATCTGCAATATCAGCTTCTATTAATCCTGCAGATGGAAATGATATAGGTGATGTGTTTGGAATTAACCCAAGAGGAACTAAAGATGGATACGCATATAACTACTTTGAGAAAGCATCAGCTGATGCAGTTGTAAGTGGACAAACACAAGTATCTTTAATTACATTGGCAGACCAAGCATTAACTAGTAATATGCAACATTCTTCTACTCCATGGATACAATCACAATTGGTATCTGGAGAAAGACACAGACTTTTCAAATTACACACAATAGGTGATGGTACTGTTTATAATAAAGAATACAAAATATCTATATTTAATGTAAAAGCAGCCGGTTCATCAAATGCAACCGATTATTCTACTTTCTCATTAATGATTAGAGGATATAAAGATACTGATAAAAGAAAATCAGTATTAGAAACATATAATAACTTAAACTTAGACCCAGCTTCTCCTAATTACATTAAAAAAGTAATTGGTGATAGAAACTTAGTTATTGATTCAAATGGAAAACAAACTGAAAATGGTGATTACCCTAACCGTTCTAAATTCGTAAGAGTAGAATGTGTTGCAGAGGGAGCTCACCCTATCGTTGCAGGACCATTTGGACACGATAAGTATTACAACCCAATTTTTGTTGGTAATATTGGTGCACACGGATTAGGTGAATCAATTATACCATCAGTATTATTTAATACCGGTTCTGATGCTAACACATCTTCTAAAAATGTATCATTTAGTGGTATTGATTTAGAAACTGCACAAGTTAAGATAGATAACAACAATTACCTATCTCCAATACCTACATCAGCAACACAAGGTGGAAACACAGTATTTGCATTTGATGGAACAGTAAGTGTAGTTGGAGGAACTAAGGCATTTGGATTTGAACTTACCGGTTCACTTTCATCTGATATGAACAAAAGACAATTCTCAGTAGGTTTCCAAGGTGGATTTGATGGAATAGACCCAACAATATCTATCGATTTAGGAGCTGATATATCAAGTGGTAACTCACAAGGGTTCAACTTATCAACTTCAACTGCAGTAGGTTCAGTTGCATATGTGAAAGCAATTGCAGCAGTATCTAACCCAGATGATTTTGATATCAACTTGGTATCTGTACCTGGAATCGTAAGAAGACATCACTCATATGTATTTGATAAAGCAGTTGATATGTGTGAAGCTAGAGAAGATTGTTTCTTCATTGGTGATACGACTGGTGCAGGTGATACAATATCACAAGCAATCGAACAAGGAGCCGCAATTGATTCTAACTACGTAGGTACATACTACCCATGGGTTAAAACAATCGATTCAAGAACTAACAAGTTAATTTCAGTTCCACCATCAGTATTGATGCCTGGGATATATGCTTCTAACGATGCAGTTGCAGCCGAATGGTTTGCACCTGCAGGTTTAAATAGAGGTGGTATAGTAGGTGCTATATCTGTATTAAACAGATTAACACATGCTGAAAGAGATGAATTATATGAAGGAAAAATTAATCCAATCGCTCAGTTCCCTGGAGAAGGTATCGTAGCATTTGGACAAAAGACTCTTCAAGATAAAGCATCAGCACTTGATAGAATCAATGTTAGAAGATTGATGATTAAAGTTAAGAAGTATATTGCTTCAACATCAAGATACTTAGTATTTGAACAAAATACTTCTACAACAAGAGGTAAATTCTTAAATACTGTGAATCCTTATTTAGAAGGAATACAACAAAGACAAGGATTATATGCATTTAGAGTGGTAATGGACGAAAGTAATAACACACCAGATGTAATCGACAGAAATATATTGGCTGGACAGATTTTCTTACAACCAACTAAAACTGCTGAATTCATCGTGTTAGACTTTAATATTTTACCAACTGGAGCATCTTTTACGGCATAATTAATTAAAAACTAAAAATCTATATATTTATTAATATAATAGGAGAAAAACAACATGGCAGAAGTATTAGAATTTAACGATATGTTTTATACCAATTTCGAACCAAAGATGAAAAATCGTTTCATCATGGAAATCGATGGTATACCTTCATACTTAATAAAAACAGCAAATAGACCTTCAATTCAGTTTGAAACTATAACCCTAGACCACATTAACGTTAAACGTAAATTAAAAGGTAAGGGAGAATGGCAAGATGTAGAGATTACATTATTTGACCCAATCGTTCCAAGTGGAGCTCAAGCAGTAATGGAATGGGTGAGAACATCACACGAATCTATTACAGGTAGAGATGGATATGCAGATTTCTATAAGAAAGATGTACAAATCTATATGTTAGGACCAGTTGGTGATAAGATTGAACAATGGACTCTTAAAGGTGCATTTATCAATAACGCAGTGTTTAATGATTTAGATTGGAGTTCAAATGACCCAGCAGAAATCACGTTAACATTATCTTATGATTACGCAATCTTAGAATTCTAATAAACTAAGTTAAATATATTTTAGTAAAAAGGTTCTCTTAGTGAGAGCCTTTTTTTTTCTCGTTTTTTAAAAGTTATATATTTATATACGAACAAAACAATAAAGAAGTTATGGCAAAATACGATTTTCCAACGGAAGTAATAGATCTTCCATCTAAGGGTAAACTTTATCCCGAATCAAACCCTCTTTCAAAGGGTACAGTTGAAATAAAGTATATGACAGCTAAAGAAGAAGATATATTAGCATCACAGAACCTTATTAAAAAGGGAGTGGTACTTGATAAATTATTCGAATCGGTGGTTGTAGATGCTGGTGTTAATGTGGGTGATATATTCATTGGTGATAAGAATGCTATCTTATTAGCAACACGTATCTTAGGATATGGTAAGGATTATCAAGTAGAGATGACAGACCCAACATCAGGAGAAAAACAAAAAGTTAACATAGACCTTTCTAAAGTTCAAGTTAAAGAAGTATCTGATGAGAATCTAAATTCAGAAAACAGATATGAGTTTGATTTACCACTTGGTAAGAAAAAAATTATATTTAGATTACTAACACATAAAGATGAACAAGATATTAATGCTGAAATACAAGCATTAAATAGATTAACTAAAGGTGATGTGATATCACAAGATGTTACAACTCGATTACGATACATGATTCAAGATGTGGATGGTAATGAGGATAGAGCATATATTAATAATTTCGTAAAAAACAGTTTACTTGCTAGAGATTCAAGAGCTCTTAGGAAGTACATACAAGAGTTTACACCTGATTTGGATTTAACATTCAACTTTGTATCAGATGTAACCGGTGAGCAGGAGGCACTTGACATCCCATTTGGGATAGGGTTTTTTTACCCTTCCGAATGATTATAGTATCCAACTACATTCTCAGATTTGGGAAATGGTTAACTATGGTAACGGATTTACTTGGTCAGAAGTTTACTTCATGCCAATCCATTGGAGGAATTTCTATTTCAAAAAGTTATTAGAATCAAAGAAAAAAGAAAAAGAAGAACATGATAAGTCTTCCAAGAAAAAGGGAGGACGAAGTCCAAATGTAAATGTGAGGAGGTAATACTTCCTCACTTTTTTTTTGTCTTATATTTATATAAGAACAAATATATAGAATAATCAAAATGGCTAAAAAAACAATAAACGAGGGATTGGGTATTAGTAAATTTGTCGGAGACTTCTTTGATGGTGTTAAAAACAATACTACAAAGAGACATTTAGATAAAGCTAAAAAAGCTGGTATGCCTAAAGTAGTACTCGATAAGATGAAACAAATCGAAAAAGAAAAGCGTGAGTTGGATAAACTTTTCGCTGATTATAGTAAATAACATAACTTAGGAATAGACTATAATGGCAAGAAATGATGCTGAGATATTAAAAGAAGCTAAGAAGATACAAGCTGAAAAGATTGAACTTCAGAAGAAATCTATTGCGCTAACTGAAAAAGAACAAAAGCAGTTAGAATCTCTCATTTCAAAACAAAAAGAACTTAGAAAAGAAATATCAGAACTTAGACAAGAAAAGTTAGATGCATTGAAAGGTGAAGAAAGCTCTATCAAGTCAATGGGTTCTATGTATGGTGGTCTAAACCAAATGCAAAAAGAAGGTTTAGCATTAGCTGCAGAAAAAAATACTATCTCAGGAAAGGTAGGTGATCTCAATAAAGAACAGATTGCATCTATAACTAAAGTTCAAGAACTTAATAGAAGTATTGCACAATTAGGTGCAGATGATGTTGAAGGTAGAAAAGCTCTTACAAACGAGTATGATGGCCAGATGAAATCTCTTGGCACTTCTCTACATGGAAATACTAAAATTATCCAATCCTTAAAAGAACAGAATGGTTTAGCAAATAGTTACGCTAACATGAGCTCTGAACAAAAAGATTTAATACAATCTCAACATGATGTACTTGAAGGTGTAAAGAAAACTATTAAAGGTACATTGATGACCGTTAAAACTCTATATGGAAACATAACAGGAGCTGTAGGTGGTTTAATATCAGGTCTGGGTGTAGTTGTTGGTAAGATAGGAGAAGCCAATACAGAATTGGGAACTTCAATGTTCCAAACAGATGGTGTTGCAAGAAAGGCTGGTGTATTATCATTAGTATTTGGTGATGCAGTACAAAACGCTAAAGATTTAAGTGCAGCACTTGGTGATACAAACAAAGCAACGTTTGAATTACAAGCAAGTGTAGGTTTAATGTCTTCCAACATGGGTATTAGTGGTGGTGAGGCAGTTAAGTTAGTAAATGCATTTTCAATGTTGAATGGAAATTCAACTGATGTGGCATTAGATATGTCAAAAACCTCTCAAGAATTTGCAAAACAAAATGGAATCATTCCAGCCCAATTAATGGGTGATTTAGCAAATTCAACTGAAGAGTTTGCATTATTTGGTAAAGATGGTGGTAATAATATATTAGAAGCTGCTGGATATGCTGCAAAATTAGGTGTTAATATGTCCACAATTAGTGGTATAGCCGATGGATTACTTGATTTCGAATCATCTATTACTAAGGAATTAGAATTAGGTGCAATGTTAGGTAAAAACATTAATCTTAACAAAGCAAGAGAACTTGCATATAGTGGTGATATAACAGGAGCAACAAAAGAAACTCTTAAACAACTTGGTGGTGTAGCGGCATTCAATAAAATGGATTACTACCAAAAGAAACAAACAGCTGATTTATTAGGTGTATCTGTTGCAGAATTGCAGAAGATGAACACTAAAATGGAAAATGCTGGTCAATTGAGTAGTATAGTAAAAGATAAGTTTTCAGTATTTTCAGAAGTCCTTAACACGGGAATGAATAAATACCTTGGAACTGGTCTTAAAGGATTGGGTGGTATGGTTACTGCCTCAGGTCAATTAGGAACAGGATTCAAATCACTTGGACTTGATATGGGTGGTATGGTAAAATCATCTGCAGCATGGTTGAAAAATATAGTTAAAGCAGGAGCTCAGAAAGTAGCAGGATTCTTCGGAGGAAAAGCTGCATCTGCGGTAACAGATAAAGCAACATCTAGTTTAGCTGATAAAGTAAAAGTTCCAGAAACAAAGGCAGCAACAAAAGGTGGAGGAGCTGGTAAATCATTAAAGAGTCTTGCTAGTGGATTAAAAGCAATGGGTAATGCAAAAGTTCTCTTCGGAGCACTTAACTTAATACCAACTGCATTAGGATTTGTGGCAATAATAGCCGGTCTTCCTGGTATGTTGGGAGTTTCACTTTTAGGAGTAGGAGCTGGATTGGGATTAAAAGCATTGGGTCAAGGGTTTAAAGGGTTGAGTAAAGCATTCCCTGGAATACTTGCTCTTAGTTTAGCCGCATTAGGATTTATTTTAATGATTCCAGGTTCAGTTGGAATGTTATTGATGGGAGTAGCTGCACCAATAGCAGCAGCTGGAATATATGCTTTAATACCGGCATTGATTGCATTAGGAACGGCAATGGCTAGTGGAGTAGGTGCACTTGGTTTAGCAGCTTTAATTGGAATGGGTGTTGGATTGGGTTTAAGTTTTGCATTAATCGGAGCAGGAGCAATGATGATGGGTAAAGGAATACAGTTAGCCGCACAAGGATTCGCAACTTTATTACCTACATTATCCACATTCATGGCAGGTATAACTTTCACACAAGTAGCACTTGTTGGTTTATTTGCATATTCTCTTTTAGGATTAGGAGCTGCATTGGGAGTTTTAGCAGTTACATCAATGATTGCATTACCAGGATTATTAGGATTGGGATATGCAATGATGTTAGTCGGAGTAGGAGTGAGTATGTTAGGAGCTGCACTTACCGTAGTTGGAACTGCAGTTGCATCCATGAGTGAAAATATGAGTACATTTGCTACGGGATTATCTTCTGTTTTATCAGTAATAACTTTAGAAAAAGTAATAGCAATTGCTGGATTGGCAATGGCATTTATGGGACTAGCTAGTAGTTTATTAGCACTAGGAATAAGTGGTTTAGTTGCAGTACCTGTTATGATGGGTATTGGATTAGCTACTATGTTGTTAGGAGTTGCATTTAATGTATTAGGAACAGGAATGCAAGCAGTTGGTTTAGGACTATCTACTATAATGACATCATTAGGTGGATTAGTTGCAATAATTGGACCGATTGGTATGTTATCACTTGCACTATTAGGATTATCAGGTGCACTAATGGGATTAGGATTATCCATGGCCTTTTTAGGTTTAGCTGGATTACCTGGATTAATAGTATTGGGAGGAATAGCAGCAATATCAGGACCAATTATAGAACTAGCTTCTTTCTTCGGACTTGGTGGAACAAGTGGTGGTGGTGAAGAAACTGGTGCATTGGAAGAAGGTTCTATGAGTGAATATGAAACCAATATGTTAAGTAAGATGGACCAATTAATACAAGCAACCACATCACAGAGAGATATTTACTTAGATAAAGATAAAGTTACCAATATAGTTATGGACCGAGGAGAACGAAGTGCAGTGAATAAATTTAAATTAAACAGAGCTTAATAAATTATGCCTACTATAATAGAACTATTTAAAAATAAAGAATTATTATTTCCAGGTGGAAGTTCAGCAGAAGGTGCAGTTAAAAAAGATTCTGAAACTTTCATAGAACAAGAAACATCAGGAATTCGTATTAAATCTTTAGTAGATGTAAATAATCCACTTATATATGGTAATGAAGCCATACGTATTGCAAATCGTTCAACACCTGCTGTTGAGGAAATGACATCCGATGTTGGAGGATCTACAGGTGATGGTGGATTGATTGGTGGAAAAATTAAAAAAGCAAGAGATTTTGTAAATGATAAATTAGGAATTCCTACAAATGCAATACCAACTAGATTAATAGGTAAACCTGAATTTAAAGATTTAAAATCTACTGATCCTGTTACATTAGATGCATATGGACCAAATGGAACATTAGTAGGTAAGTTTTTAAAAGATACAGGAGGAGGAAACCCAACAACAATTGGTAAACAAGCTCTTGGAAAAGGATTAGGTGTAGCTAAGGATGTTATAAGAGGTGCTTTATTTGGTGAAGGTGCAGGAGATGCAAGTAATGGGGCTAATTTAACTTATGCAGTAGAATCTACTTCTAACGATAATACATATTCTAGTGTAAGACAAGCTGATAGAATAGTTACCACATTAAAGGAATTAGAAAAAAATACAAAACTAGGAGGAACTAAGAAAGAGCCAGGAATAAAACTACAAACAGTTTCTCCCATTTATGGTATAAAAAGAAAAGAAGGAGATAGAGTTGGTCGTACATACGGAATGCAAGGCCTTGGATTTAATAAACATGATCCAACTAGTAAAGATAAAACAAAAAGTGGAATAGAACCGTACACAAAATCAGATGGCCCTCAAAACCTAATGATTAAAGATTATAAACTCGGTAAAGGTGATGGTATAAACACAGTATCACCATCGGATGATTATACAATGGAAGATAATGCTTTCATGAAAGTTGGTTCAGCTGACCCAATTAAAGATTTCATCCCATTATGGTTTAAAAAAATAGGTGCAGAAAAACCTGTTGTATTTAGAGCTACAATTAGTGGTTTAACGGAAACATCTACTCCTTCTTGGAGTTCTAATAAATTTGTAGGTAATCCATATTCATTTCACATGTATGATGGTGTTGAGAGAAGTTTAGCTTTCAATATTAAATTAATGGCAGCATCTCCTGTTGAATTGGGTATTATATGGGAAAAATTAAAAATATTAACATCGTATACCTACCCAACAATTGGTGCAGGATTAACAACTCCTCCAATTATAACATTCAGATTGGGTGATATGTATGTAGACAGAGAAGTACTTGTAGATTCATTAACTTATACAATACCTGATGAATCAAATTGGGAAATAGATGGTAGTATTGGATATTTACCAAAAACTATAGATGTTGCACTTTCTATGAAGTTTATAGAAGGGACAGGAGCAGAAGATAGATTATATGATATGGAAATTTCTAAAGAAGCAGTTAAGAATATAAATGCAAAACGTACCGAGGATAAAGAAGCTATAGACTTAGACACAAAAACTAGAGGTGGTAAACCTACTAAAACGACTGTAGTTAAAGAAACAACTAAAAGACAATCATCAGTTACTGTATTAAAAGGAAAAGGAAGCTCTGCATTTGGTAATGCAAAATCTGCAGCAAAGGGTGCACTTAAAAGTTTAAAAGATAAAGCTAAAGATATAAAACAAAATTTAGCTGATAAAGGAGCAGGAATTACGGATCCAGTATCAGGTCAATCTGCAGCTGCGGATAAACTTGATGGTAAATCTCCACTTGTTGCATCTAAAGAACTGGAAACAAAGAATCAGTATACAAACAAACAAGCCGATATGTTTGTAAGTTTAGGACTTATTAAGGAAGAATTCAAAGCAGTAAAAAAATCAGATATTTCATCTGATTACGGATTGTTGAATAATGAGAATACTGATTTACCAAATACAATATTCTTTACATGGAAAGACTCGTTTGGAAAACAGTATGGTATGATAGATCCATCTGGAAATGTATCAAATTTTCATTATAACCCAGCAGAAGAACCATTTAACAGTACTGAGGATGTAATTGATAGTATGCGTAAACTTAAAGGTTAAAATATAATTATGGCAAGTAGATACGAAAATAACAAAACACAAAAATTAGATGATGGTAGAGTAGTCTATCGTTCTCGAATGTATCCAAATATACCATTATCTGATAACGATATATATATTGTAACACAACAAGGAGATAGATTAGATAGTTTAGCACATCAATTTTATTCCGATACATCATTGTGGTGGATTATAGCAACAGCTAATAATGTACATGATGGTGCACTTGCTGTTCCTGATGGAACTACATTGAGAGTACCAATTAACTATCTTCAAATATTACAGAATTTTAAAAAATAAAAAGTTATAATGGGATTTCCACAATTAGGCAATATTGACCAAGTAATTCTAGATACCATCACCGCAAAGGCTGGTAATAATCTTCGAGCATCACAAACAATGCCTTGGATTAGAGTAACTTCTTGTCTTGGAGATTTTTTATCTATGGAAACTGCACCACCAAGTGATTCATTTGCAGAACGATATGGTAATACTCAAAGAAGTGGTAGAATAGGAATAGATAGCGGAGGGAATAATGTATATGCAGATGAAGATGCAAGAGGACTTAGACCTTCCCCAACAATAGATAGTATTTCTATATCACAAGGTAATGAAGGATTAAGTAAAAAATCATCATTTACAATTATATGTTATACATTAGGGCAATGTGAAAAGATAATGGAATTCTTTTTAGAACCAGGAAATATGGTTTTAGTAGAGTGGGGTGAAAATACTAACATCAGCACATCTCAGAAAACTAAAATAGAAAAATGTGCAATAGCTTCATATAATAGTTTAAAAACAGTTCAAACTAAAAGAAAAGAATCAAAAGGAACATATGATGCTGTATTAGGTGTTATTACAGGTGGTGGAATGAGTTATGGTTCTAATGAAACATATGAAATCCAAGTAGCACTAACATCAATAGGTGAATTACCTGCATATCTTCAACATCATAAAGGTATTCAAACAAAAGAGGAAAAACAGAAATCAAGTGAAACATTCTCTAGTTGGACTGTTGATGCAGAAGCGGATGTTGGTAAAAGACTTTTTTCACAAATGTTTAATGATTTACCAGCTGGAAAGCGAACTAAATTTTTAAAAAATAAAATTAACGATACATTTTATACAGATTCTATTAATTTTATTAATATGGATAAAGAAATTCGAGAAGAATTACTTGACACAGTAAAAAAAGTTAAAATATTGACAGAGGGTGAACCGATTGAAATTACTTCTGATTTACCTTTATTTACTGAAAAGAGATTTATTAGAGTAGCATTGGCGTTTTCAATATTAGATTTACAAGATGGTGTTCAAACTCATGCACCAGGAGTTTGTGGTGAAACTGATTCAACATCAAGTGGAACTATAGTTTGGCATAATACTATATGTAGAGCTCATAAAAACATGTTTTCAGCAGATTCAGATTATCTATATGTTCCAAATAAGTATGCTCCTAACTTTGATATATTGGGAGCTCTAAGGTCTGATGAGAAGTTTAAAAGTCCATTACCAACTTTGGGTGGAATGGAACTAGTAACGTCTGCAGATGCTGATAAAAATCAAACTGCTGATATTCATCCTACATCATATGGTGGTAGTAAAACATCGTATTTCCCACATAATTCCGCACTTGACTTTACAGACCAAGCTGATTATGATGGTAGTTATCTTCCATTAAAAGCAAAAGCTGGTAATTGGGGGTATTTAAGAGATTTATATATTAATTTTGATTTCTTTTGTGATACACTAGACAAAACAGGATTAGTTACCAAGGATGTATATTATGAATTATTAAATGGATTATCTTCAGGTGCTAATCTATATTGGAACTTTCAAATAATACCAAGAGGTTCTATAAATCCACATACTGCAGGAGGTGATACAGATGCGGATACATATTATAATCATGAATTAAGGAACAAAATTGCTGGAAAGAAAAAAGGAGTTAACGAATTACAAGTAGTAGATGCATCTTTTGGTGGAGATATGACATTAATGGGCTCATCTGTTGGGTTGGCAAAGTTTCAATCAAGAGGAGCTCTAACACCATTCTTATCAGCTGAACTAAACTTTGATATACCAGGAGCTATGAAAGGACAAGTAATTGGTTCTAAATTAGCAAAAAATTCAGCTTCAAAAGCTCCTGAAAACGCAAATTCTGAAGATAAAGAAATAAAATTAGATGGATTGTTTTCTAATGCAGTAGATACAGTTTTGGAAGAATTAAATTCGGTAAAAGCAGCAATTAATTCAGCTAATGAAGCAAATTCTACTACTGATGATGAAGAAGGGCCTACTGATGCTGAACAGTTAGAAGCACAAAAAGAAGCTAATTATGAATATATTGTAGCGAATGGAACTATAATTCCAAAAGTACAGGATAGAGAAGCAAATAGAGATATCGCAAAAGAATGGTACGATAAATTTTCTGGTAATAATGTTACTTTTGAAGATTTTGCAGTATGTTGTTCATGGAATGATCCAGCTGTATTAAAAAAGGTACAATTAATGAATGAAGGTTTATTAAAAGGAGGAACTTCTAGTCTAGGAAACTTAAATGTTCCTTTATTACCTATTAAATTCAATTTTACAATACATGGAATTAGTGGAATACGAGTAGGTGATACATTTAATATAATAGATTTACCTGGTAAATATAAAACAAAGGTATTTCAAGTTACCCAAGTTGCACATGATATTGCACAAAATCTATGGAGTACTAAGATTGAAGGCTCTATGAGAAATATGGAAGCAGGAACTCGTTAGATATGGATATAAATAGATACAAAAAAATAGCTAAAGGCCAAACTAGTGTTAGATACAATATTGAGACTATAATCCCACGTCCATCTGATAAGGATTATAAACGTGGGTATATTGAGCGTAATTTTGTTCAAAAAATAAATGATAAGGGTTCTCCTATATATGAGGTATCTAACACAACAAGAAATTATTATACTTCAAAACCACAATTTATTGCAGTTAAATTGAAGTGGAGAATATCAGGACCAATAGAACAACAATATGATTCTACTGGAACTATAATTGATAAAGCAGTTTCGGAATCAAATAATATTGCAATCAAGTTGGTATCAGATAAAATACCTAATTTAAAATTATACTTACCAAATTTATCACAATTTTACAAAAAATAAGTCATAAAAAGCTTGTTTATTCCAATTATTTTTCGTATATTTACTATGTAGTTTAGAGAGAGTGAGAGAGCTCTATCCAACTACAATAAACCTTAAAAA
>Ga0209816_1001276_pt1 | contig 18948 bp, 33 predicted proteins | sample CoawatmetaG01DNA_FD_187509 | JGI IMG/M metagenome (GOLD analysis project Ga0209816, IMG submission 187509) | Marine microbial communities from the West Antarctic Peninsula - Coastal water metaG017-DNA (SPAdes) (version 2) | ecosystem: Environmental > Aquatic > Marine > Coastal ... | reverse complement strand
AAAAACCTATACCAAAGTATTAGTTTTAAAGTTTTTATATACTAATTACTATTTTCAGATCAAAACAAATTAGGTCAACTACTATGTCGCAATCTCTATTTTACTCACAGGAATAAAATATTCCCTTATACGTGCGCGTTCATTTACTCAAAAAAAAGAGACCTATACTTTTGATAAACGAATCAACCCAAAAGTATCAAAACCAACTAAAAAGATATTAGGGGTTTATCTGGGTCTCAATATCGGCTTTACGTTTCTCAAGGCAAGCAGATAAACGAAGCTGAAGCCCTAGGCCGACTTAGACTCTTAACTGGCTGACGTTATTTGACACAGGTATTTTGAGATACCGCCTAGGATCTACGCGGAGGGAACCCTAGGACTATTTGAAGCGTCAGGTAAAACCCTGATAGCTATGATCTTGGCAATTTGACCTAATCAACTTAGCAAGTTGGTTTTGTTCAAATAGATAAACTTATAAAAATTTAAAGTTTTCTTGATAATGTTGTGAAACATGGTTGAGAATATATCTAGGGCTAGTCTGAAAAATTGACGTAAAAGCAGCTATTGAGATGAAAGAACAGATAGGCAGGAATGAAAGTTTGTTGAGGCTGACACAAATAGTAGGCCAAAGTTAATGTAATGAGACAGTTTCTGCATATGCGGATTAATTATGGTTAAGGCTTCAAAAATAGTAATATATACCGCGCCAACATAGCGGGGAAAACCTTGTGGTGTATTGCTGGGCGTCAGCCTTTGGTCTAAAATAAACGGTCTTGAACGGCGCTTATGCGTCGGGATAGAATATCTCAGGACATTAAAAAATACTAGGGAAAGCATTGTGGCGGGTGCTTTTCAATAGTGTTTTTCACTACCCTGCCTATGGGGTTGCATAGGCTTTCAGTATCAGGAGATACAAATCATGACTGCTTTCAACGCAAAAACTAATCTTAATCTTTTCGGTCGTTCACTTGGCAATGGCGCAACAATGGGCGCGCTGTTCTGTGACGGTGTACTGCATGCTATGGAAAACAAAAATACTAATCATATTGCTATGATGTATAGCAAGGCAAAGGCGCAAGATGACGGCGCGGCAATGCGTACAATCAAGTCCACTGTGCTGGCATTGTATAGCGGCAATGATGTGGCGGCAAAAATTATAGACCCTACTGATCTAAACGCTCCTATCGTGATTAAGACCAAAGGGTGCGCGGTTAATCAAGATATGGTAAAAGCCATGAAAATTTTGGTGGCTGATGAAAGATCCATGCGTGCCAAGATTTGGGGTGATACCTTCAAGTCTGGGGCTGATAAGCCTCAAAAGTCGGTGGCCGAATGCCAAGTTGCATTGGATAAGTTTCTTCAGAAACTCGCTGCCGAAAACGGCGTTGAGATTACTGGCTCGGTGGTGGTGGTAGCGCCCACACTGCAGATCGCCGCTTGATCCAAACAAGTTTAGCCTCTACTGAAAACCCCTAGCAGAAATGTTGGGGGTTTTTTTATGGACTAAATTTTTCTCAATCTTAAAAGGAACAAATACTATGACAAAATACTATGACGACTTGACGCCAAAAATGCCAATTGAGTTTGAGCATGGTGAATTGTTACTCTTGCTTAGGAGGTTTGGATTATGAGTTTTAGCTGGAAAAAAGACGCCACCACCCGCGCTGAATGGATGGCTCAGGCCTATCGGCAGGGCGTTCTTATCGCCCGCGAAGACGATGGGGTTTCTCCTGAAGAACACCGCAAAGACATGTGGGCGGCGGTTATGGATACCCGCATGGTGGGGGTTCCTTATGTTTCGGTAGATGAGGGGTGTGATGCCATGTATGACGGGCCGTGGGCAGCGGCAGTAGAGGGGTACTTATCATGAAGATATTAAACTATCGTGGGGTAGACGTTCGTTTTGTCAAGGATGGGGGTTTTTATATCCTTGTTAGTGGCGGGGTGGCGGTTCGGGATTTAGACAAGGCATGGGTGCGTATATACAAAAACGACCCGCAAACAGAATATTTTGAGGGCTATATAGATGCCTTAATAGAGATGGGGAATATCTAATGAAGGTCTTATGTAAATTCATCAACTCCGGCACGGGGATTAATGAGGGCGTTTTTGATGTGAATTGTGACGCCCCATTTTTATATATGGGTAGACCAGCCATGCTGGTAGCCAGCCCGTTCGGCTTGGGCGGTATGCTCAGGGCAACTTTTGACGGCGATATCTGGGTCTGTGACCTAGACTGATTATAGCCAAAAGCGTGCGGTTACTACTATGAGTACTATGAGGACTCGCACGTTTTACGATGTAATCACGCATCACTAACGCCTAGGAGGGTATATGGACTATTATCATGAGTATTTTCGTATTGAGCATGAACGGCTCAGTGTAAAGGCTGGTAATCTCAGGACAGAATATTGGTCTGAGTTAAATAAGTCTGGCGAAGCAGCAGCAGTGAGAAAGCTGGAAGAAGATATAGCGTGGGCAGAGGCGGCCCGTAATGCTATGAGAGGGAGACTATGACCAGAGAGCAAGCGAGTAACCCTGATTTAGTTCGGGGGTTTAAGTGTGGGGCTACTGGCCCTGTAGTGTACCTAGGTCTTATGACTAGGGATGAGGTGCATAACCTGCAAATTCAAGCATATGCTGCTGGTAAAAAGATAAGCATATGGCAACAAGCAAAGGTGACGTGATGTTAAAAGCATGTTCAACACCTGAGTTCCCGTTCTATTGGTGGGACTCAATATTTATGGGGGTTGTTGAGACTTTCATAGACCTACCATGTGATAGCATGGTGATTGTCTCTGGATTGGGATTAGGAGTAGCAGCAGCAGTTGTTGCATCTGTTCCTCTGCTCCTGACTTGTAAGAAGATATGGTGATCTTCTTTAAGATGTTAGGTATCTTTTGTGAGAACCTGATCTGGATGACACTGTTCCTACTATTAGTATGGGCAGTGTCTCTGGCTGATATCTACATCCCAGCTTAGAACATACCAGAGGCCACACTTGCATGTTGAGTGTGTCCTGTGGTGTGCTTTTGCACCTTAATGCCTAGGAGGGCTAACTATGTCTATTACTACAAAAAATAACACAATGGGTCCAAACAAGCTGACTGCCTTTAATCGTGTAAAGTTGATTGCTATGCGTGATGCTGGGGTTCGTAAGTCTGTTATTGCTAGAGACTTGGATGTTGATCCAATGACCGTTGCCTATCATATTAACCGTCAGAAGGAGTTGATTGCTAAGTATGCTGTTTCTACTGACGATGCACCTACTATGAGTAGTACTATGACGAGCCAAAAGCCAAAAGGTGATACCTTAGTAACTAAAGGATATCTTGTGGGTAGCAAGTATTATGGTACTTTTGACGAAGTAGTAGCAGTTGTGACGCTTGGTGACACTGTTGAGACTGTAACTGTAACCTCTACTCAGGTCGTTGGCCTAGTAGAATCAAAGGAGGGCTAAGTATGCCACGTTTTCAAATCACGATAGAAGATATAAATTCAGAATATGTCTCCCAGTTGGGGGGCATGGAGTTCTGTTCGCAGGGTCAGACCCTTGAAGTGGAGGAAGATTCAGCCATTATCAATGATGATGGTGATTACCTAGTTGGTGGCAATGTCCTTATACCTACGGACTATGGGAATCATCAGGGCTTTTGGTGGCATATTGGGCATGAGACCCGTCACGGCCTAAAGGTCACTAAGGTCAATCACGACCCTATGATGAACGCATGGGGCTATGATCTTCACGAAGACTACGGGTGGGCGAGTATGACTGCTGACCGTATACTCAAGCGGTTCATAAGAAACACGATCATTGATCGTGAGTGGATCAACGGTGGGAAATCTTATGGTATCTGTAAGAACAGTGGCACCTATATGAATGTCATTCAGCGTTTACAGTACTTCAACCCCAGACGTTCTGAGGAGTTCAGGGGCAAGATCAGTCTGTACAAAAACCACAAGGACGCTATGCGTGATGAGAATGGTAGTCGTAGGGTTGCCATGAAGGTTGGTCGTGCGTTCAAGTCTCTCTTCCCCAACTTCTCTGATGCTCAGATTGAGATACTAGGTGATGTATTTCGCGCTGAGATGGTCACTCAGGACTTGACCTTGAAGTCCGGCAAGGGCCGTGCTGACTTTGAGAAGGCTTATGGTGGTGCGTTGGGTCGTAACGAGAACCCTGACACTGGTTGCTACAGAAAGTTCTTGGGCAATTCATGTCTACGCCCTGACTATCTGTACTCAGATGACAACCACTTCAAGAGCCACCTACCCCACCACCCTGCTCAATCCTATGCCTCTGGTGACTTCACTATCTATTGGGTAGAGCAGGAGGATGGTAAGGTCTGCGGTCGTTGTGTTGTCCTCACTACTGAGGAGGGCAAGCCTAAAGCTGGGCCTCTGTATGGCCTGTCAGAACACGCTATGAATGTTATGGGCAAAGCTATTGAGGCTACCAGTGCGTGTGATGATTGGGATGTGTTTAGGCATGACGGTTGGCATGGTGCTAAGATGCTCAACATAACCTATGAGGGCGGTAATGGTGGTTATGTAGCACCCTACCTTGATGTGGAGCCTACACGCCTCACTGAGTTGGATAGTGACTACCTGATGATTGATTCGCGTGGTGATATTAATGCTGGCTCATACCGTGGTGTCCTTGAGGGTAATGAGTATTGCTGTGATGAGTGTGGTGACAGTATGCATGAAGAGAATCAGTGCCATTCTGAGTGTACTGGTGAGTCTCTGTGTGAGTCTTGCTACTGTAGCACTCACAGTGAGTGTGAATCTGATGGTTGCCGCTATCACAATGACAACATGACGCATGTGAACGTAGTTTATCGTTGGGGCAATGCGACTGTTATGGTGCATGACGGTAACCTAGATGGGTATGCAGTGTATTGTACTGACTCTGAGTTTTGGAGAGAAGAAGATACCGTATATTGTGAGTTTGAGCATGAGTACATATCACCTAATGATATTGACGGTTACTTCACATCAGATTGGGATAGTGAGCTATACCCCAACTCAGAGCTTGTGACTATTACAGACGTAGATGGCAATGAGTCCAATGCATCTAAGGATGAAGCAGAAGGTGATGATGACTATGTACAGGTTGGTAAGACAGGTACGTACCGTCACGTAGAAAAAGAAGTAGAAGGAGAATTGGTATAATGTTTAGTTTAGTAGAGATGTTGCGTTACATGCGTCCAGATGGTTGTGAAGCCCAGCGCATGTTCTGTCAGAGGTTCTTGGAACCTGTGTTCGGTTACCCTGACACGCATGGCAATTACGTCAAGATCATCAGTGATGAGACTGGTCAGTATCCACCTATCTGTTTCACTGCCCACCACGATACCGTACACAAAAATGGTGGTATGCAGAATGTCCTAGTCATCAATGACGTTGCTTCTGTTGCTGATCCTGCTACCTCATCCTGTCTGGGTGCTGACTGTACCACTGGTATCTGGCTTATGCTTAATATGATTGAGGCTGGTGTTATTGGTACGTATGTTGTCCATGCAGCAGAGGAGATAGGTTGCTTGGGTAGTCAGGCATTGGTCAAGGCTAGACCCCAGTGGCTTGAGGAGGTCAAGGCTGTTATATCCTTTGACCGTTATGGTGACAAGTCCATCATCACCCATCAATCATCCTTCCGTACTGCGTCTGATGAGTTTGCACACAGCCTGTCTGATGCTCTGGGTATGCCTCAGTTACTACCTGATGATGGTGGCTCTTACACTGACAGCAATGAGTATGCCAGTGTTGTGTCCGAGTGTACCAACCTCAGTGTGGGTTACTACAAGCAGCATACGTCCAATGAGACCCAAGACCTACGGTATGCCAATGAGTTGTCCGAGCGTCTTATCAAGGCTGACTGGTCTGCTCTGGTGTTTGTGCGTGACCATACAGCAGAGCCTGAGTGCCTATGGGGTGTTGACTGGTCACGTGGCTGGGGTGATCTCACTGGGTACGGTAAAGACTACAAGTCAGCCTTTGACTACTATGACGATGACGCTGGCTTTGCAGATGACGTAGAGATGCGGCGTATTGAGGATGTGATGACAGAGAACCCACAGGCTGTTGCCAAGTTGCTGCACTCCTATGGTTACAGATATGATACCCTGCTTGACGAGTTGGGTATCAACGAGAGCAACTACACTGTCAAACACGCTAACACTTTTTAGGAGATAGTAATATGATTTGGAACGATAGAAACACAGTGGAGATGCTACGCCTATACAACCTCGGCCTGACAGGTGTTCAGGTTGGGGATAGGATGGGGTGTAGTGCCAATTCAGTTCGTGGTAGGAGGAGGGCGCTTAGAGAAAAGACAGAGGTGGGTAAGGTTAAAAGATTTAGTTCTGGGGTTGTTGGTAAGAATACGCAAAGGGTTGTGAGTAACAAGTACAAGGTGTTTAGGGTTCTTAATACTGTCACTGGTGTTGTGTTTAAGATATCTGGTATGGGTGATGATTTACCTGACGAGACTCTTAAATCTGCTACTGTTGGGGAGGTGAGGCGAAAGAAACACAAGGTCTTAAAGCACATGATGGAGTATGAAAGGTTAATGTAATGGAATATTATATTCAATCCACCGAAAACAATAAGCTATTCTGGTCAAATACTGATGGGTGGTGTGACAATACCAGATCACTATTTTCTCTTGAAGAAAAAGAAACCCTTAACCTGCCCATAGGTGGTGTGTGGGTACTGTTAGAATATGAAAGGTTGATGTAATTAATATTGCAACACCCCCTTGACAGCCCTTTCTATAGGGAATAGAAGGTGTATAATTACTTAAAGTATCCTAAAATACTATTACTTTAGGAGAAACGTAGTAAGTAAAAACTTTAAGTATTACTTATAGTAGTGAGGTTACATGAGACCAAAGAGAAGTAGAAAGGTAGGGGTAGGTTTAGATTCTACCTCTACAATAGAAGAAGTAGTTACCTACTACTTTAACACCCCAAGGTTCCGAGACCTGTCCCGTAATACACACAGGACGTACCACTACTGCCTGACCAGATTGTTTTCTGGTTACGTAGGAGCAAAGAAGGTTGGGGGAGTAAAGTTAGACAGACTTACCCCCCAGATGTGCGACACGATGTATAATGACTGGGCTGAAGATGTTAGTGTTAGTCATGCCAATGAAATGTCCCGCATCTTTTCTATGCTGCTAAATATGTGTGTGGGTCTGGACTTACTACACCGCAACCCAATGTCTAAAGTTCATAAGAGGACAACAGAAGTAAGGTCAGTGGTGTGGACTAACAGTCAGGTGGTGTCTTTCCTTGATACAGCATTCTCTGACTTTAAGTGGAGAAACATAGGTCTACTTGTTATGCTGGCATATGAATGGGGGCAGAGACCTGTGGACATACGCAACTTGGAGTGGGACAACATAGACTTAGATAACCGTACCACTAAGATCAAACAGACTAAGCGTGGTGCGGAGGTAGAGTTACCTATTGACGATCAGATGAAAGAGATGCTAACAGAGCAGCAGCTTCATTGGGGCTTTCAGCCATACGCAGTACCCCACTACAGGAAGCAGGACAGGGCTTACAGGCCATACACGTGTGGTCAGGTAGGTATCCTAGTCAATCAAGTAAAAGAAGCAGCAGGGTTGCCCGACGAGCTTAAGGCTGGTGACTTACGGAAGACTGCTATTGTTGAGATGATAAAGGGAGGAGCAGACAGTTTACAGATCATGTCAGCTACAGGGCATAAAAATGTAGCAAGCCTAAATCCTTATAATAAACATAATTTAGAGACTGCAACAGCAGCTCTCAGTAGGAGAAAAAGATGACTATTATTTTAAACCCAGCAAGTGACCATGTTCAAGCTGCATTCCTTAAAGCACACCTAAAAATGGTGAAGGTAGGGATGAGTCCCAGTAAAGGTATGACTAAGACCAAACTGTTAAAAAAGGCCAGTGATATTACAGGAGTAAAATATAAACGTGGTCAGTATGATGAAGCTATCTTTGATTTACAGAAAATTGTAGACGTAGCAACAGGAGAAAAAGATGACTGATATCCTAACAGACAACTTAGTATTAGAGGTGGTTCTTTTAGCCATCTTTATTTTTAGTGTGACATAGGGGTGTATTATGAAAGCTAGAGAAGACCTTTTAAAAGAGATAGGCACACTCAAGAGTGATGTAGAGTATTGGGAGACACAAGCAAAGACGCTTGAGGCTCGTAAGGTTGAGCTTCAGGGTGAGTTGCATAAAGCTAAGGCTGAGTTAAAGCTTTGGATGGGAACGGGGGTATGAGTTATGAGGTAAAAGCAGCAGCACAGGTACAGGCAGAGCAAGCCTTTGATGGCTTCATGTACTGGATGAAGAAGGGTACGATCTGGTCTTGCATAGTCCTTGGCCTTGTAGTCTTTGGTTGTAATGCTGGTGTTGAGGATGACGCCTACCCTGCATATAATGGTGAGCAGTATGCACCAACTAACATGGGAGAATAGTAATGGCGTCTAAAGATTACACTACTGGCTGGCAGGACAGTGAGGTGGCAACTAAATATGTATATTCCCGGCTGCATGAAATACTAAATACAGAGGGTGACGATAACATGATACAGGAACTTTCTTTGTTTTACTCAGAGATAGCCCGTACATATTTGGCAGACACAGGAGAAAAAATAGGAAGTCCAACACGCCCTGCGGAACTACACAGTATATTATAAACTTGGGGATTAAGATGATTAATCAAAACATGTGGGCCATAAAAGAGATAGACACAGGTAAAATGGTCTCAAATAAATGGGGCAGGACTTTGTGGGAGACTAAACCCACTAATGCCCTAAACTCTATACTTTGGAGACACATAAAAAATGGAGGTCTTGTATGCACTCAAGTCTCAGTTAAAGAAATAGGTGAAGTAAATGATTAAAGCAACATACGTAGACCACATGGGTAGTGACCTGTCTGTAGTTAATGCAGCCCGTGTATCCTTTGGTAAAAAGAGTGAGGCATTGGGTACATCAGGTGTAGAGGGTGGACATATGACCCCTATCCTACATGACCAAGATAAGAGGCTAATCAAGTACCTAGCTAAGCACAAACATATGTCACCCTTTGGTCACGCCTTTGCTTCGTTCCATGTCAAGGCGCCCATCTTTGTAGCTAGGCAGTTGGTCAAGCATAAGTTCTTACGTTGGAATGAGATCAGTCGTAGGTATGTGGATGATGACCCTGAGTTCTATATGCCTGATGTATGGCGTGGACGTAGTACTGATAAGAAACAGGGCAGTGACGGTGTATTTAAAGCAGTTCGTGTATATGATACTAAGGAAAAAGTTGTTGACCCTAATGAACTGTATGAAGAAATACTTGACTTAGTTGACGATAGCTACACTTACTTAATTGACCTTGGTTTATGCCCAGAGCAAGCACGTATGATGCTACCACAAAGCACCATGACTGAATGGTATTGGTCTGGGTCACTTGACGCCTTTGCTGATATGTGCAATCTACGGTGCAAAGAAGATACACAGCTTGAGACAACACTCGCCGCACAATGTATATTTCAGGCAATGAGTAATCTATTTCCTTTATCGTGGGAGGCACTGACAGATGGCTGACAATCCACACCTAGCGTGTCCCTTTGAGGACTGTGGATCAAGTGACGCATTTAATTGGAATGATGGTGGCTATGGATTCTGTCATAGCTGCGGGGAATCATACCCAGCAAGGAGAGGAACAAGAGTGTTTGATTGGGCGAAAGAAGACTATCCAGTAGTAGAAAAGGTTAAACCTATGGACATACCAGTAACAGGTGTTACTTACAAAGGCATACGTGGCTTGGATGAGGGTGTGTGTCAGCTCTATGGCATTCAGATACAGACAGGGGATGGTGAGGTTCCAGTGAGGTACGCATACAAGTACCCACACACGGTCAAGTACCGTGACTACAATGACAAGTCCAAGTCTTGGGTAAAGGACAGAGGCGTAGGCATGGCTAAACTCTTTGGCCCTGAGTTTAATTCTGGCTCTGCTACACGTATCTATATCACTGAGGGAGAGTTTGATGCTGCTTCTCTCTATCAAATCCTTGGTCAGAAGTGGCCCGTCAAGTCCTTGCCCAGCGCATCTATCGGGGAGAAGTTTATTAAGGCTAACCATGCCTACCTCAACTCCTTCAAGGAAGTGGTGTATGCTGGTGAGTTAGATGACGCAGGTAGACGTGCTGCTGACAAACTATATGAGGCATTAGCAGACAAGTTCTGGTATGTACCCATGTCTAAGCATAAGGATGCCAATGACTTCTTAACCAGTGGTGATACGGATGATCTTAAGTGGGCTGCACTCAAGCCACAGCGTTACTCACCTGATAACTTCTTCTGTTCTGATGAGGAAGTAGAAGCAGCAATCCGTAATGAGAACCCCTATGAGTACGTACCAACAGGACACACAGGGCTTGATGAGAAGACTAGAGGCTTGGTTAAGGGCGGCATCACGTTTATCAAAGCACCACGTGGTACTGGTAAGACTGAGGTGATCCGTTACTTTGAGACAGGTCTACTCAAGACACCTGACGTGCGTATTGCCCTACTACACATGGAAGAAATGAAGTCTACTACCTATCGTGCTATGGCTACCTATCACCTAGGGCTGAACGTCCGTACTAAGGATGACGCAGTGGAGAACAGTATCTCTGAGGATAAGGTAGTAGAAGCAGCTAAGTTAGCAACTAAGGGTGAACGTACCATTGTGTTTGAGATGAGATCACATGATGATCCCCTCAAGCTGCTTGAGTATATCCGTCTTGCTGCTACCGTGTATGGCGCTGGGTATATCTTTATTGACCACGTACAACGTCTTGCCTACCTGTCTAACACAGGGGTTGATGGTGCTACCAGTACTCTAACCACACTGGGATCACGCGCAGCACAGCTTGCTAAGGAGTTGAATATTGGTGTGATCTTTATCTCTCAGGTTAATGACGATGGACGTACCAAGTATGCTGCATCACTAGAAGAAGAAGCAATCATCTGTATCAAGATTGAGCGTGACACTGATACTGATGATGAAGTATTACAGAACACTACTAACTTTATACTTGACAAAAACAGACCGTTTGCTAAATTAGGTCATGCAGGGTCAGTCTATTACGATCCTGATACAACCATACTAACGGAGGGTACATGATAATATTTGACATAGAGACAGATGGTTTAAACCCAACAAAGATACACTGCCTCTCCTACACCCACCCAGATATCTTAGACGTAAAAACATTGTTTGACTATGATGACATGCGCAACCTACTGGCTAAACAGAATCATATAGTTGGGCATAACATTATTAGGTATGATGTTCCTGTGCTTGAAAGGTTACTAGAGATAGAACTTGACTGCGACTACTATGACACCCTACCTATGTCTTGGGTAATGAACACTGACAGACCCAAGCATGGCCTTGCAAGTTTTGGTGATGACTTTGAAATACCTAAACCTGTGATTGAGGATTGGGAAGGTCTGACTCAGGAGGAGTATGCTCATAGGTGTGAAGAAGATGTTAAGATCAACTACCACTTATGGGAAGACTTAATCTTTAAGTTTAGAAGAGTGTACGAACAAGACAAGCCTCTTCTAAAGAAGTACCTGCAATACCTGTCATACAAGATGAAGTGTGCAGCAGCAGCAGAACAGCGTGGGTGGAAGCTTGACGTTGACCTAACAGAAAAGTGTGTGGCAGACCTTACAGCGCAGCAAGATCAGAAGATAGCAGAACTGGTTGATGTTATGCCTATGAACAAGCTGTACAAGGTAGCAGGTAAGCCTAAGAAGTATACCAAAGAGGATGGCACAATATCTAAACTAGGACACAAGTGGGATGCTCTACTTGAAGAGTATGGTATGCCCAAGGGATATGAGGGGGAGATAAAGGTAGTAAAAGGTGTTGAACCTGCTAATCCTAAATCCTCCGATCAAGTCAAAGACTGGCTGTATTCTATGGGATGGGAACCCTGCACACACAAGTACGTGAAAGAAGAAGATGGATCAGAAAGAAGAATACCTCAAGTCCGTAAAGATGGTGAGCTTACTAGCTCTGTACGACTACTTATGGGGCAGGATAAGGCGGTAGGTGTACTTGATGGGCTTACTGTTATTCAACACAGACTTGCTATCTTCAAGGGCTTCTTAGAGTGTCAGGTTGATGGTTACGTTAAGGCAGAGATAGCAGGGCTTACTAACACCCTACGCTTCAAGCACAGCAAGCCTCTGGTGAATCTTCCGGGAGTTGATAAGCCTTGGGGTAAGGAAGTAAGAGGCTGTCTTCTTGCTCCTGACAACGACCATGTACTTTGTGGTGCTGACATGACTTCCCTTGAAGACACAACTAAGAGACACTACATGCAGCCCTATGACCCCGACTATGTTAAAGAAATGAGCAGAGATGGTTTTGACCCTCACCTTGATCTGGCGTTACATTCTGGCGCCATTACTCAGAAACAAATAGACATGCATAACAGTGGGGAGAAGAGTTTAAAAGCACTACGTAAAAACTATAAGGTGGTAAACTATTCTGCTACCTATGGTGTTGGTGCGCCTAAACTTTCCAGAGAGACTGGTATGTCTGTGGGCCAAGCAGCAAGTTTGCTTAAGGCTTATTGGGAACGAAACAAAGCAGTAACAGAGTTTGTAGACGATCAGCAAGTAAGAAGTATTGCTAGTCAGATGTGGGTGCAGAACCCTGTCAGTAAGTTCTGGCATACGTTACGCTTTAAGAAGGATGTGTTCTCTACTCTTAACCAGAGTACAGGAGCATACTGTTTTGACAGGTGGGTCTATAACTATAGATCAGAAAGACCTAACCTGATTGGACAGTTTCATGACGAGACAATAAATGTGGTTAAAAAAGGAGACGAAGACTTACACACAGAAACTTTGCAAGATGCAATAAAAATGTTAAATAGGCACTTGCAACTAAACGTAGACCTTGGTATAGATGTGCAGTACGGCGCTACCTATGCCGACATACATTAAAGGAGGCCAAAGATGGCACAACGTGGAGTTAAGTTAAGAGCAGTTCTTGAGTGGGCAAAAGTGTTCAAAGAGAATCGTGACAAGGTAGGTTACAAAGCTACGGACGCAGTTCCGGGAACCTACGAGCAGTATGATGGTGCTTGCACTGTTAATATCATTCTTGATAACGAGAATACAGAGCTTCTAAAAGCTACTGGCTTTCCCCGTGCATTCAAGTCTGACTCAGAGGGACGAGGAATGGTGACTAAAGTTGACCGTAAGTTCAACAGTGGTCATAGCTTTAGCAGTGGCGCACCGGAAATCTACAAGGCTAACAGCAACAAGCCTTGGATGTTTGAAGATGGTGAGCTAGGTAATGGTACTATTGCTGATGTGTACCTGTCAGTCTATGACACTAAGTACGGTACTGTTGGTAGCCGACTAGATCGTATTGATGTTCATGACCATGTAGAACACACTGGTAGTTCTGGCATCCCTATCTATGAGTCTGTGAGTAGCCCACCCCCTGATAAAGCTGCAAAGCCGAGCAAAGTATTAGAGGATGAAATTCCCTTCTAATGAAAAAACTTTGGAAAACCCTAATTGATGGTGATATCATAGCCTATCGTGCGGGGTTTTCCTCTAACGATCTTACGGTTGCTGAAGCCTTGTCAAAGACAGATGACTTGGTGACGATGGCCTTGGAGGATTCCAATTACTTTACTGGTGGGCATCATCAAGTCTACCTTACAGGTAAAGGGAACTTCAGGTTTGATATAGCAAAGACAGCTAGATACAAAGGCAACCGTAAGGATTCGGCTAAACCAGTACACCTACCTGCTATTAGAGAGCATATGTGCAATAGATATGATGCAATCATTAGCAGTGAGGAGGAAGCAGACGATCTGATAGCAATAGAAGCCACTAACTACGGAAAGAATGCCCTTGTTGCAAGTATTGATAAGGACATGCTACAGATACCTTGCTTTCACTACAACCTGAGTAAGAGGCGTTTCTCTGTCGTAGGAGAATCTCAAGGACTTAAGTTCTTCTACACTCAGATACTTACTGGTGACACCGCTGACAACATTATTGGCCTGTATAAATGTGGGCCAGTAAAAGCAAAGAAACTACTACTTGATTGCCATAGTGAGATTGAACTGTGGGATGCTTGTGTTAGTGCATATGATGGTAACGAAGATCGTGTTATTGAAAATGCTAGGCTTCTTTGGTTAAGAAGAGAAGTAGGGGAAATATGGGAGCCACCCTATGTCTAAGACAAGTGCAGCTAAAGCTAAAGGTCGTACAGGTCAACAAGAAGTAAGAGACAAACTACTTGAAACCTTTTCAGAGTTTGAGCCTGATGATATCAAGTCAACAACTATGGGTGATACAGGCGAAGACATACAATTAAGTCCTGCTGCTAGAAAAAAGATACCTCTTTCTATTGAGGTAAAAAGAAGAAAAGAAGGACTTAAAACTGTGTATGGGTACTTGGAGCAAGCCTCTAACCATGCTAAAGGAGAGCCTGTAGTGTTCTATAGATCAGACAGAAAGCCTTGGCTTGTTGTTGTTGGTATGGATCATTACATGGAGTTGTTAAAAAACTGGAAAGGTAAAGATAGTGAGTGATGCAGTTAAAGTTTGGGGTATTATTGAGGGTCCAATATCCCGTGAAGATATGCCTGAGAGAGATGAGTTACCAGAGGATTTTGCTTATCTACTGGTGTGTAAAGTAGAAGTTGATAAACAGATAGATGAACACAACTTTTGGTTTGACTCTTTAGACGGAGCATACGAATGGAAAACGTATTTTGACAAAAACATAGAGCCTCTTGAACTAGAGGGTGAATATCCACAAGGAATTTATGATGATTAAAATATTAATAATTGTCACTTGTTCTATTGACAAATGCGTGTAGCTGAGTATAACTAGGGACTTATGACAATGAAATATGAAGTAATAATAAATATAGAAGTTGATCCTTCTGCTAATTTCTTAGAGGTGTACAACCCCTCTAGTCCCTTTGTAATAAAAGAACTAATGTACAATATCATGTATGATATAGATGACGTAAAGATAACAAACTGTGAGGTAACATTAAGTGACTAAGATAACACTAGACGATGTTGAATACGACACAGACACGTTTAACAAAGAACAATTAAGTTGGGTAGGAGAGCTACAAAAGAATCACTCCGTGGGGACAACCCTTACCTATCAGTTGAGTAGTTTAAATGTTGTAAAAGAAATACTTATGAACAAACTAAAAGGGTCTTTTAAATGATTACTGAAGAAGATATGAAAGCCTTTCAAGGCTACAGTGAGTGGGTAGAGCGTAAGATTATTACAGACCCACAAGACCGACTCAATGAAAATGTTCTTGGTCTCTGTGAAGAGGCTGGGGAAGTAGCAGGTAAGATTAAGAAACGTATCCGTGACAAGACAAAAGTAACACCCGAAGCTATCCTAGGTGAGCTGGGTGACGTACTTTTTTATACTACAGCACTAGCTAACTACTACAACTTCAACCTAGCATCTGTCATCACACAAAACATGGTCAAACTAGACGGTCGTGAGTCTAGGGGAACCCTAAAAGGGAGTGGGGATGAGAGGTAAAAAGAGCAAGATACAAATTCGGGCCAATGAGCTAATAAGACCTATTGACCAACAGATTATGATGTGCGACAGCAGGGAAGAAACCTTGCTGTTTGCTTGCATTTTACTTGAGAAAGCTAAAACTATCTTTGAGGCGAACTTAGGTAAGCGTGGAAGAAGAGAAATATTTCGTATGAGAATGGGTGAAGACAAATGAGTAACAACTATCTACCAACAGACTACCAGACCTTTATTGCAACCAGTCGTTACGCACGATGGCTTGAAGACAAAGGACGCCGTGAGACGTGGACAGAAACTGTTGACCGTTATATGCTTAATATTGTTGATAGCTTTGTTGACAAAGATACATATAGAGATGTTGCCAACGCTATCCTAGGCTTAGAAGTTATGCCCAGTATGCGTTCACTAATGACTGCGGGTAAAGCTGCAGAGCGTGACAACACCTGTATGTATAATTGCTCCTACCTACCCGTAGATGACCCTAAGTCCTTTGATGAGGCTATGTTCATCCTCCTCTGTGGTACTGGGGTTGGCTTCAGTGTTGAGCGGCAGTTCATTAGTAAACTCCCTGATGTGCCTACTCTTTTCCAGAGTGACACGACTGTCGTGGTTAAGGATAGCAAGGAAGGTTGGGCGAAAGGTCTCAGGCAAGTGTTAGCACTCCTATGGGCTGGTGAAATCCCTAAGTGGGATGTTAGTAAGGTTCGTCCTGCAGGTGCAAGACTTAAGACGTTTGGCGGACGTGCTAGTGGGCCTTCTCCACTTATTGATCTGTTTAATTTTTCTACTACAACATTCCGTGCAGCACAAGGTCGTAAGCTGTCTAGCATTGAGTGTCACGACTTGATGTGTAAGATTGGTGAGGTTGTAGTAGTAGGTGGTGTCCGTCGTAGTGCTATGATTAGCCTATCAAATCTATCTGATGATCGTATGCGTCATGCTAAGTCAGGTAACTGGTGGGAAAACGCTGGGCATAGAGCCTTGGCTAACAACTCTGTCTCTTACACTGAGAAGCCTGATAGTATGGCTTTCATGCGTGAGTGGACAGCCTTAATGGAAAGTGGGAGTGGAGAACGTGGTGTATTTAATAGAGAAGCTTCAATTAAGCAAGCAGGAAAAAATGGCCGTAGAGAAACTTGCTATGAGTTTGGCACAAACCCCTGTTCGGAAATCATCCTCAGACCGAATCAGTTCTGTAATCTTACGGAAGTTGTTGTCCGTGCCACAGACAATATGGAAGACCTTTCAAGAAAAGTCCGCCTTGCAACTATACTTGGAACAATACAATCCACCTTCACCAACTTTCCGTACCTGCGTAAAGTGTGGTCTAACAATACCGCAGCAGAACGATTGCTCGGTGTGTCTCTCACGGGGATAATGGACAACCCTTTAATGACTGCAGCTAATGAAGGATTAGCTGAAACATTGGAGTATCTTAAAAATGTGGCTGTTACTACTAATGCTGAGTGGGCTGACAAGCTTTCTATCCCTGTTAGCACTGCTATTACTTGTGTCAAGCCCAGTGGAACAGTTTCCCAACTGGTTGATTCGGCTTCTGGAATACATGCTCGTCATTCTCCCTATTATATCCGTACTGTACGCGGTGACAATAAAGACCCACTAACACAGTTCATGATTGATCAGGGTGTACCAAGTGAGCCTGACGTAATGAAGCCTGACGCTACCACAGTGTTCAGCTTCCCAATGCAATCACCCCTAGGTGCTATCCATACTGCTGATATGTCTGCACTAGAACAGCTAGAGATGTGGTTGATGTATCAACGTCATTGGTGTGAGCATAAGCCTAGTGTTACGATCAACGTCAAGGCTGATGAATGGTTTGAAGTAGGAGCATTTGTGTACAAGCACTTTGATGAAATGTCAGGCGTATCTTTCCTACCATTCAATGAGCATACTTATCAACAGGCTCCGTATCAAGATGTAGATATTACGGTCTATCGTAACCTTCTATCTATTATGCCCAAGAGTATTGACTGGTCTAATTTATCTGAGTACGAACAAGAGGACAACACCAGTGGTATGCAAACAATGGCCTGTAGTGGAGATGTGTGTGAGATGGTGGATATTACCTAATGCAACTTGAGTTGTTTAATAATCTAATTCCTCCTCTACTTGAGGGGGGCTTAGAGTGTAATGACTGTGGTATAATCCAACCTGTTGAAAACTTTCAACGTGTGCCATCAGGAGAAATAAAAAGAAAGTGTAAGTCCTGCAAGAAGAAACAAGTAAATGTAGTAGAGCATTTAAAAACCTTAAATACTTACCCTGATGAAAATTATCTGTGTCCTATATGCCAGAGGAGCCTAAAAGAAATAAGCAGTAAAGGACAGAAGAAACTACAATCATGGGTGCTAGATCACTGCCACAAAACTGAAACATTCAGAGGGTGGCTATGTGGCAACTGTAACACAGGATTAGGTGGATTAAAAGACAGTCTTGAAAGAGTAAGCAAAGCTAAAATATATTTGGAGAACCATATAGACAAATAAAAGGAGAAGTAAAATGATTTGGATTTATGTAGTAGCAATAACACTAACTAACCCAGTAAATGTAAAAAGTTCTTTTTCAATACACGCCCCAAACATGGCATTTAGAACAGAAGAGTCTTGCCAATCATGGCGAGAACATGATATGCTACGTTTGTACAAGTCAAGACCAGATGATAATGCCAAGGCAGTAAGCCAGTGTTTTTCATTACCTTTTAATATAGATACAGAAAGTTAATACTATCATGACCAAGTGGAACTTACCAAAAGATAATTCTTTTGACCCTGTAACTAAACCTTTACATTACAACACAGGTGAGATAGAATGCATTGACTACGTTAAACAGGTGTTAGGAGTTGAAGGGTTTATTGCGTACTGTCACGGTAATATGATTAAGTACCAACATCGTCACAGGTATAAACAAAATCCTGTAGAAGATATGGATAAGGCTGATTGGTATATGCAAAAGATGCGAGAAGCTATGAAGGAGGTTCATAAGTGAAACCATACGAACGAGGCAGAAGGGACTTTACGGTAGGTAATATTTCTAACCCTTACCGTAAAGACTCTAAAGACAATAAAGATTGGGAGTATGGTTTTAACAAATCCTACTTCTTCAATTTAGAAAAGGTAAAGAACATTGAGTCAAAAAAACTTAGCCGAAGAAGCCAAGAAGTACACTAATAAAAAACGTACACCTAGAACACTTAAGCCCCTCACTTCCCGAAGGTATCTAGCAGGACAAGCTCTTGCTGGGATACTCTCAGGTAGTAAAGGGGCTTTAAATATGACTGAGGTAAAACGGTCATCATATGAGTGGGCAGACTTTATGTTAGA
>Ga0209816_1001269_pt1 | contig 19007 bp, 16 predicted proteins | sample CoawatmetaG01DNA_FD_187509 | JGI IMG/M metagenome (GOLD analysis project Ga0209816, IMG submission 187509) | Marine microbial communities from the West Antarctic Peninsula - Coastal water metaG017-DNA (SPAdes) (version 2) | ecosystem: Environmental > Aquatic > Marine > Coastal ... | reverse complement strand
GCAACTGCCCCGCTGGCTAACCCACTACAATGAGGTCCATCCGCACAAGGCGCTAGGCTACCGATCACCCCGCGAGTACATCACCCAAACCCGCGAGGCCTCGTCAGGCAATTAGGGGGCAACGACAACCTGAGCGATGCGCTTGCGCACATAATCTTCGACGCGTTGAGGGTCGAAAGTGCGCGCGATAAGCAACAACCGCCCTTCGACGATGGTATGGCTATCTAGTTCATACTCCAGCCAAGCTGGCGAACACACGTTGAAATCAAAGGACTCCTCTCCTGGCGCGCCAGCTGGCCCCACAAGCGCTCGTATAGAGACACAGAACGCGTCTCCCCTGGGCCGAATAGACTTAAGGGGTTCATTTTCGGCGGTCAGCAAGGCTCGAAGTTCGGCGATCATCCCCCATGATCCTCCCTACGGTGAATATTCGCAATCGGGCGTAAGCCATGCGGCCGCTTATGGGAGTTAGCAGACGTTTGCATCGCCGTGCAGCGTAGCACTGCCGGACCTCTCCCGCAGTAACCGGGTGATCTCATCTGTAAAGAGTGCAAGAGAATGATAGTTAGTCTCTGATTGGGTGCTGCATCGATTGGCTGGTTTATAGTAGTCTGCAAGGCATATCCATGCGACCAGCCCCTCCCGGTTTTGCCTCTTGGTTCAATGCTAAGACCGGTGATCGTCGTTGCGACTGCTTTTCCCTGTGACGCTTCGCCAAAGCCCCAGTCGGCAGTGACCGGATCGTTCTGTTTGATAGGGTGCGCACGGAGCGCTTCAGCCAAGTCGCTCACATCCTGCCATTGGACCCACATACCGTTGCTCCCGCGGAAGCGCGGTGTCTGCACCTCCGCAGTTAGCCAGCCGAAATCGTCGCCGTCCCTGCTGAACTCGAACGCGACGATGAGTGAACTATTCATTTGACGTGACTGCCACAACGGAAAGGACGACTGCAAATGGGCGTTAGCGGGCGATCCGCCAGTCGAAAAATCCGCGGTCAGCGCACAACTTCAAAATGGCCTTGGATGAACGATCTTAGCACTGGCTTGAGCGTGTGAGCGCCGCTGTCGGCCTCGTATGTACGTATAGCGGGACGCCCAGCATTGTCAGTTAACACGTCTGGCAAGCCACGGCTCGAAAGCTCCCCCACGTTGCGGACACTCGTGTCGCTCACCTGGTAAACACGCACGCGATACACGGAGCCACCGGACCACAACGAGAATACAAGATTGTCCTTATCGCGGGTAAACAATCCCATCGGAACGTCGCCGACAGGTTCGCTGAACTCTATCGGTCGCGCGCACTCGGACACGCATTTGATCCGGATGTGATAGCCCGTACCCGCGCCTTCCTCGACTAACACAGAGAATGTCGATCGCTCACCGCCCACCCGCAATGACGCGACGGGCGGAATGGTGCTCGCCATGAGTGCCGGAGCAGCGATCAATAGATAGCGCATGGCCACATAATACAGACGCCACGGACGTCCGCAAATGGGCGGAAGCGGACTTAGACGTCCGGCGTCAGCCACTGCCCCACGCACCAAAAGCCGAGTATCGTCACGATTATCGCCAGTGCCAAAAGCACGTCGCAGGGGGTCGCGTGGCGCTTCAATGATCCGTCTATATGCCTACTTAAATCCGAAGCAACAGCGCCGCAACGCCGATGTAATTGATGCCGGATTGTGGGCGTAAGCGGCCGCCCTACCCTTCGACCCATAACCCGACATCCACGTCCTGCATCTTTCTTCCCGGAACCGGACGTCCGTTAAGTATTACCCAGCAGACGTCGCAATCCGACGATCAGTCGAGGCAGAGCGCGCCGTGGCAATTGACAAGGCCAGGTCATGATGGCCGATTGCGATCATGGGGACGGCGATCTCCCCACGAGGCGTCAGCTGGAGAATCGCGTCCGCCTATTCATGAAGGACGCCCCATGCCTGCGCCGAACGCCATCACCCCGGACGAGCTATCGCGACTGGTCGGCACCGCCGGCTGCCCGCGCATCGTCGATCTGCGGTCGTCACCCGCGCGCGCGATCCCGGGTGCAATGCCGGGCGATCTTCAACATGCCCCATCGGTCGACACCGTCATCGTCGTCGATCGGTATGGCGGTACGGGGGCCGTTGCCGCAGCGGCGATGATGCGAAGCGATGGCAAGGATGCCGAAGTCCTGGAAGGCGGCCACGCCGCTTGGGAGCGGGCGGGCCTGCCCGCCATAACGCTCGCGCATCGTCCGCCGCGCCGCCGTGATGGCAGGACATGGTGGGTCACTCGCGCGCGGCCGAAGGTCGACCGCATCGCCTGCCCCTGGCTGATCCGCCGCTTCGTCGATCCCGCGGCGCGCTTCCTGTTCGTGGCGCCAGGCGAGGTGCTGACCGTCGCCGCGCAACAGCAGGCCGAACCGTTCGATGTCGCGGACGACGGTGTATTCTGGAGCCATCGCGGCGAGCGGTGTACCTTTGATGTGATGGTCGAGGCGTTCGGGCTCGATACGCACGAACCACTGGTACGTCTGGCCGCGATCGTTCGCGGTGCCGATACCGATCGGCTCGATCTGGCGCCGGAGGCAGCAGGGCTCCTCGCCATCTCGCTAGGCCTGTCGCGCATCCACAGCGACGATCATGCCCAGCTGGAGGCGGGCATGGCGGTCTACGATGCCCTGTATCGCTGCTGTCGCGATGCACAGGGCGAAAAGCACAATTGGTCCTCGCATCAGCCGACGCGCGGCAAGGTGTCGGCATGACCGCGGTGACGGCGGACGCCGCACCACCAGCACGCCCCGCACCGGTGACGCTCGGCCAGGCCTTTTGGGTGTGGCTGCGGATCGCGCTGCTCTCGTTCGGGGGGCCGGCCGGCCAGATCGCGGTCATGCACCGCATCCTGGTCGACGAGAAACGCTGGATCGGCGAGCAGCGGTTCTTGCACGCGCTCAACTACTGCATGCTGCTGCCCGGGCCGGAGGCGCAGCAGCTCGCCACCTATATCGGTTGGCTGATGCACCGTACGAAGGGCGGCATCGTCGTCGGCGTGCTGTTCGTCATCCCCGGCGCCGTTGCGGTCATGGCGCTGAGCTGGGTCTATGCCCTGTACGGCCGCGTCGGCATCGTTTCGGCCCTGTTCTTCGGCCTCAAATGCGCGGTGTTGGCAGTCGTGCTGCAGGCTGTGGTGCGGATCGGCGGGCGGGCGCTCACGACGCCGCCGGCCAGAGCGCTTGCCATGCTGGCCTTCGTCCTGATATTCTTCCTCGGCGTACCCTTCCCGCTGATCGTGCTGGGAGCGGGCCTCATCGGCTGGTGGTCGACGCGGAAGGGCAGCACCGCCTTCAGGGGCGGCGGTCATGGTGCAGTCAAGGGCACGGTCGTAGCCGACGCAGACACGCTGCTTGGCGACGCGCTGCCCGCCCATGCGCGGCCGACATGGGCGGATACGATCCGGGCGGCGCTGGTCTGGCTGGCTCTCTGGCTCGTGCCAGTCGCCGCGTTGCTGATCGCGCTCGGCCCAGACGATGTGTTCAGCCGCATCGCAACCTTCTTTTCGACGATGGCGATGGTGACGTTCGGCGGAGCCTATGCCGTCCTTGCCTATGTCGCCCAGCAGGCGGTCGAGAATTACGGCTGGCTGGGGCCGAAGGAAATGCTCGACGGCCTGGGCATGGCGAAAACGACACCCGGGCCGCTCATCACGGTCCTGCAATTCGTGGGGTTCCTTGGCGCCTATCGCGATCCTGGCGGCGTGTCGCCGCCGGTCGCGGGCACGCTCGGCGGCCTGCTCGCGACCTGGGTGACCTTCGTGCCGTGCTTCCTTTGGATCTTTCTCGGCGCACCCTTCATCGAGCGGCTGCGCGGCAATGCCGCGGTCGCTGGCGCGCTTTCGGCAATTACCGCGGCGGTCGTGGGCGTCGTACTCAATCTCGCGGTCTGGTTCGCGCTGCACACGCTCTTCCGCGCAACGACCTCGGTCGCGGCCGGCCCCTTAGGCTTCGATGCCCCGATCCTGGCCAGCATCGATCCGGTCGCCCTCGCCCTCGCATGCGGCGCGGGCGGCGCTTTGTTCGGGCTTCGGGCAAGCGTGGTGACGACGCTGCTGGCGACGTCCGCCGCCAGCCTCGCGCTCTACGGCCTCGGGATCACCGCCTGACCACGCGTTCGCGCACCATGAGCAAAGCTCGGCTAATCGTACCGCAACATATGCTTTTCCCATTATTCCGATCGAGTCGATAGGTTTTACGTCAGACCCAAACCGGGCCTTAGCGCGGAGACCTCTATGATCCCGATCCGCTTCCACGATCCGCCTGCCGTCGAGGCGACTCCTACCCTAATCTGACACGGCGAGCGGACCGGGCCGACCGGCCTCGTCCGCGCAACAGAAATCCGCCCGGCCGGCGCCATCGGCGCCGCAGCCGGCGACGGAACGTGCCCGTGACGACCGCCAGAACAACGAGAAAGCCAATCCATGAAAAGGGGATTTTCGGCGACGACGGCGCGCGTCCGTCGCCACCGTCGACTGTGGCTTGCCGCCACCGCACTGATGCCGCCCGGCGCTGCGGCACAGATCGTACCCATCGACAGTGACGGTGCGGTCCGCGTCGCAGCGGGCACCGGTTCCGTGCATGCGGACGACACCGCGGCCACCCCGGCCGGCGCGCCCGCCGACGATATCGTCGTCACCGCCCGGCGACGGACGGAGCGGGCGCAGGACGTGCCGATCGCGCTCAGCGTCGTCGGCGCGGAGCAGCTGGGACTACGCGGCGACTATCGGCTCGATCAGGTGCAGCAATTGGTGCCATCGCTCCAGGTGTTCAGCTTCAATCCACGCAACACCAACATCAACATTCGCGGGCTCGGCTCCAACGTCGCACTGACCAACGACGGGCTGGAGAATGGTGTCGGCGTCTACATCGACAACGTATATTACGGCCGCGTCGGGCAGAGCCAGTTCGACCTCGTCGACCTCGATCGCGTCGAAGTGCTGCGCGGGCCGCAGGGCACGCTGTTCGGCAAGAACACCACCGCCGGCGCGATCAACATCTCCAGCCGCCTGCCGCTGTTCCAATGGCATGCCGACGGGCAGGTCGATGTCGGCAATTACGATTACCGGCAGGTGCGCGGCTCGCTCACGGGGCCGCTGATCGACGGGCTCGCCGCCTTCCGGCTGAGCGCGGCCTATACCAGCCGCGACGGCTTCCTCTACGACACGAAGACGCGTCGCCGCGTCCATGATTATGAGAATGCCACGGTGCGCGGCCAGCTGCTGCTGACCCCCGCGTCCGACCTGACGATCCGTATCATCGGCGACTGGGGTCAGCAGGAGCAATCGTGCTGCATCAACCTGCCGGTCAGCACCTTCGCGAGCTATGACAACGGCACCCCGATCGCGAACACCTACCTCCAGCGGATCGCGCACTTCCCCAATTATACGCCGCTGCCGATCGATCCGTTTGCGCGTCGGACGGATGCCAATTCGCCGTTCCAGGCCAACATGGATACCTGGGGCGTGTCGGGTCAGGTCGATTACGATCTGGGTGGGGCGGCGCTCACGTCGATCACCGCGGTCCGGCAGTGGAACTGGTTTCCTCGCAACGATAGCGACCTGACCGCGCTGTCGATCAACACGCAGAACCATATCCTCAATTTCCAGCGCCAGTTCAGCCAGGAACTGCGCCTCGCCTCCACCGGCACGCACACCGTCGACTGGCTGCTGGGTGCCTATTATTTCCAGCAGGTGGTGCGTGGGTACAGCCGTGCCGAATTCGGCGCCGACGCCGCGCTCGCGCTTTTTCCGTCGGACAACCAGACCGTGGCGAGCCTCGCCAGCAACGGCCTGCTCTCCGCCGGTCGGTCCGATCCGCATACCAAGAGCGGCGCGGTCTTCGGTCAGGGCACGTGGCACATCACGCCCGCGCTCAGCCTGACCGCCGGGCTGCGCTACACGCATGAGGAGAAGTGGGGCAGCTATGCGAACCAGCGTCTCTTCGCGCAGCCGACCACCGGCCTGACGGCGGCGCAGATCGCGCGTGTCACCGCGATCCGCAACGCCCTGGCCCCGATCCAGGCCTTCTCCGTCGACACCGACGACGACAGCGTCTCGGGGCTGGCGACGCTGGGCTGGAAGCCGGCGGAGGATGTGCTGCTCTACGCCACCTATTCGCGCGGGGCGAAGTCGCAGGGACTGAACCTGACCAACCTGCCCGCGGGCGTCGACCCCGTCGTTCGACCCGAGACGGTGGACAATGTCGAGGTCGGTCTGAAGTCGCAGTTTCTCGACCGGCGCGTGACGCTGAACCTCGCCGCCTATCAGACCAGCGTCCACGACTATCAGACGACGATCGTCCAGCAGGTCATCGGCACCAACACCTACATCAACTACATCGCCAACATCCCGAAGGTCCGCTCGCGCGGGTTGGAGGGCGATCTGGCGGTTCGCCCCGCGGATTGGCTGAGCCTCACCGGCTCGATCGCTTATACCGACGCGACGTATCGCGACTACCCCAACGGCCCGACCCCGGTCGAAGCGCTGAACCCCACCGCCGCCAATCCCGGCGGCTCCCCGGTGCGCGACTTCACCGGACAGAGGCTGGCGGGCGTACCCAAATGGGCGGCGTCGGTCGGCGCCGACGTAACGCATCCCGTCGGCGGCCGCGCCGAGGGCTACCTCCACAGCGACTGGTCCTACCGGTCCTCCTATTACACGGTGGCGAGCAACAGCCGCTACGGCCTCGTCCCCGGCTATGGCCTGGTCAATGCGCGCGCCGGTGTCCGGCTGGGTGAGGACGGCCGCTACGACCTGTCGGTCTGGGCGCGCAACCTGTTCGACAAACGCTATTTCCAGACCTTGAACGTCATCAATTACGGGCTCGTTTCCGCCATTCTCGGCGATCCGGGCACCTATGGCGCGACCCTCAAGGTCCGGTTCTGAGGAGCGCGACGATGGCGAGCATTCCCTTTGAGGACGTTTATGGCCCACCCCAACGAAGGGCGACGGCGCGACACGAAGGGCATGCGGCCGTCAGGCTGATCGGATTCGGTTCGCTCGCCGTCCCGCTGGCCGGTGCGGGGCTGCCGCTCGTCCTGTTCGTGCCGCAACTCTATGCAAGCCATTTCGGCCTGTCGCTGGCGACGATCGGGTTCATCTTCTTCCTCGGCCGCTTCTGGGACGTGGCGTCGGACCCCATCGTCGGCGCGCTGTCGGACCGGACGCGCACCCGCTTCGGTCGACGACGGCCATGGATCGCGGCGGGTGGCCTGCTGTTCGGGGTCGGATCGGCGCTGCTGTTCTTTCCACCCGCGACCGTCGCGCCGCTCTATTTCGGGGCCGCGCTGTTCGTCTTCTACGCCGGCTGGACGATGATCGAGATTCCCTTTTCCGCCTGGGCGGGGGAATTGTCGGGCCAGTATCACGAGCGCACGCGCATCGTGACCTATCAGCAGACGATGCGGGCGGTCGGCCTGTTGCTTGTCCTGATCCTGCCGACCCTGATCGAGCAGTGGCGGCCCGCCGACGGCGTGCTGAAGCTGCACGCGACCGGCGCGTTCATCCTGACGACGCTGGTGCTAGCACTTATGCTGAGCCTGACCGCCATCGCCGAACCGCCCATCCCGGCGCAACGGACGCACCGCATCGGCTTCTGGCGCAGCGCCGGGCTGGTGTTCCGCGACCGGCTGCTGCTGCGCGTCCTCGCCTCCGACGTGGCGGTGACGGCGGGTCAGTCGATCCGCGCCGGGCTGATCGCCTTCTTCTGCGTCAGCTACATGGGCCTGCCGCAATGGGCGAGCGGGCTGTACCTGCTGCAATTCGTGTTCGGCGTCGCTGCCGGGCCGATCTGGCTCGCGATCGGGCGGCGGCTGGGCAAGCGTGAGACGGCGATCGCGGGTGAACTCGCGCAGGCGGCGATCAACATCGCCCTGCTCGCGGTCTTCCCCGATATGCTCTGGCTGCTGATCGCGCTCGCCGTGGCGCAGGGGCTGACGCAGGGCTCGGGCAATCTGATGCTCCGCGCGATGGTCGCGGACGTCGCCGATGCGCACGAGCTGTCAACCGGCCACAACCGCACCGGCCTATTCTTCTCCGTCTTCAGCCTGGCGACCAAGGCAGGCCCGGCGATCGGCATCGGCCTCGCGCTGCCTTTGCTCGCCTGGCTCGGCTTCCAGCCCAGGGGGCAGAGCGCCCCCGCCGCGCTGGACGCGCTCAAATACGTCTTCGCGCTCGGCCCCGCCGCCGCGCACATCATCTCGGCCGCGCTAATCTGGCACTTTCCGCTCGACCAGACCCGCCACGCCCAGATCCGCCGCGCGCTCGACGCCCGCGCGGCCACCGTTCCCGTCGAAGCCTGAAGGAGTGTGTGACATGACCGTGATCCAACACCAGTTCGACAATGCCGCCGATGCGGACACCCCGCTCGACATCGTTCCCGTCGCAGGGAAGATCGGCGCCGAAATCCGGGGCATCGCGCTGTCGGGCGATCTCGATGATCTTACCATCGCCGCGATCAAACAGGCGCTCGGCCGCCACAAGGTGATCTTCTTCCGCGGCCAGACGCAGCTCGACGACGAGACCCACGAGGCGTTCGCGGCGCGGCTCGGCGAGCCGCTCGCCCACCCGACCGTGCCGGTGGCGGAGGGGTCGCGCTTCCTGCTCGAACTCAACTCGCGTGAGGGTGAGGCCGCGTCGCAATGGCATACGGACATCACCTTCCTGCCCGCCTTCCCCGCCGCGTCGATCCTGCGCGCGCTGGTGATCCCGCCCGCGGGCGGCGACACCCTCTGGGCGAATGCGGTCGCCGCCTATGAAGGGCTGCCCGCGCCGCTCAAGGCGCTGGTCCAAGGTCTGCGCGCGGTCCACACCAACGCCTATGACTATGCCACCGCCCGGCCCGAGGCGACCACGGAGGCCATCCGACGTCATCGCGAGATCTTCGCTTCCACCGTCTACGAAACCGAACATCCGGTGGTTCACGTCCATCCGGTGACCGGCGAGAAGGCGCTGCTGCTCGGCAATTTCGTCAAGCATTTCGTCGGCCTCAATCGGGAGGATTCCAATCGCATCTTCCAGATCCTTCAGGATCAGATCACCAAGCCGGAGAACACGGTGCGATGGCGCTGGCAGCCGGGAGACGTGGCGGTCTGGGACAATCGCGCAACGCAGCATCGCGCCATCGCGGATTTCGGCAAGCAGAAGCGTCACCTGCGCCGCGCGACGATCGCGGGGTCGGTGCCGGTCGCTCTCGACGGCGCCACCAGCCGCGCGCTGAAGCCGGAGCCGCTGCTCGAAGCCGCCGAGTGACCTGTCGCGCCGGTGTCCTCACGCCAGGGACGCCGGCGCTCCTTTTCGGGAGAATGCCCCGTGCGAACGACCGCGCTGACCGTCGCCCTGCTCGCCACCGCGTTGACGGCCGCCGTCTCGCTGACCGCCGCCACCGGCGGCCATGCACAGAACGCGCGCCCCGCCCCCACCAAGGCGGCGACGAAGCCCAACATCCTCATCATCGTCGCCGACGATCTTGGCTATTCGGACCTCGGCGCGTTCGGCGGCGAGATACGGACGCCGAACCTCGACGCGCTGGCCGCACGCGGGCTGAAGCTCACCGGTTTCCATTCCGCGCCAACCTGTTCCCCGACGCGATCAATGCTGTTGTCGGGCACCGACAACCACCTCGCCGGCCTCGGCAACATGGCGGAGATGCTGACGCCCAATCAGGTCGGCAAACCCGGGTACGAAGGGCACCTGCCGGACGACATCGTCACCTTGGCCGACCGGTTGCACGACCTGGGCTATGCGACGCTCATGGCGGGCAAATGGCATCTCGGCACCCGCGCAGAGGACAGCCCCGCCCGCCACGGCTTCGATCAGAGCTTCGACCTCGCCCAGGGCGGCGGCAACCATTATGGGCTCGATCTGGCCAAGGACGGCAAGCCAGGCACCACCTATTGGGAGAACGGGCGGCAGCTCGCCAGCCTACCCGCCGGGTTCTATTCGTCGGACACCTATGCGACGAAGCTGATCGAGCAATTGGGCCGCGCCGATCGCGCCAAACCCTTCTTCGCCTATCTCACCTTCACCGCGCCACACTGGCCGCTTCAGGCGCCGGACGAAGACGTGGCACGCTACCGCGGCCGGTATGATGAGGAGTTCGAGGTCTTGCGCGCCCGCCGCCTCGCAAGGCTGAAAGCGCTCGGTCTGGTCGCGGCGAACGTCACGCCACACGATCTCGTCCTTCCGCCCGGCCGCCACTGGGCCGATCTGTCGGCGCCTGAGCGTAAGGAGCAGGCACGGCTGATGGAAATCTATGCCGCGATGGTCGACCGGATGGACCAGAATGTCGGCCGCGTCATCGCGCATCTGAAAGCGACGGGGCAGTATGACAACACGATCATCCTGTTCACCGCCGACAATGGCGCGGAGGGGATCGACATCGCGCGCTCCGAACTCCCCGAATTCCGCGCCCGCGTCGTCAAGGCCGACAACCGCTTCGTCAATCTCGGCAAGCCGACCTCCTATGCCGGGTACGGCCCCGGCTGGGCACAGGCGGCGACCGCGCCGTCCTGGCTCTACAAAGGCTATACGACCGAGGGCGGCACCCGCGTCGCCGCCTTCATCGACTGGCCCGGCGCCCGGCGCCACGGCGTCGGCACGGCCTATGGCACGGTGATGGACGTGGTGCCGACGCTGGTCGAGGCGGCTGGCGGCGAGTGGCGCGGCACGCGCTACGCCGGTCGCGCGGTGCAGCCGGTGCGCGGCGCAAGCTGGCGCCCCTATCTCAGCGGCACCGCAGAGCGCGTCCATGCCCCCGACGAAGCGATCGGCAGCGAGCTGTTCGGGCGCCGCGCCATCCGGCAGGGCGATTGGAAGGCGGTAAATCTCAGCGACGCATGGCGGCTGTTCAACATCGCCGACGATCCGGGCGAGACCAACGACCTCGCCACGCGCGAACCGGCGCGGCTCAAGGCGCTGGTCACCGCCTGGGACGCCTATGGCAAGGATACGGGCGTCATCATGCCCTCCGAACCCACGCGATACCCATGATCCGTCCGGCTGTGATCGCGGCGCTGCTCGTTGGCGGCCTGCACGCCGATGCCGCGCCGGTCGCGCGCGCCAGCGCATCGCCATCGTGCGCAGGCAGTTTCGCCGACGGCAGCGTGCGCGTGCCGGCCACGCGCTTCCTGATGGGCAGCGACATGTACTATCCGGAGGAACGGCCGCGTGTCGCCGTCTCCGTCCCCACCTTCGGCATCGACGCGCATGAGGTGACCAACCGGCAATTCGCCGCCTTCGTCGCCGCCACCGGCTACGTCACGGAGGCCGAACGGCCCGGCGGCGGCGCGTTCGTCTTCTCGCCGCCGCCCGCCGACCAGCCGTTCCTCGCACCCGATCCGGCGACATGGTGGCGCTTTGTGCGCGGGGCGACGTGGCGCCACCCACGCGGGCCTGGAAGCGACATCGCGGGTCACGCCAACGATCCCGTGGTGGACGTGACCTTCGCTGATGCCAGCGCCTATGCCCGCTGGGCCGGCCGCGCGCTGCCGACTGAAGAACAGTTCGAGGCCGCCGCCCGGATCAAGATCCGCGACGCGGACGCCGAGCCCGAGCGTCACGCGGCCAATTATTGGCAAGGGCATTTCCCGACGACCAACACCGCGACCGATGGCTGGGTCGGCCCCGCCCCGGCGGGCTGCTTCCGCCGCAGTCCGATCGGCACCTACGACCTGATCGGCAATGTGTGGGAATGGACGCGCAGCTGGTATCTGCCCGGCCATGGCGCCTTCGTCACCGGCGACGGCACGCCCGGCAATCCCAGTTTCGATCCCCGCCAGCCGCAAGTCCGCGCCCGCGTCATCAAGGGTGGCTCGTTCCTGTGCGCCGCCAATTACTGCGCCCGCTACCGCCCTGCCGCCCGCCATGCGCAGGACGAAACGCTCGCCGCCTCGCATTTGGGCTTCCGCACCGTCGCTCTGACGCCGCCCCGATAGCATGGCCGGAAAGTGTTTCTTGGGGCGGGCCAAGCCCAAGCCGGTTTGCAGGGCGCCTGCGCTCCGGCATGTCACGGCGCCATGACCGTCGATCTCGCCATTCTCTACGAACATCCCCAATGGTTTACGCCGCTGTTCGCCACGCTCGACCGGCGTGGGATTGCGTATGACACACTGACCCCGCGTACCGCCTTCGACCCCGCCGACGCCGTGCCGCCCGCCCCCGTCATCCTCAGCCGGCTGGCGATGTCGGCGTTCCTGCGCGAGGCGGAGCATCCGATCTTTTGGGCGCAGTCGCTGATCGCTCGCTGGGAACTGTCCGGCGCGCGCGTGCTGAACGGCACCCCCGCCCTCGCGGTCGATACGTCGAAGGCACGCCAGCTCGCACTGATCGCCTCGCTCGGCCTTGCCATTCCCGCCACCCGCGTCGTCCACCGCGCCGCCGACGTCCCCGCGGCGGCGGCGACGATCGGCTTTCCGCTGGTGGTGAAGGCGAACATCGGCGGCGCGGGTGCGGGCATCGCGCGCTTCGACGACTTGGACGCATTGCGCGCTGCGGTCGCCGACGGAACGTTGCCGACCAGCATCGACGGCGTGCTGCTGGTGCAGGACTATGTCCCCGCCCGCGGCGGCACGATCACTCGGATCGAGACGCTCGACCGCGCCTATCTTTACGCGATCGATGTCGCCGGGGCGGGCGCGTTCGACCTGTGCCCGGCAGACGCCTGCCAGGTCCCCGGCAGCGCGATCACGATGACCGCGGCCGAGCCGCCGGCGCCCCTGCGCGAGGCGGCCGAGCGGATCGCCGCCGCCGCCTCGCTCGATCTTGGCGGGGTGGAGGTGATGATCGACGACCGCGACGGCACGCCCCGCTTCTACGACGTCAACGCGCTGTCGAACTTCGTCGCCAGGCCGCTCGACGTGCTGGGCTGGGACCCGCACGAGCGGCTGGTCGACCGGATCGTCGCCTGGATCGGGGAGGCACGCTGATGCGCTATGGTTTCTGGATGCCCGTGTTCGGCGGCTGGCTGCGCAACGTCCCCGACGAGGGCATGGAGGCGAGCTGGGCCTATGCCAAGGCGCTGACGCAGGATGCCGAGCGCTGGGGATATGACCTGACGCTGATCGCGGAGCTCAACCTCAACGACATCAAGGGCACCGACCAGCCCGCGCTCGACGCTTGGTCGACCGCCGCGGCCCTGGCCGCGGTGACCGAGCGGCTGGAGCTGATGGTCGCGGTCCGCCCCAATTTCCATCACCCCGCGCTGTTCGCCAAGGCGGCGGCGAACATCGACCGGATCGCCGGCGGGCGCCTGTCGCTCAACGTCGTGTCGAGCTGGTGGGCCGACGAGGCGCGCCAATACGGCCTGCAATTCGATCAGCACGACGATCGCTATGCGCGCACCGCCGAATGGCTGAGCGTGGTCGACGGCCTGTGGACGCAGGATCGGTTCAGTTTCGCCGGGCAGTTCTACACGACCGACGCGGCGATCTGCGCGCCCAAGCCCGTCAAGCGCCCGACCATCTATGCCGGTGGCGAGAGCGAGGCCGCCAAGGCGATGATCGCCGCGCGCTGCGACGCCTATGTCATGCACGGCGATCCCGTGGCCGCGATGGCGCCCAAGATCGCCGACATGGCCGCCCGCCGCCGCGCCGCCGGAGGGCCGCCGATGCACTACGGCATGGCCGCCTATGCGATCGTGCGCGACAGCGAGGCGGAGGCGAAGCGCGAGCTGGAGCGCATTACCACCGTCACCGATTTACCCGCGGGCTATGCCAATTTCGACCAATGGCTGTCCGGCACGCAGCTGGAGCGCGAGCTGAAGATCCAGGAATATTCGGTGTCCAACCGCGGCCTGCGCCCCAATCTGGTCGGCACGCCCGAACAGCTGAAGGAACGGATCGCCGAATATGAGGCGGCGGGCCTCGACCTGCTGCTCCTGCAAATGAGCCCGCAGGCCGAAGAGATGGAGCGTTTCGCCGCGCAGGTGATGGGCACGACCGCCGTACCGGACGTCGCCACCGCATGAAGATTCCTGCCGTAGGACGCATATGGGCCGGTCTGATCGCCGGTCTGGGGCTGGGGTATTGGGCGGGGCCGAACAGCGCCGCGCTGCCGACCCTGCAGACGATCGGCGGGGTGTGGCTCGACGCCCTGCGCATGCCCATCATCCCGCTCGTCTTCGCATTGGTGGTCACCGGCCTCGGCAGCGGATCGGGCTCGGGCGGATCGAGCCGCGTGGCGCGCCGCGCGATCGGTGCGTTCGTCCTGTTTCTCTCCGCCTCCGCCCTGTTCGGCGTCGTGCTGGGATCGGCGATGTTCAGCGGATGGCAGGTGACGGGCCTGGACGCGGTGCGCGCGACCGGCACCAAGCTACCCGATCTGCCGCCGCTGGGCGAAACGTTGCGCGCGCTGGTGCCGGTCAATCCGATCGCATCGGCGGCGCAGGGCGCGATCGTGCCTGTCGTCCTGTTCGCCTTGCTCTTCGCCATCGCACTGCGCCATATCGACCGAGCGCGCGCGGATGGCATCGTCAACGCCTGCCAGGGCATCGCCGATGCGCTGCTCGTCATCATCGGCTGGGTCCTGCTCGTCGCGCCGATCGGCGTCTTTGCGCTGGCGTTCGATGTCGCTGCGCGCAGCGGCTTTGCGGTCGGCGCGCTGCTGCTCTGGTATGTCGTCGCGCGTATCGTCGGCGGTATCGTCCTGCTGGCGGCGTTCGTCCTGCTCGTCGCGGTCGCTGCGCGAACGCGGCTGTCGACCTTCCTGCGCGCTATACTCCCGGCGCAATCGGTCGCCTTCAGTACGCAATCCTCGCTCGCCTCGCTGCCTGCCATGCTGGAGGCGACGCGCACGCTCGGCCTGCCGGCCCGCCCGGTGGGGACCGTCCTGCCGCTCGCCGTCGCGCTGTTCCGGATCAGCGCGCCGACCGCGATCGGCCTCGCGACGCTCGCGCTGGCGCGCCTCCACGGTATCGAGCTTGGGCTTGGCCAGCTCGGCCTCGTGGCGCTGCTCGCCGTGCTCAACAATCTCGTGATCGCAGGGCTGCCGAACCAGATCAGCTTCTTCGCTGCCTACGCCCCCGTCGGGCTGGCTGTCGGCGTGCCCATCGAGCTGCTGCCGCTATTCCTCGCAGTCGATACCATCCCCGACATGTTCGCCACCGCCGCCAATGTCACCGCCGACGTCGCCGTCACGACCATCCTCACCGAGCGCATACCGACAGACCCCGACGAAATCTGAACGGATCATGGCTGCGCACGCCGGCGACAAGCGCAGCTATCCCCCCACCGATGTTTGCTAGCATTTAATTCCCATTGGATTGATGGATGATCTCCAGCGAAGGAGGTCCGCCATGACGCGCACGTTTGGAGATACCGCGCTCCGCGACGGAGGCACCGGGGTCGAATGGCCGACCGTCGCGGTCGCCGCGCTGATCTATAGTGGCTGGCTGGCGCTGACGTGGTGGCATGCGGCGCTGCCGACAGCGCTGATCGCCGTCGCGGGCAGCTGGCTCGTCGCCTGGCACGGCTCGCTGCAGCATGAAACGATCCACGGGCATCCGACCCGCTGGCGCGCGGTAAATGCGGCGATCGGTGCGGTGCCGCTGTCGCTCTGGCTGCCATACGGCCTCTATCGCGACAGTCACGTCGCGCATCACCGCAGCCCGCACATCACCGATCCGCTCGCCGACCCGGAATCGCGCTACGTCGCAAGCGGGGGCGGGCCGCGCCATGTCGCGGCACGGGTGCAGGCCACGCTGCTCGGTCGACTGCTGATCGGACCATTCCTTACCGTGCTCGCGCTCGCCGCCGATGAAGCGCACCGGCTGCTCCACCGACCCGGAAAGGTCGCGCGCGACTGGCTGCCGCACCTCGTGCTGGTCGTGCCGATCGCCGCCTGGCTCGAATGGACGGGGTTCGGCCTGGTCCGCTATGCACTGCTGGTGGTGTATCCAGGCCTGTCGCTGACGCTCCTGCGCTCGTTCGCCGAGCATCGCGCCGACCTGCCCGGCCCCAGCCGCGCTGCGACGGTCGAGCGCGCCGGGCCGCTCGGTCTGCTCTATCTCAACAACCACCTGCACACCGCCCATCATGATCGCCCCGACCTCGCTTGGTATCGCCTGCCCGCCCACCAGCGGCACCACCATGCGCGCCTCTCCGCGCAGGCGGGGCGTGGCTATCGCAGCTACGGCGAGATCGTCCGCCGCTTCGCACTGGCGCCGCACGACGCCTTGATCCATCCGGGCCGACAGGACCGATGACGAGCGCACCTGTTGCCTCGCTCGGCATGTACGACCATCCGGGTCAGCGCGCCGCCAACGACGCCCTCTGGTCGGCGATCGCCCGGCATCTGCACGGCGTCGGCCTCGCGGCACCGGAGGCGCTCGACCGCGCTCGGCCGGTCGAGGCGATCTGGCACGATCCCGCACTGCTGTTCGCGCAATGCTGCGGCTATCCGCTCGTCGCCGATCCCGACCTCGCGCTTCGCGTGATCGCCATGCCGATCTATGCGTTGCCCGACTGTCCTCCGGGGCGCCATTACAGTCGCATCCTCGTGCGCGCCGAGGATCCGGCGCACGGCTTGGCCACAATCGCTGGGCGTCGCGTGGCGATCAACGCCCCGCTTTCCAACACCGGCGTGAACCTGCTGCGGGCTGCCGCAGCGCAGATTGGGGCGCCGGACGATTTCTTCGGCCCGACGGTCGTCACCGGATCGCACCGCGCCAGCATCGATGCGGTCGCCAGCGGTCACGCGGATATCGCCGCGATCGATGCCGTCACCGCCGCGGTCATCGCTCGCGACGATCCGACCGCGCTGCGGGGCCTGCGCGACCTGGCTAGGACACCGCGTGCGCCCAACCTGCCTTTCGTCACCGCCCGCACGACGCCACCCGCGGTCGTTGCCGCGCTTCGGGAGGCGCTGCACGCCGCCATACTCGATCCCGCCCTGGCGCCAGCGCGCGCTGCGCTGTTTCTCCACGACATCGTGCCGGCGTCCATCCATCGCTATCGCATGCTGGCGCGGATTGCCCGCGAAGCACCGGCGCTCGCCGTCGATCCGTCGGCAACGGAGGTCGCGACTACAGTGCGTTGATCGCCGCATCTCCCTCGATCGCCCTGCTGGTCTCCGGCGAAGCGCTGGATGCTGGCGCCGCCAGCGCCGCCAGCATCGTCGATCGTCAAGGCCTGTTGGGCGGCGTCACCCCTGCGCCATTTGTGGCCACCGAAGCCATTTCCCACGGGCTCGGCACGGCTTGGCGGCGTGCCCTAAATCCTTCGGCCACTGCATAATCCTGGGCGCCACACACGCCATGCGCGACGCCAACACCAACAGATATATTCCATATTACTCATCAGCTGGATCCAGGAAATAATTCGCGCCAACCGCTTCACCTACCAGTAAGACCCAACTGCGGTCGTTCAGCGGGGTCTGCCCCTTCCCGGAAACGGACGCTTGTTCATCTCGGCAGGTACGATGAGGGAGCATATGGTGTGGCTACACCGGCTTTACGGGTTTTCCCGGATGCAGACGATCTGTCGCGGACTTCTGACACCTTGAACCTCGCAAAAACGGGCGTTAGCGCGTCGGTGTCACAACCGGACGGTTATGACACCATCCTCATGCAATCAGGGTACGTAGTATAAGAGGGCTATGACTGGATCGGCGCGGCTGCTGCCTCCTCTATACCCCGAGCCTGACGCTTAAGAAGGTCTGCTACCGCCTGGCTGTCCTCATTGGCGTCGATCGACACGGCCTTACCCCAGCGCAGTACGACGATGTGAACGCCGTGGTTCTCGTAAGGCTGCCCATCAAGAGGTACTCCAGTCGAGGTCCATCGCACGATAGCAATCGTCCTCCACGGGCCGCCCTTCACCCATATGTCTTCGATCGTCTGCGTAAGGCTCGGAACGATGCGACCCAACCGTTGAAATCAGCGTCGCAGGGTGAGTGGGTGCTATTATTCGAGCGTGATCGATGAACAGGGCAGCATCGTCTATCCGGGCCTCTTCCCCACCGAAGCGGTCGCACCGCTCTGCCACGTGTTCCCGATCACGATGCGCAACCGCACCAGGGAAGCGACCGTCGATGCCAACCTGGCCTAAGGCGCCGATTTGCTGGGCGGCACGCACAAGCTGCTGGCCGGGGCCAATTACGACTGGACCAGCTTCTACAGCGCGATGGGCCTGTTCGTCAGCGACGGCCCCTCGGGCACGATCGACCTGTCGATCCTCAGCTACGATCTGCGCTACACACCCTAGCTTCCGGTCAACTCCTACACCGACGATCGCTTCTCGACGTTCGCCGGCTACATCCAGGATCGGGCGACCTATGGCCCGCTTCACCTGACCGGGGGGGGGGGCGCCTGACCTCGCTGAAGTTCGTCGAGAACAGCAATATCGGCGTCGCCAACGACCTACACGCACCTCTCGCCCCGGATTGGCGCGACTTTCGACGTGGTAAAGGGCGTCGCTCTATTCGCGGGCTATGCGACGGCGTTCCGCGCGCCGTTCGGCTTCATCGGAACGTGTCGCCGGTGCCGGAGACAGCGAGCAACATCGAGGGCGGGGTGAAGCTGGCACTGGCCGGCACCGGTCCGTCGGGCACAATCGCGGTGTTCCGCCAGACCCTGACGGACTGTTCAAGAGACACGGCGTGCGTCGCATTTATGCCTATGTGGAGGATAGCAATGTCCGCTCACAGCGCCTGTGCGAACGGCTGGGTATGCGGCGTGAAGGACTGTTCCTCGACTTCGTGTCCTTCATCAACGATGCCGAAGGGCATCCCATCTTCGAAAATACGTTCCAATATGCCATGTTGAGCAGGGAGTGGCGGGCTCGAAATCCAGCGCTTTCACCCTTGTCTTAGCATATTCGACAGGCCTGCATGACGAACGATCACACCATTCCGACCCGTAGCACATTGGGAAGCGCTGGAACGGGAGCCACTGTGGCCCTGATGAAGACAAGGCCGCGAAGCGGCCGCAGGCTTCATCAGGGCAAGCCATGGCCGGCCAGCAGGTATCTAAGGTGAAGTTGTCGA
>Ga0209816_1001266_pt1 | contig 19019 bp, 16 predicted proteins | sample CoawatmetaG01DNA_FD_187509 | JGI IMG/M metagenome (GOLD analysis project Ga0209816, IMG submission 187509) | Marine microbial communities from the West Antarctic Peninsula - Coastal water metaG017-DNA (SPAdes) (version 2) | ecosystem: Environmental > Aquatic > Marine > Coastal ... | reverse complement strand
CAACACAAAAGACGACAGAAAAGGACCAGGAGCACCGCCGCCGCGATGGAAAGATTGACGCTGAGAATGCAGCGCGCGGAAGAGGCACTGACGCGCCATTGAGCCCGGAACGAAGCGAAGCGAAGAGGAGCCGCACCGACGGAGCCGAAGGAACTGAGGCTTGACCGTTCGGTAAGGCAAGATACAGAGCGCAGGCACGCGCTTGTTATAAGCGCTACTGCGCTGGAAATTTTAGCGGCGCAGCTCCGGCAAAAGCCGGTAAAACTCATATAGGCGTCGGCGCGCGGCTCCTATTATACTAGTAGTAGGCAAAGAGGTAGCCCGAAGGTAGAAACGCGACTGACCAGGGCGGATCTTAACCGGCTCGACGAGGCCGCAAAAACGGCCGCAAAAACAAGATCTGATTTTGTCAGGCAAGCCGTGCTCTGGTACTTGGACAATCAAGAAAACCTTGAGCACGACAAGCGAGAGACTGAAGTAGCAAAGGCCATGCGCTACGCCACCGACCAGCATGTAAAGGCAATAAACAGCGGCGTCGAAAGGATCTGCAAAATGTTGGCCCGGCAGGGAGCGGCAATTGGCACCCTGTATGAATTGAGCTGGATGGCATTGCCGGACGACGAAAACGCGAGGGCCGCTTTTGAGGCCGCTGCAAACACGGCAAAGCAGAAAATGAGAAAGCATGTGGACCGGGATGAAGCCGAGATGTCCGACAAAATGAAGAAGGTGGTGACAAGTAAGTGATAGTTGTAAAACACAACTACATTTCAGCCAGGGACCGGCAAAGCAGAGTAGGCGGCAAGCCGTCGAAAGTCGTTGCAGTCGGGCGGGCGCTGGCTCACTTGAAGTACATTCAGCACCGCCCAGGCGAGGACCGGGAGCGCGGCGGGCGGGAAATATTCGGCGAAAGTGACGACGAGCTGAGCGCTAAGCGCCTGCGCAAGGCAGTTAGAGAGATGCGCGACGCTAAGGTAGTAGTGCACAAAATTACACTGGCACCGGAGATAAACCCAGGTGACAAGAAGGCTTTCACCCGCGAGGTCATGAAAAAGCTTTGTAGCGAGAAGGGCTTGGACCTTCAGTGGATGGCAGTTGAGCACAACAATACAGACCACCATCATATACACGTAGTAATTCTTGGGAAGGACAAGAACGGCACAGACGTGAGGATTGACAAGAAAGACTACGACAAAATCAAGGACTATGGCGACCGCTATTTAGAGCGAGTCCACCCACTAGAGCTAGAGCGGGCACGAACAGAGCGCGAGCGCAAGGAGCGGGACCGGATAGAAGCACGTAAGCGCGAGAAAGAAGCAACGCGGCAGGAGCGAATCAGAGACGGCCTAGAGCTGCCCTGGATGCACAAAAAAATATTGAGGGAACAGCTAGAGCCTTATAGCCAGTGGAAAGAGAAGCAGCTAGCAAAAGAGCGCGGCAAGAAGAGCAAAGGCAAAGAGCCCGAGTTAGAGCCAGAAAAGCCCTATTTTCAAGACACGATAAAAGCAGCGGGCAAAGAGTGGAGCAAGCAAAACACCCTAGGCGAGCTGCAAGAGTTAAATCAGTACCTTTGGGATAACTACGACGAACGCCTAGCACTGCCGGAGTACAAGAAACTAGTAGCTTGGATGAAGCAGAAAGAGCGACTAGGGGAGCGTGAACCAGAGGGCAAAGACGGTAAAGAAAAGGCTCAGGAGAAAGACCAAGAGAAGAGCAAAGAACCAGAAAAACCAAAAGACTACTTTGAGTACAAGGGCGAAAAGTACAGCAAAGAGAGCAGCTACGAGAAGCTAGCCGAGCTGAATAAAAACCTGAGAGAAAAGGGCGCTGACCGGCTGCCGGTCGAGAGCTACCAGCAGCTTAGAGGCTGGATCGAAAATGCCGACCGGGCGAGATGGTCGGGCGTAGTTGAAAAACAGCTAGAGATATCAAAGACGAAGCATTGGCAAGAAAGGGCACAGGCAGGCATGCCTGACAATTTCCGGGTACAAAATCCGTTCCAAGATGCGGTTATGAGAAACCCGGTAGTGGGCCTATTTATGCAAGGCGCCTCGATTGCTAACGAGCTAGTGCGCTGGATACCATTGACCGACCAACGCGACAGGCTCAAAGAAGGCAGAGACGCCTTAGAAGATGCCAAACTGAACAAGCACAAAGAGAGCGTACAGCCAGGCAGAACAGCCGAACAAAAATCAAAAGACAAAGAGACAATAGAGAAGCTAGACGACGCAATAGACGGGAACAAGGACAGCCGCGAAAAGCAGATCGAGAAGAAGAAGCAGAAAGAAGAAGACCGCAAAAAAGAGCACGACCCTTTCCGCTTCGACCCATGGGGGCAGTACTAGACAATGGCTGTACAGATTTCAGATTCCGGCATCGTTCATACCAACGCCAAGGACTTCCCGATTCTGGCAGTGAACGTCCTTGACCGGCTCGGCTACCAGGTGGCACGGGCAAGCAAGCAGCTCGATCAGATACTCGCTACTGAGCGCCTGGACGAGCAAATAGGCCAAGACTGGTGGCGGCATGAGTACAGGGTAGTGCTACGTTGGCGGGTGGCCAAATCTGGCATGTTGGTAAATATTGAACTGGAAGAGCGCAAAGGCGGAGCCAGTGAGATCGAATGTCAGAAGCGCTGTGACCGGATTTTATTAGAGCTACAGCGAGACGCTGAGCGGGCCGAAGAGGCCAAGACTTACAAAGAAAAGAGCACCGTACACGGCGCGGCCCAGTGGGGCACAGAACAAGACCTAAGAGATCGCGGCTACTTCCAGAAAACCGCAGACCCGAAAAGGCTGATTATTGGCAGAACTCCCGACAATCAATACATTCAAGTGCCGGAGTTTTGGACCCATGCCCACGCGCTAGTTTGCGGTCGTACTGGTGTCGGAAAGTCGCGCGGCTTCTTCTTCCCTCAACTTATCGAACGCATTGCTACCTGCATGGTAGTGACGGAAGCAACACCAGGAAATGAAGCGGGCGAGCTATACAAGCTAACTTCTGGTTGGCGAAAAATGGCCGGTCATCAAATTTATTGCTTCAATCCCTCCGATATGACATCAAACCGGATCAATCCAATCGACCGAGTAAGGCAAGCACCGGAAGAGGAAAAGGCAAACCTAGCCGAGAAGCTAGCCGATCTGATCATCATGAATGGAGAAAGCAGCGAGGGCCGAGGCGACCAAACTTGGAACCGCTCAGAGAAGCTTTTACTAATTCCTCTCATTCTGCATGCCGCAGCCGGAGAGCCTGAACAAGGGCATTTTGGCGCCTTGCGTTGGTTGCTTTTGAAAGGGCCGGACAGGTTAGCAGAGGAACTTTATAAAAGTCCGTCGGACGTAGCACAGATGGAGTTTGAAGGCTGGATGCGACTTTCAGGAGAAACTAATTTTAAGTACGGTGTATTTTCTGGACTGATAACAAAGCTAAATCCTTGGATGACAGACCAGATGATCACGCTGACCGAGACAACAGATATAGACTTAGACGCCCTAAAACAGCAGCTTTTCACCTTCTATATTGCCGTGCCGAGCCGGTCGAGAGACAGTAAATTAATCGGATCTCTCATGGTCAATTTTCTGCTAGACCATATTTTAGAAATTCGCGAGCAGATGAAATACCCGGTAACCATGCTACTTGACGAGTTTACTAACTTCGGCAAAATCTCTGGCATCGGTGACACTCTTTCGATTATTCGCAAGAACAAAATCGGCTTGATTCTAGGTTTCCAAAACTATTCACAGCTAGAGCAGGTCTACAGTAGAGCGGAAGCAAAAATCATTATAGATCAACCGGCAACACAGATTTATTTCAAGCAAAAGACTTTTCAGGAAGCACGAGACTTGAGCGAGGCCATCGGGCGAACGACAGTAGAAGAAGCAACAGTGAGCGATAGCGGGCGCGTCCAAGAGTTTATACAAGGGCGTCACTTAATCACACCGGACGAACTAATCAGCCTGAATAAAGAGGTGATAGTTTTCACGGCAGACACAAAGCCGCTAAAGCTGGCTCTGACAGACCCGCTAGCCTACGAACAGGCGCTATCTTACGACCCGCCAACACGCGAGAAGCACGAGGTTAGCGACTTTGTACGCAAGCGCGGACGAACGGCCAAGGACGACGCCGCGCGGCAAGAACCACGCCCTAAGCCAAAAGGCTCTAACAAGAACAATACAAACAACTCTCAGCAGCGATCCGGCAACCGATTTGATAGAGGAAGCGGACCAAAGAAGCCAGCGGAGGCTGAGAACACGGAGCGCAAGCCATATCCGAAACGTTCAGAGAGTCCACCGGACTATGACCTTAGAGATTGATATACAAGAAGCAGCAGGCGAGGCAAAAGAATGATCGGAGTCGGAATAGTTCTCGGCTTATTTGTGTGGGGCCTAGTTGGGGCCAGCACAAGTACCTACGTCTTGCAGACGCCTCAGACCGGAGTATTTGAGGGCTTTGTAGCCGGTGTCTGGGCGGCTTGGCCGTTCTTCCATCAAGGGCGGGTGCAGCGTTATAACTTCCTGCACCCAGTACCGAGGCGATACAAGATCCCGATAAAACAAGCCTTTGCGAAGGTTCGGCAGTTGATCAGCGAGAAGTCATACAACTTCGGTGACAAGTGGCATGTTGCTACGGCAGACACTCAACAGCGCCGAATAACGGCTAATTTGAGGTTCACAGAAGAGGAATCAAGAGGATTTGACGGAACGAATATAGCCAATATTCAGCACCGAACCCAGCGTGTACAGAGGCTTTTAGAGCTAGACGTACAATTCAAAGAAGAGCCAAATGACAACACAGTAGTACAGTTTGATTTTGTGCCGAAGGTCGAGGGCGCAGCCTTTCACGCTTGCGACTCGATAATAGCCGGAATAGTGAACGAGACAGAAGCGGCAATAGGACCGGGAAGCGATGCAGGCGACCCGGCTGACACTTCAATACCTGCGCCGCCCTGGTGGCTGATAGGGCTAGGCGCCTTTGGCGTTCTTGGGCTATTTGGCGATGTGATGACGGCGGTTTTTGGAAAATGACAGAAGAAGAAAAACTGCAAAAAGCCTACTTTGTCATGGGTCTTGAGCCCGGCGCAGCGCTAGACAAAGTAACAAGACGGCACAAGCGTCTAATCATGGTCTGGCACCCTGACCGCTTTCCGACGGCTGACGGCAAGAAGGAAGCAGAAGAAGAGCTGAAGCAAATTAACAACGCGAAAGACGATCTGAAAAATCACTTTGAGAAAGAGCACAAGACTAGCGGGCCTTGTCCCTGTAAGCCCAGCGCTGGCAGTACCTCACAGGCAGGACAGAGCAGCAGTCACACCGGACCAGGACCAGGGCGGCGCAGAACCACCCAAGAGACGGACAACGAAGAAGCAGAGGCCGAGCGCAGAAGCAAGGCAAGAGAACAACAGGCCACCGCAGAAGAAGCAGAAAAGAAGCGTCAAAAACAAGCAGCCGAGAACCCGCAGCCAGCACAGCAGACCACCCAGCAAGCAGCTGATCAAGCTAAGCTCTTAGAAGACGAGCGCTTACGCTGGAAGGTATCGGTTTGCTTAGGTGCCGCCTGGATAGCCTTATCTGTTTTTGGTTGGGCGGGCACGAGCTTAAAATCATGGTGGCATGACTTTTCTTGGAAGTGGGAGCGCGATCACGCACCGCAGCAGCAGACCCCGCCGCCGCAGACTAATAACACTTATGTCCCACCCTATCAGCAATCGCCGAACATCAATACAACACGAACCACTAGCCCATTTGGAGAGGCGGCGCCGCCACCAACGGACCAGCCGGAGAGCCCCTATTCGACGCTAGACAGCCTGAACAAGCAAAGTAGCAGCAACACAATAGCGCCGGTCAACATGAGCCCTACAGCACCCTCTAGTTTGTCCTCACCGGCCTTTCAACCAAGCACTACGAATTTATTTCCCTTGAGGAACCAAGGCTTAGGGTCACGAACTGACGGTTTATTGAGCCCTGGTCATACACCATCGACCAACAATTTATTTAGGCTCGCTCCGAATGCAACGCCGACCAGCACACCATTAGCGCCGTCGAGCGGAGTAAGTAGCTTCGGCAAAACTCTAGACGAAATCAACCAGAAATCAGGACAGTGAGGCCAAGACCGTGAAACAGAGCAAAAGAATAAGCGCCGTGCTCCTGCAGTTGGTTGCAGTGATGCTACTTTTCACGGTTACGCCTGCAGTCGCTCAGACAAATGAGAGCACCACTACCAGTACCACGACAACAACAGCTCAAAATACTACTAACCAGCCCCCTGCTAATGGTGGCCTCGATTCCAGCCCCAACCCCTACAACGAGATAGGCGAAGTTCCGATCAGAAAAGATGCATGGACCTGGTATTGGAATGAGAAAGCGCACATAGACACAAACAATGGAAACGGCTTCTGGGGCGACGATCTCATCAGCAACTTTTTCAAAAACATCAGTAATAGCATTGTGGTTCCATTTTGGAATGCAGCGATGGAATACGACATAGTGAGACTGGGTGTGCTTTTGATAGTCGCTGGAATGCTGATTGGTTTCGGCGCATCGTTAGTCTTGAAGAACAAGAAGACAGAGAAAGGGTAGTTTCCATGCTCGTCTTCAATTATATTAGGCTAAATTTTACTAGTTCGTATGGTAATTATTAAATTTACTATATATTATAGTGACTAAGTGTCGGAAAAAAGTTGCCAGACTGGCCAAAAAGTTGGCAATCAACGAGAATGTGTTTAGTACTTACCAAAACTTGAGAATTCATTGACTCCACAACAGTAAGGTTAAACAAGATGAAATCGCACTATATCTTAGCAATTCTGTTTCTAATGGCACCTCTTCTGTGCGATGGTGCTATGGCCGATAGTCGCCCTAAAATTTTATTAGAAGACGGTCCCTCCTTAAAAATGCTCCAAATTCGACATGCTGATGCTGCTTCACTTGGGCCTGGTTCGGGAGCCATGGAAATGGCGGAAATAGAAAAAACAAATATATTAATGAAGAAGCCGAACACGCCAGATGCTATCAATTACAACGTCGCTATTATCCATATCGAGCCCGACGGTTCAGCTACCCTGAACCCTCGCCTTGAGGGAAAATTTACTTCTTTTATTTATGAAAATATTCCTGCCAATACTCACATAACACAATCTTTCTGCGAGGAAGCATGGGGGCCAAGCACCGGCAATACTAAATCTAATCGCACATATAAGTTACTTCCTGCTCGAAGACTTTTAAAAGGTGACGTTGAAGAGTTCAATTATATTGACACTGTTTTTGTTGAGAACAAACTTACAAAATATTGCATACGAGGTTTTAAATTGAAATCTCCTAGTTGGAAGAACGTGTAGAGAGTGGCGCGAAGCCCCACTCTCTACACATCACAGGTTACTGCACCGCAGTTGGTGGCGTTGTCAGCCAGTTGTTTATCGTGGTATTCATATCAACGACATATGAGTAGATGTGCTCAAGTGCCGGTGAGAGCGCAAATTCTGTAGACGTATTTGTGCTGAATTGGTGTGCAAAAACGCGAGCAAAAATTTCTGCGTTTCTGGTTGAGCTAAGGGGATGAACCTCGGGATCTAGTCGACCAAATGTTAATTGGTTTCCAAATGGGTTTGGGCATTCAGCTGGCTCAAAAACAGTAAGGCAAGGAAAGCTGTCAAATTGAGTCCAGGTGACAAATACTGTATCGTTATGTCGAACACCCCATATCCAGTCCATCTGGTGTCCAGCTTCATGTAGGGTGGTCATTCTCCTGAAGTTTGCTGTTGTCGCCGCATCGTAGAAAACTGCCGTTACTCTATAGCCCGGAGTGCTAATTCCATAGGTAGTACCACCCGTTGTACTGAGGGTCATGCCGAAGTAGGCATTGTAAGCTGCAAGGTTGGTCATCGCATAGAAATGAACACGGGGATTGTTTGGGGTGACACTACCTCGTGAATACATTTGAGTTTTGATAACAGTAGGCAACTCGTTTGCGGCTGTTGGGACTTCCATACCGGTAGCTCTTGAGCCGTCAATGCAGTTCCAATAAGCATGAATTGGGGATGTGCCGACAAATCCAGTTCTCCACTGCTCACACCTGATCCCATTGAGCTCTATTTTTCCATCAGAATTTGTTGTTAAGGCATCTCCACCATCAACTTTGATGATCGAATTAACTATCAATCCGTCAGTGGGTGCATCATAGCCAGCTGTAAATTTGCCACCGGTGCCAGTCCCTTTGCCGAGCGCTGACATTGTTGCAGCTGGGTCAAACGAAGCAATCCTAGAGTAAAAGTAAATTTCTCCTCCATTGCCGTTTCCCGTTGCGCTAAGTGCTGATGCTTTAATTGCATCAGCAGTCATGATTCTTACTGGCAGTGAGGAAATTACGACGGTGCCTGCATTACCAGCAGTCATACCTCCATTGGCAGAGAAGGAATACTGACCGACGTCGGTTCCAATGTCGAGATTTACACTACCAGGGTAAAAGATAATTGCTTTTGGAGCAGAACTGGTTGCAACGTCACCAAGTATTGCATTGCCGGTTCCATTAGTTGCGGCATCGGCTTTAAAAGTGACCTTGGAAGCTGGATTCAAAGTTGCCGCAGTGGAACGAAAATATAGTTCACCGCCGTTGCCATTTCCAGTCACAGGGCCAATTGCAGTAATGTTGAAAACCGTAGCACTTAAGTCGATTTTGTCGCCATAGACGGTGACTTTGCCGCCCGCACCGCCTACACCGTTTGCATCAAGAGTTACATTAGACAAAGTGCTGTCAAACATGATGTTGGTTGAACCATCATCAGCACCGTTGAAAACCACATCAACTCTGTGATTGAGCTTACCTCTTGACTGGAGAGTGAGAGCCGAATTGCTGAATTTCAGCGGATGACCTGACGCAAGCACCTGGCTTTCATCGCCGTCTGAAATCATTGTTAGTGGTGCTGCTCCGGCGACAGTAAGGGGCTTTACAGTAAAGGTTGCAGCAAAATTATCTAATTGCCAATACGGGTAGAAGACAGAGTAATCGTCACTGTAGACGAGGGTGCTACCTTGCGGACCCAAAGAGGCCAATGCTGGAAAACCAGTAACACCCTTACCGTTGGTCTGAATCTTCAAGCCAGTTGGACCAGCCAGATTCAACGTCTCAGCGGCAATCGAAATGCTGTGTCCAGATCCTGGTGCGCCGGAAGTCTGAGTAGCAGACAAGATAGTTCCACTAGCGGTGTTTACAGTCTTAGCCATGAGAACGATGCTACCAGCTTGTTTCCCTGATGCGGCATTAGCGTTCATCGTGCCACTCGGCAGGGTAAGAGTGCCATTTTTAGCATCTAGAATTATCGTACCAGCCTTGGAATTTGAGGCTGCTACTTTCAGATTTCCCATTGCATCAACTTTGATGCCACCGGCAGACATCGCAGTACCACCATTCTGGATACTGATGCCAAATGTAAATCCTGACGGATTAGTTCCACCACCAGTAGCAGTATTGGTGGTAATGGTCCCTTTGACACCATTAGTAGTCGCAGTTGTTCCAACTATAAACAGTGTGTTTGCGCCGCCTTTGTTGGCAATTATTCTCACAGAACCTGGTTTAGTGTTGCTGTGGGTATTGATGGCTCTAGTAAAAATACTCTTGTTAGCCGTCAAAAGAATATTGCCACCGGACGTATCATCGATGTTTGAATCAACGGTGCTTGTGATGTTGATATTCTCATCGGTAGAATTGACCCGAATGTGACTACCTGAAGTAATTGCGTTGGTTTTAACAATATTCTTGGCATCAAGATCAATGTCATATTTATTGGTTTTGGTTATCCCAACAATAGTAATTTTGTTGTCGGCCTTTACCTTGAGTGTGCCTTGATCAGCAGTCAAGTCTTTTGTATCAACTTTTCCAGACGTTGAGGTTACCGAAAGGTTTCGGCCCGCTTCAATAATGTCAGTCTTAAGGTCATTTTCGGCCTTAAGCTCGATGTCGTACAAGGTACTTTTGGTGAGACCGACGATAGTCAGAGTCGAGCCAGAGTCAACCTTGATATAGCCGTTATTCGCGGTCAGAATCTTGGTATTGATGGGAAAAGCGCCATTAGATTTGATATCCAGCTCATAGGAAGCTGTAACATTGTCAGTTGTAATTGCTCCTCCTGTGGAGGTAATAGTTACCTGGCCAATGGATACGGTCACATCTTTGACAAGTACAGCGCCGTTGCTCGCTGTAATGGCGCTAGGGCCATATGACGAGACAAGAGCACCAGACGCAGTTACAGAAGTACTGGCAGTTACCGAAAAGAATCCATTAACAGCGTTGATAGTTCCGAGGGTTGCGGCACCACCAGTCGCGTTGACGACAACTGAGCCAAAACCGGATGAAAGGCTTGGTACATCTATTGACGAGCCTTGCACGGTCAGTGTTGCACCACTCAGAGAAGCCGCAGATACGGGTCCACCTGATGTAACTGACAGTGCCCCGGTTGCTGTTATTGTGCGACCGGCACAGGCTCCATCAGTTATGGTTCCATTTCCGTTGATTGTGTCCGGGGCTCCGGCACAAGGGCCATCGTAGTCTTGGGCCATTGCCGGTGAGGCTATTCCTAAGAACGCAAATAGCGCTCCTGTGATGACTAAGCCTAGCCATCGTTTCTTTATGGGTTTCATGAGTTTTCCTTTTTTAAGGGTTGTTGAGTGGAACTTCTCATCGCACCAGGACGCAGGCGATCAAGACCTCTCTGACATAACGGTGTCGAGAAAAGTTTGAAGATTTAGAGCCTGTTTGAGTTTTTAAAAGATTGCCTGAGCTGATTGGTGAAAATGGGAAGTCCCTTAACCCTTACTGTTCAAGGGCTTGCGATGCGGCTTTGTTGCACGAAGCAACATATAAGCTGCATCACAATCTGGCAATCTCAACAAAGTCATTATTTTCGAGGGGTGGCGCGGCTAGCGCTGCCTCTCGTCCAAATAAATAGAAACCGATCCCTATACGAGTGATTCTGTGGGCTTCTAGTGCTGTTTTCTAAACTCTTAGTTTCTGGACCTTTCGTTAATAACGCCAGAAAGTATCTGACGTGAGAGCAGAAACAAAAGCAATCAGGGTTTTGTCTAGGCGTGTGCGTGAGCTACGTCTCAAGAAGCGTTGGACACAAGAGAAGCTTGCGGAGAAGGCATATATCGCTCCGGCGTATTTAAGTGGCATTGAGCGTGGTGTGCGCAATCCAACGACGATGATTTTGGCGAGGTTGGCGGCAGCGTTTAGGTTGCCAATCGGTAAGCTTTTTGAAGAGCCCAAGTAACCTTTGTCAAGTGGTTCTGATAATAAATACTATGTTTCATTGCCGCTGGTCGAGGCTGGAAAAGCCTACTGAGTCTGGGTCTTCAGACAGGGGTTTTTTTCTCTCTCCGCCGAAAAACTGCAAAAACATTTTTGGGGTACGTGAAACCCCCGGGATCTCGCTCTTGAAAACTGTTTTCTGAACCGTTATCAGCCACTAGTACTGCCTGATTAAAAGCCGACCTCGAGCAAGCTCGAGTGTCTCACCATCTCTCTTATTTCGTCCGGATCTTTGCACCATATCCGGTGCCACTAAATATCCGCCGAACTTTAAAACGTCCTCGGTAGGCTTCGCCCTCCCTTCCCATGCACGCAAAAAAGCGTACCATGCGCCCCCCAAAGTCAACGCCCACGCCCTTCGGGTGCCTGCGGCAGACATTGACTTTAGGACCCTCGGCCGCTGGTTTTACGCATGTCCTGCATGGGGTGTCCGGGCGGCACCTCTCTCTTAAGAGGACAAAAACCAATGACAATAACAGCAACCCCAACAGTATTAGAACGGCTCAGAGAGAGAGCCGAAGAAGTATCTCGCCCATTCTGCTACGGTGATTACATCAAGGTCGAAGCCAACGAAGACGGCGACTACAAATGCCCAAAGTGCGGCAGTGACGACCTCATGCGCGAAGTCGATGGTGTCGGCTGTGAGTACGGCACCGATTGGATCATGGAACATCTCGTTAGAACAGAAGGCGAAGAAGTAGACATTGACGAGCTTTACCGCGAAGTCTTAGACGAACTCTACCCGCCTATTCAATTCGGAAATCTGGAATACAGCCCATCGGCTGTACTTGAAGCAGTCGATCCTGTTGCTTTCCAAATGGGTGTACAAGAGAACGCCGATAGCGAAATACAAGACGCCTGGCTGATTGAGCTTGATGGCAAATGCTATCGAATGGAAGATATCACAGACTAAGAGCTAGAATTAACGGTAGAAAGAGCTGGTTCGGCAAGAGCTAGCTCTTTCTGCTTCCCTGTAAAAAAAGAACTGAAAAAGTAGACGCCTGCGGCTGAGGCTCCCCCCTGCCCGCCCCTCGCAGCCGCGCCGATACCGCCTAAGTGTTGCGACCTGCAATCATCCAGCGACGGACCTGCAAACATAAATTTGGGACCGCAATCATCGGCCGACTCGGGCGTTTATACTGGTAAAGGCTCTTTTGCAGGTTTTGCCATGTCTGATGAAGTCGAAAAGAAAATTGAAAATCCGCCCGCAGCCAGATCGCTTGAAGAGATAGTGCGGGCTAGCCAGTTTACGGACAAAAACAAACAGAACTCATGGTCAGAGGCCACAGTAGACTATCGAACCACTCAAAAAGACTCTGCCACTATGGAAGCCTTAAGCGATGCACGGATAGCTGAAATTAAGGCAGCGGGCGGCTTCCAGAAATTTGAATTGTTTGATAGTACCGCTGAAGCGTCACCGTCCGATCAAGTTTTGATTGCATCAAGCATTGTGCCAAACGCTCCTAATCTTGAGCAGAAGCATCAATACCAGGATATTCAGAGCGATTCGCAACAGCCCAAAATTGCTCAATACTCAGACGGCTACATGCCGCCGCCTACACTAGTCCCAAGTTTTGAGCAGCTTGGACTAGATCAGATTTGGCATGGGCTGGCTGAATTACAGCATCATGTAAAACACCAATTTCGAGGCCACATTGGTGAAACGATGAACGCAATACCTGACCAAGCTTGGAGTGACGCTTACAATAAATTTCCTCAGTTCAAAGAAGTCGGAATGACTGAAAAGCAAGCCACAGAGCTTATGCAAGCAATTGCCCGAAATGAACTGTTTTTCTATGATTTGGGTGATGCCCTGGACGACAAATCAATGAGAGAAACAGGCAAGCCGATGCAATACCCTTTCAAAGATCGCCCTGCTGGTGCGGCAACATTGGGCGTTAGCCAGGTATCGCTTGATGGTGTGAAAAAATTTGAAGGTGAGTTTCCTTCCCAAATGGCTCAATATGCCGGTCATGAGGCAGAAGCACTGCTTGATCCGCGCCAAGCACCGATGATAATAGCGGCTGTCTTGGCTCATAACATCAGAGACTACGAAGGACATTACGCAATCAACGAGCGAACTTTAGCCTATAGTTTTAATCCCGATGTCCCTGGTGAAAAAGGGAAGAAACCGCCCACTGATGAGACATTGAAGGAGTCAGAGCACTATGCTAATGTTATGCGCCAATTGGCAATCATTCGTGGTCAGGTGTTGCCGAAACCTGATGAACACTAGCTTTTTTCAATCGCCTTTGATGAAAAAAACATGTCGAAAACGTCAGAACCAGCCAGACAATTACAGTGCCGATTAGGCTGTATTGGACACCCCAGCTAATATAAGCGGATACGAAATCCGAATAATTCTGATACGTCTTGCCCCAGTCGCGGCGCTCACTCAGAAAATATATTAGCGGTAATGGCGCACCGAGTAACACGCCCAAGGGGAGAGCTATCAAGAGGTGATAAATCCATTTTGGCAACTTTGATTTGGTCGATTTCATAAGGACCAGTATAGAATGCTTTTGGCTAGTCAAGTGTTGTCAGCCAGATCCCTCACTTCGGGACTCGGATAGACGGTGTTTGAGTACCCAGAAAAGCTGTGTTATGAGACGCTCAGGTTCTAAGACCCTGCAATAGCAAGGGTTCCAGAATATCCAGTAAATCCTTGGTTCTGCAATCTTTTGGCAGCACAGCATCCATGCCACCAGACAAGCATTTTGCTCTCACTTCAAGGCTGTCATTCGATGTCATGCCAATTACAGGCAGCCTGCACTCATTTGCGCTTTCCAGTCTTCTAATCTCGTTTGCGCATTCTGCACCCGTCATGCCCTTCATCTCGTAGTCCATGATGACAGCCGCATATTTGCCCGGTTTGAACAGATCGAGTGCATCAAAGCCATTGTGCGCAACTTCACACTTGAACCCCAATTGATCGAGCATGAGCGCTGTACCCATGCGGCAAATCTCGGTATCGTCAACTACTAAAACTGGCAATGAGCGTGGCATATCAGCAAGGCATCCAGTAACCAATAGACAACAAAATATACTGAAAAATGTAAATTGGCAATACTGGAAAACCAGAGTGTTTTGATAGCCTTTGGCAAGCTATAGCTGGTCGACCAAAATCCTTGTTTCGCACCAAAGTAAGCGGAATGAGAATAGAGAAAAAAGCCGCTAAAACATTCGGACGGAGACTGCGCCAACTGCGGCAAGAGCGCGGATGGTCTCAGGAAGAGCTTTCTACCCGCGCAGACATTTCAAAAAACTATATCGGAGAGATTGAGCGCGGAGAAAACAACATCTCGATTCACTACATTGCCAGGCTAGCAGTCGCTCTTGGCGTCACGCTTGGAGAAATGTTTCAAGGGCTCTGAGTAGTATTGAGGGATGGCAACGATTCACGCTTATGCTCAGCTTCACATAAAGCGTGAATCGTTGCCATAGGTCCGCTTTGAGTAAAAGTATGAAATTATCAGATCCTTGCTACCAGCCAAATGCACTAGCTTGAGCAATGCCCATAAAGCCGTAATGATCGAGCAGTCCCTGAAAAATCGGTAAGTCTCCAGGAGCCGCGTCGAGCTGCGCATAGTACGCTGCTTCAAAGCTAATAAGGCTATCTTGAAATTTTTTGTGCAGCTCATAGACGTAAACTATGGCTTCGGTTTCGCCTAGAGAGCCAGTTTTAGTCCGTAAAACGGTATTAGGATAAGCTGGATCTGGATCTGCCAGCGTGAAACTATAAATCACTCCATTGTTTCGCCTTTGAGCCCATAGAGAAAAAGAATGATCCAGTGCACAACGCAACTGGTAAAGAGTTTCGGCATCTGCTGCATTGCCGCAAATATTTTGTTCAGCGTATTTTTTTAATCGCGGACCTGATGCATGCTTCCACTGATCCGCAGGAGAAGTACCAGTAGGACTTTGTTCGGATTCGCTACCAGCAAAAAACTTAGCTATTAGGTCTATGCCAGCAAAAACTGTCATTACTCCTGGAAACAAAACCTTTGGAGCTGTGGTTATTGGAGGATTGAGTCTCACATCATAAGCATTTGGGTCATAACCGAAACACTGACTTGCATCTCTCCTTAAAAGATGGAGCATTGAAAGAGCCCCTGGTTTAGCCGCTCCATGAGCAAAATACAGTTGAAATTGTTGTTCAAAAGGATTCGGTAGCATTTGTGAACCTCAGTCAGGGGTCACGAATAATACTACAGAGCTACAAGTTTGTAGGTTCCCGCCGTCTGGGCCAGAAAACTTACCACTATTTCCCTAAAAACCACGAGCCAAAACGCACCCACCAGCTCTTTCGCACAGAAGCAAGTTCTTCTTCCAACTTGGCTATTTGTTCTTCCAAGCTATCGGTTTTTGTTGCTTTAGCCGACAGATCCGGCAGAAGTAGTAGCTGCGTTTCAGCAGTAGATAGCTTTGCCTCAAGATAGCCATTTCTATACGTAGCAGCTTCTAATTTCTCTTGCAGCGACTCTATCTGATCTTTGTAGAAGTCCACAAATTGACCATAAGCACGCACGGCCGCCAGTTTGCTATCGCCCGTCATGTCTTCGCTAGACACAGCCTCGACATCTGTCATGTCGTCAGTTGAAAATGTCGTGTCTTCGCTAGTCGGCAAGCTTGACACTGTCGTGTCTTCGCTAGACTGTAATTGAATGCGCCATTCTGGCCCACGCGGGCCGGTGATCTTATAACCGCGTAGATGTCCTTGTTTCAGTCGACGCTGTACGGTTCGTTCTGATAGATTTAATCTCTTTGCAGCCTGTTCGAGTGTTAGGTCTTCTTGTTCAGGCTTGTCGTGACTAGAGAAGAAATCATCTAGACCTGTCATATCTGCTGAATCGGAAACAGTTAATTTGTGGGCTTCTTCGGGCATGTCATCCGTGTCATTTCTAGTCGTGACTACGCATGAAACTATAGACAATGTGTCATGTCTTGTCTAGCCACTATCTGTGGTGCTGTGTGTTGTATATCTATTTGGGTGATTGCGGATATCCCCGAAACCCTGAGCCTGTGGCTTGATCCGGTTTGATGTCTTGAGCTACTATCACAGGCAAGACTTTAGCAGCCACCAGCAGTGGCACCAGGAGTAGAACCACCCTAAAAACAAAAACACCGCCAGGGGCGGTGAATTTCAAAGACTTTGACTGGATTTATCCAAATTTCTTTCAGTATCCAATTGGGCTTTTGTTTGGCGACGAATTTCCCCTCGGATACAAAAAGGATACGGCATAGATCTGGCACAGTCAAGCACGTCTTTAAAGACGCATAAGGCAGACAGTGACCGGAGCTACAGCTTTTTCAAAAGCCGCGAACAGCGGCAAAATTAACCATGATCATCGACAAGTTTTCTTGTCGCTATATCCAAATCGCCACAAAAGCATATTAAAACCGCTCCGCTGTAAGGAGTGGGTGACAATGAGCCGTCACGGTACCCTGGACGACGAGACGATCTTGAGCGCCGTTGGTTTAGAGAGTGATACCACTTGGGGCAGCCGCTGGGGCCAACAAACAAGATTTGCAGTACTAGACATAGACGAAACTAGCCAGCACCACAATGAGCTAGGACTAGCCCGGCTCAGGCATTTGCTAGCATCTGTTGGTTTTGATTCTCCGCAACTTTATCAATCAAGTGACAGCACAGGCTGGCACTTGTACCTTTCGTTTTCTTCCTGGGTTGATTGCGAGGAGCTGCATAAGACGCTAAGGCAGTGGCTTATAGCAGAAGGGCTAAAGATAAAACAAGGACAGTTAGAACTATTCCCCTCAAACAATGGCCTCAGATTGCCACTACAGCGCGGCTTCGCTTGGCTGGATGACCAGGGCGCTATCAAGCTGCGGCGAGAAGACCTAACCGCAGATAAGGCAATAGCTACCTTTGTAGACGCCCTGGACGCCAACGCGCACAACTGGCAAAACATACAACACCGCATAAACAGCCGCTTAGCACAAATCGAACTAGCTGCCGGTGCCGGCGTGCCGGCGCAAGATCTCAAAAGCAAAGACATAGATGAGGACGGCTTTTCGGCGTTTTTCACTGAAGCCGGAAAGATCCAAGAAGTGTATGACCTTGGCCGCGATTATTGGCAAAACGGGCTGACAGAGCCAGGACAGAGACATCAGGCGATTTTGTGTATTGGGCACTATCTTTGGTACGGCGACGAAAACGCAGACATTAAGGCACTTCCTGGTATTGCTCGGGCAGATAAAAGAACGGCCGCCATCGAGGCTTGGCTAAAAGAAAAGCACAACGGCTTTTCAAAATCGGTTTTAAAAGGCGATTGGAAAGGAATCAGCGCCGATATATCCAGGTCATGTAATTGGGAGGCACAGGAAGACAAAGAGACCCCTAGGCGGGCAAGTTATTCGATTAGCGATCGCGCGATCGATCGGCTAGAAGTTTTGACTAAGCAAACCGGTCGTGTTTGGTATCCCGCAGATTTTGAAAAAGGCAATATAGGAAGAGAGGAAGCAGCCAGGGAAAAGATCCGGGCAGCACTGATGCAACTTGTAGACAGTGGCCGCCGCGTAACAGTGAGAGGGCTAGAGCGACTATCTGGCTGCAAGCGAGAGACAATCCGGCGACATGCTGACATCTGGGGTGTGTTTAGGTTGTCAAACGGGCCAGGCGATCTTAGCTTCGGGGGGGCTACCCCTGAGCCTGATTTGGAAGACTCTTTAGAACCTGCTTGTTCTTCTGAGTTGGTTTTAGAACGTTCCGATCCGGTTTTGCTGGTATCTCTTGTTTTTGATCGGCCATTTTTCAGTTTCTTTTGTTTAGATCGTTCTTGTTGGTCAGTCGGTTTTAAAAAACTTTCTTTGTCTAGAGGGCCGCCGGTTTTTTGTAGCTAGCCGTTTGGAACGCTTCGCGAATTTTTTTAGGGTGTTTGACTCCCTACGCTTACAACTTTCCGGAGCGACGGCGAACAACTCAACGGCAACGATCCCCGTTGACCTCCTCGCCGCCACTCACTCCAAGTTTAGCTCCGGGGTCAAACACAGGTGCACATTCTGTGCAGGAGGGTGAAGCCTCGGGTACGGTTTGCTCCTTAAACGGTTTCCTCCCCACGCTGCGCGCGGGTGCCCCTCCATTTACCGCAAACCGAATTTTTTTATAGGAGCTTCTGAACGCCAATCTAACCGCAACTGAACTGATTTGGAATTGGTTAGACGAGAATTTCAAGCCCGTGTTTTTTTGTTAGAGAGAGAAGTTTTAGGGCTGCACCTTGGGGCTTTGATGCGCCAGATTCCCATTTTTCTACTGTGCTTTCGCTGGTGTTTAGATAGCGAGCAAAGACAGGCTGGCTTACATGATAGCTCTCACGCAACGCCTTAATCTGCTTCGGTCCTAGTTCTTCAGGCACAGATAGACAGCTTTCGTCGAAGCGGCGCATAGTTTCTTTGGTGACAGTGCCAACTTCGTACATACCAGAAACGGCGCTGTGAATGGCTTCGAAGGCGTCGCTTTTAAATTTTTTAGTCTTCGCCATGGCATATTTCCTCAAGTTTATTACCGTTCAATTCTTTCTCTATGTCAGTGTCAGTCTTGTTTGCGAACAGATCGGCTAAGTCGCGAAAATCAGCAAGTTCTTTTTGGTCGATATTCTCGCGGTCTTTTTTTGCAAACAAGTAGGCATAAACCCAGTATTTGCCGCCTTTTGCAATGATTATGCTGCGGTGCATATTTTTGTTCAGGCGTTTTTTAAATACTCCAC
>Ga0209816_1001259_pt1 | contig 19089 bp, 17 predicted proteins | sample CoawatmetaG01DNA_FD_187509 | JGI IMG/M metagenome (GOLD analysis project Ga0209816, IMG submission 187509) | Marine microbial communities from the West Antarctic Peninsula - Coastal water metaG017-DNA (SPAdes) (version 2) | ecosystem: Environmental > Aquatic > Marine > Coastal ... | reverse complement strand
TTGCTAGGGCTTCTACTTGCCGAGAGAATATTCTTTCATAGCCATAATCATTTCCAATAGCCGTCAGTATAGAAGTATCAGTAGTGAGTGCAATTGCTGATAAGCCTTTGCGTTCCGTTTTATACCTGCTAACTAATTCTGCAGCAATATGTTGAGCATCTGCAGCACTTCCACCATTACCAAAAAATAATATTTTTCCACCATTTTTTAAACAATTAATGCAGATATTTACTGCTTTTTCAACATCCTGACCCATGGATTTCATTGCAGCTTGGCTTGTCTTTATGTTTTGTATAAATTCATTTTCAATTATTTTTTGCATATTTACTTAACCTTTTTAATTTTTTCAATTATTTTTGAGGTACTTCTACCCTTAACGAATTCGATGAACTTTAATTCATCTACAATATCCTCTCCAACCACTTCTTTTCCTTCATAGTCGCCACCCTTCACCAGGGTATGAGGTTTAATCATGCTAATTAAATTGTAAGGCGTTTTTTCATCAAAAATTACTACATAGTCAACGACTTCCATCGCGGCTAAGATATAAGCTCTATCTGTTTGATTGTTAACAGGTCTCCCACTTCCTTTTAAAAGTTGTACTGACTTGTCAGAATTAAGTCCAATTATCAAAACATCACCTAAGTTTTTGGCAGCCTCTAAGTATCTTATGTGTCCAATATGAAGTAAGTCAAAGCAACCATTAGTAAATATGATTTTTTTGCCTCTTTCCTTTAAATCTTTAGTTAGAAGGCAAATCTCTTCTAGATTTTTTATATGCTCTTCGCTTGATGATTTGTGAAGACTGGATTCATATTCAATAATTTCATTAAGAGTTGCAGTTGAACTTCCTATTTTGCCTATTACTACTCCTGCAGCAAGATTAGAGAATTGAACAGCACTATCAATATCAAGATTGCAAGATATGGCAAACCCTAATGATGCTAAGACTGTATCACCAGCTCCAGTGACATCATAAACTTCTTGTGTTGAAGTTGGATGAATGCGTAATTCATTATCATAAATAGCAATCCCTTCATCACTAAGAGTTACGATTGACACATCTAAATCAAAATCTTTTTTAAGTCTAATAATTGATTCTTTTAAGCTGGAATCAATATTGGTAGCTTCCATTGCTTCTTTTCTATTTGGAGTGAGAAGAAAAGCACCTTTATATTTTGAAAAATCTGAGCCTTTGGGATCAATTAGTACTTTTTTATTATGTTTTTTAGCTATTTTTATTATAGATTGAGTTAATTCTTCTGTTAAGACTCCTTTGCCATAATCTGATAACAAAATCAATTCATAATTTTTAATAATCTCATTAAAGCTTTCCAGAATAAAGTTTTGAGAGTTGGTATTTATTTCATCAGTGCTCTCCCTGTCAAATCGAGAAACTTGCTGATTTGAGGCAATAATCCTGCTTTTTTTTGAAGTAACCCTTCCGCTTTGTGTAAAAACATATTTAGTAGGCACTTCAATATCATCTAATAATGCTTTAAGTTCCTTAGAGGTTAAGCAGTCTCCCACTACACTAATGACATCTACTTTAGCGCCAAGTGCCTTAAGATTATTAATTACATTTCCTGCACCACCTAAAATAGTACTTTCTTTCTGAATGTTTACTACTTGAACTGGAGCTTCAGGCGAAATTCTTTCACATTCTCCCCAAAGGTAATGATCAATCATAAGATCACCAATGACTAAAATCGATGGGTTTTTATTTTTTAAATTAATCATAAAGAAGGTTTATTATGAGATATTATTATTTCCTCTACATAAGCACTAATTCCCTTTTCTAAGGTAAATTTTGGCGAATAGTTCAAGGATTCCGTTGTCAAACTAATATCGGCTTGAGTATGAGATTGATAGCCTTTATGGGGGTTTGGGAAATATTCAGTATCAAAATTGGTGCCAAATTCTTTTTGTAAGAGGTCAGAAATATCTTGAAAGCTTCTTGGTATTCCAGTACCAACATTATAAATACCATTTTTTTTAGCACTACATGCTTTGATATTTGCTTGAATAACATCTTCAATAAATATAAAGTCTCTAAGAATTTGATTTGAGTTATCAAATAACCTTGGAGGTTTTTCATTTAAAATTTGGTGTCCTAATTGAATAACCATTGAAGCTGTATTATTTTTATAAAACTCCCTAGGACCATAAACATTAAAGTATCTTAGACCATAAACATTTGTTTCAGGATTGTTTTTAATGAATCGACTGGCGATCTTATCCATTGCATACTTACTATATCCATAAGGATTTTCTGGTGACTCAATTCCAATCGTCTGAGGGGAATCTAAGCTTCCATATGTTGCAGCTGAACTTGCATAGATTAGCGTCGAGTTATTTTTTTTTGTGAGCTCTAAGAAGTAATAAAAAGAGTTAACATTAGTTTTTATTATAATTTCTTGATCATAAACTCTTGTATCTGAGATAGCAGCTTGATGAAAAATGTAATCAAATTTATATCCATTAAGTTTATTTAAATCACTTTGACTGTTAATATTTCCACATATAACATCTCCTTTGAAGCCAATCAAATTTTGAAAATGACCAAAACTCTGAAGATTGCCGTTGGAAAAAACAGACTCACTGCGGAAGCGATCAAATACTACGATTAGTGAATTAGGATAATTTTTTTGAAAGTAGAATGCTAGATTGCTTCCAATAAAACCAGCTCCTCCAGTTATGAGGATAGTTTTATTATTGAAATCAATGTCTGAATAAATCATTATATTTATATGTAATACAGTTTAAGATATTATTATATAGATTAAGTAGTTATTTAACTACTTTGCTAATAAACGATTTAATTAATAGTGTAATAACTTATCTTATGTTCAATATTAATATTGACTAATCTTATAATGCATACTTAAGAGTATTTTTTTATTATTCCTTATCTTGTAACAGCTATTATATAATTAACACGATGACAATAATCCCAGTAATTTTAGCGGGCGGATCAGGCACTCGCTTGTGGCCTTTATCTCGTAAGTATCATCCAAAGCAGTTTTTACCATTAGCTGGTAAAAAGTCAATGCTTCAGGAGACTTTGCTTCGTCTTCAGGGGTTAGACCAACTAACTAATCCAGTTATAGTTTGCAATAATGATCATCGTTTTATTGTTGCAGAGCAGCTGCTTCAAATTAAAATTAAAAATTCAACAATTCTTCTTGAGCCATCTGGAAGAAATTCTGCGCCAGCTATCGCAGCAGCAGCAATTAATATAATTAAAAATAATCAGCATACCGATTCAGTCATGCTTGTTCTCTCAGCGGACCATGTAATTGAAAATGTTGACACCTTTCATGCGGCAATAGATATTGCTTGTTTGCAAGCTAAGCTTGGAAAACTAGTGACATTTGGAATTCCTCCTGATGGGCCAAATACAGAGTATGGATATATTAAGTATAAAAAAGTAAAGAAAGAGAGTTTTCATAAAGTAATCTCATTTATTGAAAAACCTAATTTAGATGAAGCAAAGAAGTATATTCTAGATGGAAATTATCATTGGAATAGCGGTATGTTTATGTTTAAAGCTGAAACTTTAGTTGATGAATTGAAAATATACTGTCCAAATATATTAAGCCCTGTCTCAACTTCAGTCTATGAATCTTCAAATGATCTTGATTTTATTCGTTTAGAAAGGCATGCGTTTGAATCCAGCCCAAGCGATTCAATTGATTATGCTTTAATGGAAAAAAGCAAGAATGTTGTAGTTGTGCCTTTAAATGCTTCTTGGAGTGATGTTGGAACTTGGAGTGCGCTATATGATCTTGGTGATAAGGATGGAGATGGTAATGTTCTTAAAGGAGATATCTTTACTGAGAATACAACTAATTGTTATATTCAATCAGATAGGCAGTTTATTGGAACAATAGGGCTTCAAGACTTAATTATTATAAATACACGGAACGCCACTTTAATTTCTAATAAAGCAGAATCAAGTAAAGTAAAAATAATTGTAGATCACCTTGACAAAGAAAATAGAGATGAACAAAATTATCATACAAAGGTTCACCGTCCATGGGGTTGGTATGAGTCTATTGAGTCTGGAAAGCATTTTCAGGTAAAAAGACTTCATGTAAACCCTGGAGCTAAACTTTCTTTACAAATGCATCATAAGAGATCTGAGCATTGGGTTGTGGTCAAAGGAGTTGCTACAGCTACTAATGGAGAAAATATTCTAACCCTCACTGAGGGAGAGTCAACATTTATACCTGCAACTATTAAGCACACTTTAGAGAATCGTGAGGATATTGACTTAGAGCTAATAGAGGTTCAAAGTGGAACTTATTTAGGTGAAGATGATATTATCAGATTTGAAGATAACTATGGTAGAGATTAAATTTGCAAAAACTATTTAAATATTATTTAAGGATGGATTAATGAAGAGGAAAGTAGCGTTAATATCAGGAGTAACAGGCCAAGATGGGGCTTATTTATCAGAATTTTTACTAGATAAGGGTTATGAGGTTCATGGTATAAAGCGTCGGTCTTCGTCTTTTAATACAGAGCGTATAGATCATCTTTACCAAGGCCCTCATGAGTCTGATAGGCAATTTATCCTGCACTATGGGGATCTTTCTGATTCTATGAGTGTTGTTCGTATCATTAAAGAGATTCAGCCGGACGAAATATATAATTTGGGAGCACAATCTCACGTGGCAGTTTCATTTGAAACTCCTGAATATACAGCAGATACTGTAGGTTTGGGAGCTTTACGTATACTAGAGGCAATTCGTATTTTGGGCTTAGAAAAGAAGACTAAATTTTACCAAGCATCCACTTCAGAGCTTTATGGTGAAGTTAAAGAGGTGCCTCAAAAAGAAACTACTCCATTTTATCCTCGCTCACCATATGCCGCTGCAAAATTATATGCATATTGGATAAGTATTAATTATCGAGAGGCTTATGGAATTTTTGCTTGTAATGGAATTTTGTTTAACCATGAATCTCCAATTCGTGGAGAGACGTTTGTGACTAGAAAAATTACTCGAGCATTGTCACGTATTTCTCTAGGCCTTCAAGAAACTCTTTATTTAGGTAATATAAATGCTAAAAGGGATTGGGGGCATGCTAAAGATTATGTTGAAATGCAGTGGCTGATGCTTCAACAGGATGAGCCGGAAGATTTTTGTATAGCGACAGGGATTCAATTTTCGGTACGTGATTTTATCGATGTTGCATGGGGCTATTTGGGACACAAAGTCCGCTGGGAGGGGAGTGGTATAGATGAAAAAGGATATGATGTTTCTTCAGGTAAATTGATTGTACAGGTTGACCAAAGGTATTTTCGTCCCACTGAGGTTGAAACTCTTTTAGGCGATCCAACTAAGGCAAAGGAGAGGCTTGGATGGGTTCCAAAAATTACCTTTCAAGAGATGGTCAGTGAGATGATGGAAAATGATATCAATATTGCAAAACGAGACTCACTTGTTTCTAAACATGGCTTTAAGGCGCCTGAATTTAATGAATAACTAGCTAAGTTATGAATATCGATGACAAAATTTATGTTGCTGGACATCGTGGCCTTGTAGGTTCAGCAATATTGAGAGAATTAAAACATACGGGTTTTAAGAATATACTGACTCGAACCCATAAAGAACTTGATCTAATTAATCAGGATGATGTAAAGAATTTCTTTAAAGAGTACAAGCCCGACTATGTAATTCTAGCCGCTGCAAAAGTAGGTGGAATATTTGCTAATAATACATTTCCGGCTGAATTTATTTATCAAAACCTTATGGTTGAAGCAAATGTAATTCATAATTCATATTTAAATAATGTAAAGCGATTGCTTTTTTTAGGGAGTACTTGTATTTATCCTAGGGAAGTTAAACAGCCTATGAGTGAAGAGGCATTGTTGACAGGTGTTTTAGAGCCAACTAATGAGCCATATGCTCTCGCTAAGATTGCAGGAATTAAACTTTGTGAATCATATAATCGCCAGTATGGTACTGATTTTAGATCAGTAATGCCTACAAACCTTTATGGCATTAATGATAATTTTTATGACAAAAATTCACATGTTATTCCAGCTCTTATGAAGCGTTTTCATAATGCTAAAATTAATAATGAGCCGGAGGTTCAAGTTTGGGGTTCTGGAAGAGTTATGCGTGAATTTCTATATGTAGATGATATGGCAAAAGCCTCAATATTTGTTTTAGAATTAGATGAAGATTCTTACCAATTAAATACTCATCCTATGTTGTCTCAAATTAACGTGGGCACAGGTGTTGACGTTACTATAAGTGAACTGGCGCTCACTATGAAGCGAGTAGTAGGGTATAAGGGAAGTCTAAGGTTTGATGCCTCAAAGCCAGATGGAGCGCCTAGAAAACTAATAGATATTTCAAGATTATCAAAGATGGGTTGGAATTATAGTGTAGACCTTGAAAAGGGTTTATATAAAACCTATGAATGGTATTTAAATAATATAAATCATTAATAATATGAAAATTCTTGTAACTGGTGGAGCTGGTTTTATTGGTTCTGCATTAATTCGGTATTTGATTAATAATACAAATCATAATATGTTAAATTTAGATAAATTAACTTATGCTGGAAATTTAGATTCTCTATTAGCTGTTGTCTCTAATAAAAGATATAGCTTCATTAAGGCTGATATTTGTAATTTAGGACAACTTGATAAGATTCTTGATGAGTTTAAGCCCGATATTATTATGCATTTAGCTGCAGAGTCTCATGTTGATAGGTCAATTGATGGGCCAGCAGATTTTATTCAAACCAACATAGTTGGGACATATAATATGTTGAAGGCATCTCACGATTATTGGCTTTCTCGGGACTCAGATTTTCAAGAAAACTTTCGTTTTCATCATATTTCTACTGATGAAGTATATGGAAGTCTTGGGAGTGAAGGGTTGTTTTCAGAGACAAGTGTTTATGATCCAAGCTCACCTTATTCTGCCTCCAAAGCATCTTCTGATCATTTAGTGAGAGCGTGGTATAGAACTTATGGATTGCCAGTTATTATTACCAATTGCTCAAATAATTATGGTCCATTTCAATATCCAGAAAAACTTATTCCTCTTTCTATTTTGAATGCATTAGAAGGCAAGCCAATTAAGATTTATGGAAATGGAAGGCAAGTTAGAGATTGGCTTTATGTTGATGATCATGTGCATGCGTTATACGAAGCAGTATCAAAAGGAACAATTGGAGAGACATATAATGTCGGAGGTCATAATGAAAAGACTAATCTTGAGGTTGTTTACTCTTTATGCTCAGCTTTAGATCAATTAAAACCAAGCTTAATTAATGGTGTTACAAATTACTCAGATTTAATTGAATTTGTTCCTGATAGGCCAGGCCATGATCAGCGTTATGCAATAGATGCAAGTAAAATTTTAGATGAACTAAACTGGAAGCCAGTTGAAACTTTTGAGTCAGGCCTCTATAAGACGGTAAAATGGTATTTAAACAATAACAATTGGTGTGATAGTATTTCAAAGAATAGTTTTGAAAGAAATCGTATTGGAATCTTAGATAAACCATGAAAGGTATAATATTAGCAGGTGGTTCAGGCAGTAGGCTATATCCAGTCACGAAGGTAATTTCGAAGCAACTATTGCCTGTATATGATAAGCCAATGATTTATTATCCACTTACTACGTTAATGCTTGCTGGTATTAGAGAGATTTTAATTATTTCAACTCCTCAAGATACGCCTCGATTTGAAGAACTACTTGGAGATGGGCGTCAATTTGGTATTAGTTTAATCTATAAGATTCAAGATTCACCTGATGGCTTAGCACAATCTTTCTTGATAGGTGAGGACTTCATTAATGGTGATTCATGTGCATTAATATTAGGTGATAATTTATTTTTTGGACATGACTTTTCAAGCTTATTGAAAAATTCGTCAGCTAAGAAAGTTGGAGCAACCGTTTTTGCATATCCTGTCAAAGATCCTGAGCGCTATGGCGTGGTTAATTTTGATGATACTGGTAAGGCGCTTTCAATAGAAGAGAAGCCTGAACATCCTAAGTCAAATTATGCGGTAACTGGTCTTTATTTTTATGATAATAAGGTTGTAAATATTGCAAAAACTGTTAAAAAGTCTCAACGTGGCGAGTTAGAAATAACATCAATTAATCAATATTATTTAGGTAAAGGTATTTTGAATGTTGAAATAATGGGAAGAGGTATTGCTTGGCTTGATACAGGTACACACGATTCACTCCTTGATGCGTCGCAATTTGTAAGAACAATTGAAAAGAGACAAGGCCTTAAAATTGCAAGCCCAGAAGAAGTCGCATGGCGCAATAAATGGATAAATGATGCCGAATTAAAACTACTTATTAAATCTATTGAAAATAGCTCTTATGGAGATTATCTTCTTAATTTAATTGAACAAAAAATATATTAATGGAAATTAAAAAAATATTTATTCCTGGAGTGTTGATTATAAAGCCAAAGGTGTTTATTGATAATCGGGGTTTTTTTCTAGAAAGTTGGAATCAAAAAAATCTTTTTAATACTTCTGGTATTAATGATAGTTTTGTTCAAGATAATCACTCAAGATCCACTCTAAAAGGGGTTTTGAGAGGACTTCACTACCAGTTAAATTTTCCACAAGGAAAATTAGTAAGAGCTGTTTCTGGAAGCATATTGGATGTAGTAGTAGATTTAAGGAAGTCATCACCAACTTTTGGGAAGTATTTCTCTATTGAGTTAAATGATGAAAATAACTTCCAACTTTGGGTTCCAGTCGGTCTTGCCCATGGTTTTTTGACCTTAAGCAATAATACTGATGTAATATATAAAACTACAGAATACTATTTTCCAAATGATGAGTCTTGTATTAAATGGGATGATGTAAATCTAGGTATTGATTGGAAACTTAAAGGAGATAAGCCAAAATTGTCGAATAAAGATGAAAAAGGAATAGCATTTAAGGCTGCTAACTACTTCTTATGAAGATTGATTTATCAATTAGTGATATTGATGCCTTGATTTTTGATTTTGATGGAGTATTGACAAATAACCTAGTTTTTTTAGATGATAAAGGCAATGAGTCAGTCTGTTGCAGCAGATCTGATGGACTTGCTTTTGATGTATTACGTAAGCTTGAGAAGCCTGCATATATTATATCTACAGAAAAAAATCTAGTTGTTTCTTCAAGGGCAAAAAAATTAAAAATTGAGGCAATTCAGGGAGTTTCAGATAAAGTAGAAGCTCTCTTGGAGTTAATTAAAATCCATGATTATGATTTGAAGCGAATTTTATTTGTAGGTAATGATCTCAATGACTATGGTGTAATGAAATTATGCGGGCATACAGCTTGCCCATCAGATAGTCATTTAGAGATCAAAAAACTATCTGATGTAATCCTAGATGCGCAAGGTGGAAATGGTGTTGTAAGAGAGTTATTAGAAAAAACTTTAAATATTAACTTCAAGCAATATTTTACTTAAACAAATATCTTTCATTAATTCCAAAAATTAGAGAGGGTTATTATTATGATTTATAAATTTTTTTGGGTTATAAGAGCAATTTTTTATAAATTATTTTTTAAAAAAATTGGTTCTTTATCATATATTGGTAAGCCAGTTTTTTTGCATGGTATATCAAGAGTAGCACTTGGAAGAAAAGTGAGAATTTTCCCAGGATCGAGAATTGAAACTCATGGTGTAGGGAAAATTACAATTAATGAAAATGTTGGAATAGGTCAGAATTTTCATATCATTGCTGGAGGAGATTTAGTCATTGGTAAAGGAACTATAATTTCTGCTGAAGTTTTTATAAATGATATGGATAATACTTATGAAGAAATTGGTAAAAATGTTCTTGAGCAGAAGTTTATTGTAAGCAAAACTAGTATTGGTGAAAATTGCTTTATCGGTATTGGAGCTAAAATTATGGCAGGAACGACTCTTGGTAATCAGTGTATTGTTGGAGCAAATTCAGTTGTGAAGGGAAATTATCCAGATTATTGCGTGATTGTAGGTGCTCCTGCAAAAATTGTTAAAAAGTATAATATGGAACTTTGTATTTGGCAAAAAACAAATGAATTCGGAAAATTTATTGATTAAATATTTTTTCTTAATGCACTTAATTACTATTGATTTATGAACCTTAACGGAAAAAATGTTTTACTATTAGCGCCAAATTTCTTTGAATATAAGCAAAATATTCATAGTGAATTGCTTACCCTTGGCGCAAATGTTGTTAGTTTTAATGAAAGAATTTCAGATAAGCCAATAATAAAAGCAATAATTCGCATGAGACTTCATTTTTTAATTTCTCCTCTCATTAATAATTACTATAAAAAAATAATAAATGAAGTTGAAAATATCAACCTCGATTTTATTTTTATTATCAATCCTGAGGTAATTAATAAAACCATTTTTGATTGTTTATGTAACAACAATTCAGGGGTTAGAACTATATTGTACTTATGGGATTCTATTAATAACAAGCCTCATTTTGAAAAACTATTTTGCTTATTTGATGAAATGTGGAGCTTTGATAAGAGCGACTGTAAAAAAAATGAAAATTTAAAATTCCTACCTCTATTCTTCGACACATCTTATATTCAGGCTGCTAAGTCTAATACTGAATTAGAGTATGATTTTTGTTTTATTGGAACAGTTCATTCAGACAGGTTTGCAATAGTTAATTCTATAAGATCACAAGCAAAAGATTTAGGATTAAAAGTTTATGTCTTTATGTATTTACCAAGTAAGCTGATGTTCTTTTACAAAAAATTCTTTGATAAAGGTTTTTCGGGTATTAAATACTCTGACTTGTCTTACACTCCATTATCTGAAGATGAGATTATTAATATTTTGGCAAAGTCCAAAATTGTAATTGATATTAATCATAACCTTCAAAATGGCTTAACGTCAAGAACCTTTGAAACTCTTGCAGCAAATAAAAAATTATTAACTACAAACAGTAGTATCAGTGAATATGATTTTTATGATAAAAATAATATTGATATCATAAACAGGAATAACCCTAAATTGAGTGCTGATTTTTTAAGTAGTGAGTATAATGTTGATATGTCTCAATTAATAAGTAACTACTCAATTAAAAACTGGGTAACAGAGATTTTTCGTATTAAAAATTAAGTTTTTTTTATAATTATTCATGATAAATATTTTTCAGCCAACACTTGGACAAGATGAACTAGATGAATTATCTAAAGTTTTTGAGAGTAATTGGATTGGTAAGGGAGAGTACGTAGATAGATTTGAAAAATTATTTGCAATAAATCTTAGAGTTAATAGTGAAAACTTCATTTCCACGACTAGCTGCACTGAAGGAATTTTTTTGGCAGCTGACGTTTTTAATTTTACTCCTGAAGATGAAATAATAGTCCCATCTATTAGCTTCCCTTCAGTTGCTAGCGCAGTTCTTTCAAAAGGAGCAAAAATTGTTTTGTGTGATGTAGATAAGTCTACATTAAACGTTTCTAGTGAGCATATAGCTAAAGTAATTACAGAAAAAACAAAGGCAGTCTTTGTTACCCATTATGGGGGAATTCCCTGTGATATGGATCCAATAATTAAACTATGTTATAAAAATAATATTAAAGTTATTGAAGACAGTGCTTGTTCTGTTCAAAGTTTTTACAAGGGTAAGGCGTGTGGAACAATTGGAGATATGGGTATATGGTCTTTTGATGCAATGAAAACTATCTGTACTGGAGATGGTGGAATGATTTATTTAAAATCACTTGATAATGTAAATATTGCAAAAGAACTTTTATATCTTGGTCTTCCAGTAAAAACTAAAAGTGGGATGGATAGCTCAACACGTGAATCTAATTGGTGGGAGTTTGAAATAAATAGACCTGGTAGAAGATCGATTATGAATAATATTGCTGGTGCTATTGGATGTGTCCAGATGGAAAAGTTGCCTGAATTTATTAAAAGAAGGAAGCAAATATTTAATAAATATTACAGTGCATTCAAAGACATTGATTGGATAGATTTGCCCGAAGAGCCAAGTTTTAATTATGAGTCTTCTTATTATTTTTTTTGGATTCAGACAAAATATAGAGACCAACTTGCTAAACATTTATTAAAGCATGATATCTACACTACCTTTAGATATTGGCCTTTGCATAAAATAAAACTTTTTAATAAAAAAAATATTGTCTGTAACGACTCTGAATATGCAGGTAATTACACTTTAAATATTCCATTGCATCAATCTCTTAATGACGAGGATGTAGATAAAGTTATAAATACAATAAAATCTTTTAAGGAGAAGAAATGAAAGCCGTAATTTTAGCAGGTGGCCTTGGAACTCGAATTAGTGAGGAAACTGAGAATATTCCAAAACCAATGATTCGTATTGGTGGAATGCCTATCATCTGGCATATTATGAAGCATTACTCAAAATATGGAGTAAATGATTTTATAATTTGTTGTGGGTATAAGGGCTATGTAATAAAAGAATATTTTTCAAATTATTTTCTGCATGTTTCTGATATGACATTTAATATGAAAGATAATGAAATTAAAGTCCATCAAAAACGTGCTGAACCATGGAATGTTACTTTAGTTGAAACTGGAGGAGATACCATGACTGGAGGAAGAATCAAACAAATTGAAAAATATGTTAAAGATGATGATGCATTCTTTTTAACTTATGGTGATGGAGTCAGTAATGTTGATATTGGAGCGTTGCTTGAGTTTCATCAAAAAAAAGGAAAGCTATCAACATTAACTGCTGTCCAGCCACCAGGTCGTTTTGGTATCCTTGAAATTAATGAAGATTTGGTTGAAAACTTCAAAGAAAAACCTCAAGATGACGCCTCTAGAATAAATGGTGGTTTTTTTGTACTATCACCAAAAGTGATAGATCTCATAGATGATGATATGACTATCTGGGAGCAAGGGCCTATGAATTCTTTAGCTAATCAGGGTGAGCTTGCTGCATTTAAACATGATGGCTTCTGGCAGCCCATGGACACATTGAGAGAAATGAATTATTTACAAAAACTTTGGAATGATAATGAAGCTCCATGGAAGACTTGGTAAAAAATGATGGTTGATAAAGACTTCTGGAAAGGAAAAAGAGTTTTTTTAACAGGACATACAGGTTTTAAAGGAAGTTGGTTATCAATTTGGCTAACATCCATGGGGTCTATAGTAAAGGGTTATTCCCTTCTTCCACCAACTAGTCCATCTCTATATGTTGAAGCTAGAGTTGACGAATTAATTGAATCAACTATTGGTGATATTAGAAATCAAAAAGAGCTTGCGAATAGTATGCTTTTATTTGATCCTGAAATTCTTATTCATATGGCTGCTCAGCCATTAGTTAGATATTCATATAATGAACCCATTGAAACTTATGAAGTAAATATTATTGGAACTGCAAAGGTTTTGGAGGTTGCAAGAAGTTGTAATAGATTAAAGGCTATTATCAATATTACAACTGATAAATGTTATGAAAATGTAGGTTTTGACAAGAGTTATACTGAAGGTGACTCAATGGGAGGGGTTGATCCCTATAGTTCTAGTAAAGGTTGTGCAGAATTAGTTACTGCATCATACAGGCGTTCTTTTTTTAATGATTTGGGTATTGGGATTGCATCTGTCCGAGCAGGAAATGTCATTGGAGGAGGAGATTGGGCTACCGACAGGCTTATTCCAGATATCTTAAAGTCCTTTGAATTAGATAAGGCAGTTGAGGTGAGAAACCCTAATGCTACTCGTCCATGGCAGCATGTTCTTGAGCCATTATCCGGATATCTCTTACTAGCCCAAAGACTCTATTATAATAATGAAGATTATTCAGAGGGCTGGAATTTTGGTCCTGATGAAAAAGATGTTAAGCCAGTTCATTGGATTTTAGATAAAATGACTTCTCATTGGCCAGATGCAACCTGGAAATTGGATAAAAATAGTAATCCATATGAAGCTAGCTTTTTAAAATTAAATATTTCAAAAGCTTCTGAAAGACTTGGTTGGAAACCAACTTGGGATCTACAAATGACGCTGTTAAATATAATAAGATGGCATAAACTCTGGTTAGATGGATCTGACATGCGAAAAGTATGCGCTACTGAAATTGATAATTTTACTAATGATATGAATAAATGAAAAATCAAATGAATGATTTAGAGCAAATTTCCTATGCAAAAACCGTTTATGGACAGGAGGAAATTGATGCTGTAGTTAAGTGTTTATCTGAATCAACCCAGTTTGGTAATTACTCAAGGAAGTTTGAGCGAAAGATTGCTGATCTATTTAACAAGAAGCATTGTCTATATGTTAACTCAGGCTCTTCTGCGCTCTTTATTGGAGTAGAGGCGTTTAGTTTTCCCCCGGGTGGAGAAGTTATAACTCCTGCACTAACTTTTTCTACATCAATTGGATGTTTGGTTAAAAATGATTTAATTCCTGTTTTCGTTGATGTTGAGCCATTAACCTACTGCATTGATGTTAGTCAAATCGAAGCGCAAATTACTGAAAAAACTGTGGCTATTTTAGCGCCAAATCTGATGGGTAATCTTTGCGACTGGCCTGCAATTAGAGAAATAGCAGATAGATTCAATTTAATAGTAATTGAGGACTCTGCTGACACCCTTGGTGCAACCATAAATAGTCAAGGATCTGGCTTCTATTCTGATATGTCAATAACCAGTTTTTATGGTTCTCACATAATTAACTGTGCTGGTAATGGAGGTGCTTTAGCAATTAATAACAAAAAAGTTATGGAAAAAGCAAAGTTATTGAGATCTTGGGGGCGAAGCTCATCATTGTTCGATGAAAAAAGTGAAGCTATTGAAAATAGGTTCAATGTTGATCTCGATGGTATTGATTATGATGCTAAGTTTGTTTTTGAGACTGTTGGTTATAACCTTGAGGGTAATGAGCTAGGGGCTTCTTTTGGGATGGTTCAGCTTGAGAAGTTGGATCAAAATATTGCTTCACGACAAGCTAACTTTGAGAGGCAGTGTAAGTTTTTTAATAACTACCCTGACTACTTTTCAAATCCTCAAGAGACAATTGGGTGTAGAACAGCATGGTTAGCTTTTCCTATTCTTATCAAAGAAGGCGCACCATTTACTCGAAAAGAATTCCAAATTTTCTTAGAAAAGAGGAATATTCAAACTAGAGTAGTCTTCACTGGTAACATTTTAAGACAGCCAATGTGCCAGAATATTTCCAAAAAAGTTTTAGAGGAAGGTTACCCAAATGCAGATAGAGTTATGGCTAGAGGTGTCTTACTTCCACTACATCATGGTATGACAGAATCTATGTTCGCCCGTCTACATGATACTATTCATAAGTTTACTGAGCAATATGACTAGCTTATTGAAGTATTTCTTTAATAAGTTTAAAAATAGCTCTTACTTATTTTCAGGAAATTTAACTAAAAAATCGCATTTTTCAGAAATAGATTATCGTATTGAGGGAGATTTAATTAATATTGATATACCTATGCTAAAACTTTCAAATGCAGCATATCAAATCGATGGGCAACCAATGTTTAAAGTGTTTGATCAAGTTCAGAGATTAGAGCGTGAAGGTAGAAAAATTCTTCATTTTGAATTAGGAGAGCCAGATTTCGATACTCCTATTAATATAGTTAATGCAGGTATTTCTTCACTAAGAAATGGGGATACTCATTATACGAATTCAATGGGCTTATTTGAATTAAGAGAGAGTGTTGCTGAAACTACATTAAAGTCTAGAGGTTTTAAGCCAGATGTTAACCAAGTTCTTATAACCCCTGGTGCAAACGCAATTATTTATTACACCATTCACTGTGTAGTAAATCAAGGAGAAGAAGTTATTGTCCCAGATCCTGGATTTCCAACTTACTTTTCCGCAATTAAAGCATGTGGTGCTAACGCTGTATCAGTTCCATTAAGAGAGAAAAATAATCATCAATTAAAATTTGATGATGTAAAGAAATTAATTACTGACAAAACAAAGTTAATAATTATTAACTCCCCAAGCAATCCTACAGGAGCCCTTACAAGTAAGGAGGATATTTGCCAGATCCACGAATTGTGTGTAAAAAAAGGGATTTATATACTTTCTGATGAGATTTATTCTAGGTCAGTTTTTGGAGATAATGGTAAATTCTTTAGTCCTTCAATGATAGACCATTGTAAACATAATGTTATTGTTCTAAATGGTTTTAGTAAAGCCTTTGCTATGACAGGTTGGCGTATAGGTGCAGCTATAGGACCTGAACATTTAATTGAAAAAATGGGTCTTTTATTACAAACTATTAATTCATGTGTACCTGTTTTTATTCAAAAAGCAGCTATTGAGGCAATTAATGGTGATCAGTCAGAAGTTAATAAGATGAAAGATGAATATTCAGAAAGACGAAAAGTTCTGGTTAATGGTCTAAATTCAATAGATGGGATTAGATGTGCCCTTCCTAGCGGGTCAATTTATGCTTTTGCAAATGTTTCAGGTTTAGGAATGACTGGGGAAGAGTTTGCAGACTTTATATTGAATAAAGCAAATGTAGCATTATTACCAGGTAGTAGTTTTGGCCAGTATGCCGATGACTTTGTTAGGATATGCTATGTAAACTCAATCGAAAATATAAATCTTGCAATTACTAATATTAAAACTGCTTTAAAGAATAGGAGGAATTAAATGAGCATAAGAGTTGCTGATATTGTTGCTTCATTTTTAGTTGAAAAAGGCATCAAAGATATTTTTACACTTACAGGCGGTGGAGCAATGTTTTTGAATGATGGTATTGAGTCTAATAAAAATATTAATTCGATTTGCAATCATCATGAACAAGCTTGTGCAATGAGTGCTGTGGGCTATGCTAAATATAAGAATGAACTTGCAGCCGTTATGCTGACTACTGGTTGTGGAGCTACTAATGCAATTACTGGACTTTTAGATGCATGGCAGGACAATACTCCAGTTATATTTATTTCTGGTCAAATAAAAAGAAAAGAAACTTCAAGAAATTCAAAAACATCACTAAGACAATTTGGAGTGCAGGAGGCTGACATTATTTCAGTTGTTGACTCGCTAACTAAATATGCAGTTATGATTAATGAGCCAAACGAGGTTTTGTTCCATCTTGAAAAGGCAGTTTATCTAGCATTGAATGGAAGGTCAGGACCAGTTTGGCTGGACATTCCTCTTGATGTTCAAGGAGCTTCTGTAGATGAAAATGATTTGAAGCACTTCATACCTGAATATACAAATAATCAGAGTATTAAAGGAATAGATAGTTTTCTTAAACTGTATAAGAATTCAAAGCGCCCAATTATATTGGCTGGAAATGGTGTGCGTCTTTCAGGTTCAATAGACAAGCTAAGAGAATTTGCTAGAAATAATAATATTCCTTGTGTTGTGTCATATTTAGCAATAGATTACTTCGAACAAGATAATCCAAATTATGTTGGTAGATTAGGTATTAAAGGTGATAGAGCGGGAAATTTTGCTATACAGAATAGTGATTTAATTATTTGTTTGGGCTCTAGGCTCAGTGTATCTTTAACTGGTTTTGAATATGAGTTATTTGCAAGAAGCTCAAAATTAGTTGTTATCGATATCGATGAGAAAGAACATAAAAAAAATACTGTTAGTATCGATTATTTTATTAAGTCTGATGTTGGAGTTTTTTTTCAAACAATTCAGGATAGAGTTGATAAAAAGCAACATGGGGATTGGCAAGAAAAATGTATTTATTGGAAAAATAAATGGCCAGTTTATCAAAAGGGATATGATCTTAATTCTGTAAATATGTATGAATTTGTAAAGGCATTATCTGAATTATCAACTGAAGATTCAATTGTAGTTTCTGATGCAGGATCATCATTCTATGTCACTGCACAGTCGTTTATCCTAAAAAACATTAACCAGAGACATATAACTTCTGGAGGTCAAGCAGATATGGGGTTTACTTTACCTGCAGCAATTGGTGCATGTGTCGCTTCAAATAAGCCAGTTATTGGTATTACAGGTGATGGGTCATTTCAACTAAATATTCAAGAGTTACAAACAGTTAAGCACTTAAATCTTCCAATCAAACTCTTTGTTTGGAATAATAATGGCTATTCATCAATAAGAGCAACCCAAGATAAATTTTTTGAGGGCCGAAGAATAGGTACTGATAAAACTTCAGGCGTCTCATTTCCAGAGGTAGAAAAAATTGCTTATGCTTATGACTTGCCTTATGTAAAGATTAATAATGTTTCTGAGCTTAGAAAAAAATTGAGTGAAATTATTGATTCAAAAGGCCCTATTATTTGTGAAGTAATTTGTCCAGAGAATCAAGAAATAATTCCTGCTGTTAGCGCTGTCAAAAATAAAGATGGAAGTATGACTTCAAAGCCTATCGAAGATATGTATCCATATCTTGAAAGAAATGAGTTTTTTCGCGAGATGATCGTCCAACCTTTATCCGAGGAGAAGAGTTAATTATATGACAATTGATGATACACTTAACTTAGATAAGCTAATTTGAATTTTTTGGTATTGGCTTTCAAGAATATTTGAATTTTTTATTACACTATTAATTACTATGAAATTCCTTTAAATAAAATGAGCTATAGTAAAAAAAAATATAGAGTGGCAATTCTTGGGTCAGGAAATATCGGTACTGACTTGATGATGAAAGTGCAAAAATCAAAAAATCTAGTATGTATTGCACTCATTGGAAGAACTAATAATTCACGAGGTATGATTAAGGCGATTGAGTCTGGTATAAAAATCTCAGACAAAAGTATTCAATATATTATTGATAACTCTGAAGAAATTGATTTAGTTTTTGACGCGACATCAGCTAAAGACCACGAAATGCATTCTAAAATTTTAAAAAAACTTGGTATTGTTTGTATTGACCTTACACCCGCAAAGGTTGGTCCTATGTGTGTTCCTTCTGTAAACTCAGAAGAGTGTTTAAATGAAATGAATATTAATATGGTTTCTTGTGGTGGACAAGCATCAATACCTATTGCAAAAGCCATAGCCAATACTCATCAAGATATTGAATATATTGAGGTTGTATCAAGTATTGCTTCAAAAAGTGCAGGACCAGCAACGCGAAGAAATCTTGATGAATATATTAAAACCACATCAGAAGGATTAAAGT